>Ga0256835_1000503_pt1 | contig 28944 bp, 27 predicted proteins | sample PIR30metaG_FD_185972 | JGI IMG/M metagenome (GOLD analysis project Ga0256835, IMG submission 185972) | Hydrothermal vent microbial communities from East Pacific Rise, Pacific Ocean - PIR-30 | ecosystem: Environmental > Aquatic > Marine > Hydrothermal vents | place: Pacific Ocean: East Pacific...
ACCCATCCTTTCGGCCTATCGGTACCTCGAAATCTTGCGTCTTCCTGTTTCTACCAAGGCACTTCCCAAAAGCCCGACCGAGCGGCGCTATCGTCGGCAAGAGGCCTTTCGACGCCATTTTGAAGGGGCTCAAACGGTCTCTTTGTCTCTCAAAGATTTAATTTTACAACGTCTTCCTCAAAAGGGGCTTCGGCGACACTTACTTTGCGGTATCGCGGATAAACGGGCCCAAGTCTTGGCCTTGGGTATTATTGAAGAATTTGATCCGGCTCGCGGAAGTGTCACCATACGTACCCCTGCTCCTAGAGAAAGAATAAAAATACTGATCTGCGGTTCGCTCTATTTGAATCGCTTAGGAGAGGAGCTTGGAAGAGACCTTCTGATCCCTTTAAAGCGCCGTTCTTACCCTAAAGCAAGATCTTTCCCATCTCCGAGACTTCGTAGCCACCCAGGGCAGCCACCTCTTGGCGAAAGGCCTCATCAGCTAAAATCTCCTGTATCAAGGAAAAGACCTCGGAATCAAAAAAGTCTCCTCGGACCAAGAGGTCGTAACGTTCCTGGAAAAGGGGAATAAAATCCAGGTCTAAAAGTTTGGCGGCGGCTTGGATGCCAAGCCCTACATCGGCTTGACCAGTGGCTATGGCTACAGCCACACCGACATGGGTAGTTTCCTCTACTTCGTATCCAGAGATCTCTCTTGCCGAAAGGCCTTGCTTTTTGAGGTAATAATCCAAAAGGACCCGTGTACCGGAACCGGGTTGGCGGTTTATAAAACGGACATCTTTTCGGGTGAGATCCTTGAGCTGGTGAATCTTTTTGGGATTTCCTCGGGCAACAATGAAACCCTGTTTACGCCAGGCAAAGTGGACCAGACGAACAGGGCTATTTGGGAGATGTTTTTGAATATAAGGGAGGTTAAATTCACCGGTTTCAGGGTCAAAGAGGTGGGTGCCGGCCAGGTGGGCCAAACCATCGCGTACCGCTATCAGTCCAGAGAGACTTCCTACATGGGCAAAGGAGAGGTCATAAAAAGGGGCCTTTTGGTGGAGAAAGTTGGCCAAGAGCTCCAAGGCAAGATCGTGGCTCCCTACGACTAAAATGGTATTGTCCAATCGCCTTTCCGGACGCAAGAGTTCCACTTCCATTTCCTCGCCGGCAAGGATCCCTTCGGATTCTTCTGAAATTTTGATAAGGCCATCGGCCCGGGTAAGCGTAGTAATGGCCCCGGCTCCTCGTTTGATTGGTATAAAAACGGCCCTTTCCGCCACTTTTCCCACTTTAACTCGGATGAATTCCGTAATTCCTAAGCGAGAAGGGATTTTACGCCCTGAAATGGCCTTGATTCGCGGACGTGGTGGAAGCAAGGTCTCAAACATAGCCTCAAAGGCCGGGCGAATGAGGGTTTCAAAGGCAAGCACGGCGGAGACTGGATAACCTGGCACACCTACTACCGGTGTATTGGCTACCAAACCGTAAATAGCCGGTTTCCCAGGCATCATGGTGACACCGTGAAAGAGGAGCTTTCCTTTTTCTTCTATCAAAGAAGCGGTATAGTCCTTGCTCCCTGCCGAAGACCCCGCAAGGATGGCTATCAAATGGGGATTTCGGGAAAGGGCCCTTTCCAGAGAGGTTTTTAATCTCTGATAATCATCTGGTATGATGGGAAAGATCTCCGCCGTACCTCCCCATTCCTTTACCAAGGAGGCGATCATGGTGGCGTTGAATTCGATCATTTTCCCTTGGGCAAGGATCTCGTCTTTGGCTTCTTCTGGAGGGACGAGTTCATCACCGGTGGGAATAATGATCACCCTTGGGTGTTCTTTAACCGGTATTTCTAGATATCCAACTGCAAGGAGTGCTCCTAGATCCCAGGCAGTGAGACGATGACCGCTGGTGAAAAGGAGCTCACCAGCTACTACATCTTCACCGATTTTACGGACATGCTGCCAGGGATAAGCCGGGGATCTTATTTCGATAAGGTCTTCTTGAGGAGAATAAACTTCTTCGATCATGATCACCGCGTCTTTTCCCGGGGGGAGAGGTTCGCCGGTATTTACGGGTATGGCCTGCTCTCCCACTTTAAGGAGAAGGGGATTAATATCGCTGGCCCCAAAGGTCTCTTCGGCCTTTACCGCAAAGCCATCCATGGCTGCGGCGTTAAAAGGGGGAAATGAGCGTTTGGCAAAGAGAGGTTTGGCTGTTATTCGCCCTTGCGCCTCTTGGACAGGGATAATCTCTTCAGCCAAGGCCTTGGCCCAAGTATGGCTTTCCCGAATAATTTTGATGGCCTCTTCCAAGCCTTTCATTCGCAAATAGATCTTTCTCTTCATCTTTCTTTCTCAAAAAAATTTTGGGATCAGATAAGAACATTTTAAGGGCTGTGTAAAGAGTTTAGGCAGGCTGACCTTGATTTTTAGTGCTCCCCGGGATTCTTGGTGCCCCCGGCAGGATTCGAACCTGCGACACCGGGATTAGGAATCCCTTTTAAACCACTTCCTATAAAATCACTAACCTTCCTAAACCTAAGAAAATCAAGGCTTTTGGGCTTTGATAATTTCACTTGACTTCCCTAAAATTCCTCTATAAGGTGACAAATAGGTGACAAAAAAATAAGCACGCGGATTTTTAGCGGAGGCGATTATGGGCAAAGGTCAATGGGAAACCTTAAGACGTTTTCCAGGCGTTCAAGTTTACATCAGCGACAAGCGTAAAACGCCGGACGGCAAACCGGACAAATGCTTTTACATCCGTTACAAAGACCTTAACGGTAAGCTTATTCGGGAAAAAGTGGGTTGGGCTAGCGAGGGAATCACAGCGGCCTATGCTCACCAGTTAAGAGCCGAAAGAATTCGTTCTATCCGCCTCGGTGAGGAAATAGTGCCTCTTCAACAAAAACGCAAAGAGGCCCTTAGCTTTGCTGAGTTTATGGAACAGAAATATTTGCCCCATTCTAAGGAAAACAAAGCCCCCGATTCTTATAGGCGCGAAGAGGAACTTTATCGGCTCTATTTGAAGCCTATCATAGGCGATAAGGTGCTCAAAGATGTTTCATCTTTTGATTTAGAAAGGGTCAAGAAAAAAATGCGCGACCTTGGCAGGAGTGAAAGGACCATTGAATATTGCCTAGCTGTAGCTAGGCGAGTTTTTAACGTGGCTAAAATTTGGGGTTTTTTTAGTGGTGAAAATCCGGTGTCTTCGGTCAAGTTTCCAAGATTTGATAACCGAAGAGACAGAACCTTAACCAGGGAAGAGGCGGAGGCCTTACTTGGTGAACTAAAAAGACGAAGTTTGCTTATGTATCGAGTAGCCTTAGTATCTCTTTATTGCGGCTTGCGATTTTCTGAAATTGCTAACCTTCGGTGGGCAGACGTTAGCTTGGAGAAAGGATTACTTTTTGTTAGAGATACAAAGAGTCGAGAAAACCGGGTTGTGCCGTTGCCGGAAATTGTGCGCAAGATGTTTTCAGAAATGGAACCAGGAGAGCCAGAGGCTTTTGTTTTCGTCGGCCGAAAAGGACCTTTAACAAGGCATAGTCTCCATACCTTTCGGCGAGCGGTCGAGGCAGTGGGGCTAAACCAAGGTATAAAGGACCGCCGAAAGAAAATTACCTTCCATTCTTTGAGACATTCTTTCGCATCCTGGTTGGCTGAGATGGGAGTAGACTTTTACAAAATCGGGAAACTCTTGGGCCACCGAACGCCAACATTGGCCGAGCGCTATAGTCACTTATCTGGTGAAGCCTTGAGGAATGCGATTAAGAGCCTTGATCGGCTTACCGAGGAAAAACCTGAAGTTATTGAGTTTGATCAAAATAATAAAAGAAGCCAAATCGGGGGAATGCATGAAGGTCCAAGCCAAATTTAAAAACTGGCCCTACATAGAATTTGACGAAAAAGGCAGGCCTATTATCGCTGGGACCAGGATCAAGGTATCCTTTCTAGTCCAAGAGAAGAAAGCTTTTGGCTGGAGCCCAGAAGAAATCTATTTTCAGCATCCAGAACTTTCCTTGGCCCAAATCCATTCTGCTCTGAGCTACTACTATGCCCACCAAGAGGAAGTTGACCGGGAGATTGAGGAAGAGACTAAGGCCATTGAAGCCCTTAAGGCAAAGTTGAAAGAAGAAGGTATAGGGCTTGAGGCGAAGGCGCTCAAGGAAAAACTGGAAGGGAAAGCCGCTTAAATATGCCGGTCGCCTATTACTTCGATGCTCCGGTTAACAAAGCCATAGTTAATGGGCTCAGACTTAGAGGCGTTGAAGCTATCACTGCCCAAGAAGATGGTCTAGGTGATGCCCCAGACACAAAGATTTTAGAACGAGCTACGGAGCTTTCACGCCCTTTGGTGACTACGGACCATGACTTTTTGGTCTTAGCCGATCTCTGGCAAAAAGAGAGGCGTTCATTTTCCGGGATTATCTTCTTAAAGCCTGGGCTTTCCATAGGCTACGTGGTCGAAGAGCTCGAATTCTTTGCCAAGGCCGGAGAGCTGGAAGATTTTAAAAACAAGGTGATTTTTCTTTAAGCCAAAGCGTGAGGTGGCTTAGGTTTGTATTGCCATTGATATTTTTTAAAGGAAAACGACCAAAGAATAGTTTCTTAATCTGAAGTTTTGGCTTTATCATGCTCGTAATGGAACCTTCTTTTACATTTGGAGGAACAGAATCTATTCTTTCTCCCTCTTTTGTCTTCTAAAACAAAGATGTCTCCACAATATGGACATATCCGCAAATTGTCATCAGTGTGGATCAAGTAAAGGAAAGCATCGACTATTCCTGGAAACACAAGAGCAACATTTTTAATTTCCCCTTTGGGTGTTTTTCCTGATTTAATTTTGCCTTGAACATCATATCTTAAGGTTAAACCGCTAAATCTTATGTTTTTATTTTCACCTATTTGGGTTCTAAGAAATTTACCTAAAAGAGAGCCTTTACCTTCACCTCCCTCAAGTTCTCTGTTTCTTTTTGGTTTTATGGCTATGTCCTTCAGATAATTTCTATAGTCTTTAGCTAATTTCATACTTGAAAGACATCTGGTTACGTATTCCCATCCTTCTGCAATTATATAATCTTCGTTTGAATCTTCTTTGATTGAAGTATCAAAGCCGACAGACTCTCCTAAACCCTTAGCTGGGTTAATATTAATTCCAATTTCTTCAATTGTAACACTTACTGGCCTACTTCGAGATATAATATAGGCTCCTTCAGGCTTCTGATCTTCTCTAAAAGGAATCCAGATTCTATCAGCCCGAGGAATGAAAATAATATCATGTTCAGTATCTACATACCTAAGGCGAAATCCTTCACGAAAGAAGACATTATAGATCCAGACACCACCTTCAGTGACTCTGAGTTCATAATTATTAAGCAATCCATAATCACGGGCAAAAGCTAACACTTCTTCCCGGCATTTTAGCTTTAAGAACTTTTTAAAGGCTTTACGTAAATCATCTGCCGTAAGTTCTTTTCTTTTGGCTTCTCCAAGCGGGAAGATAAACCCAAAGTAGTTTTCGTAGTCTTCGTAAACTATCTGTTCAACGGCTAGCATAATATGAAATTATAACGAAATTGGCCACTTACGTCAAGATAAGCAATGAGCTATTTTGATCTACAGGAAAAATAAATGAAAGGAGGGTTTATGGAAAAGAAATTTCTTACTCCTAAAGAGGTGCAAGAAGTTTACGGATTGAATCACCGTACTTTGGCCAACCTTCGTTGGCTGAAGCGTGGGCCAGCATATGTAAAGCTCGGGAAGCAGGTTCTGTATCCGATTGAGGAAGTTGAAAAATGGATAGAAAAAAATGGAACGCTAATAAAAACGGTAAATGAATAATGACGAAGCCTGATTTGCTTGAAACAATTCAACGCGAAGGCTTCTCACCAATTCGGCGCGGTAATCGTTATTGGATTCGCTGTCCGTTTCATGACGATCGGAAGCCTTCTCTCTGCATCGACGCTGAACGTGGGCTATGGTATTGCCACGGATGTGGCAAAGGCGGTGACGTCATAACCTTTATTCAGGAACTCTATAGCCTCTCCTTTAAAGAGGCCGTTTCTCATCTCGGCATCAAATTAGAAAGCTCACCTAAAATCAAACTTAAAACAAAAGCTCAGGCTAAAGCAACCGAACTGGAAACAAAACTACAAGCGGCATTTGCTGAATGGTGCGAAGAGCGTATTAACTACTTACGTATCTAATTAATGACATTTACGCAATATTATCACTTATTCGAGACGAAGAATCGTTTGAAAGATTAGGCGTTCTTTATCACGACTTAACTATTTTTGAAGGTGAGCTGGATATATTTTTGAATGGCTCGCTCGAAGAAAAACTCAAGCTTGCTCAAGACAATTCAGAATGGCGACTTGTTTCCTCTTGGCTTATCTCCAAACAGGAAGGAGCGAAAAATGGCAGAAAGTATTTTACTAAAAGCCGCGAAACAAAATTATAATCGGCTAAAGCCTAGAAAAGGCATAACACTTGCCGAACTTAAACGCAAGATGTCGGATAAAGTTTCTTTTATCTGGCGCGATCGCTTGCCTGCTAAGATGCTTACTTTGCTAAGTGCTCGTGAAGGTATCGGTAAAACCACAACGGCCTTAGCAATTGCAAAAGAGGTTCTGGAAACGCATCCGGAAAGTTATGTCATTTGGATTGCCGCTGAGGGTATTGAAACGACAATTCAGCAAGCAAACTGGCTTGGTCTAGACTATGAAGATCGGTTTATTATCGCTACGAATGAAGAAGACGGCTTTTCATTTAATTTTGCACAATTTAGTAATTTGAAAAGGCTTGAAGCTATCCTCAATGATTACGAGCCAGTTATCTTAGTAGTTATTGATTGCTTAAGCGCTGTTAGTCCATTTGATGACAAAGATCAACAAACAGGAAAGCTCCTGTATAAACTTAATGATGTTTGCCAGAAAGCAGGAGCGACCTGTCTGGTTTTACATCATGATAAGAAAGGTCAAGCGTCCACTAAGTTGGACAAAATTTCAGGTACGACGCAAATCTTGAGAGCAGCAAGGTTAATATTAAAGCTTGAACCTGTAAAAGGCACTTCGCTAAAAAGAAAAATTATCGCTGTTAAATCAAATCTGTTACAGAAAATTGAGCCAATCGAGTTGGTCAAGACAAGTCAAGGCCTAATTTTCTACGAACCGACGGAGGAAGACGAACAAACTGCAAGGGACCGGTGCGAAGAGATGCTTGTGGAGCTATTCACGCGCCACGGTGGCGAGTTACCGGCAAATTTTGTTTATGAGCAGGCGGAAGAGCATGGCATCAGCCAAGAAACTTTAAAACGCGTCAAAGCGAGTCTTGGCATAAAGTCTGAGAAAAGGGGCAAAACATGGGTTTGGATTTGGCCTTTATATAAAGGGTGCACTCTTGACACTCTTCCTGGAAACCCGCACGGCTCTAGGGCTAAAGAAGAGTGTCAGGAAGAGGTAAAGAAGGAAGGATGTCAAGAATGTCAAGAGTGTCAAGATGGTCAAGTTGGATTCTGTAGAAAAATAAGACACTCTTCCCAAAACTCTTATCAATTAAGGGACAGAAAAGAAGATGGTCAAGATTCTTACAGCTTTTTAAGAGATGATTCCCTTTTAACTGAAACCAATAAAGAAGAGGAACTTGTTTTATGAGGGTAGTTAAAATTTTACATGAGCTATCCAAGATTGCCATAATCCGAACCCAAGGCGATCAAATCCGCATCCGGCCTCTCAAGCCGGAATACAAGCCGCAGGTTTGGAAACTGGCTGTCAAGCTAAAGCCGCACAAAAAACAAGTTCTCTCTTTACTGGAAGAGCGACAACGCAAGCAATTCTTTGCGGTGGTTGACCGGCTAGCTCAGGAATACCAAAGACCACCAAAAGAAGTTGAAAAGCTAAGCGAAGAGCAGAAAGAGCGTTTTGTAATACAGACGGTTGATGGCTGACTAACTGATGAAGAAGCTCTTCGTTGGCTACATTAAAAGGCGTGGAGGTTTAGCAATGCCTACTTTTGTTCACACTTTTAAAGACGGTAAAGGCGGTTTGAAGACCAAAGAACTTACACCGTTAAAGGCGATTAGGGCTAAGTGCCTGGATTGCTCAGGTGGTAATGCTCAAGAGGTTCGCAAGTGCCCTGTTAAGACCTGCCCACTTTGGCCGTTCCGTTCTTGCTCGGCTACTCGTGAGTTGAGTCAGACCCTATCTCAAAACACGGCTTCTGAGGTTTTAAAACGGGCTATATGACGCATTTCAGAGACTAAAAATTCAAAACAGGTTCTGAGGTCATGTTTAGAAAAACAAGTTTAAAAATCGCTTATATAAGCGGGTTTTTTAATAAAGAATCATGGTTGAGGCGTTAATTATCAAAGGCATCCTCGGACTTTTATTCTTGGCCTTGCTTGGTCGGTAAGAAGGATTGCTTTTTCAAGGTTTACTAGCTTTGGTTTAATTTATAAAATATATCTATAGTTTCAAAAGTTTCGTCTATAAAAGGAACGAGTTATGGCACGGACACCAAGAATAACCGATGCCCAAATTGCTGAGGCTTTACGGAAGAGCAATGGATACATCTCCTATGCGGCCAAGATGCTAGGTGTTTCTCATACAGCCGTCTCTAAGAGGATTCGCAAAAGCGAAAAGCTTCAAGAGGTTCTTGAAGAGAAAAGAGCCGAAATGATCGAGCTTGCTGAGAGTAAGCTTTTTGAGCTGGTGGAGAAGGGTGATGCTAGGGCGATCATCTTTGTTTTGAAGACCTTAGGCAAGGATCGAGGCTGGACAGAGCGGCAAGAAATCCAGTCCAGAAATGTATCTGTGAGCGTAGAGATTCAGCCTGAAGAGTCGGAGCTAATTAAGAAAATCGTCCAAAAGACGCAAGAGATTCTCCAGGAAGATCAATAAGAAGGTGAGCTGGACCGAGGTCGAGAGACTAGCCCTCCGGTGGCAGGAAACCCAGGACAAACGGCTTTTAAACGAGCTTATCAAAAGGCTTCAGCACTTCACCGAACAGAAGATCCGAAAGATTTTCCTTGGCAAGGGCCTAGAGGATTATCTTTCCCTTTATGAGGATGAGGTTTACTCCCTTTCCCTCTGGGTAGCTTGGCTAAGTTTGAGAGGATGGCGTCAATCGAAAGCTAGTCTTGCCTATTTGCTAAGTCTTAATGCCAAGGGCTTTGCTACTCGACTTTTGTCTAAGATCCGTCTCGACCATATTTCCCTGAGTGAGCCCTTTGAAGAAGACGAAGAACAAACCCTTGAAGATGTTCTTCCAAGTAATGAACCAGGACCGGAAGAGGCTCTTATTCGGAAAGAACTTCAAGAGGCCTTGGTTAGCCTTCCGAAACGGCACCGAGATGTTTTGAGGCGCCGGCTTGAGGGCCTAACCCTTGAAGAGATAGGCAAGCGCCTTGGTATAACCCGTGAGAGAGCCAGACAGATAGAGGCCAAAGCGGTTCAAAGATTAAGAGAGCTAAGTCGTTTGTCACCTTAAGAAGAAAGCCTAGCCAGAAACCCTTGGGACCCGTGGGTTAACTACCAAAAGGTCTTGTCACCTTGTCGTATTGAGGCGAAAGCTTCCCCACCTATTTCTTACCTAAGTGGTAGAGTCCTGGCCGGAAACCTTTGAGGCTCAAGCCTTTGCCGAGGTCGTGTTTTCCTACTTGGAAGCCAAACCAAGACCATAATCCCCTCTCAAAGGCTCATATTTGAGCCGTAGACTAAGGGTAACACGGGAGAGATCTTCGATAAGAGAGCCGTTATGCATGAATAAAAATCACTTTTGCAAGTAGACCTTGCCAGATTTAGCGTTGCCGAGTTTCTAAACGCTACTTTTTAGGCCTTCTCTCTAAAGCTTCCCCTTTACCGGGCTTTTTTCTCTCCTGAGTGACAAATAGGTGACAAATAAGGTTGTCACCTCTGAACTTCAATTTCTGAAACCCTTGATTTTCTTGGTGCCCCCGGCAGGATTCGAACCTGCGACACCGGGATTAGGAATCCCGTGCTCTATCCTCCTGAGCTACGGGGGCGAAGGCGTGAAACTCCAATTTTTTTCAAAAACTAACATGCTTCTTTTTGGCCAACAAGAGTTCTCTACCGTCCAAGTCCTTTTGCTTTTTGTTATGAGCTGTTATTAAAGTGTTACGGATTGAAGTAGAAACTCTAGCCTAGAGTCATAGAGGAGGTCTGAGTCTTATGAACATCTCTTTACCAGTTTGGATAAATACAAAATTTTCGGGATTTAAAGATTGGCTAAGGTCTTTAAAGTTTTTTTGTTTTCTTTTGGCCTGGCTTATCTGTTTGGGGATTCCTTCTTCAGCCATAGATCAAGATACTTTAAAGATGCTAAAAGAGCTTAAGGCTGCCGGTTATAGTGAAGAGACCATCTTGGAGATTTTACGTTTAGAATTTGAAAAAGCCCGATGTCAAGAAGCACCATTTGAGGCCGTAGGGGTAAAGGATATCTCTGGACCGAATGGAGGTTATATCCTTTATTATTCGGTTAGTACTCCTGAGGAAAGAAAAGCTCAAAAATGCCGAGAGGAATATGAATATCAAAAGAGCTGGGAGATCCCGGAGCACATTATCCTTGACAGGAGGTAAGAGATGCGACGCAAATTAAGTATCGTTGGTGCTGGGGCTGTAGGGACTGCTGCTGCCCACTGGGCCGTGGTCAAAGGTGTAGCCGAGGAGATTGTCTTGGTAGATATCATGGAAGGTTTAGCCAAAGGAAAGGCCTTAGATATCGCCCAAAGCGCCCCGGTATACGGCTATTCTATCCGGATAACCGGTACTGAGGACTGGGCAGAGACAGCTGATTCTCACGTGGTGATTATTACTGCCGGTAAGCCCAGAAAACCCGGTATGAGCCGCGATGATCTTTTGCAAGCTAATCTCGAAATCGTTAAGTCTTGCGTAGAACAGATCAAAAAATACAGTCCTAATGCCTGCCTCATTGTGGTCACTAATCCTATAGACGCTATGGTCTATACCGCCTTTCGTATATCGGGGTTTCCCAAACAGCGGGTTATCGGGATGGCCGGAGTGCTTGATTCAGCCCGATATCGCTATTTTTTGGCTGAGGCCCTCGGTGTTTCGCCCAAAGATGTACAGGCTTTAGTCATGGGTATTCACGGTGATTACATGCTCCCTTTGGTAAGGTTGGCCAATGTGGCTGGCATTCCGGTAACCGAATTGCTTAGCGAAGAAAAATTACAGGAAATCGTCAAACGTACCCAGCAGGGCGGGGCAGAGATAGTTTCTTATCTAAAGACGGGGAGTGCCTTTACCACTCCTGGCTTAGCAGCCATTGAAATGGCCGAGGCCATTATTCGAGATGCCAAGCGTGTACTGACCTGTTCAGTCTGGCTTGAGGGAGAATTTGGGATCGAAGGGGTCTTTCTTGGTGTGCCTGTGGTCCTTGGCAAGAATGGGGTGGAGAAGATCCTTGAATTTGAGTTAACACCAGAAGAAAAGGAGGCCTTGGCCCGGTCGGTCGAGGCGGTAAGGGCCCAGATTGCCAAGACCGGACTTTAACCAAGAAAAAGTCTCTTTCCTAAAATTAGCAAATAAAAGCTATTATTGTTTTTATTCTCTTTTTTCGCCCTTTTTATATCTATTTTTCTCCTTTATTTGTGTTTAAAAATTCCTTGATCTTCTCTGTTTTTTTTCGTATGTAGCCTTTTTAATCTATGCCTCAAAATGGCCGTGAGGTCAGAGGGAGCTGGTCCTCTAAAGAAAATCAAATAGTGGGAGGTGACGGATGAAGAAATTTGTGTGGTTGTTGGTCTTTTTGATTCCCCTTCTTTTACTTTACAGTCCGGTCCTTGCTTCATCTGATACCGATGATTTACGCCAAATGTTGGAGGAGTTACGCAAGGAGGTAGAGACCTTAAAGAAGGAAAATGCCGAGTTGCGAAGCCAAGTGGAGCAGCTCAAAAAGGCCCAGATTCCAGCGGCGGCTCCGGTTGTTGCTCCGAGCAAATATTCTTTCTATAGCAAGGGTGGCTATGGTTCGACCCCGAGTGGGATTAACTTTTACGGCTTCTTCAAGATTGACGCTGTCTGGCAGGATTCTTCGGCACTGGGAGATATTTATGTGTTATACGTTTTGCCAGATAGTTCTGGTGGAGGAGATAATAAATTTACCTTGAATTTCCGCCACAGTCGTTTTGGCTTTGATTTTTCGAAGCCTTATAAAACCTGGAATCTTTTTGGCAAAATGGAGATGGATTTCTATACCGAATGCCATGGAGAAGACACGATGCCTTGGAACGTTAACCATTCTCCAGTCCGGGCCCGCCGGGTCTTTGTCGGGGTGGAAAAGGGGACCTGGCAACTTTTGGCCGGGCTTGATTGGCTGACCATTTCTCAGCTCTATCCTCACACTTCCAACTTTCCTGCCGGTACCTTCATGGGCAACCCGGCTTATCGTATGCCTCAAGTAAGATTGACTAAATGGTTCAAGATAAACGATGTCAGCCAACTAAAATTTCAAATCGCCGCTGAAAGACCTTATGCCTTTCCCAAAGGTTCTTATGTCTTTGACGAAGATCCGGCCAATGATGCTGGTTTCCCAGGGATTGAGGCACGTATCGCTTATGAGACCAAATTGTTTGGTAAACCTGCTCTGGCTGCTGTCTGGGGACATTATTCCGAAGAAGAATATGCGACTAAATACGGTGACAAAGATGCTGAAAGCTACTCCATCGGGCTTGAGGCCAAGTTTCCGCTTCCTATTCAGAAAAAGGCCTTCTTACTCGGTGAGATTTGGTATGGTCGCAACTTTGACGGCTACTATAGCTGTGGTGTAAATCAGGGAACAAGGTTTTATCTTGATAATAATACATATGTTACTAGCTTAAAAGATGTTAGTTCTGATCAAATTCTCGGGATAAATGAAATTGATGCTGTTGGTGGTTGGATCGAGCTTGAGCTCTTTTGGACTCCAAAGCTAGTTACTCACTTTGGCTGGGGCATTGACAATCCAGATAACGATGATCTAGCTGGCGTTAATAAAGCTCGACTTCAGCAGCAGATGTTCTATACTAACTTCCTTTACCGTCTTACCAAAGAGTTTGGTTTTGGGATGGAATATATGTATGTGCGAACCGATTATCATGAAACAGACAACAGTGGTAACCCACTAGGTGATGGAGAATTAAACCGCTTTATGGGTAGCTTCTACTACTTCTTCTAAAAGGTCACTAATAATTTGACAATAAAGGGCGCCCAATGAGGCGCCCTTTTTATTTTCAAATGAGTTTAAGAAAGTTTCTTAATCTTGATCATCTTTACCGTTTGTTGGACTATATCTTTGGTGTTAATAACTCTCAGTTTTTCAAAGAGAAACTGTATTTTTTTCCCTAAGTCTGCCATGATTTGTTCCTTTATCTTGGGGTCAAGGTCCCACCATTTCTTTTTGAATAACCCGAAGCCCTTCTTTCGGGTCTTATAGATAAATTGGGCCTCGGTCATATCTTCTTTTTTCTCCTTGGCCAGATTCTTCTTGAGAAATTCATATATTTCTTGCCGAAAAGACTCGGGTAGAGCAGGGTGGTCATAGATCAAATTTTGAAAGCCGGTAGCCAGATGTATCTCGCAACAACCAACCTCTGGAAAGAGATGAAACATTTCATCCGGTAGGGTAGAGGCCCCGTGTTGCACGGCTCCAGCCAGACCGTATTCTCGACGAGCTAGCTCGGAAAGGGTTCTCAAGGTATCAAAATCTACGGCCACCTTGGCCACCGTACCATCGGGAAGAACTACCCCTCCGTGGGAGGTGCCGGTCTGGACGCTGATTTTGGCCAGACCGTGTTCACCAGAAAAGCTTTGGTTGAATCCATCTAAAAAGGCCCTTAGTTCCTCGGGTGTGCTGTTATGTCCCCCGATCTCGCCGATTTCTCCTCCTATGTTTACGATCACCCCTTCTGGTTCTTTTTGCCTAATGTAAGTGGCTAATTCGGCGGTGACTTCGTAGTTCAGGCGTTGTTGTTCGGAGACAGTGGGTTTTTCTATTTCAACCAGAGTCGAGGCATCAATGTCGATTTGATAGAATTCGGCCTCTAAGGCCTCATCGATCAGATCTCGGAGTAGTCCCTTTTCTTTTTCCGGTGTGGCAAAAAAGGCCTTTCGGCGAAGTTGGAAATGATCCCCTTGGATGAAGACCGGGCCGGTAAAACCTTCCCTGGCAGCGGCAGCGGTGATGACTGTAGCGTACTCCAAGGGGCGTTGCTGGGTATAACCCATTTCTGAACGGGCAATTTCAAAGATTAAGGCTCCGACATTTGATTCTAGGGCTTTACGGAAGACCGTGCGGGCAAAATCATAAGTAAGACCGCGGATGTTGATGGCCGGAACAGTAAATCCTGGAAACTCTTGGGCCATGGCTTTGTAGAGGCCATATATAGAGGCCGGGATAGCCCCTAGGGCCTTGGCTATTTCTTTGATTAAAGTGAGCTTTTCGGCCTTTCGGGCTTCATCTTCAGTAAAAACGGCTTCATATACCAGTTCATCCAGCGAGGAACGGGCTTTTTGTAAATCTTTTAGGATTATCTCGCCGTTTTTTATTTCCAGCCAATCATTTATCATTTTTCTCCTCCTATTAACGAGTTTGTTCCCACCACATCCGATTTTTATTTACTTTTCGTCTCCGAGAGAAAGAAATATTACAACTACAAGATATTCCTCTTTAGGCCTTACGGGAAGAACGAAAGAATCCTAATAAAAAAAATTTTTACTAAGTCTCACAAATTTTAATTTTTTTCGTTTCGTACCGATATTACGGACAAAGTTTTGAAGACTTTGTAATGTAGAATGATTCTCAAAATGTGCAATTTGGATTCTTAATTAAGTGATCTATCGAATGGTTTAAAAATGGATCTAAACCATTGGCGACGTTGGTGGAGTTTTTTCCTTGATCAATCCCTTTTTGTAAAGGTTGGTTTTATCCTTACCTTTTGTGGAGTAATTATCTTCTTGGTCATCGGCGTCCTCCTCCTTGAATCGAGAACCCTTGAGAAGAATTTTCTTCGCATCCAAGAAGCTCGAACAATCGTCATATTCTCATGGTATCAAAGGTTACTTCTCTTAAAAGATAGTAAAAATCAAACCTCTTATAAGGAACTACATGATATGACAGAAACTCTTCTAAATGGAGGTGTAGTTTCTCTTACAAAAGAACAAAAAATAAGTATTTCTCCTGAAAATAATCCTCAAGCCCGTCAAATATTACGTAAAATTTTAAATTATTTTCAGAAACATCCCAAAGGAAATATTCCGCAAGAAATATTTTCGCTCTCTGAAAAATTAGTAAAATTGAATCTCCAACGTGATGAAGAATATCGAAAGAAAGTTCTAAAAATTATTGATAAAACAAGATGGATAGAAAGTTTATTACTAATTTTATTAGTTATGGTACTAATTTCAGGTGGAATATCTTTCTTTATAATGGTTTTGCAACCACTTAGACAAATTACTGTAAAACTTCGTAAACTAAGAGAAGCTGGCCGAAGGGCATACGACGAACATCTGCTCGCTTTTCCATATAAAGACGAAATAGGAAGTCTGGTTGAAGAGACTAATCGTTTAATATTACAATTTGCTGAGTTGGCTCATTTTAAACATATTATAGAAGAAGATGATGCTTTAGAAGAAGTATATCAACGACTCGCTCGAATATTCAAAGAGCGTTTTAATCTGGAAAATTTTGCTTTCTTAGCCGTATCAAATTCACAAAACACAATAGAACCGGTGTTTATAAATGGTGAACAGGTTTCGATTAATCCGGAAATATTAGTTGATGCTAACCGGTGTCGGGCCAAGCGAACCGGGCACTCGGTTTCCTCCCTTGATTTTCCCGGAATTTGTCCTTTGGAAGAGGCTGATCACGTATGTATTCCCCTGGTTACTGGGGGAAAGGTTCAGATGGTCATCAAGCTCCTACCCTCGATAGAGAATGAAGAAGATAAACAAAGGTTTGTTTCTGATCTCAAGTTTCTCAGGGCCTATTTGGAGGAGGCCCAGGCGGTGATCGAAGCCAAGCGTTACGCTGCCTCCCTTAGGGAGATGGCCATCAAGGATCCTCTTACTGGTCTCTGGAACCGTCGCTTTGTAGAGGAAGGCCTGGAGACCATAGCCGCCGGTATCCTGCGCCGAGGGACTATTTTGGGTGTTTTGATGTGTGACGTGGATCATTTTAAACAGATCAATGATAGCTATGGTCACGACATCGGGGATGAGCTCCTACACCAAATAGCCGAAATCTTAAAGAACAAAGTACGCAAGTCAGACATAGTGGCCCGGTTCGGAGGAGAGGAATTTTTGATTCTCCTTCAAGACACCAAAGAAGGCCAGGCCGAGGTGATAGCCGAAAAGCTGCGTGAGGCCATAGAAAAGGCCCGTTTCCAGACCAAGGCCGGGACGATAAGGCGTACCATTTCCATCGGGGTGAGTGAATTTCCAATAGATGACGAAGACATCTGGCAGACGATTAAATTCGCCGATGTAGCCCTTTATCGGGCCAAAGAAAAGGGTCGTAACCGGGTGGTACGCTTTACTCCCGAGATGTGGGACGAAGGAAAGGTCACCTATTGAGTAACAGACCCTCCTTTAAGCAAAGGTTCATTTGGCCGATAAGGAAAGAGAACTACGCCAAAGGTAGGAGGGGTTATGCAAACTATTAAGGCCCGGCTCTTGGCGGTAATGGTGGTCATGTTTTTGGTCAGTGCCCTGAACTGTGGAGTAGTCTTTTTTGTCCTTCAGAAAAATTCCAAAGATGCCATTGCAGTCAATATCGCCGGTCGTCAGCGGATGCTCACCCAAAAGATGACCAAACAGATTCTGGAAGGGGACTTTAAAGGGGCCGAGGAAACAGCGGCCCTCTTTACCAAAAGCCTTGAGGCCCTGCGTAACGGTGATGCCTCAATGAAGCTTAAAGAGGTAAAAGATCCAGAGATCTTGGCCCAGATCGACAAAGTAGAAAGACTCTGGCAAGAGTTTAGGACCAGGTTGGAGAGGATCACTCACCACCAAGGTTCCCAAGTAGATAAAGAATATTTACTGTCTCATAATCTAGAGCTCCTTAAAGAAGCCAATACCCTTACCAAACTCTTTGAACAAAAGGCCATTGCCTCTCTCAACCGCCTAAAGATTTACCAAGCCGTTATTTTCGGCATCACTTTATGTATCCTTGGAGTCATTTGGTGGATGGTAAAGTCCACGGTTATCCATCCAGTGCAAGAGGCCGTGCAATTGGTAAAACGGGTGGCTGAAGGTGATTTTACTGTCTCCTTTCCACCAGCCAGAAGGGATGAGATTGGCCAACTCCTCAAGGCCTTCAAGTTTATGGTTGAACGTCTGCGAGAGACTTTAAGAAACGTGATCGACTCTTCTCACAAGGTCTATTCCTCGGCGGAGGAGGTCTTTCAGGCTGGAGATGAAGTGGCCCAAACCGCCGAGCAATTGGCCCAAGAAGGAGAAGAGGTCAAGGCCACCGAAGAGTCGGTCAGTCAAAACGTCAAGGCCGTGTCTAATGCCGCAGAACAGATGGTCTTGGCTATTGGTGAAATTTCTCAAAATACCTCCCAAGCTGCACAGATTGCCAGCGAAGCGGTGGTCAAGGCCCAACAGACCAATGAGATCGTTTCTAAACTCAGTATTTCTTCGGAAGAGATCGGTGAAGTGGTCAACCTTATCAACCAAATTGCCGAACAGACCAACCTCTTGGCCCTAAACGCTACCATCGAGGCCGCCCGGGCCGGTGAGGCAGGTAAGGGCTTTGCCGTGGTGGCCAACGAGGTCAAAGAGCTTTCACGCCAGACTACTCAGGCCACGGAAGAGATCTCCAAAAAGATTCAGAGTATTCAGTCTGATGCCCGGGCTTCGGTCGAGGCTATTGAGGAAATAGGCAATATCATCAGCCAGATCAACGATATTTCTAACATGATCGCCAGCGCCGTAGAGGAACAAACGGCCATGATGAATGAGATAAGTCAGGCCGCCAATTTGGCCTCACAGAGTTCTGAAGAGATTAAAGAAAAAATAGCCCGGATGACCGAGGCCATCCATGAAACCGCAGCCAAAGGCCAGAGGAGCCGGGAATTATCCAGAGAGATGACCCTTTTGGCAGAAAAGCTAAAGGGTCTGGCCTCCCGGTTTCGTTGTTAGCCCCCCTCCTTCACTCAATTTTGAAGGGCCTCTTCGGAGGCCCTTTTATTTTTATAAAAGACGTTCAGCAAACAGGATTTCTGCTTCGATAACCCGGAGAATTTTATTTTTGAGTGACTTTTTTCACTGCTTGACATAAGGGCCTAATCTCTTTTACTTGTTAAAGAAAATCACTTTCTACCAGGAGTAAACGGAGAGGATTACATGTCTAAGGTCAAGAAGATTGAAAATGAAACTTGTCCCGAGATAGATGTCTTTCGAGAGTATGTCCGTCGTAAAGGCCTGCGTTTCACCCCGGAGAGGGAAATCATCGTGCGGGAAATATTTCAGATTAATGACCATTTTGATGTGGATGAGTTATATCTGCGCCTGCGCAATAAAGGGAAAAAGCTCTCTAAGGCCTCGATTTATCGGACTATTCCCCTATTGATTGATTGCGGTCTGATCCAAGAGGTCTATCACGAAGATGGGCACATGCATTACGAGCATATTTATGGTCACGAACCCCATGGGCACGTGCGCTGCCTGGGGTGCCGGCGGGTAGAAGAGTTTACCGACGAAAGGATTAGCCAGATCGAACAAGACGTTATCAAGCGCTACGGCTATCAGGTTACCGGTGTTCGCTTTGAATTTGTCGGTTATTGTCCAGAGTGTCAAAAGAAACAAGTGCGCTAAGTCTCTCCGCGGAGGTTAAAGTGATGGCGATGACCAGACTTGAGGATCTACGTACCGGTGAGATAGGAAAGATCGTCAAGATTATGGGTAACGGGCCTTTTCGTTTGCGCCTGATGGAGATGGGGTTTGTTCCGGGCACCGAAGTCCGCGTGATCCGTTATGCCCCCTTGAAAGATCCGGTGGAATATGAGGTCAAAGGCTATCACGTAAGCCTCCGTCACGAGGAAGCGGCCAACATCTTGGTGGAAAAACTTTCCTGATGGAGATCACCGTAGCCCTAACCGGTAACCCCAATGCCGGGAAGACAACCATTTTCAACCAATTGACCGGGGCCCGTCAAAAGGTAGGGAATTGGCCCGGGGTAACGGTTGAAAAAAAAGAAGGTCTGGTCCAGTATAAAGGTCATGTCTTAAAGGTAGTGGACCTACCAGGTATCTATTCCCTGACAGCCTATTCCATCGAAGAGATCATTGCCCGTGACTTTATCCTGAAAGAACGCCCTGAGGTAGTGGTTGATGTCATCGATGCTTCAAACCTGGAAAGGAATCTCTATCTGGCTGTTCAGTTAATGGAATTAGGCCGTCCTCTGGTCTTTGCTATGAATATGGTCGATGTGGCCAAGGCCAGGGGGATCTTTATCGATTATGAGCTACTTTCTAAGCTCTTAGGGGTCCCTTTGGTCAAGACGGTAGGGACCAAAGGGATAGGGATCGAAGAACTCCTTGAGACAATAGTTGCCGTAGCCGAAGGTCGGCTTGAATCACAGCCGGTTTCTATTAATTATGGCCCGGAAGTAGAACGCGAAATAAAACTCCTTACCGAATTAATTATTCAAAACCAAGATCTTTCTCAAAAATATCCCCCTCGTTGGTTGGCCATAAAACTTCTTGAGAACGATCGTGAGGCCATCAATGTAGTCCGTAAGACTTCGGGAGCAGCCCCGATTCTCGAACGCCTGGCCAGGAGTGAGAAACGTCTGCGGGAAATATTAGACGAGACTCCTGAGGCCATTATTGCTGAGGCCCGCTATGGATTTATTGCCGGGGCTCTTAGAGAAGTCATGAAGGTCTCGGCCCTTACCAGACGCACGCTCTCAGACCGGATCGACGACATCGTGACCAATCGTTTTCTAGGGTTTCCCATTTTTATCCTGGCCATGTACGCCCTTTTTTATTTTACCTTCACTCTGGGTGAGTATCCGGTAGAGGCCATTGAAAAGGCCATCGAATTTTTACAGGGCTTTCTAAGCGCAAAGCTTCCCGAAGGCCTCTTGCAGGAACTTTTGGTCAACGGAGTCCTTGGCGGAGTAGGAGGGGTATTGGTCTTTCTCCCCAATATCCTTTTGCTCTTCTTGGGGATAAGTATCTTCGAGGACACGGGTTATCTAGCCCGAGCAGCCTTCATTATGGATCGGGTGATGCACTTTCTCGGGCTCCATGGCAAATCTTTTATTCCGCTCTTGATGGGCTTTGGTTGTAATGTCCCGGCTATTATGGCTACCCGCACCCTAGAGAGTCAACGTGATCGCATACTTACCATCTTGATCAATCCCTTGATGAGCTGTTCAGCCAGGCTCCCGGTATACGTCCTCTTTGCCGGGGCCTTTTTCCCTGGGAGGGAATCCCAAGTGATCTTTGGCATTTATGCCTTGGGAATCGTCTTGGCCATGATTCTGGGCAAGATTTTTAGTAAAGTACTCATCAAGGAAGAAGATACCCCCTTTGTCTTGGAACTCCCTCCTTATCGCTTACCTACTTTTAAAGGTCTGGTCTTACATATGTGGGAGAAGACCAAAGTCTATCTCCAAAAGATGGGAGGGGTCATCCTCATCTTTTCTATTATTTTGTGGGCTCTTTCCGCCTTCCCCAGGAAAGATCACTCACCACCCCCTATAGAAGATAGTTACATTGGTCGCCTGGGTAAGATCTTTGCTCCCACACTTAAGCCCTTGGGTTTTGATTGGCGCATGGGCGTCAGTCTGGCCACTGGAGTGGTAGCCAAAGAGGTGGTGGTCTCTTCCCTGGGCGTCCTTTATCACGTAGAGGAAAAGGGTGAGCACTCCCTTCGCGAGGCCCTTCGTCACTCAGGCCTTTCCCCAGCGGCGGCCTTGGGTTTTATGGCCTTTGTCTTGATCTATATCCCCTGTATAGCCACGGTTATTGCCATTTGGAGGGAGACTGGTTCTTGGCGATGGCCGGCCATAAGTATCCTTTACGAATTGACCCTTGCTTGGATAATTGCCTTCATCATTTACCATCTGGGGCGTTTTTTTGGTTGGTAGAATTTTTCTCCCCTGGGAAAAAGATCTTTACCGGGAGTTTAAAGGTACGTTCAATGATACCCAATAGTCTTTTGCTCACCGCTCTAGGGTCTAGGGGAATAATCTCCGGATTTTCGATGGAACCTCTGATCTCTACCGGAATAGAGAAGAAGGTCTTTGACTTTCCAGTAAGCACCCACCCTATAATTGGTATATGACTTACCAAGGTGTCCACCGCCACAAAGGGGGAGACCAAGGCCGTAAGATAGACCTTTTGATCTTCGAGATTTAGTTTACCCGAGGCAAAAATACGCAGCCCGGTTCCTTCAAGGCGCGATTCGTCGATGATCAAGTAGTGTTTTTCAAAATGTCCCTTTATTTCCAACAATTCGTAGGCAAAACCTTCGGTGGAAAGGTCTGGTAATTTTCCCTTGAAAAGATCAATAGGGTTTAAAAAGGCAAAGAGCTTGGATAAGAGACCAAATTTATAGACTTCTCCCTCTGGTGAGACAAAAAGGACTTTTCCGGTAGTATTTTCCAGGAAAGGCCCTTTTTCGCCTTGACCTTTGAAGCTCCCTTCCAGGCTATAAGTACCACGGAAGAGACGGGGGCGTTCAAAGAGACAGGTCATCAGTTGGTCAAGATCGCCCTTGGATCTAGAGTAAGAGACCCGAAGGCTTTTAAGAGACGGAGCATAGTCTATTTCCCCTGAGACTTTGATCCCGCAGAGATTGGCCTCTTCAATGATCCATTTGAGGCGTTTCTCGTGATAAAAAAGGGTCCCCTTGACCTCTTTGAAGGTAAAACGACGGATGAATAACTTGTCTGTACTCCAATCAAGCTCAAAGACCACTGGCGGGAAGTGAGAGGTCTTTTTGGCGGTGAAGAGCCCTTTCTTCAAGATCTTTTCTAGTTTTATTTCGGGGATAGAAATGGCCCCGGTGAGGTGAATATTTTTGGGGGTAAACTCCGCCTCTCCACTGGCTTGAAAAGATGAATCATCGACGGCCCCTTCAAGTTCTTGGATAAGGATTTTGCTCCCTTGGCCCCTGAGTTTCAACTCTTTGATCAAAAGAGACACGTTTTTCCAGCTCCACCGAAGGCCGCTTAAATGGAGAGGGCCTTTAAGTTCGCTGCGCATGAGAGAATGGGGATAATATTTTCCTTTGATTTGGGCTTCTAATGTGTTTAATCTCGGCCAGGGCTTGGCCAAGACCTTTTCCAGATCTTTTTTCCCCAAACGACCGTGGAAATAGAAGGTTATTTTTTCTGGTTCAGCGGAAAAACCTAGATCAACGGTCTTTTCCTCGGTCATGATTTTCAATTTAGGGACTCGAAGGAGGTCTTTTTTCTTCTCTAAAGCGAGTTTAATGGTGGCCTTTTTGGCAGTGATAAAGGTGCCAGACAATTTGAGGTCTTTTGGGGTCAGGGAAAATTCAAATGGAGAGGCCTCTAAAGGCAGGACCGGATAGAAGTTTTTAGGGATTTTTCCCTTCTCAAAGATCCAGTCGGTAAACTCGGGGCCGGCCTCAAAACGCCCTTTAAGATAAATAGCAGGTTTGTCTCCGAAGAGGGGGGAAATCTCACCGGAAATAAGCCCTGAGGCGTCAAGCAAAGAGCTTTCTAGAGGGCCAAAGGAAAGACGTTCTTTTTCATAACGCAAAAAACCCCTTTTTATCTTGAACTCTCCAGGTAACCGGACATTAACGATGGAAACATCCTCGGCCTGGGCCTCAAAGACAAGATCTTTTTGGAATTTAGGCCAAGTAAGGGGACCTTTGAACAGAGCCCGGATGAGATGAAGGCGCCCGCCTTTAAGGTGGTTCTTTTTAAGAAAGGGGCGAAGAGAGGAGTTAAGCCCCAAAAGGGTGTTGAGTTCCGAGACCCAAATCCTCCCTCGGGCCTCTTTTAGGTTCAAAAAGGCCGGTTTTTGGGCAAAGGAGAGACTACCAGAGAGACTTTGGAGATGGGTCTTGGGGAGGGAAAGATCAAGGCTTAAGCAGTCTACTCGCCGCTGGGCATAGGAGATAGTTCCTTTATGCAAGACTAAAGGAAAAGGGAGTCTCTGATAGAAGAGATGGACCTCTTGGGGTTTGATAGTAAAGCTTACCTTTGGATGACGGAGACTTCCTTCGATAAGTAGGTGCCCCGAGGCCTTGCCCTTTATTTCCTTAATCTTGGCTAATTCCTTTTGGATGCGCTTTTTTTTGACCAATCTTTTTACTATATTCAGGGCCTCCGGGGCTTCAGCCTCTAAATCCGCCTCAAACAAGAAGGGTTTTTCCCGGCTGAAGAGATAGATCTCCAACCGGCCACTTTGGAAAGAATTGTGTTGATAGGTACCAGAGGCCTTTTCCACATAAAGAGTGCGCTTTTTCAATCGACAGAGGCCTTCTTTTACCTCCAGGGGCTTGGGAAAGATGGGGAGATATACTTCAGCCTGAGTTACACGGGCTTTAAGCCTTACATTTTCAAACTTGAGGATTTCTTTAGGAGTAGGGGCCGAGGAGGTAATTTGGGCCTTTTCCACATGGGCCTTGCGTAGGATCCTAAAAAAGGTATTTAAGCCTTTGTTTTTCGAGGCCAAGGGGAGAAGACGTTCCCGCCAGCCAGCAAAATCCCCTTTTTTGAGATTTATTTGAAGGGAAGCCCCTTTCTTGGTCTGTTGGTATTCTCCTGAGGCGATAATCTCCGGTACTTTCATGACCAGTTGTTTGATCTTTATTCGTCTTTCCTGAGGACGCAGGAGGGCTTCTCCTAAGAAGGCGCTGCAAGAAAAAAGGAGTTTTTGCTCTTCATCCTTGGCCACACAAGGGGCGGTGCCTTTAAAACCCAGATGCCAGGTTTGATCTTCGCGGCGAAAGGTTAGGGCAAGGGAAAGATTTGTCTTTAGGTGGGTAGGCAGATAAGGGATGAGAAAGGGAAAATGATAGAGATTTAGACGCCTTATCTCCGTTGAGCCTTCGAGAAAGCCGGTATCAGGCCAAAATTTGAGAGAAAGGAACCAAGACTCCCAGGCCTTGCTCTTGCTTTGGGCCTCAAGGAGGATTTGATCCCTTCGAATCTCCGCCTCAAGCTCAAGATCCGTGGCATGAAAGAGCTCTTCTTTTTCTCGAACCAAGGTCAACTCTCCGTGCTGAACACCGAGCTTTACCAGGGGGACGCGGTTTAAAAATTTGTTCAGTTTTTCCCGGGAAAAGGACGTTGTTTTTTTCTCTGGAGAGAGAAAGATCTCAAGCTTTGGTCTCTTAAGGGTTAGGCCTTCTATTTCAAAACGTTTATCAAGCAAGGGCCTTAGGCGAAAGTTCAAGGCCACAGCTTCTATCCCTAGGTGATAAGAAGGAGCTTCTATTTGAAGGCCTTTGAGTTTGAGCCCTGGTCTGGGGAGCAAAGTCAGGCGAAGCTCAAAGACCTGGACCTTGGCCTTTAGCTTTTGCGCAGCTTCTTTTTCGACCCGCGATTTAATAGCCTCAAGGTTTACTAGATAAGGTAAAAGAAGGATGACCAGGGCGAGCAGGAGGAAAAAAGACAAAAATAAGCCCGCGCTGACCTTCAAAAATTTTTTCATGAAATCTTCCAAGAGAAGGATGGTCGGGGCGGGCGGATTTGAACCGCCGACCCCCTGCTCCCAAGGCAGGTGCGCTGCCAGACTGCGCCACGCCCCGCGTCTTAAAACTTTATCCGAGAACTACCCTGGTTGACAACACCCCGAAAGGAAAATTTCGTCGGCTCAGAGGACCTTAAGAAAAGAGGGTAACAAGTCAAGCAATTCCCTCAAGGCATTAGCCCGATGGCTTAGTTGGTTTTTTAATTTGGGCGGTATCTCCGCCGCCGTTTTGCCGAGATCAGGAATGAGAAAGACCGGATCATACCCAAACCCATATTTCCCCCGGGGCTCAGTAGTTATTAGACCCTCCCAGGTACCTTCAGCCTTAAGCCAGGCCCCTGAAGGGTGGCAGATCACGATTACGCATCGAAAACGCGCTGTTCGTTCCTTAGGAGGAACTCCTTCTAATTCTTTGAGGAGCTTAAGATAATTTTCTTCATCCGTGGCGTTAGGCCCGGCATACCGAGCAGAATAGACCCCTGGGGCACCGCCCAGGGCATCTACTTCCAGACCCGAGTCATCGGCTAAGGCCAGGACGTTTAAGGCCTTGGCTATTTCATAGGCCTTTTTAAAGGCGTTATCAAAGAAGGTCTCTCCGGTTTCTAAGACATCCGGGGCTTCAGGGTAATCTTTTAAACTCTTGATCTTTAAAGGGAAGGCCTGGAGTAAGGCCTTAAATTCCCGCATTTTCCCTTCGTTTTTAGTGGCTAACACCAAAAAATCAGGTCTTTTCTTTTTAGCCATTTTCTAGAGCCTTTTTTTGGATTTGGATAAGCTCTCGGATACCCTTTTCTGCCAGTTGTTTCATCTGCTCAAAGACCTCCCAGGGAAAGGGTGTTTTTTCCGCGGTGGCCTGGACTTCTACCACCTTACCGCTTTCTGTAAAGACAAAATTGGCATCGACCTCTGCTACTGAATCTTCTTCATAGGTAAGATCCAAGAGGATTTCCCCGGAGACCAAACCAGTACTGACCGCGGCAACCGGTTCAAGGACAGGGTCACGGGTAAGGATACCCTCTTTGAGAAGACGATCAACAGCCTGCCTGAGGGCCACATAGGCCCCGGTAATAGAGGCCGTTCTAGTCCCCCCATCGGCCTGGATGACATCACAATCCACCCAAAAGGTGCGTTCTCCGAGGGCGGTAAGATCGACAATCGCCCTTAAAGAGCGACCGATGAGCCTTTGGATCTCGTAAGAACGCCCTTTCTTACCGGTGACCGAATCCCTCACCGTACGGGTATGCGTTGCCCGGGGGAGCATGGCGTATTCAGCGGTGATCCAGCCCATACCAGTATCTTTCAAGAAATTAGGGACTTTTTCTTCTACAGAGACGCTACAAATGACCTTGGTTTCCCCCAGTTCAATAAGGGCTGACCCTTCGGCGTATTTTAAAAAACCAGGAATAATCTTGACTGATCGCAATTGATCAAAGGCCCGACCATCTTTACGCATGTCCTTGCTTTTTAGCAGATCTTTGAGGTTGGTCAACTTGTCTGATGAAATTTAGAGGGCCTTCTAACCGAATGCCTCCAGAGGGGCAGGCCTTTAGACATTGCAGACAGCGGATACATTCGGCACTGTTTAGTTCTTCGGGAATCTTTAAACCGACCGGGCAGACTTCTTCACACACACGGCAATCAAAACAGTTTTGGGCCTCCCAATGTAGTCTTATCAGACTAATACGTTGCCAAAGGCCGTAGAAGGCCCCTAAAGGACAGAGGACCACACAAAAGAAACGAAAATAGATCAGGCAAAGGAAGATAATCAGGGCCAAGATAAATACCTTGAAGTAGAAAAGAAAGCCGACCAAGGATCTCAGCTCAGGACGTAAAAGGAGATTAAAGATGCCAGCCTCAAGGGTTCCCGCTGGGCAGAGTAGGCGGCAAAACCAGGCTTTACCGTAGCCGGTGATATCCGTCAGGGTCAGCGGGAGAAAGAGGACCAACGAGAAGAGGAGGGCGTATTTAACCCAGCGTATGCGACGAGGAGGTATCTTTTTGGGCCCTACGGGGAGACGATAGATAAACTCTTGTAAGAGACCAAAAGGGCAGAGCCAACCACAGATTATTCGGCCAAGGACAAGGGCGAACAAAAGCAAAGTTCCCAGGACATAGGCCACGGCCTGAAAGGCTGGGCCAGGCATAAGGCGGAGAGAGGCCAGACTTTGTTGAAGACTCCCCAAGGGGCAGGCCATGGTTGCTGCCGGGCAGGAATAGCAATTGAGCCCGGGGAAGCATATTCCCTTTGGCCATCCGCGGTAAAGTCCTCTTTGCCAGAGAAAACCCCAATAACCGTTACTTAAAAGGGTGGAAACTATTTGCCAGAACCGACGACGGCCAAACATTTACTCATTGAAGGCCCATGCAGGAGAGACAGAGTCTGGTTGCCCTCTCCCAGATCAAGGAAACTCCCCCTTTGACCAACCCATAGACCAGGAGCCCAGCACCCAAGAGAAGAAAGATCTTCGTGACCAGACGCATCAAGAGATCCTTTCAAGCACCCTTTTTACCTTTTCACCAAGATGGGTCTCTTTATCGCGCCGATCATCGATGCGGATATTGGTATAGACCCGTTTGGCCCCGGCCTTAAAAGGCATTTCATGAAGTTCCCTGGCAATACTTAATAACTCCGAGACCTCACCCTCGATAATAGTGCCCATGTCGGTCAGGGTATGGGGAATACCTTTTTCTTCAAGATAGGTCTTTATCTCAGCCACATATTTTCCAAGACTGGTGGACCCAGTACCCAAGGGGACGACGCTTATCTCCATTAGGGCCATGCAAACCTCCGATTTCTTCTAATTAAGGGTTTTTTCAATATGCTGGGCCAGTTCTTCGGCTAGGGTGCGAATTTCGGCCTCCTCTTCCCCCTCAACCATTACCCGATATTTGGGTTCAGTGCCCGAGGGCCTGATCAAGATTCGCCCGCGGTCAGCCAATTTCTGTTCCATTTGGGCTTTCAATTCCGGGAGACCAGGGATCTCTTCTGGAGGAAGCTTTTTCTTGACCTTAACATTGATCAGTACCTGCGGAAAACGCTCAAGGCAAGCGGCCAGTTCCGAAAGAGGCCTTTCGGTGCCCTTCATGATGGCCAACAGTTGCAGGCCAGCCAGGATGCCGTCTCCGGTGGTGGCGTGATCCAGAAAGATGATATGACCTGATTGTTCGCCCCCTAGGTTATAACCCCCGCGACGCATCTCTTCCACCACGAAGCGATCTCCCACTGGGGTGCGAATCAGTTTAAGCCCCAACTTGGCCAAAGCCTTTTCAAGCCCCATATTGCTCATCACCGTGGCCACCACCGCCCCACCCCGAAGGGTCCCTCTCTTTTGCATCTCCGCCGCGCAGATGGCCATGATCTGGTCTCCGTCTACTACTTCTCCCTTCTCATCCACCACCATAATTCGATCGGCATCCCCGTCTAAGGCGATACCGATATCTGCTCCATGTTTAAGGACGGCTTCTCTAACCGTTTCCGGATGCAAGGCCCCGCAACCGTCGTTGATATTGATCCCATTTGGTGAGGTACCTAGTTTGATCACCGTGGCCCCGAGTTCCTCAAAGACCGCCGGGGCCACCCGATAGGCGGCCCCATGGGCGCAATCAAGGGCAATCTTGATCCCTTCTAAAGTCATCTCCTTGGGAAAGGTATTTTTGAGATGGACAATATATCGCCCGACTGCGTCTTCAATCCGAAAGGCCCGACCGATTTCCCTATCTTGGACCCTGAATTCTGAAATGGTGCCTTTTAAGACCATCTCTTCGATCTTGGCCTCGAGTTCGTCAGAAAGCTTAAAACCATCACGCCCGAAGATCTTGATCCCATTGTCATAATACGGGTTATGGGAGGCAGAGATGACCACCCCGGCGTCACAGCGCATGTCGATGGTAAGAAAGGCGATGGCCGGAGTAGGCAGAGGCCCGACCAGCAGGGTTTCGGCCCCCACTGAGCAAAGACCAGAGGCCAGGGCCATCTCTAGGAGATAGCCTGAAAGCCTGGTGTCTTTTCCAATCAAGACCCGGTGTTTCCCGACATGATTGCGAAAGACATAGCCTACCGCCCGACCGACCAACAAAGCCACTTCCGGTGTCATTGGCCAGATATTGGCCTTGCCTCGGATACCATCCGTTCCGAAGAGCTCACCCATCCCTCAACCCCCGCTTTATTTTGAGATGAATACTTTAATCTGTTTCGGCTTTAGTTCCAAAATTTTTACTTCAGGTGGGATGATGAGTTTGACGCGGACCCTGTGCCAA
>Ga0256835_1000504_pt1 | contig 28927 bp, 34 predicted proteins | sample PIR30metaG_FD_185972 | JGI IMG/M metagenome (GOLD analysis project Ga0256835, IMG submission 185972) | Hydrothermal vent microbial communities from East Pacific Rise, Pacific Ocean - PIR-30 | ecosystem: Environmental > Aquatic > Marine > Hydrothermal vents | place: Pacific Ocean: East Pacific...
GTAGTTTTTTCTCTATTTATCCACCATTTGAAGATCTCATAGGATGAGCCAATAAAAGCATTTTTTTCAATGCTATACTTTAAAATTTTTTTATAAAGCAATTTCCAATTCTTTAGTGTATCGTCAAAATAGGTATTATGCCAGAGGATAGTATATAAAGAACTAACTTCATAGATAAAATCAATATTTTCTTTTATTTTGTCCCAAGCATCTTCAGGAGAGATTTTTAAATAACCAATTAATGTGCTATCCATTATTGCTAAAGGTATTTCTATTAATTCCATTTGACACGAAAGTTGTCTATCAAAAGGATGAAATGGAAAAGAAATGCATGCTCTAAAACCAATCTGATCATAAAAACCGAGAGTAGAATCAAATTTAAATCCAGCTTCTTGTTGATATTTAAAAGTATTTTCCGGGTTTAAACGTAAATAATGTTGTCGAATTCCTTCTACAGGGCTTGATTTTATCTTTTCAAGTAATTCCTTCTCTTGTATTAACAATTTAAGATCATTGAATGATAAGTAAGAACCGTGTAACTGAACATCCCACCCTTTTTCTACAACTAATTTAATTGCCTTCTCAATTTTTGGAATAGGGGAAATGGTGTCTTTAGGATGATTTTTAGAGATAAGAAAGAAAAAGGTAGACTTAACACCAAGCTCTTCCTCAAGTTCTAATATATTTTTTACATCCCAAGGATTTTTTTTAGTTAATAATAATATCATCCATTTGATAGCAGAAACAAGTTTTTTTTCCATTATAAAATTCTTAATACCTGCGATGTATGCTTTGAAACTAGGATTCACATGATCAATATCATGAGTAAGACATAATGCAAATGGCTTATTCATTGGCCAATTACACTTAAATAATATAGGTAGATTAAGACTATCTGCTTTTTTAATTAAGAACTCTTTAAATTGTTTTAACGTGATATCAAAAGTTGGTTTTTCGCATTTTTTCCTGAAAATTGGTCTTCCATGTTTGTCCTTAGAGAGATGCTCTTCATCAGTAAGTGTAAGATTTTGTCTTATTTTCTCAAAATTAAAAGATTTGATTTCTTCTTTTGTTAATGGCTCATTATATAAGATTCTCATCTAATTTTAATTCATAAGGAACTCCAAGTGTAGAAAAAAAAGTATTTAGGGTATATTGTAATCGCCTATTTGTATACACTGTTAGCATAATAAACCCTTTTTTTACATTGTTTCAAATAAATGTTCATGCTTTTAGTAATAATATCGTCATTGTTTTTAGAGAAATTTAAGCCTTAAATCATTTCTTCTCTTTAAATCCCAAAAAGTTATCTGCACCATCTTAGAAAAATTATAAATTTTAAATTCAATCGTATAACCTCAAAATTTAGTTAAATGATAAGTACGAAGCAATTAAAAAAGTGGAAAGTATATTATTCTCAAATTTCTTGATATAATTTAATCCATTTTTTGGCAACTATTTGAGGCATATGATCAGTGGGTAATTCAGATATAATTTTTCCTTCCCAATTAATCACTGGAACCCCTAAAGCCAAGCATTCTAAAGCAGTTTTACTTAAAGATGGGATATCTAAACGATCGATAAATAAAGAAAAAGATGATAAAAAGAACGGTAACTCTTCATATGAAATAAACGTTTTTTCTCGATCTAATATTTCTAATTTTAGACCATACTTTTGTGCTTGCTTTTTTGCCCATTCTAAGCTGTGTGGGATATTTTTGTTTAAAATAAAAAGAGCGGTATTTTCATTTTTATACATGTTTTCTTTTTTTATTTTCGAATTAAACCTATCCGTATCTACTGGATTTGGAACATATATTATCTTTTTAGGTGCATTTTCGAGTAGATCTTTAGTAGCAACAGTTACTAAGTCTGCTTTCTCCCAGAATCTTTTTTTCTTATCCCATTTATTTCTAATATCTGACCCATGATAGGTTAAAACTATTTTTTTATTATCTCTAAAAATCTTTTTTAGAAGAGGAATAATTTTGTCAAAGGAATGGACGTGAATTACATCATAATTTTTTGCTTTGTATAAAACATATAAGGAAAATCTTTTTGGTCCCATATTTAGTATTTTAACAATTTCTGGTTCAGAATCTGCAATTCCAAATCGCTCTACTTCTCTTCTAGTATAAACATCAGCAATGAATCCCTCCCTTCGTTGGTATTTAGAAATATTTTGCGGGACACCGGCTATATTAAATACATGCATAATCTTCATTTTTTCAAATAAACCAGCATAACGTCCTAATATTAGTTTTTCTATATCCTATAGGTATTCAACTCACATATTTAGAAAATCGATTATTTTAAAATTGTTTTAAGGAAGAATCAATGTATATATAATTTTACTAAAGAGAAGTAAGTAAATGTTAATACAAAAATAAATTTCATAAAACTATTGAATTTCGAGGTATTATTAATAGAACGTATTTAGCGTAGAGATTAGCAGTTTTAAAATAAAAAGAGTTAAAAAATAATTCTAAACAGCTTAATAGTGAGAATATTGGAGGAATTTTATTGGATAAGAAAAAAATACTTATTGCTACTGCTGATTTTAAAAAATCTTATCCCGTAATTAAATCAGTTTCAAGATCAGGATATAAACCTATAGTAGTAGTACATAGGAAAATGAGTTGGCCTTCTTTTTCGAAATATGTATATAAACGTTTTAAAGTTGCAAATCCTTATTTAAATGAAAAAAAATATGCTCTACAAATTGCAAAAATAGCAATGGATGAAAATGTATCTATGATTATACCTGTAGGATTTATTGATAATCTTGTTTTAGCCAAGTATCAAGATTTTTTTAGAAACATAATTCTCCCTATACCATCTTATGAATCAATAAAAAGGGTTTCAAATAAAGCAAATTTAGGTGAAATTTTTTCTAAAATTGGAATAAAATATCCTAAAACAATTATTTTTGACCCGGCAGATTTAGAAGCAATAAATCAGTTAGCATTTCCATTAGTATCTAAAGGTATTTCTGATGCGTCAACTCCTTTTTATTTATTCAATAAACATCACTTATCAAGGCTACTAAAAGAAAATAATAATAAAAATGAGAAAACGATTTTACAACAATTTATAGCAGGGAATGGCCATGGATACTTTGCTATCGCAAAGAATGGAGAAGTGTATTTAGAATTTTGTCATAAAAGAATTATTGAGGCACGACCAAGTGGGGGACCAAGCATTACTGCTTGCGTCTATCATGATGATGAGCTAATAAAAATTGGTAGAAAAATTATAAAGGAAATTGAGTGGACTGGCGTATTAATGGTTGAGTTTAAAAAAGATTATGAGACGGGGGAATATTTTCTTATTGAAATAAATCCAAAATTTTGGGGAAGCCTTGAATTACCCATCTCATATGGTGTTGACTTTGTAGGTGCCCTAATCAAGATATTCCTCGAGAAAAAGAATAAAGTTAAGGTTTTTTCAAAAGGAAAAGATTATTGTTTTTCATGGATACTTGCAGGAAGTAATTATTTAATTAATAACTATAAGATCTGGTTAAGAATCGTAAGAACTGGCTTAAAACAGGGCATATTTGCGACAGACATTCATATAAATGACCCACCAGAACTGTTTTTATCTTCTTCTATCGCATTATTTAAAATCTTTTCAGAAAAGAAGAAGATACAAAAAGAAAAAAAGATGATGCTTCAGAAAACAAAACAATTCTTTATTGAATCAGTTACACAAACAGATATCAAAGCTATTTTTTTTGATTTTGATGGCACAATTACTAAACTTAAAATTGATTGGAATAAGGTACATAAAAAATTATTAGAGAAAAAACTGATTAGCCCTTATGATGGAGTAATGGTAGGTGTTTATAAAAGTCTTAAAAACAATACTTTTAAAGAAATAGATGAAATTCTTCGTCATTATGAAATTAAAGCATCTAAAAACGTATTTCCAGATAAAACTTTAATCGAGCTGTTAGAGAAAATTAAAAAACAGAAAATAATTACTGCAATAGTATCAAAACAAGCGGAAGAACCCCTAAAAATTGCCTTAAACAACATGAAGCTTAATAAAAATTTTGATTTAATAATTGGTAGAGAACATGGAATTAAAAAATCTAAACAAATCAAAACTGCATTAAAATTATTAAAGATACCTGCAGAAAACGTGTTGTTCATAGGAGATACATTAATTGATATTGTAGCGGCCGCGAATAACAATATTACTGCATACGCTATTTCTAATAATCCATATGATGTTCATAAATTCCTTGAATTTGGAATTCCTTGTTTTTCATCTATAAAAGAACTATTGAAGACTATTATTGAGATTAAAAAATGGAAATAAAATAAAATGGGTGAATTGCGTTTAGCCCGACCAAAACAAACCCATGTATATACAGCGTATATATATCCAAAATAGTAATGATTCGATGAGAAGAAATGGATGAGAAAAGAACAGTAATGTATCCTATCAGATTCTCTCCAACAGAGTTTAAAAAACTAAAACAATATGCTAAAAAGAGAGGAGAACCATTATCCGTTATTATAAGACGAGCAATTAGATTATACATGTCAAAACCCCTAAATATTGAGAAGAGAAATATTAATACCACTGCGATTCTACAAAAGCTAGAAACATTAGAGCAAATAATTACTGCCCAAGAAGAAAAACTAACAAAAATATCCAATTCTAAAAATGAAATAACAAAATATGCTGAAAAAGCAAAGGAAAAACAAAAAATCAAGCAAATATTATTGGAAAAGAAACCAAACTCATATTCTTTATTCCTAAGAGAATTAGGATCCCTGAATTTCAAATTCATCAATGAATTTCCTTCTAGTTTAGATTCGGCTATTTTGGAACTGGCTAGAGAAAAGAAATTGTTCAGGAAAAAAGACCGATTGATCTGGACTACCACTTAGTACCACCTGCTTTTTACTCTTTCATGAATTTCTTTGGCTGGAACATGGCCATAGTTCGCCGTTGTGGATATACTAGCATGCCCTAAAAGCTGCTGAATATCATACTCATTTACGCCGCGCCTTCGTAGTTCAGCGGCAAAAGTATGTCTAAGAACGTGCGGGGTAAGCCCCTCAATATTAAGAGACAAACCCCAAGTTCTAACCCAATGCTGAATTGTCCGAACACTTAGTTTTTTACCTCTTTCTGAAAGTAATAAAAAATCGTTTTTCTCAGATCCAGGAAATGAAGCTCGATAATGCAGATAACTAACGAGAACTCCTTTTAACTCTGGTAGAATAACCACTTCCCGCTCCTTTTTACCTTTACCAGCACCCTTCCCCTTCACTAAAATATAGTTTGGCCTATCATCTGTGTTCAAAAATATGTGGTCTACTCTCAAATTCACCATCTCTTCTACTCTCAACCCCGCGTACGTTCCTAAAGCAAACACCAGGAATTGGGTAGGGTCTTTAACTTTATTCTTCAAATATTCCTCCAAGCGATGTAAATCTTTCCTGCTAAGTGCTTTCCTCCTATTAATAACATTAGGCTTATATTTGCGCGACAGATCTTTAAGATCCTCATAATCGTCTGCTGAAATTAGCTTTAGCTTTCGCCAACAAAACTTACCCAACAATGTTAGAACTTGATAATGTAAAAACAAGCTTTTCTGCTTCAATTTTGCCCGCTTTTCTTCTAGATAACTAACAACTATCTCTCGTGTTAAAACAAACTCAGAATAGCCTTTTTCATCCAAAAAAACAGCATAACTTTTCAGAATTGACTTAAACGTCTTCAAAGTACTAGGTGAATCACTAGCATGATACTGCAGGAAACGCTCTATTACTTCCTCAGTCTTCATTTTCTGCTTCCTCCTCTTCTGGTTCCAGAACCGCTATACTTTCTAGGACGCTCACGGCAAACCGGGCTAGGAATGCATTCCACTTCTCAACTGCTCCAGTAATCCTTATCGAATCGCCCTCAAAAACAATAACTACGGTGTTATTGTCTTGTTCTTTTTCCTCTTTCAGATTCTTTATTCTCTTTAGACTATTAGTTATGAAACCCATTTTTAGTCCTCCCGTAAAAGCTGTTTTAATACCTCTAACTCAGTACTGATTTGGCTGAATGCTAGTTCTATTTCGGAAATTTTTGACTCGTTCTCCAATACTTTTTTCTCTAGATTTTCCACGGTCTCGATTATGGAAAGTAAAGTAGCACGTGCTACACTACTCTGCATCCTCTTTCACCTCCGGGAATTGTGGGAATAAAACGGCCCTGAAATAACCAGCCTCGCTTCTTAACGGGATTTCTACTACGCAGAAGCCACTATCATCCCATTTTACAATTGCATTACTGTTTCTCTCAAAAAACAAAGAAAAGCTCTTTTGGGATTTTCCTGCGACAAACGTTTCTTGATTCTTTTCAACGCCTAATTTGCTTGATTGTTTCTTGACTCTTGACTGAGCACCAAGTGCCCAATCCGCCTTATGCACTTTTTTATTCAATAAAACTAATTCACTCATTCTTTTTACGCCTCCTCTATTTTTTTCAGGAAAATGATTTTCACTTCAGTCTCGAGATCTATTTTTTGATACCGCCAGAAGCGGCGTAACAGTTTCAAGAAGTCGTCATGCGAATGTATCTCGTAACCGGGATATTCCCCATCTATCTGCAATAATGACAAAGAAATATCCTTGATTTTGCGTATATAAATCCCAGTAACCTTTGCCTTGAATAGAATTGCTCCTTTCACCACTATCTCCACGACATCTCCTTCAAAAAGAGGATAGTTCTTGCCCCTAATCGTCGTAAACTCGTCTAATTCAAGCTTGAAATATTCTTCAGAAAATTTCAATTGCTTCAAATACTGCTGTTTCATTCATCATTCCTCCTTTTAATATAAGCTTCTCATTTCGTATTGCCTCCCATTGCTCTTACTACCTTTGTAGCAGGGCCGGGGGCCAAGGCTAGCTCTATTTTTTTAAGCCTTTCATCCATCCTACGAAGAACTGTTTCGAACTGACGCACTTTTCCCTCTAGCCTGGAAACATGCTTGATCATCTCGGTAAAAGCATAGTCTAATCGCTGCAATGACTCAGCGATCACTCGACTTACAGATACTTGCCCCTTACGAGCAGAATTCACGAAATGAACCGGTGGAGGTGGAGGGGCGTTCCTGTTAAACTTGTAAGTCCAAGCTCTTTTGTGAGGCCTTTTCTCCCCGGTGATTATGCCCATAGAACGAAACTGGCTCAGAAGCTTATCTACCCGACTTTCACCTACGCTCTTTCCCCGGTCAGGGCGTGGAGTAAAGTCCATCAACGCCCTTATATCTTCAGGAAGATCTGTGTCCTTGAAAAAACGAATTAAGTCTTGTCTTGTGAACTCCCAAGGGATCTTCCGGTCTAGAAACGCTTGGTAAAGAAATTGGCGTGCTTTCGCCAGACTCTTAGGCTCAGGAAGTTTAACAGTTTGTAATTCATAAGCTTTCTTAAAAATAGATTCTGTGATACTGGGATACTCTAACTCAGTCATGCGGTCATCATCCTCCTTTTAAGTGCGAGAATTCTAGCATCTGCAACACCAGCTAGCTTTTCAGAAGCTTGACATAATACAGCGTCAACCTCGTTGGGATTTGTTGGTCGGGGGATTTTCACCAGAACAGCCAGTTGATTAGCAAAACTTTGTTTTTGATCAGGTTTCCCTTCCATTATTGCCTTAACAGCTTCAGCGGAAACCTTAGTCACTTGTGCTAATTGCTCCAGTCCACAACCTTTAGCCTTCCTTGCTAACAGATTCAAGTCTTGTTGGATTTTCCTCAAAACACGGCGGTCTTTCTTTCCATTAGAAAGCAACTCAGCAATTCTTCGTAATAGTGAGCGTAACTTGGTAAGTAATTCGTTTTCCAGACTAACTAGCAGAGCGGTATTCTTTTTGCGGAGCTGCCTTTCATATTCTTCTAGTAGTAACTGTGTTTTCCGATCTAATTCACCACCTAGTGTTTCGCCGAGTGCCTGCCTTAAGGTTTCAGTAGAAATGCTTACGGGGGCCAACTCGTAAGTAACGAATAAATCGTCTGTTTTCGGCTGTTTAAGCGTCATTTTTTTCCGGGCCAACCATTCCATCAGCTTCTTGTTTTTACTCAATTCTTCGTATTCCTTTACGATTCTATCAGCTAATTCCTCAAACTCTTTGTTCACTTTATTTATCTCTTCCATAAATCGGCTAATCTCAGTCGTAGGTAACAAATACAAAGCCTGGTTGTCTATTTGCTGTATTTTAATAGCGTGAACATTGACTATTTGATACACTTTTCTCCGAAGGCTCTTGAACTTGTTTCTCAATTGTGAATCAAAGAAAGAATAGACTTCTTTGAAATCGATTTCCAGAGAAGCAATTTTCTCTGTACGATACTGTTTTAGTCTTTGCTCTGATGGAACTCTGACTTTCAGGAGAAAACCCTTTAATTTAATTTCCTCTTCGTCGCCTAAGATCTTCGCCACGTCTTTCGCAGTACTATGCAATAATTTTCTTTTCTCAGCTTCTGCATAAAGTAATTGTAGGGCCTGAGTTCTGAGTGCAGCTCTTTCATGACCAAGCCTTTCCACACAATCATTCAGACGTTTTAGGGGAACTTCGGACAGCTTTTCACGACTTGAAATGTTTTCATTGAAAATCTTTGCCTCAATACCAGGTGGAAGCTCATCTAATACACCATAAGAAAACAGCAACTGTATAATTGCTGCTGCTTCCTTTTCAGTTAATGTCTGTTCAAATTTTTCTACTTCTTCTAATACCATCATTCACACCTCCAAGGCCAAGGTCGTTCCAAGTCTCCCTCAAGACCGTTGAATAACCAGTTGAACCGTAAAACACGCCAAGCAAAAACAATTGGAGCAATCCCACTACTATTTTCAGGGCATACGTATATTGTATAGTCAAACATGTCCAAGTAAATCGGAAGATGCTGCCTGAAAGAATAACCACAAATGCAACGCAGATTGTTCTTGTACGCAAAACGGACAAATAATCTCTTGAAAAACTGCTTAACCCTATAAAACATAATTACACCCCTAATTTTTGCTTAAGCAGCTCTATTCGATCTGCATATGTTTGTTTTAGTTTTGCTAAGAACTGAGCATCGTCAGTTAGCTGTTCTGCCATTTCTAGATAGTTTTGCATTTGTTGTTGTCTCTCTGAAAAATTAATGCGAAAACTGTCCAAAGCGATATCAAAGTGTTCCTGAGTAACAAGATCTACGTTTTGTCTAAAAGCAACACGAATCGCCCTAATTACTAGTTCTTCAAGTTCAGCACCAGAATAATATTGTGTAGCACGTGCTACCTCTTTCAAGTCTACTTTACCTAATGGTACATTACGTTGAATGCTAGTATGTACACGTAAAATTGCAAGACGCGCGTCTTCATCAGGATAGAGGAACGGTATTTTGTAGTCAAAACGACCGGCTCTTTTGAAAGCAAAGTCTAGATCTCCGGGTGTGTTCGTGGTTGCGATTATGATTGCTTGTCTTTCTTTTTTCCCAAGCCAAGAGAGCAATTGGCCAAAAACTCTCCTGGAAGTCCCTGCATCTCCACCTGTTTCTGAGCGATTGCCCAAACGATCCACTTCATCGATAAAGACAATACAGGGTGAAATCTCGTCTATGAGTTTAAGAGCTTTTTTAAGATTTGATTCTGATTCTCCTACGTATTTGCTGAAAATGTTTTCTGTGAGTAATTCAATGGCAGGAAGTTGGAGTTCTTTTGCTAAGCCACGAGCAAATAGTGTTTTTCCTGTCCCAGGAGGACCAAAAAGCAATAGACCTCGAGGTAACCGTAAACCGAGTTGGCGTGCTTTATCAGGATTTAATAGTGGTTTAATTATATTATTAGAAACAAAGTCTTTTACTAACTCATAACCACCAATTTCTTCAAAACCTTTTTTCAATGGAGTAAGGATTTCTAAAACCCCACTTCGCTTAATTATTTCTTTCTTGTATTCTGCAATGATATCCAAGCTCAATTTCTTGTTTTTCGCTATCGATTCTAAAAGTACTGATTGGCTTTGATGTAGGTTCAATCCTGCAAGGGCATTAGCATGTTTTCCATTCGTTTTAACTTTAAACGTCTTGGAAATACCTTTCAAAATTTCTTTCCGTTCTTCTAGCGTGGAAATTGGGGGCTCAACATTAATGCAAATATCTTTCACGTATTCAGGAATAGAGCTGATATTGGGAGAAAAAACAACAATTGAATGCTCATGAAGGAAAAGCTCTGGATCTTTAGCTAAGTCCCACAGTACTTCAGGCTTAATACTGGGAATTTCCATAATCAAACAATATTTCTTTTCCTGTAAATCATGGAAATAATGCAAAGCTTGGATGGGGTCAATAATAATATTACTGGCAGATAATGACAAAGGATTACTAGTTTGAGTCTTTATAGGCTCAAAATCTATAGCTGTTTCTGTTTTCTTTATAAGCCTAAGTCCGTGGAACAGATCGAAATGGAAAACCTTGTTAAACTCCCCAATAGCCCATAAAGTAAATTGCTCAACCCGTTTAGGGTCATTCGTATTTACTAATGCTACAGGACTATAAGCCGCATATGTTTTTATTCTAAACTCTTCTATCCAGTTCACTTTCTTTCCCTCCTAGCATTGTAGCGATTAATTTGCAGATCCACAGTAAATCGTGTCAATTCAAAAGCCCCCGTGTCTTGGTCTCTTACGTAGTAGCGGATCTTGGGGAAATAACCGTAAACACCGTGGAACTTCGCAAGAAAAACAGAGGCCAATGGTGAGAATCCCGGTAACACCAAGACAATAGTCCCTTTCTTAGCCAAGGCATTCCAATAACCTTCTTCCTCAATCAGGTCAAGTAGTCTTTGTGCTTCTTTTTCTAGTTCTTCCCGTGAAGCAACATTCCTAACGTCAATCTTTATTTCTCCATGACCCGATAGGTCAATAGTTCTATCTTCCAAAGAAGAAACAAAAAACTCTTTCTTCACTTTCTCAACTCTAGCATCCATTCTTCTTTCACCTCTTCAAGTTAGATGCAGGGATAATGGGGCCCAGAAACGCATACCCCATGGGGAAAATACCGCCGTAATCGAGACGGACAGTTAGAATCGAGAACTTTCGGCCAGCAAGACAATCATTATCATGCAACCAAACCGTGAATCGCACGTCATACGAATACTCACATAAAATCTCTACTAGCTCGTCAAAAGAATAGTACCAGTTCGTTGGTTTCTTGGAAGAGAATACGAAAATATTCGCATTCTTGGGCGGCTCAGGCATACATGGAAAAACTACGCGTCCTGCAGCAAAGCCCAGAGTCATATTCTCATTAGCGAGAACTATTCTACCATATAGAGAAACACGTCTGAAACCACGGTGTTTTTCTAGCCAACGTTCGAAACGTAGCCATTCACCGGAAAAATTGTATTTTACGTCCAGATACCAGTTTAGGCCACATAGTTCTCCTAGATGTTCAAACGGGAAATCCGTAGCACGTGCTACTTGCTTCTGCATTAGCATCCCTCCTCCAACTCGTTTTCTTCCTCGAGGTTTCTGAAACGGATCACGTCTTCGACGTTCGTGCCTAGCTCGTTTGCTATCTGTACAATGTTTTTCATCTGGATTTTGTCTACTTCGAGTTGTAGCCCAAGATCAGCTAGTTTCTTCTTCAGTTTCTCTATTTCAAGTAAACAAGTCTCTCCAGGAAACCCCTGGGTATCTATCCTAATGGATACATCATTTGGTTCTCTTGTAATAGAAACAACTATTTTCTTCATTTTTCAAGCCTCCTCAGCAATAACCAAAATAGTGTCAGGACTGGAAATATCAGCACCCGTTTCATAACCAAGCGATTGTAAAGCAGTATTCAAAGCAACAGCATAGTAAAGCTGGAGAAAACGTGTTCTAGCATTGTCGAATGCTAGTTTATTACTGAAATTGTCTCCAAGAATTTGGAGCTCGTTTTCTGCAATGTTTACTCCGAAACCATCAGCAATTCCAGGAATCACGCCAACATTAGCTTTTATCTCAACGCCCCAACGATTTTCATATTCAGAAACAATCTCTTGTTTCAGTTCTCCTGCTAATATTTCCAAAGCCCTACGGGCAACCTCGTAATTCGCGTTAATTATTTTTGTTTTATACAATCCTAAATGGCTCATTCTTCATCCTCCTCTTCTGCTAATTCAATTTCTACTTCGTCTTGGAAAGTAGCTAATGCCTTCTCGAGCAGATAAATGTCCGCTCGAAAACTACCTGTGCGTCCACATTTCGTGCAACGAACAGTTCCATCGACTGCATCACCCATCCACATGTCAATATCGAAAACAAATTCATGCTCGCAATAACCACTCATTTCCTATTCCTCCAGTAAGGCTTTCCATAAGGAGAATAGCTACCGTAAAGCCTCGGTCGAAAAGTAAGCGTGTAGTGATGGCCGTCCTCGCAACGAACTGAAATGCATTCCCAGCCTTTCTCCTCGTATTGGGAGATTACACTAGGAATGTCCTCCCTCCAGAGACCGCCAATGACTGCTCTTTCACTCATTTAGAAACCTCCTTTAAGCTATCAGGGTGGTCAAATACTCTGCAGCAGGCGGGTTTTCAGAATCAAACAGTTCCTTGTATATTCGAAGAACCTCTGCATCGTCAAAAAATTCCAGAACCTCAATTAGGGCTTCACGCCTCTCTTCCTCAGACAAGCCTTTAAAAGCAGTAATAATGTCTTCAACACCACTCACAGCACTCCCTCCTTCTTCAACAATAACGCAATTGTTGCCAAATCAACAAGCAAAGCAAAGCCTAAGAGTATTAAAAGCCTGCAACGACGATCACACCGCTTCATTGATTCGCCTCCTGTGTTTCTTTTAATTTGATGGCTCCCAGCTTAATCAGGTCTGAAGCCACTTGTTTCCATGTGGCCCGTGGTAAGTTGTACTTAATCCGCCGAGCCAATTCTTGCCGAATTAGCTCATGTGCGTCTTCTTCGATTTTTACTGCTATCGACATCTAATCACCCATGTTACTTGGATACCAAGTATCAATATAACTAAATGATTCTATTGTTTATAGGTATTTTGGTAACCAAATAACTTGGGTATAGGGAGAATTGGTTAAGAAATATTATGGTAACTGGACATTGAGAAAAATGAGCGAAGATATACTCAGCGAGAAAGGAGTTGCAGAAATCTTAATCACGCTTCTTGAGAATCCAGGCATAAATCAAACACAACTAGAAGAAAAATCAGGACTTTCAAACTGGAAAGTACTGAAACTAGTACCAAGACTAAAAGATAACGGTTTAATAAGTGAACGCCGGGGAGAATACAATCGAAAATTACTCACGCTCACAGAAAGGGGGGAAGAAGTCGCCCGCGCACTAAAAAAAGCTAAAGATGCATTAAAAGGATAAAGGAGGACTAGAAGAATGGATATATTGTTGATTTTCTCGATTATAGGACTCGGACTTGCTATTTTCTTATGGGGTGCATTAATATCTACTTGGAAAAGAAAGGAGATTACTGAAAAATGGTATAAAACTTGGAGAAACATAGCGGTCATCACTATTCTATTCGACATCGCATGGATACTAATTATATACTGGAATGAATTCCTGATGTACTTTAATCTGCTAATAATTGTAGGAATTCTTAATCTAGTCGCAAAAATAAAACCACCAAACAAATCATTTTACTCAAAATTCTTTGATATAACAATTTTAAGCGGAATTATTTCCGATTCTTTCACAGGATTCATAACGGCATTAGATTTAGTGAAAGTATTTGACGTATCATATTATTTCATCTGGGGGCTATATTTAGGCTCACTTACGTTGTCGATATATTTAATGATCCAAGAACATGTTGAAGCTATTAAAAAAATAATGGCTAAGAAGGAGGAAGAAATATGAAGGTAAAAATAAGAGACGAACCGTTTTCTGGATACGTTTACAACTTCGAGAAAAACATTATTTACCACGTGAAATCTGAAGGGAAAAAATACATGATTTCTTTCATAACAACAAAAAAATTCCCCGAATTTTTCGTTGACGAAATAGAGCTAAACCTAGAAGAAGAAGTAGTAGTCACGAAAGAACAAATGGAAGAAATCTTGAAAAAAAGGGAAAAGAAATGAAAGTAGCACGTGCTACGATTAAAGGCAGGGTTAAGAATGGGGAAGAGTCTCCGCGATAAGGTGTTTGAGGAACTCGAAAAAATGGACATAGAGTCTTTTGGAGTAATATATTATTCAGAGTTTGCGGAAAAAATTGGGGAAGACAAAGATATTGTTTACGGTTTTTTTCAAGAACTAAGAAAAAAAGGAATAGTTATGACAGCAACGACGGGATTTATTCCCAGACCTGAAATAAAATATGAACTGTATAAATGGCGTGATGAAAAAAGAATTACGAGAAGGATTCAAAGGTTTTTATCTAGTTTTTCAAAATCTTACGTTGGGGGAGTTATTTCAGGTGTACTAATAAGCGTTATAAGTCAAATTCTAATCACTTTGATATTAAGAAAATAAAAAAAAGGGAAAAAAGTTTTTCGGGGTTATTGTAACCCCTTTTTTCAAAGATTTTCAGGCTTTTAGATTATTTTCCTGATTGTTTTACTGTAGAGGTATGGGCCCACGGAGGTTGCGAACATAATGAATCCTCCAGCTCCTAAAAGGAGGAGGAGCCACCAGTATTTGGAGAAGAAGCTAGTGATGGTTTTTACTAGTTTTAGTGGGCCGAGGAGGAAGCTGAACTTGGTGTTTCTTAGTTTGCTGGAGGCGTCTGTGAAGAAATTAGAAAGTTTCTCGCTTGCTCTGTGTTGTAGTTTGATTGCAGTGCTGACTACAGGGAGACTGATGGCTGCTTTGATGGTGGCTTTCTCTATTTTCCCGCCTATGGCGTTCACAGTGGCCGCAGCACTACGAACGTTTGAGATAGCACTGGTTTTTAGGCTTGAAAGGCTCAAGCCCCTGGCAAAGGCGAACGTTCCTTTTTCTCGCAAGTTACGAGCGATTCTATAACCCACGTTTGAAAGGCCGGATAGTCTAGGCGTTCCTGGTAAGGGAACGTCCTCAGGAATAGGAATAGTGGGTAAGATCCAGGCCGGCGTGGTTACTTCTTCTTCCTCTAAGGCGGTGTCGACTATTTCTCTTAGGGTCTGCATAGTCTCATCGTTCATGGCGACAGTAATGGCTTCGCTGGTGATATTCTCCGTGCCGTCATCTATTGCTACAGTGTACATGTCGAAACCATAAGTGCGTTCAATTAACCTGGCAAGCCAAGAATAAACTGTTTGGGTCAAGTTCTCAGTACCGTATCCCTCGATTTCAGCCACTTCATCAGTATCAGGTGTTGATGTAAGTCCTTCCTGCTCGTCAAAATTCAAAATAGATGCTTCGTACTTGCTGTAAGAAGGATCTACTGTGGTGCCTACTAAAGTACCGTCTACATAAGCACTACTATTGCCTCCTAAGACATCTATAGGGGCAATCTCCGGGTTAGCACTGTCCTCGATCAAAGTGTCAACAGTAAGGTTATTGCTCGGTTCGTAAGCAGAAAGCAACTTGATAGAATTGTCAGAATTGTCGGATTCCTGTTCCGAGCGTTGCCACAAGGACACGGCAACTACGTCAGGAGAATACATTTCAGCCACGTCATGTATTGCACGTCCATCCGGGTAAAACCACGCAATAACTTCCGAATACCCTATCGACAATGCAAAGTGAAACACGCCTTGTTGTAATTGCGAAGACACGCTAGTCAGTCCCAGTCCCAAATTGGATGCCGGTTCGTAATTGGACCCGTCCGCGTAATGTGTATAATTGACTGTTCCGACTAAATCGATGTAGGTCTCCATGTTCCAACCGTCTGCAGGGACTTCTTCAGCACGTACTTGATTCAGCCAAGCAAAGGTCTGGAAGCTAAGCACCAATAATCCCAGAACGATTGCTAAAGTAACTATTTTTCTCGTTTGCAGAACTAATCACCTCCTAGAGTTTTCTAGGTCATTTCTTTTTTCTCGAAGTAGAAAAAAAGCAGAGGAGTTCCTACGGGCTACTCACAGCCACCCCCATTCTTCCTCGAAACCCCAGAGTATTTCTAGAATACTTCTCGAAAAACAAAAAAATGAACAAAATGGTCAGTAGCACGTGCTACCAAGAAAGTGATGGTTAGATGAACAATGAAACAATAGCACCCAAGACTACCACGACAATGAAAAAGAATAGCGTATATAGGAGCAGTTCTATGCCTTGAGCCATTGGCGTATTCTTCCTTCTCCTTCTTTTTCTCCCGCGTTCATCTATATATTCCTCCGTGAAGCGTTGCACGTAAACACGTGCAATCACAAACAATATGCCTACGATTCCACTAAAAATTACGAAGAAAAGCTGAGACCAAGAAACAGCGAAAGGCTCGGGTAATTCCCATAGACCAAACAGATTAGTGATGTACAGGGCGTATTTTTGGCGTTCTTCTGATTGCTGTATTTGGATGAATTGGTTGTTTGTTATGTCTTGATCGCCCATTAAGGCGTGCAGATCCATACTGATTCCGAATTTAAACGGTTTTGTAACTGCGGCTGTTGTGTTTCCTATTAAGCTGTAAGTAGCGTTGTCTAAGCTATCTATCGTGGTTTGAGATATTTTCGTAACATAGGCGAACCAATCATAGGTCTCGTTTGAGAGCCAGACTTTTCTTCGTTCCCCGGGTGCCAGCGTGTAATTAAGCCAATCACCGTCTGCATTTTTCACTGCTAGTTTTGCTGCATTCTCCGTATTCTCATTATAAAGCTCTACCTCGTATGCATTCAGCATGAATTGACACACTTTGTAACCCTGCAAAGAAGTAGTGGTATTTATCAAGGTAGCACTATGAATGTTTCCGAATAAATCCTTGAATTGCACAAGACCAGGATTGAATGTCCCTGCAGGAACAGTAACGACGTATGTTTCCAAAATACTACCATTGTAGTATAGATCCCATGGAGGCTGGTATAAGCGTTGCCCCGACAAATCATAAACATAAATCAGAATCGTTTCCGGCCGGGCATTAGTAATTGTAGTGTTAAACCAAACAATGTCGGTGCCGTTTACGAATTTAGCTGCAAAATTAATTGTTGCTCCTGGTGTAAGATCCCTATCAATCGATATTGTGGTTCCCTCTTTTGAAAGAACGCCAGAGCCTTGAAGCGTGTCGTTGTGGTATATGTACCAGTATCCATTTTTTGTTGCCGTTACGAACATGTGTTCCTGGAGATCTGAGAGATACCAAGAATAAACCGAGACAACAAAGTCCTCGGTTATTTCATAAACATATTCTAGCTTATTTTGATAATTGGGCAGGAAAATTCCGGGGAACGCTTCCAGATAGTCATTGATGGGGACTAATGTGAGATTATGGCTCCCAAGACTCATATTGAGCTGTAGCAGCTCTAGATCGTCATAATATCCTGCAAAAGCATTATCGCTGTAAATCGCATATGAAAGTGAATTATTCTCGCTACGTGCAAAAGCGTATGTGTCTCCAACATTCAAGTTGCTGCTTTTTATGTGCACTAAACGCACCCAGTCAAAATAGATCGTATCCCCACCGGCTAAATAAGGAGTAAAAGAGTTTGAACCGTTTAAGGGATAGATTCTAAAGAGTGTGTATTTTTTCCCTATGGAGAAAGTTATAGAAACGACATGCCAGTCCCCGTCGTCAATTGCTGCTACGAAGTAGGAATCGTAAGAAGTAGAAGAATAGGGCTCGGTGTAGGCTATAACACGGAATCGAGGTATACTGGTGGAATTTCCTTTCTGAATGCGATATCGCCATGCGAGGTATGGATATTCAGAAGTGGTTATGGGATCAGGATCTACTGAGATCGAGACCCATGAAGTATCAGTAGTAGCTTTCAGAGCGATATACCCAGATGAACTAGTGAGCTCGGAATATGAGCCGGTTCTGAACCAGCCGTCTAGAGTACCTTCTGAGAAATCCCATTCTTCACTGCCCTCATACTGATATACAGACTGCCCGGCAGGAATAGGAGTGAAGTATATAGAAGAAAATGCCGAAATGTCCCATGCCTTCATAAAGAGAATTGTGAAATAATCTCCAGAGTATCCGAGTGTTTGGAAACCCCAGGACTGAATGGTAGCACTTATACTGTACCCAGAGTCTTGAGCTGCATCCACAAAGAAGTAGCCTGTACTTGTAGTTGCAGGTGGGTTAATATTGTTCCATACGCTATTTTGCTGAACTATGAAATACATTCCCGTTCCTGTATAGGAACTAATGCATGTAAGGAAATAATGATAATATCCTGGAATTGATAGACTCGTTCTGTATAAGTTTCCAATGGTATCTGTAAGAGTAAAAGTAATGCTACCAGAAGACCAAGAATAAGCTCCATTCCATATGCTACTCATTCCATCTTCATCTTCAACGAAATCTATTGGGTCTTTATTATCGTAAAAATAGTCTCCAAACCAGTTTTCATAACTATAGATGCGTATTTCATACTCTTTCTCCTCAAGCTTCTGCGAATAGGTAACGCTAAATACACCCGAAGAATCAGTTTCTATATTGCTCCAACTTTTTACTAGGGTGTTTGCGGTGCGATCCCGTAATTGGATCTGTACTTGAGAATTTTGCATTGGTGGGTTTTGGCGATTATCCCAACTCAGGAGCTGACCTTGAATCTGATAAGTGTTCAGACCAGTTGTTGTGATACTTGTGCTTGGTTTGTAGAACTTGAAATTATCGAAATATACAGTGAACGTATTGCTACCATCAGAATCGTATATTTGAATGGCAAACTGGGTTTTCCAGTCAGGGTATGCTCCTGCAACTTGATCCCCTTCAAAAGAATAAATATGAATATAGCCAAACACCTGAACCCAGCGGTTCTTGATTACTTCTAGTGTCCCCCACTCTGCCCATGAATAAGCACCATCATCTGAATACAGTACTCGGAAATAATCGGTTCCATCGTCCCAATTTTCTATGTAGTATGAAAAAGCAAAGTAGTAATAACCAGGGCTAAGCACTTCTGTAAAATACAAATCTCCGCCAGCATCTCCAGTATTCTCCATTTTGAGACTAAAAATTCCATCAAAGACTACTGACGTATCTAATGATAGATCAGCATAAAAGTTCGGATCAAGATCTGAAACAGACCATGCTCCTAAACTTCCACTCTCGAAACCATCAGATACCTGCAGATAGTCACTACTAATGTCCTGGACGGCCAAGATCTGCGCCTTTCTTTGAAAGTCTACGCCCCAGCCATCGCCGCTCATGAATATTAAAGTGTAAAACGCTTCAATGATACTACCGCTAAGCACCCACGCTTGTTCAGAGGCATCATATGACCATCCACAGTAAGGTGAAACACCAGTAAGATTCCAGTTGAGAGGAGCATACACGTAGATCGTAGCTCCGGGCTGATGATTCTCTACGACTAGCTTATGCTTGATTTGTGTAGAGCTTTGATACTGGTACTGGCTACGAACATCGGACTCAATTACTTTAGGCACAAACACCAATTGATCAATATTGAAAACCGCATAATGATCGTAATAGCTTGAGCCGTCAGTACTATCTGTGGTGTACCTCATTATGAACTCAACGTAAATCCGCCCATCCGCATTAATATAGGGCGATACATCTATTGCGTTCGCAGATCCCAACGTAAACACGTATGCACCGGAATCACTTGAGACACTAACCTGAGCAGAGTCAATCGTGCCGCCAGAGATATACGTCGAAGCGTTAAAATACAGCGTCCCCTCTCTGGGACTGCTCCCTATGTCGATAATCATAACGTACCTATCGCTATAACTCTGAGATTCCTCATAAGTCTTGAAAACTAGATTACAGATTTTCCCATCATTTTCGTATAGGTACTCTCTGTATTCCACTATAACATCCGGACTTTTCTGATATACCCATCCAAAACTAGAATGGGCATCCATAGACGGATCTGGAACTAAACGAGGATATATATACTTCACGTGGACGGACTCGCCTTCATACCATTCAGAAGGATACGACGTTACTTCGGTTTCTCTCACGGTTTCAGAATTTTCAGAAAATAGTTTCTGGGCTGCGTTTTGTAGTGGCCCCGTGATTTGGTTAGTAGCACGTTCTACAGTACTCTGCATAGTCTTCGCTATATTGTTCATCGGAGTACCAGGCACCAGAAAAATCGTGGTTATTAGAGCTACTAATAGTAGCCCTGCAAGTATTTTCTTGTTTAATAGTTTTTTGGCTTGCATCATAAGAAAAACATTGGGACACACACAAAAGCAGAGGAGTTCCCACGGGCTACTCACAGCATCCCCACTGCTTTTCTTGTTTTTTTAAAAAATAGAAGTGATGCCACTAAAAACAGGATATTACGTAGAGCAAAAGTATAGTCAGATATATCTAGTAGATGAGACAGACCAAGACAACCCTATGCCTGTCCATAAAAGCCTAATCGGAGAGTTGAAAACATGGAAAGAAGAATACGTATCAATACCTAAAACCCCCAAAAAAATTCAAAGTATAGATGAAGCGTTACAAGAGAAAAAAAACGAAGAAGATCTAATACAAAAGAAAATAATTTACTATGAAATAGAGGATAAAGGAACAAAGCAAAAAGAATTCTTTGCAGTAATGGTGAACCCAGATCAAAATTTATCATCTTTAGCAGTACAGACCACCAAGAAAGAAATAGATCCTTTTTCTCAGCAACTAATTAACAGAACTATTCTGTTTATTTCAGTAGCCTTCAACATCATTCTCATGGCAATGACAATGAATGAAGAAAACTTCGTGTTACGGATCACACTAGCGAATGCTGGCTGGGTGCTATCAGTAATGTTAGCGTTAAAAATTTTGGACTTATCCCAGCAAAAACCGGGAATCTACAGTGCATTATTTACGTTAGTCAAAGCCAGGGTATACCACCCTGTTTTGAAAAAAACTGTTATAGTCAAGTATACCACGATATTGATCAGCGATAAAACAAGGGTTTCTGATATTTTGCCACTTCAAATTGAGACAATGCTGATCTTCCAAGCCCTAGACATGGTAGAAAAATATGAGCAAAGATATGTCTCGGAAAAAGAAGCAAGAGAAAACGCTGAAAAAATAATAGAAACGTTAAACGAGAGAATAAACGAATCAGACAAAAGAGAAAAAATAATTATGAAAGAAGCGTATGCCCGAGGAGTAAAACATGCATCCACAAAAATAAGCACTAAAGCACCAGCAAAAGAAGTCTTCAAAGAATACAAGAATTTATGGATCGGGATAGGCATCTTTTTAGGAAGCATAATTTTAGCAGCAACCATTAAAAGCCTAGCAGAAAGCTTTCCTGACGTAACAGTAATAGTGAATTTGGCTGATCTGCCGTGGTTTGTTTGGCTAGTAATACTACTAGCTGGCTGGGGTCTGTTCATGGTGTTTTACAACTTTGTGTTTGGAAGGTTGAGGTGAGGAAATGACGGGAATCAAAGAAGCAATAATTGACTTGCTTAAAAGCCCAGAAAAACATATAGAACGGCAAGACCAGTTGATAGACCAGATCTTTAACATAAAAATGCAAAATTCAGAGTACAATCGAGTAGCTGCATTATTAAAAATTGTTGGGCCGAGAATCAAGGAACTGACAAGTGACAGCATAGATGCGATTACCGGGCTAATACAAATGTTACAAATGGACGCCGACCCGAGACAAGACGCCGAGGACAGAGATGAAAACTGGAACGAGATCATACTACAAGCTCTGGAAAAAAAGTTACGAGATGCGTACATGGTTTTGGGCCCTGCAGAACATAGCCCATCAGATGACCTCGAGAGAGTCAGCGTAGGAGTAAAAGCATACAGAACCATAGAGCAAACTGAACTAGAAAGAGAAGCAATTGAAACACCAAACAGGATCCGGGAATGGCAAACTAAAGCAATTTTAGGAGGTCGAAAAAATGAGTGAACATTATTGCAAGCAATGCGAAGAACTAGAAATAAGCCAAACAGAAAAACAATGGACAGATCCCCTTTTATTATTGGCTTTAAAGAAGAAACAAAGAAAAATAGAAGCTTGTTTAGTGCACAGAAAAACAAAAACAGACTTCGAAAGAACATTTGAACAGTATTATCAGGAAGAAAGCGAAATAGAAAAATGGACCCGGAAAAAAGCGTATTTCGCAACTATAGTACTCATCATAAACATATATTCGCTGTTCTATATTTTCTCTAAATACATACAGGAAAAAAATGGGTTAGTTGGATATGCTGAAAAACTACCCGCCATTTTTTACATTACTATCCTAATATCGGCTATTTCGGGTGTTGCACTAATAATTATCCTGCTAACTATAAACTCCAGACTCCTAAAACACGCAACACTACTAATTATCTCCGAAGCTATTATGATGGTTTCAGCCATCATGCAACTATTATGGTTTGGAGTCGCAATATCGATAGGCTACTTTGTATGGGTCTTTAGTAGCATAACAAACCCTGAACCACATGACCTGAACAAAAAACTCGAAAGCGGAACTGAAGAAAAAAAAGAAGTAGCACGTGCTACTTCAAAGAAAACACGTCTGTCTCTTAAATTAATTATTGCAGCTACTATTCTTAGCATAGTTTACACAATACTATGGGCATTACACGTTCTAGACCCTTTTTTTGATCTATTAAAAGCACATAATCTTTGGTGGTGGTGAAGTGTCGAAAATAGACCAAAGAGAACAAGTATGGGCTATAACGGAATACTTTTCTCGGGACAGACTTGCTAAAAGTGCAGCAAGTTTAGGCATGGCTTTAAGTGCTCTGGAAGAAGAAGACGTGTATCATTTCACGCAGAGGCTACTAATAGAGGCACAAAAATACAAAGACGATAAAAAGATAGCCGAACTAATAAATAAACTAAAGAAAGCATATTACGGGAATGGAGAGTTACCAAGCACAGAAAATCGGCCCGTACCTTTATATTACTTGAGGGCAGAAAAACTGGAGCAAGGAGAAGTACGCATACGGGGAATTTACATAGACGGTTACCTCACAGAGGTATTAACGTGGGGAATTTGGCAACAGCTCAAAATAGAAAGTATGCAAAATGTGCTAGAAATATCGTCTGAACTGCTGTCAGAAATAGAAAAAAAAATCGAGATCCGAAAAGAGGTATACGAATATTATAAAGATACTATAAAATTGGTAAAAAATACTCAAGAACTATGGATCAAACTAGATCCTGCAGAATACGTATTGATTGAAGAAACTAACGAAAAAACTATTTTTGAAACAAACGCTGATTTCATGACTTGGAAAGTAGATAGCGGAAATGGTGCGGAAAGAAAATTCAAACCATTTGTTGGAGATTTTTTCGCAAATTTGCAAATAATGGTCAGCTCTGCGTTAAATACGGATAATTGGAATGATGTAGTAGAACGAATGATAAGAGTTGCAGGATATATTATGAATCCTTTGATTGCTGGTAAAAATGGAAAAACTATCATCATAAAGGCGAGAGATACTACGCCCCTGATTAAATTCATCGAGGTAACTAAAAGATACAGAGTACTAAATAGCCTCAAAGAAATTGATTCGTTAACCATATCTGAGAAAATACTTATACTAAAAGCGTTTAGAGAAGCACATGCAACTTTAGAATTTATTATTTCAAAACTTTTCTCGATATGTACTCATATAATGGCTAGAAAACCAAAACCTAAAACTTTTCAATGGGAGGAGATAGAGCTTGAGTAAGCCACTAGACCATCCTCAGACCTATCTAGTTGTAGGGCCATCCGGAACAGGAAAAACCACTTATCTAGCTTATTTTTTCGAAAAACATCACAAAAGGTTTAATGAAACAAATTACTGGCTCACACCACCTTCTATTGCAGATAAGGTTCAGGAATTAATGCCGGACTGGATAGTGGTGACATCCGACTTATTAGATGAAAGATTTGCAGGAAAAAGACCTTTAAACAGTAGAATAGCTGTTGCAGGAGATGAATTTGATAGGTTATTGTCTAAATACGAGCATAGCTCAGACCTGGCAAAAGCATTCACCGCCTACGTTAGTGTGCACAGACATAAAGGAGTAGATTTATTACTTACAGACCAGACATTTGATTTTCTTTACGGTGTCAGGACTAGGGGTCAAAGACTTGTGTTTACCGGCCTGAGTGAAACTCTCTTTTATGTTTTGAAGCAACACCTGACAGGGACGCTTTACGACTTTTTACTTCAAAACAAGGATACATTGGTTACTTTAGGGTACAAAAATAGGGAGACAATTAAGAAACATGGATATGCAAAAGCTGTGATGACTACGGGGGCAGGGGCAAAACTAATTACTTTTAAAAGGCCAAAATGGTACTCTAAAGATCTTTCAACTATTTGGCGGGATGTTTCCGCAGCAGACTTAAAACGAACAATTCTTGAGACGGATTCTTTCAGCGAGTTTTTTGGAGAAAGCGATGAGGCACAAGCAATGTATTTAGCGTATCACTTAGCAAGAGCAAAATTTGGAGCAAACAAAGTAACAAAAGAAAAGTTCGCTGCTGCTTTCGCAGTTGCATCTAAAATAGTACTCGGAAAATCAAAAACACTCCCGGATTCAGGAAGAGGAAAATTCGAAATGGTCTTACTCACTCATTCTTTATATTGTAGCTGGTGCAGGAACCCTGGGAAACTCAAAGAAGCAAAACAAATCCTCAAAGAGCTAACTAATGAAGCAGTCAATAACGAAGAAAAAGTTGACGAGGAACTACAAGAAGTCGCGGCTAGCTTACGCTGAATCTTGTGTGTGGAAACCATACAATTCTTGTATAAATTTGTCCTTATTTTTTTCTAAATCTTCTTTATACTTTTTCAGAACTTCATCGAGTAATTTTTCCCTTTGTTCATTATCCCCAGAGCAAAAAACAATACATACTAAATAGATCGCTGAAATAAAAAACATTAATGCGTTCAATACTTCCGAAATTTCACCCCAAATGTTTGAAAAAAGAAAAAAAACTAAGTAAGATCTCCATATAAAAAGCTTCATAGATTTTATTTGCTTTCACAATTAATCGAATTGCATCTTTTTTATGAAGATCAGTTAGTGACATTAATAAGACTGTTAATGTTCCTTTGTAAGTTGCGAGATGTGGAAGTTTCGTTCTTAATTCATCGTCAGACTTAAATTTCTGCAGATCTTTAAGAGTAGGAAGCATGTATATGTTTTCCCTGGTTTTCAAGACCATATATACGTTAAGAGATTGATAGAAGAAAAAAGACATATAAGCAACCAAAAGCAACTTTTGGGAAGAGCTCCATTCGTTTTTATTTAGTGAGAGTATTAATACAAGAATCGTAATTTCAAAACCAACTACTTGGAAAATACGACTTATGTGAGTATTAATTTCGCTAGCAATTTGTTGTAATGTCCATTCATTGTATTCTACCAATTCTTTTGGCTTGAATTCATAACCCGTTAATCTGTTTTTCATGTCTGATTGTTATTTTTCCTAAAATAAAAACCATTGTAGCACGTGCTACATGGTTTTAATGACCAATGGTCATCGTGTTGCGTTTAGTAATGGAAACTTTTTACCAGAATTGGAAACCAGACTTTTTACCAGTGTTTAGCAGTTACTAAACGCAACAAAACACCGGGATAAAAAAACAAACACAAAAAACACAAGCCAAAACAACAAAATCAAGAATCAACAAAGAGTGCATTTGTACGAGCATCGTCTAGAAGTTGCTCGTACAAATGCACAATCATACATCTTATCCCAGTATTCAATAAAACAATTATTTATTTAAATAAAAATTCAAAAAAGTTTTTTAGGGCCAACACGCTCTCAATAGTTTCTTTCATTTTCACGCCTAACACCTCACTAATATGGATTCATGATTCACGTCCTCTAAGACGCTGAAAGGAATCTTCTCAATACATACCTGATCCTTGTTTCTGATCATTCAGTTTTCACCTCGAAATTGGGTAGTATTTCCTCCCCCTCTTGTAAACAAACAGCCTAACACTTGTAGTGTTAAGCGTGTTCCAAACCTGTTTTTGGCTAAAACCAGTAGCCAAAGCAATATCGCGTATGCGACTACCAGGATTCCCAACCAAATAATTGTAGATAACGCGTTGCCTATCACTCCACCTACGCGATACTGCAACAAAATTCTGGTTACCATTTCTGGTTTCCAAATGGTTTCCAAAACTAAACGCAAACGAATGACCATTTTCTAAAAAGTGGTCAGTAGCACGTGCTACATGGTTCTCAATCCTATGCAACTTCATCTCCATCTTCCTCCTAAACTTCAAAATAGACGTGTGACTCACGCGTAAAAGTCGGGCTAACAATCTAACCGAAACATCGTGTTTTTCGGCCAATTCAACGACTTTTTCTCTCACCTCGAGGGATAAGTCACGCCAACCCCTTATCTCCCCGTAAACGCGTTCTAAATACTCACTAATTAGTAAAATCGCATGCATAACTCGCAACTTAACACTATCCAAGATCTCCAAAGTGTTAAGATCGAGACGTTCTAACAATTTTAGTTGTTCCCGAGTTAATCTAACCTGTAGCTCGGTTCTTTCGACCAACCTCTCTAGAATAGTGGATATTTGCTTGTTTTGAGTAGTAAGTTGTTCTACCTGGTAAGCAACAAAATCTACATTATCTTTTTGTTCTTGTGTAGCACGTGCTACATCATTCAAAGTAGCCATGACTAATTCTGTGCTTTGTGAAACTGCATCATTAATTACTGACAATTTCTGCAAAATCTCGCTTTCCAGCGACTCTATTTTTTTCCGCGCAACCCTGTCCTCCGTCTCAACAATTACTACTCGCTCTTCTACAGGGATTACGGATCCAACACGCTTTCTAAGCAAATCGGTAACATACTTCCTTAAAACACCGGGATCTCTAGACTCTATTCTTAACTCTTGATCCTTATCACTCAAATAAGATTTAATAGACCAAGTGTTTTCAAGCAAAAACATCCCAGTAGAATTATCACCAAAAAGAGATCTAACTTGCTCTGCTAATTCCGAGCCATATTTCGCTCGGAACGTAAACTCATTGCCGTTTATAGGATTACGCCATACAATTCTTGAACCATTAAGCTCACTAAGTTCATTCATCGCAGTAACCGCAAAAGCACGATGGAACAAATCATCACTTTCAAAATAAACATCAATCACGCCTGAAGTACTAACTACAATACTGCCCCAATCATAACGCCTCTCAAAAGGTTCCAGAGGGTTCCCGCCAAAAAACTTTGTAAGCTTAGCATGAAGATCTGGTGAACCAACACCTTGCAGATGACGCCAATCAATAGCAATATCATACTCTTCAAACCTCAAACCAATGGTCATTTGGTCAGTGGGAGATACCGTCTGACCATTTTGGGTCTGGATTCTAGGCCTGCCACTATTTAGTTTAGAATATGTTGGCAAAACTGCATTCCTAAATTGTTCTAAGATTGTTGGGATGTATTTTTTGGTCATCCCTTTAGTGCTATGGTCATTACGGTGTTGCTGTGCTACATAAGCCAACAAAAAATCCCTTGCCTGTATTGCTGCGTCTTTTTGGGTGGCAGCATCAAACGTTTTAATGATAGTAGCACGTGCTACGTCAAATCTTCGATGGCAAAAAACACAGTCCTTTCTTTTTCTAGCTGCGACGCGTTTAGGAGCATAAATCTGAGGCCTGCCGCAACTAGGACACTTCACTACATACACGCGTCGCAGCTCTTCCATTACACTCCCTCCTGTAACGCTTCTATAAGAAGGCGGGAAAGATGCTTATGCCGTAAAAGAGTTTTAACTACAGCCAAGAACTCTGAGGGATCATCAAAGTCAGTACCTAATTGAAAATTCACGGCATCCATAGTCCGCAGTAACTCATAATAGCCTATGACTGCCTCTTGCGTTAATTTATACACATTTGTATTGTTAGTTCGTTTAAGCAAGTATTCATATATTTCACGCGGAATTTTTGTCTGGAGTCGCTCTAGACCCATTTATTCACCTCCAAAAATTTTCGAGAAAAAAATGTATGTACAAAGTATAGCGAAAATTACGCATAGCCCGACTAAAATGCAAAACATTTATCGATATGCCAGCACAACAATAAAAATAATGCTGATGAACACCGGCCAAATAGTAAAGAAACCATTTTATAAATTCAGCTAAAATTAATAAAATCGATAAAAAATGATTCTAACAACCAAATAAATTAGCTATAAAAACCATTTTTAGATCAACTTTCTTTTTCCATGTTTTCTACTTAGTATGAAGGTAAATAATGTCAGAGTAAGGAAGACGATTGGAATTGAAGGTGCGGGGAGCTGGAAGACATGGTTTTCTCCTGAACTCGTAGAGACTGTTTGTTGATTTATTTGTGAAAGGTCAACTCCGGGTTGATAAAGTTCTACAAGAAAAGCGTAGACATCCGGATCCTTGTTATTGTCGTTATATGTTAAAGTGTAATTAAAATACCAATAACCATATACCATTTCACCAGTGTTTTTGTCGAACCAGAACTTGTGTTCAATCTCTCGTTTATATTGATAGACTCCGTTGTCACCGAACTCTGGCTCATGGTTAGAGTTAATACCAAAGTAGTCTTCAGTAACTTGCAGGGTATAGTTAAAATAGTTGTAGTCTAAGTAGGACTGGTCTGTTACGTTTTTGTTTTTCCAGGCTGTGAAATACTGGTTCCATCCTTCGGTATCAGGGTATATGAATGGGGAAGCGTAGAAATCGTACCAACTGGAATTAAAGACTCCGTAGTCTCTGTTTGTCCCATTAAGATAAGTAACAGTGTATTTAAGCAATCCTTTATTATTGTTCTCTGTTGGTAGTGTCAGGATATCTATTTTTATTGAAGCGTTTTGGACTAACTCAGGAATGGATATTGTGTGAAAAAGAAAGATAGTGCCCATATCTTTTGAGATCTGTACTTGTTTAACC
>Ga0256835_1000505_pt1 | contig 28909 bp, 23 predicted proteins | sample PIR30metaG_FD_185972 | JGI IMG/M metagenome (GOLD analysis project Ga0256835, IMG submission 185972) | Hydrothermal vent microbial communities from East Pacific Rise, Pacific Ocean - PIR-30 | ecosystem: Environmental > Aquatic > Marine > Hydrothermal vents | place: Pacific Ocean: East Pacific...
CTTGGCGGCCAGATTGAGGCGCTGGGCATCCTTGAGCAGCGTGGCTACAGGCGACTGCACGGTCTGGCAGATGACGTACTGCACGCCCTTTTTCTTGAGGCGCTTGAGCATGGCGGTGTTGTCCAGGTCCTTGCCGTGCTCCACCACCTCGACGATGTCGATCTTGAGGCCGGCCTTGACGGCGTTTTTGGTGTCTTCCACCGGGCCGCGACCAAAGGCCGAGGGGTGAATGAACAGCGCCACTTTAGGCACCCCGCCGCCCTTGTGGTGGTCGGCCACATAGTCGGCCAGGGCGATCATCTGGCCGGAGTAGGACAGGATGGGCAGGAAAATGTAATGCGACCCCACCAGGTTGCCGGCGTGGAAAGAGGCCGGGATAACAGCGATCTTCTCTTCCTCGAAATCCCGCTTCAGCGCCAGGGTGCTGCCGGTGGAGTAGTTCAGGTACAGCACGATGCCCTTGTCCAGGAAATCCTCAAAATTGCGCTTGGTCACATCGGTCTTGTACTGGTCGTCGCGGATGAAGCACTCGACCTTGTCGTCACCGAGCAGCTTCTCGTCATTGACGTACTTGATGTAGTCTTCGACACCCTTGGAGTAAGGGTTGCCGGCGTCGGAAGTCGGGCCGGTGATGGCCAGCGACATGCCCAGCTTATAGGTCTGTCCCGCCAATGCCGGGCCGCTGAAAACCGCGGTAAACACGAATACGAGGGCCACAGCGATGAGCGTCAATTTCCCGATTTTCATTTTACTCCCTCCTTCTTGATTTGGGGTTAACCAGTGGCGGATCCCGTTTCGGGGTCCCGCCATCTGCACAACAACAGCGAATGTGTATAAGCCCGCCCGGCCGTCGGCGCTAGTAGCGGAACGGCCAGAGCTTGAGGTAGCTGCGTAAGATGCGCCACCAGTTGGCGATTCCCCGCGGCTCGTACATCAGGAACAGCACGATCACCAGGCCGAAGGACAGCGGCCGCAGGGCCGTGGCCAGGTTGCCCGCCGACGGCAGGAAATTGGCGGCCAGGTTGGCCAGCTGCTCCACCTGCAGGTCCAGCAGGATGATGAAAATGGGCCCGAAAAAGGAGCCGATCAGCGTCCCCAGTCCGCCCACGATGGCCATGGCCAGCTGGGAGATGGACTGGGTCAGGGTGAACGACTCGAAGCCGACCCCGCGGTACAGATAGGCGTGCAGCCCGCCGGCCACACCGGCCAGGAAGCCCGCCAACGCAAAGGCGTACACCTTGGTGAAACCGGGGTGCATGCCCATGGCGTCGGCGGCGCGGTCGTTGTCGCGCACGGCGGCCAGGCAGCGGCCGTGCTTGGTGCGCAGCAGGTTGCGGATGCCGAAGCCGAAGATCACGATGATCGCCAGGATGACGTAGTACCAGAACAGGTAGTGGTCGCGCCGGCCCACCTTGCCGGTCAGCCAGAAGACGCGCCCCACGAAAATCGTCTGGCCCTGGTTGAAAAAGGTCATGAAGTTGATGACCCACTGAAAAATCATCTGAAACGACAACGTCGCCATGGCCAGGTAGAGGTGCTTGAGCCGGAAAGCCGGCAGCCCCACGATGGCGCCGAAAACCGCGCCCATGCCGCCGGCCGCCAGCAGCATGAGGGGCCAGTAGTGGGTGATCAGCACGTGGCTGTCGCCCAGCACCTGGGAGAAGGAGGCAATGGTGTAAGCCCCCACGCCCACGAAGGCGGCGTGGCCGATGGAGATCAGCCCGGCAAAACCCGTAACCAGGTTCAGGCCCAGGATGGCCACGATGGCCACCAGGATGTTGTCGATGACCAGCATGTACTTGTTGCTGACGGAGATGAAGAGCGGCCACACGAACACCGATGCCAGGAAAGCGCAGAAAACCAGGCGGTCGATGTGCGTCTGGAAGATGCGGTTTTCCTCGCGATAGGTGGTGAAAAAGTTTCCAGTTGCCAACCAACGATTTGCGGACATAAGCTACACCCGTTCAATTTCATGTGTGCCAAACAGGCCGTGGGGTTTAAACAGCAGGATGACCAGCAGGATGATGTAGGGCAGCACGTCGGCGGTGCCGTTGAGGCCCCAGTTGCCGTCCAGGTAGCCGGAGGCGAACTGCTGGATGAGGCCCATGATGATCCCCGCCACCACGGCGCCGAAAATGGAGTCCAGGCCGCCCAGGATGACCACCGGGAACACCGTGATGCCGAAGGCGTGCAGGGTGTCGAAGTTCAGGCCCGTGATGTTGCCGATGATGGTGCCGGCCGCCGCGGCGCTGAGCCCGGCCGTGGCCCATGCCAGCCCGAAGACGCGCGGGATGGAGATGCCCACCGACATGGAGGCCAGCTGGTCGTCGGAGACCGCCCGCATGGAGATGCCCACAGTGGATTTTTTGAAAAACCACGAGAACCCGGCGATCAGGATGGCGGTGATGATAACGCCCACCAGCTGCGTCCATGAAATGGACACCCCGCCCACGGTCAGGGGCGTTTTGGGCAAAAACTCGGGGAAGGAGAAGTTCTCCGACCCGAAGGGCGTCAGGTAGATCAGGCCGTCGATGATGGACATCAGGCCGATGGTCACCATGATCACCGAGATGATGGGTTCGCCGATCAGGCGGCGCAGAAAAACGCGCTCCACGCTCATGGCCAGGAAAAAGGTAATCACCAGGCTCAGCAGAAAGGAGATGTAGATGGGGATGCCGGCCCACACGGTCAGCGCGTATGTGATGAACGCGCCGGCGGCGATGATCTGCCCGTGGGCGATGTTGAGCACGCGGCTGGACTTGTAGATCAGCACAAAACCGAGGCCCGACAGCGCGTAGATGGAACCCACCACGATGCCGCTGATGACCAGTTGAAAGAAATAACTCATGCGTCCTCTTCCATGGTGTAGAATAAAAGGGTTGTCTTGACCGTGGTCGTCTGACCGTCCTGGTACTGGAAGAAAGCCTCGACCTCCTTCTCGCTCACCGACTCGTCGTAGAGCGCCTCGTAGAGGTCGGCGTACTTTTCGCGGATGAACTTGCGCCGGATCTTGCCGGTCTTGGTCAGTTCGCCGTCGTCGACGTCCAGCAGCTTGTACAGGATGGCGAAGCGGTGGATCTTGAAGTGCTCCTTCTCCACGCTGCGGTTGAAGTCCGCCACCTGCTGCCGGACCAGTTCGGCCACCTCCGGCTTCTGGGACAGGTCCATGAAGGTGGTGTAGGAGATGCCGCGGTCCTCGGCCCACTTGCCCACCACGATGGGGTCGATGTTGATCAGCGCCGAGACGAAGTCCTCCTTGTCGCCGAAGATGACCACCTCCTTGATGTAGGGGCTGAACTTGAGCTTGTTCTCCAGGAACATGGGGCTGAACATCTCGCCCTGCTTGTTGTGCATGACGTCCGAAACACGGTCGATGACCACCAGGTGACCGTTTTCGTCGATGTAGCCGGCGTCGCCGGAGTGCAGCCAGCCGCCCTCGAGCAGTTCGGCGGTTTTTTCCGGCAGCTTGTAGTAGCCGGCGCACACCGAGGGGGACTTGGACAGGATCTCGCCCTCCTCGGAGATCTTGCACTCCGTGCCCGGCAGCGGTTTTCCGACCGTGTCCGGCCGCACGTCGCCGTCGCGGTGCATGTAGGCGATGCCGGTGATCTCGGTCTGGCCGTAGATCTGCTTGAGGTTGACGCCGATGGCCTGGTAGAAGGTGAACAGCTCCGGCCCCAGGGCCGCGCCGCCGGTGTAGGCCCGGCGCAGGCGCAGCATGCCGATCTGGTTGACCAGCGGCACGAAGACCAGCACTTTGCCCAGCCAGGCCTGGAACCGCAGCGACAACGGCATCCTGCGCCCGGCCATGCGATAGCGCGCGGCCTTTTCACCCACCTTCATGAAATACTCGTAAAACTTGCGGTTGAGCCAGTAGGACTCGTCGATCTTGAGCCAGATCTGGGAACGGATGGTCTCGTAGATGCGCGGCGCCCCGAACATGAAGTGCGGCCCGATCTCCTTGAGGTCCTCCATGGCGGTCTCCACCGATTCGGGGAAATTGATGGTGATGCCCGTGGCCAGCGCCACGCCGAAGGAGTTCATCTGCTCGCCGATCCAGGCGAAGGGCAGGAAGGAGACGTACTCGTCGGTGTCCTCCAGCGGATCCACCTTGGTCAGCTGCACGCCCATGTTGATGTAGTTGCGGTGGGTCATCATGGCGCCCTTGGGCAGGCCCGTGGTGCCCGAGGTCAGGCAGATATGGCAGACGTCGTCGGGGCTGCCCTCGTCCACCCAGGCCTCGAAGCGCTCCATGTCCTTCTCGCGCGCGGCGTCGCCCAGGGCGTAAAGTTCCTCGATGGACATGAACCAGTCGTCGGAGCGGTAGCTGCGCATGCCGCGCGGGTCCTCGAAGATCACCTTCTTGACGCGCGGCAGCTTGTCGCGGACCTCGATGAGCTTATCCACCTGTTCCTGGTCGTCGCAGAAGACCGCACTGACCTCCAGGTAGTTGAGCACCGCCTGGATCTCGTCGGGAAGACTGGTCTGGTAGATGCCCACCGAGATGGCGCCCAGGGCCTGGGCCCCGATGGAGACGATGAGCATCTCGGGAATGTTGTCGGTGATCAGGGCGATCTTGTCATCTTTTTCCAGCCCGATCTTGTTGAGGCCGAAAGCCGTCTTACGGATCAGGTCGTAGTATTCGTTCCAGGTGATGCAGTTCCAGCAGCCGAAGTCTTTTTCTCTCATGGCGACCTTGTCGCCCGAGGTTTTCACCCGCCAGCGCAGCAGCTGGGGGATGGTGAATTTCACGAGATCGTCTCTGTCAACCATGCCGATTTATTCTTCTCCGATGTAGGCTTCAATGATCTTGGGGTTGGCGGCCACTTCCTCCGGCGTACCGGAACCGATAAGAACGCCGAAATCGAGCACGAATATTTCGTCCGAGATGTCCATGACCACGCCCAGGTCATGCTCCACCAGCACCACCGAGATGCCCCGCTCCTGGCGGATGTCCATGATGAAGCGCACCATGTCTTCCTTCTCTTCGATGTTCATGCCGGCCATGGGCTCGTCGAGCAGCAGCAGCTGGGGCGCCAGGGTGAGCGCGCGGGCGACCTCCACGCGCTTCTGCACGCCGTAGGCCAGGTTGCCCACCATTCTCTTGCGGTAGGGCTCCAGCTCCATGAAATCGATGACGTCCTCCACGAAGGCCCGGTTTTTGGCCTCTTCCCTGGCGGCCTTGCCGAAGTACACCGCGGCCTGCAGCAGGTTGTAGTTCAGCTTGGTGTGGCGTGCCAGCATGAGGTTGTCAATGACCGACAGGCCGCTGAACAGCTCGATGTTCTGAAAGGCGCGGGCGATGCCCAGGTTGGTCACCTGGTGGGGCGAGGCATGCGTGAGGTCCTTGTCGCCGTACGTGATCTTTCCCGAAGTGGGGTGGTAGAAACCGGAGATGCAGTTCAGAAGGCTGGTCTTACCGGCACCGTTGGGGCCGATGACCGATACGATCAGCCCCGGCTTGATCTCCATGTTGAGATTCGAAAGTGCGTTCAGCCCACCGAAAGTGAGCGTTACATCCTTGACGATTAGCGTGGCCATATTTTCCATTCAACCGTGATTACACATCCCCCCGATGCGCTGTTTCCGGGGCAGAAAATAAAAAAAAAGTCAGGCAATGACCTTTTCCCGTCTCTCCAGCCAATTTCGATCGCCGCCCCGGGGGCTCCCCCGTGCCGGTCGACGATACTCAGTTTTTCCCTATGAACGCCTCCATCTCAGACGCTTGCCCCGTCCTCTTCCGAACCTTTCGGGAGGCGGCGACTTGAATAGCATTCATTTCGTAAAAGGCTCTTATTATATTGTTAAAATTTAGTCAAGAAGGAAAAAAATTACCCAAAAGATGAAGGCACGGGGCCCCACCCACGAAAAACTCTTATTTCACGAAAAAAGCTACTTTATAGCTATAATTCTTCGAATATCGCAGTTGAAAGGGCGATTGTCAAGCAAATTGTTAACGCCATCGTTCTCTTTAATCCCCGCTCCGGCGCCCCGGCAGCCAATTTTTTGCAAACACCGGGGAATTTCGCAGCCCCCCGGTCCGGTGGCGGATTTTGCCCACCCGCAAAACTTTTTGTCGACAAGTCCCCTTCCCGGCCCTATTATAATTGGTTCAGGAAGCCCATACCGTTTCCGTGTGCCTCCGGCATACGGCACGGACGGTTTGACAATCGATACTCCCGCCCGACACAGGACGCCGCCGGAAGCGGACAGCCTTCATGAACGACAGGGCTCTTTTGACGCAAAAAGCGACCATTGTCAACGACCTCGGCCTGCACGCGCGCTCCGCCGCCCGCATCGCCGAGATCGCAGGCCGCGCCCGTGGCGGTGTGTATTTCACACGGGACCGGGAAACCGCCAACGCCAAAGACATGCTGGACCTGCTGACCATCGCCTGCCCGCAGGGGACGGACGTCGTTATCGCCATCGACGACCCCCGCGATGCGGAGATTCTCGAGGCCCTGGTGCAGCTGGTCCGCAACGGATTCGGAGAATAACGCCGGTCATGGCTGAAGACAGCAGACAGGAAAAAACCCTCCATGGGATCGGTGCCTCCCCCGGTATCTGCATCGGCAAAGCCTACCTGGTGGACACCGAGGGGGTGGACGTGGTGGGCAAGTATTTTATTCACCGCGACCATCTCAACGACGAGATTACACGCTTCAAGACCGCCGTCCAGCAGGCCCTGGACGATATGAAGAAGATCATCGAGGACACGCCCGCCGAACTGCGTGAGCAGTCCGACATCCTCGAGACCCACTCCATCCTGCTCAAAGACAAGATGCTCTACGACCGGACCATCGACACCATCCGGCGCGAGGCCATCAACGCCGAGTGGGCCCTGAAAAAGGTCGTCTCCAGCCTCAAGCGCATGTTTCTCGACATGGCCAACGGCTACCTGCAGGCGCGGGCGGAAGACATCAGCCAGGTCTCGGACCGCATCCTGCGCAACCTGGTGGGTGCGCCCACGGTCAGCATCGGCGCCATCGACAAGCGCGTCATCCTGGTGGCCCACGACCTGTCGCCGGCCGAAACCAGCCAGATCCACCTCGAGCGCATCATGGGCTTCATCACCGACCGCGGCGCCCGCACCTCGCACACCAGCATCATCGCCCGCACCCTGGAGATCCCGGCGGTCACCGGCCTGGGCAACGCCTCCAAGATCATCCACAACGACGACCTGATCATCGTGGACGGTAGCGCCGGCATCGTCATCATCCACCCCAGCGAGCAGACGCTGGTCAAATACGAAGAGAAGAAAATGGGCTACCAGCGCTACCGGTCGGCCCTTTCCAAGAACGCCCACAAGCCCGCGCGCACCCGCGACGGCCGCCTGATGACGGTGATGGCCAACATCGAACTGCCCGAAGAGGTGGTGCCGGCCATCGACCACGGCGCCGACGGCATCGGGCTGTACCGCACCGAGTTCCAGTACATGGGCGCCGGCATGTTTCCGGACGAGGAGCAGCTCTTCGACAAGTACCGCGACGTGGTGGAGGTCATGAACCCGCGGCCGGTGACCATCCGCACCCTGGACATCAACGGCGACAAGACCGTCGGGGACCGCGACGATTGCGGCGAACCCAACCCGGCCCTGGGAATGCGCGCCATCCGCTACTGCCTCAAGAACCCGGAGGTTTTCCAGACCCAGCTGCGCGCCATTCTGCGGGCCGCCCTGTACGGCAACGTGCGCATCATCTTTCCCATGATCGCCTGCCTGGCCGAACTGCGCCAGGCCCGCGCGGCGCTGCGACAGGCCGCCAAATCCCTGGGCAGCGAGGGCGCCAGGGCCCTGGCGAGCCTCAAGGTGGGCATCATGATCGAGGTCCCGGCGGCGGTCATCATGGCCGACTACATGGCCCGCGAGGTCGATTTTTTCAGTATCGGGACCAATGACCTGGTGCAGTACACCATGGCCATCGACCGCGACAACCGCGACCTCGTGCACCTCAACCAGCCGCTGGCACCGCCCATCCTGCGCATGGTCAAGCGCACCGTGGACGAGGCCCGGAAACACGGCATCGGCATCTACATGTGCGGCGAGATGGCGGCCGACCCGCTACACGCGCCCGTGCTGCTGGGCCTGGGGCTGGAAGAACTGAGCATGAACCCCCAGTCGATCCCGATGGTCAAGAACATGATCCGATCGATGGACGAAGCCGAAGCCCGCAACGCAGTGGCCGAAATCATGACCAAGGCCTCGCTGGACGAGGTCACCGAGGTAATCGAGAAACGCTTCGCCGACCTGCTGCCGGCGGCGTTCAACGGCGGGGTGAACCCCTCCGTGGCGGACGAAAAAGAATAGACCCCATGAGCCAGGATCACATCAAGATCATCGCCCAGAACCGCAAGGCGCGCTACAGCTACTTTATCGAGGACGAGATGGAGGCCGGCATCGTGCTGCGCGGCACCGAGGTCAAATCCCTGCGACTGGGCCGCGTCAACCTCAAGGATGCCTACGCCCAGATCAAGAACGGCGAGGTCTTCGTCTACCAGATGCACATCGGCCCCTACCCTTTCGCTTACTACGGCAACCACGATCCCCTGCGGCCGCGCAAGCTGCTGCTGCACAAGCACGAAATCAAGCGCCTCTACGGCAAGGTCAACGAAAAGGGCATGTCCCTGGTGCCCCTGAAGATCTATTTCAAGCAGGGCAAGGTCAAGGTCACCCTGGCGCTGGCCCGCGGCAAGCGCAAATACGACAAGCGCGAGACCATCCGCCGCCGCGACGAACAGCGCGACCTGGCGCGCCACCGCCGCAACTACAACTGACGGCCGCGGCCCAGCCGTCTTGCGCCGCTCCTTGACAAACCCCCTGCCATCCCTTATTTTTAAGCCAACACCGCTCTTTCAAATACCCCTTCCAACACGTTTTCCTCATGGGGGCGAAACGGCTTCGACGGGGATAAAGAAGCACAGGCTGCATACCGAGCTTCCCATCCGCTCGTTAAACGGTGGGGATTAAACATAATCGCAGATGATTATGCATACGCCGTAGCTGCTTAAGCCAGCTACCGTCCTTCCGGATCATTCCTGCGGGTCCGGAAAGGGCGTCGACTAGCAGGATAGCCGAACCCGCCCGCCTGCGGCGGAAACGGCGAAACCCTCAGCAGGCTAGCCTGCCGGGAACCCGGCCTGAAGGGGTCCCGACCAGGCGAATCTCAAAATTCAGGATAAGTATGTAGAGGTCTGTGTGGATTATTCTCGGACGCGGGTTCGACTCCCGCCGCCTCCACCATTTTTATCTTTTATTTTCAGATAGTTCTAAATCGCCATTCCCAAGGTCTGGTAGAATGCTGGTAGATTTCCAGGCACTTTCGAGTTTCTGTCCGTCGTCATCGGCGGGCACGAACCGGTAATAGTGCTCCACAATCATCTTCGTGTTCACGTGGCCGACCTGCCTCTGGATGAAACTCATCCTCTCGGCGCAGTCCAGCGCATTCGTGATGTAGGAAGCCCTGGTTTCCTTGATGGACCTGTTGTCCAGAAGCCCCGCCTCACGCAAAGTCGGCTTTACGACCAGCCGGTTCAGGGTATGCCTGTGAATGGTGTGCCCATGGGTATTCTGAAAGACAAAATTCTCTCGGTTCCCCTTCCAGGTCCGCTTTCGTTGCTCCCGCAATGCATCAATGGTGACCTCGTGGAGTTTGACATCTCGAACAGAGCCCTCTGCTTTGGGAGGGTTTATAAACCGGCTTTCCATAGGCGTAGACGATAACTTTTCCCTAAATTGAGCGATTTTTCATTTTAGAAAGAGACTTACCTGTTTTGAGAGGCTCAAACATTGTCTATCAATCCTTGAATTCAGAAAATCCGTGTATCAAGAACGAGTAGGGGCGGCCGGTTAACCAAATGAAAGGAAAATTTTCTACCGCTTCCGCGTTCATGGTAGCAGGCAACGACGCTCTCTGGCTTCAGAAAATGCCGTGCCCCGGCCTGTTCGATCATCTCGTCGATACGGTGCCCGTGTCCGATATTGGTGACGATGACCGTGTCGGGCCGACAGCCGGGCAGGTAAAGATAGTCACCGTGGTTGACCAGGCGGCAGTAAATCGTGCGCCTGAATCGGTTCCAGCTAGCGCATCGAGTGGCAAAATCCACATATAGGCAGCAATCCTTCTTGCCCTATTCGTCCCAGCTCCTGTTGTTGCACGCACTGGCATAGGACCTGATATTCCCGCCGCAGATATAACCGATGTCCTGCTGCTCACAGAGCTGGAAAATCTTCTGGTCGAAAAAGCTGCTGTCCATGCGGATGATGATGGGAACATCCCGATATTGCCTGCGTATGCGCACTACCATGTGCCGCATCATCCACCCTACGCTATCGCCGTGATTGGAGTGCTTGTCCCCGCCGCGGAATACGTCATCGACGATAAAGCGCCCCCTGTTCATCTAAAAGGGGAAGCACCGGACACCCCGGCACAGTTGAAGAGCGTCTCTCCCCGTACTTTCGTCAGCAGGCATGCGCCACTATTCCGGAAGGGACGTCTTCTTCGATAAAGGCCACTAGTCCATTTTGGCCAACGCCAGCTGACTGACGACCGGAAATACGTGCTACCTATTTTTCATAGGTAATAAATTGGTAAAAATGCCACATTGACGGATCGCGCATTCAGGCATTAAGTTAAAATCAAGTTTTCTTCCCAATCTCAGGACTCACAAGGAAAGGAGGTGAAATTGCCCAGCTCGAAAATTGTGGGAGTTTGCAATCAAACGCTTTAGATGGAGGATGTAAAATGAAAAATTTTTCCGTGTCATCTTTAATCGTTCTGTTAGTACTACTATTGTTGGGAACAACTAATGCGACCACCCTGACCTTTGATGACGTGGCGGGCACTTTAGACCCGCAGCCGGTTTCTCTGAGGACCGCTGTTCCTGACGGTTATGGCGGATTTAACTGGACTGGAACATGGAGTGATGTACTTCAAAAGGTTACTTTCGTTAGCAAAACCTATGCCGATGAGAATGGCTTCTCATCAGCCGGAATTACAGGCAAATGGGCTGCGTATATTCCCTCTAATTTTGTATCTGTTCCAATTTATGCCACAAACGGCGTTTTGTTCAATTTTAAAAGTGCTACCTTTGCCTCATTTGTTGACATAGCGTGGAATACTATATCTATAACTGGTTATAGGAATGGCGATCTAATATATTCCGGCGATCTCACAGCTTACCCAAATGAAGCAACAACATTTCAGCCGGAAGATCCATGGACAAATATTGACGCTATAGTAATGAAACCAAATCAGGCACATGTAACGATGGACCAATTCACTTTCAGCAGAAATATAGCCCCTGTTCCTGAACCGGCTACCATCCTGCTCTTAGCCTCAGGTCTACTAGGCATAGGAGCATGCGCCAGGAAAGGCCGAAAGAATTAGTCTCCATGGCTCACCCATACCGAGGCAGGACCGCCAAGTCCTGCCTTATCTATTTTTTATTTTGCAACCAGCAACCAGCAAGTTCGACCAGGCGCTATTGTCGCTTGGGCGTTTGGACAGTATATCGACCTTGCTTCCCGATATCTCCCTGTTCCTCTATATGTACGTTCGCAAGGAGGCAGTGCTCTCCTCCATGATCGAGGGGACGCAGTCATCACTCTCCGATCTTTTGCTTTTTGAACTGGATATGGAACCTGGCGTGCCTGTGGACGATGCCAGAGAGGTAAGCAACTATGTGGCCGCTCTGGAGCACGGGTTGAAACGGCTGGCCGAGGGATTTCCGCTATCACTGCGTCTGTTAAAAGAGACGCACGCCATACTGCTCGCCAAGGGTCGGGGCAGCGATCAGACACCGGGTGAATTCCGCAGAACCCAAAACCGGATCGGCGGTACCCGGCCGGGCAACGCAGCCTTCGTCCCTCCTCCGGCCGATCAGGTTATGGAGTGCATGGGCAAACTGGAGTTGTTCCTGCACGATCAGCCAAAACCGACCCCTGCGCTCCTCAAGGCTTCGCTGGCCCATGTGCAGTTCGAGTCCATCCATCCGTTTCTGGATGGCAACGGCCGTCTTGGCCGTCTGTTGATCACGCTACTGCTGTGCGAGCAAAAAGTGCTCCGGGATCCAATGCTTTACCTGAGCCTTTATTTCAAAAGACACCGGCAGTATTACTACGAGTTACTGAATAATGTACGTTTGACCGGAGACTGGGAGGCCTGGCTCGACTTCTTTGCGGAGGCGGTCATTGCAACCGCCACCCAAGCGGCGGAAACAGTGCAGCAGCTTGCCGATCTGGCAGGTAAAGATCGTGATAAAATCGCCGGCCTTGGCCGGGCTGCGTCATCTGCCCTACAGATTCATCGGGCCCTGATGGGACGGCCCATCACTACTTCCGGGTGGATAGTGGAGAAAACAGGTATCACTCCAGCAACGGTCAACAAGGGCCTGGTCCATCTGGAACGCCTGGGTATTGTCCAGGAGCTGACTTCCCGCAGGCGCAACCGTCTTTTCAGCTATGCCGGATATGTGGACATCATGAACCAGGGAACGGAATTGCCTCGATAGCGTACCGGGATGTTTCTGGTCATCACCTCCAGAGGTGAGGCCAAGGGAGTCGACCGCATGTCCATTCTCTGTTTGGGGAAAATGTGGAGAAAAGCATTTCTTCCCGCAGCGGGATACGGAAAACGGTATATAGAAGCTCTCAGCATATTGTCGGCAAAGAACTTTTGATGTGCTGGTGCTTGGGGGACTGAATTTCCGGAAGGCGGCCGCGACGTGGCCCAAAGGCGACGGTGGATGAAATTCCCCTGCGTCTATATTGACAAAGCTGTTTTCCCCGGGAAATCCGGACATCAGGCTTGTTTTTCAGGCAGATGCCCGGGCGGAAAATCGGCCATAGATGCGTAGAATCCGGTCGCAATGGCGTTCGGCGTCGTGGGTTGCGGTCACGTAGCGCCGGGCCCTTTGCCCCATGAGGGCCGCTTTTTCTGGATGGCGGTACAGAAACAGCATCTTTTGCCGCAATGCCCGGGGCGAAAAGTCATCCAGGATGTAGCCGGTCTCGTCGTTCCGGACCATTTCCGGGATCCCCCCGATTTTAAATCCGATCACCGGTTTGGCAAAGGAGAAGGCGTCCAGAACCGCCAAAGGCCCCACCTCGTACACCAGCGAGGGCACCACGCAGAACATTGCCCCGGAAATCAAGTCTTTCAGTTCATCTCCCGTTTTATAACCCGTAAATTCTACATCCTGCAGGCCCATCCCCCGTGCTTTTCGGACCAGGTCCTGCCTGGCGCTGCCATCCCCGATGAACTTGAAGGGGATGCCGGTTTCCTGCAGAGCCTCCAGCAGCGGATAGACGCCCTTTTCGCGCTCAATCCTCCCGAGGAATATGCCGTATCGGCCGGTTGCAGAAGGCCGGATTTCCGGCAGATCCACGAAGTTCGGCAGCCACACGAGTTTTTCCGGACGGAAATTAAAGGCGATAAATTTGTCCCGCACAAATCTGGACGGACAGACAAAGACATCCACAAACCTGAACAAATCGAGCGTGTGGTTAAAGGAATGAATCAGCGAGCCCGTCACGCTTGCCGGCAGACTGCCGTTGCCGCATCGCTTCAGGGCCGCCATGAAAAACCGCTTCGGCCTGCAGGCCTCACAGACACACCCCTTTCTGCGGTCATAGAGAAAGTAGCTGATACACAGGGGGGCGAAGGTATGCAGGGTCCAGACAACCGGGATATTCTGCTTCCTGATGGCCGGCAGAATCGAATAGGTCAAGTGCGTGTCCAGGCTGTGAATGTGAACCACGTCGGGCCGGTAGTCTTGCAGCAGCCGCGTGATCCGGGAACTGGACTCCGGAGAATAGAAGGAGCGGAGAAAGGTTTTGAGCCATTTCAGCGGATTCCTGGAGTGCAGGGCATCTCCGAAAGTGACATTGGGCACGAAATACCTGGAAAAGGGGCTCGGCAGGTTTGCGGGGTACGCCATGGCGAAATACCCGACTTCATGCCCTCGGCGGCGCAGCCGTTTTTCCAGGCCGAACATGTAAGACCGGTCGCCTGCCCCCGGCCGATAGTGCTTGGTTACAAAAAGAATCTTCATAATGATTCCACCTGGGCATCCATCATTTCAAAGACCAGCAGCTTCCGGCAGGCCCGCTCCAGAACAGCTCCGCCCCGGGATGCAGGCTGTGGACGAACTGTGCGTCAGAGGCCTGGCCATGGCTGAGGAGGTACAGGACGCGGCCGCGGAGAAAGGGGTCGTTTTTCAGGAGGTCTTCGGCGGCGTAACCGTGCCGCGTGTTGACGAAGCAGGTCGCGCGGCCCTCGGCAGGCGCCACCGGCCGCTCCGAGAGGCGCCGGGAAATGTAGCGCTCCACCTGCACCGCACGCAGGGTGTTTCCCAGCACCAGGCTCAACAGCGCCGCGGTGACCGCAAAACGCAGCAGGCTTTTGCGCCACACCGCCCGTGGGCCGCGGCTCTTCATCAGCGCCCCGGCGGCAAAGACGGGCAGCACCCCCCACACCGCGTGAAAATACCGGTATCCCCAGCCGTGTCCCTGGGTGAAGCGCACGAAAAAGTATGCGCCGAAGGTGAGCAGCGCCGACGCCGCCAGCAGCCGCACGACCGGCAGCGCCCGCCAACGCCACCCGCCAAAAACCGCCAGCACGACCAGGCCCGGAACGGCCCACGAGCAGATCTTGACCAGGCACATGAAGCGCACCACCAGCATCCGCAGCGAGGGCACGGTCAGCCATTTGCCCCCGCCGGCAATCGTCGACAGGATTTCCGGCAGGGAAAAGGCCCCGTGGACGGCGCCGCCGGCAGCCGCGACCGACTCGCGGAACAGAATCCACGCGACCCCGACGCCGACCGTCAGCGGCAGGTAGCCAAGGACCAGCAGCGCGAGGTGTCGCACGCGCTGCGGCCGGGCGGCCAGCCACACGATCCAGGGCAGCGCGAACAGCAAATGAGAAAAGGGGTTGTGCAGGATGACGGCCACCGACCCCGCAAGGCCCGCGGCCGCGATGCGCGCGGGCGTCGGCCGCAGCAGCAGCGCCACAAAGGCCAAGTTGAAAAAGAGGTGCGCGTTCATGGAAAACAGGCTGATGGCATTGATGGTAAACGCCGGAGACGCGACGGCAAAAAGGACGGCCAGGCCACCGGCGGCAGCGGAGTCGAACACTTCCCTTGCAATTTTCCAGAGCAGCAGCAGGCTGCCCAGGGCCAGCAGCGGGTTCAGCAGCCAGGCCGCGTGCCACTTCACAAAGGGCGTCAGCAGAAGCGCGAAACCCGGCCAGTAGCGCGAAACGACGCGGCCGTCGGCATAGGAGACGGAAAAGAAATGGCCGATGGCGCGGGGCGGAAACAGCCGGTCGATCAGCGCCGGCGGGAATGTGGCCGCAAGTTTTCCCCTGGCGAACACTTTGGCCTGAAACAGCGGCGCATACTCGTCCATGGACAGCGGGTAGAGGCGATAAATCCACACCGCGCCTGCGCTGAGCAGCACGGCGGCCAGGCAGGCCACGAGAAAACGCCGGGTTGCGAAAAAGCGCACCACCTGCGCGGCGCGGCGCTCGGGGAGAAGCGCAGCGAAGGTGCCCAGCAGAATGAGAATGCAGAGCAGCGTCCCCCAGGTATCCATGACGATGTACTGGTTGCGGAAGAGTCCGACGCTGCTGCTGTACGGATGAGGGGTGAGGCGCCGGAGAAAGACCGCGAAACAGAACCCCGCCGTGTTGATCAGCAGGGACAGCGACCGGACGGTGCGCAGGTCGGAGGCGGCCGGCCGTCTTCGGCTGCTTTCAGGATTCTTCATCGGTTCTCTCCCGGTGCAGGGCACCGCCTCCCCGGCTTGACATGGCTGCGGCCGGTGCGCGGGCTTCGGCAGCCGCAGCGACAAGAGGCCGCCCAGCAGCGCATTGAGCAGGATCTGTGCGGACAGCAGCAGGCCCAGCGCCATGCCCGATGCCGCATCCGCACCCACCCAGTGAAACAGCGTCCCGTAGCCCAGTTCCCGCAGACCGATGCCGCCGACGGAAAAGGGAAGCACCAGAAACAGCATCATGCACAACACCACCCAGGACAGGTTCCCCCAGGAAACGCCGGCCCCCAGGGCGCGGGCCAGCACTCCGACATTGAGCACCGAAAGGGCCAGGAACAGCACCGTCAGCAGCGCCGCCCGGCCCAGCACACGCCCCCAGGCCACGTCGGGGCCGGGGCGATCCGTTTCCCCGCTCCCGACGGCCGACCCGAAACCGGCGAGTCGCACCAGCCACCGATATCCCTTTCGTCCCCAGGGCGCCGAGATACCCCGGCTCAGCACCGTCAGCAGGACCAGCGAAGCGCCCAGCACCGCCAGCAGCAGCATGGGCAGGCTTCCGGCGAGACCGGCCGGAAGCGCGGCGCCGCTCACCCGCAGCGCCGCCAGGCAGAGCAGCGCGGCCGTGGCCATCATCAACAGGCGCTCCTGCAGGGTCACCAGCAGAAACGCGCCCCTTCCCGTGCGGTTTTCCGTCACCAGGTACCAGCGGGCCACGGCCATGCCGATATCCGAGGGCGCCACGAAGCCGATGAAGTGGCTGACCAGCTGGATGCGGTAGAGCCGGGCCCAGCTCCTGCGGATGGGCGTCCACGCCAGCAGGACCTGCAGGCGCGCGACCACGACGGCCCAAGCGGCGAGCAGCAGCAGGTGCGAGAGGGCGAAGTCGCGCAGCCGCACCGCCGCCAGCGCCGCGCGCATGCGCTGCCAGTCGCCGGTGCGGACGATCCACGCGATCAGGGCCAGGGTGAGCCCGTAGCGCAGCGCCAGCCCCAAGCGCCCCCGCCAAAACCCGCCGCCTGTGCTCATGACGCACCATCTGCGGGCCGTTTGGTGCCCGGTGCACGCGGAGGCGCGGGAGATGCGGCAACCCCGGCCGGCATCACCGGTCCGGCCCCCGCATTTCTTTGTCGGCGGCAATCTCCCGCTGGCCTCCTGCGCGGCGCAAAGCCGCCGGCAGACCCGCCATCCTGCGCTCCAGCAGCGCCTGCAGGCGAAACAGGAAGAAAAACAGGATCAAATTGCCGCCGGTGGTCACAAGGAGCAGCGCCGTGGCCACAAAGCTCCAGTGGATCGTGACCCGTCCCGTGGCGATGTAGCTCTGCAGCCCGGGCAGAACGAGCACAAAGGCGACCGCAATGAGGGCCAGCCCGGCGATCCAGGAGCGCGGCATGGCCGAGCGGCTGAGAAAACGGGAAAATTTTCCGGGGCGGGCGGCGTCGTGCAGCAGGAGGCGCGCAAGATCGCCGGCCAGCACGCCCACCAGCAGGCTCGTGAGGCCCATGTTGCCCAGCATGACCACCGTCATGATGCGGTAGAACTGCCAGGTCTCGATGCGACCGGTGGCGGCATAGCGCTGCAGCACCGGAACGCCCAGCACCAGGCCGCCCGCCAGGGCCAGCAGGCCGGCGGCCAGGAAAAAGCGGAACGGCAGGTAGGAATAGGCCGTTGCCACGATGATGCCCATGAAGCGCAGGCCGTCTCTGACCACGCGGAGCTTGGATTCCCCCCGGCGCTCCTGGTAGGGCATGGGGATCTCGGCGATGCGCAGGTTGCGGTTGAAGCAGGCCATGGCGCTCATGGCGGGCGTGAAATGCAGGCCATCCGGCAGCACGTCGATCCACTCCAGGCATGCGCGCCTTAAGACTCGCATGCCGCTGGCCGAGTCGCGAACCCGGGTTCCCGAAAGAAGCGAAAGCAGCGCCGCGAAAAACATGTTGCCGATGCGCCGCACCCGCGGCATGCGGGAGTCCGGGTGCAAGCGCGAGCCGAGAACGATGTCCGCACCGGTCCTGCGCATCTCGCAGACCAGATCGGCAAAGAAAGCCGCTTCGCAGGTCCCGTCGGCATCCATGAAGCCCAGCAAGTCCCCCCGGCAGGCCCGGAACCCCGTCTTGATGGCCGCGCCATAGCCCCGGTTATTTTCACAGACAATGAGCCCCACGCCGCCGATCTCCCGGGTGCGCTCCACGGTCCGGTCGGTGGAGCCGTCGCTGACCACGATCACCTCGACGTCGTCCAGGCCCGCGGCCGCGCAAATGGGCGCACGGGCTGCCAGCGCAGCCCGCACGGTGCCGGCGACGGCCTGTTCCTCGTTGTAGGCCGGTATGACGATGGAGAGGACGCCGCCCCTTTCGTCAGCATTCATGGGTATCGCTCCGCTTGGGCGCCAGTGGGTCCAGGCTGCGCCGCATATCAAAGGGCGGCCGGAAGCGGTTGGCGGCCATACGCACCCAGAAGGCCGCCGAAAAGAGCAGGACGGCCGCCCCGGCAAAGGCCGCCGTCCGGAACAGCCCGATCCGACTTCGAACGGCCAGAGCCCCAAGCCCCAACGCGCCGGACAGCACCGCCGCCGACAGCCAGACGGCTTTTCCCGCCAGCAGCATCCAGATGACTGCGCCCAGCGCCGCCGCCGTGGTTGCCGGCACCAGCTGAATAGCGCGGAAAAATCCGTGAATACCGACATTATCGGCAGAAGCGCGCCCATAACTTAGCAGCATGCGCAGCGCCCCCGCCCAGTTCGTCGGCCGGTGATGACAGACCACGGCATCGGGTGCGAACCAGCACGTGCAGCCGCTGTCGGCCAGTCTCCGGTCCAGATCGACGTCCTCTCCCGGAAACATCCCCTCCCGGAAACCACCCGCCTCCAGGAGCACATGCCGGAGATAGGACGCGTTGCACGACGGGTTGTGCCCCACCCTGCGCCGGCGTCCCTGGGGCTTCACATAATCCGCGATGAATCCAACCGCCGCCAGGAAACGGTCCAGCCGCTGTGCAAAGGGGGGATCGTCGGGATGACCCAGCTGCCGCCCCCCCACGGCGCAGCAACGCGACGACGCCAGCCGCCGGTGGGCGGACACCAACCGTTCGACCCAGTCGGGTGCCGCGCGGCAGTCGGCGTCGGTAAAACACACGTACCGCCCGCCGGCGTGAAGGATCCCCAGGTTGCGCGCCGCAGACGGCCCCCGGTTTCGCTGCCGCAGGCAGCGGACCGCCGGTGCGTAGGAGGCGAGGATGCCGGGCGTGCCGTCGGTGGAGCCGTCGTCCACGACGATCAGCTCCAGCAGGGATTTTGGATAGCTCTGGTTCAGCAGGGCCTCCACGCACTCGCCGATGAAAGCCTCGTCGTTGTATGTGCAAACGACGACCGACACCCTGGGAAGCGCCTGGTTTTCCGTCATGGCAAACTCTCCGGCCCCGTGCGTGTTTCTGGTAACCGCCCCCCTGCCCCCGTCTTTTCACGCGGCGGCGGTCTCCCTGGCCCGGTCCGCCAATACGGTGACATTCACCCGTCATGCGCCCGTCCGGCGGCGCTGCCAAAAGCACGACATACCCGACATGCCGAAATCGCCGCGCCCTGCCGCAAGGGCGCTCCGTGACGGCCCCGGCACTTCACCGGTTTTCCGGCTCGGGCCGCATGGGCGCGCAATTTCACTACAAGACCCTGATGCCGGGCCGATGTCAAGACCGATTTGCTGCGGCTTTCCGGCACGGCATCGCAGGAACGGCTGTTTTGCCGGCAACGCCGGGCAACGGAAAGCCGAGCGCCTGTTCAGGGAACCAGGTAGAAATACACAATCGCCAGCGTGACAAGGAAAAAGGATACGGAGTAGGCATGGAACAGCAGGTTCTTGCGGGGCTTTTCGATGAACCGCAGGGCGATCAGGTTGGCAAAGGAACCGATCACCAGGCCGTTTCCGCCGACATTGACGCCATAGGCGATGATCTTGAAGGCGGAGGAATACTTGGCCAGAACGATGGCCGAGGGCACATTGCTGATGGCCTGTGACATGAGGGCGCCGGAGAGAAAAAGTACACGCGGCCGGCTGAAGTCCGCCATGGCGACAAGACGCTGTATGGGCGCCAGCCGGCAGGCCAGGTGCAGATCAATAAAGAGAAGCACAAAGAGAAGGATGAGCCCCCAGTCGGTTTTCAGGATTACCCTGATGCGTGCCAGCAGCATGCAGAGGAAAACAACCGCAAGAAAGTACTTCTCAAAATCCAGCTCGATGGAAGCGATGAAGGCTACCAGCAGAAACGCGCTCAGCCCGAAGAGCACCCGGTCCACGCCCGGGTGCTGCCGATTGGTCACGCGAATGGGCGCGGGCGCAAAGCAGAGCAGCGTGGCGGCCAGCAGGCAGATCGACAGTACGGCTACCACGGGCGCCATTTCCTGGACGAAAACGGGAAAGGAAACGCCCCACCGGTGCCACAGAAAAATGTTCTGGGGATTGCCGATGGGGGTGAGCGCCGAACCGACGTTCACCGCCATGGCTTCGAAAATGATAATGCGGCTGTAGTCGTCGTTGGATATCTGCTGCAGGCTCAGGGTCAGCGGCACGACGATGAACAGGGCGATGTCGTTGGTCAGAAAAACCGACAGCAGCGCCGAGAGGAATACCAGGAAAAGCGCCAGCAGCCGCATGCTGCCGATGTGCCGGGAAATGCGGTAGGCGGCCAGGTAGAAAAAGCCGCTCTCCTTGACACCGGTGGTGATCAGCAGCAGCCCGCACAGGGTGATGATGGTGTCCCAGTCCACCGCGGCCGGCAGCCGCTCGAGGGGTTCGCGTAGCCAGGCGGCCAGCACGAGCCCCAAGACCAGCAGCACAGCCGGCAGGGTGTTTTTGCGCAGCAGGGTGATCCCTGAATAATTCGTTTTAGCGGCCATAGGATATCCGTCTGGGTTCGGCGACGCTTTGCGCCACGATGTGAATGCCGTCGTGGTACACCTTGACGCGTGCCACCACGGCGTCTCCCCTGACAACCGGAAAGGACCAACTGGCCTCGGGCGCCAGGAATTCAGCCGCCGGAAGCACTTTCAGCTCCCGCGTAATAGCGGCCAGACGGTCCCTGACGGCGCCAGCCGGCACCGTGCTGCGAAAGGCATGCGATGGAACCCCCAGGGGCAGCAGCCGGCCGTCCCGGGGATCGAAGTGCAGCACGGCCACCGGGGTTCCCCGGTAGATCAGCTCTGCAGCCAGGATCACCTCGCCGCCGGGGCCGCGTACGAGCCGGACTTCGCCCGGGGTGAGCCTCCCGCTGAGTTCCCGGACCGTGGCTTCGGCTCGGGGCAGATCCGCTATCAGCGCCTGGGTCGGGACGGCCGGTGCGATTGCCGCCGGCGGCCCCACAGGCGGCGGTTGGACCGCCACCGGCGGCGGAGCAGGGCCTCCGGGCAACGGCGGTGCCGGCGGGCCTCCGATCCCCGCGGGTGCTGTCGGTCCGGCTCCTGCCGCCGGAGAAACGGCCGCTGCCGGGGCAGGCGGCATCGGCGGTGGTGGACCGGGAAGCGATTGGGCGATAGCGCCGCAGACCAAGCCGGCGACGGCCATGAACACCACGATGGAATAAACGACGATGTGCTTTTTCATAACGCCCTCCTTGCCGGAAGCGGGGCTACTCGCGTTTCCCCCCCCGGCGCTTTTCCAGCTGTTTGATCCTGTCTTCCAGGAGGTTCAGCCGTTTGTGAATCCCGTTGATCGCCTCGGTAAGATAATCGGTTCGCCGGGGCGGTTCCGGGCCGTGCCTCTTCCATAGCAGGATGCCGATCCAGACCAGCAACGCCACGATCAGCCACCCTACTCCGAAGCCGAACAGCGCCGGGAATACGGGCGGCGGCGGTCCCGGGGCGCATCCCGCCGCCGCCAGCACGACAGTCAGCAGGGGTACCCATCCCATTTTCAGGTGCCTGTCGGTACGCATGTGGAGCCTCCTTGTTTTTTCATCCTCTCATGAACGCATCATAATCTTCGAGGATTAAGAAGTCTCGAAGCGAACATTAAGAAAATGTTAAGAATTCGGAGGAGCCGCCGGTCATGCGGGCGGACGCTAAGCACGCCGGCACGGGACATGCGGGGGGCTATTGGAGCGGGAGGGTGAAATAGACGGTGGTGCCGCTTCCGGGACGGCTTTCAATGCGCATCCGGCCGCCATGGGCCGCCACCATGGACCTGGCCAGCGCCAGGCCCAGGCCGGCGCCCTTTTCCCCGGTCGCAGGGGTGTTTTTTCCCCGGTAGAAGGGTTCGAACGCGTGGGCCCGGGTGCGCTCATCCATTCCGGGTCCGCGGTCGGACACCCATATCTCGACGGCCTGCGGAAGCAGCTTCCATCCGATGGTGACCGGTGTGCCGGACGCGGAGAAGCGCAGGGCGTTGGACAGCAGGTTGAGCAGCACCTGCTTGAGCAGGTCGGGATCGGCGGATACCGTCACATCGGGCCCGGTTTCGACCACCAGCGGATTGTCGGCGGCCAGGGCCTCACACTGGACGCGAAAAGCCTCCATGAATTCGGGCAGCGCGATGGCCCGCCGGCTGACGTGGGCGGCGCCTTCCAGCCGGGAGAGCCCCAGCAGCTGGTTGCAGAGCCGGATCAGGCGGCTCAGCTCGCCGTACATGCCCCGCAGCAGGCGGCCCGCGGCCGCCGGGTCGTCCTGGGCGCCGCGCAGCAGCACCTCCAGCGATCCCCGCAGCCCGGTCAGAGGCGTCAGCAGTTCGTGGGCGGCGTTGGCCACGAAACGCTGCTGGGACGCAAAAGCGGCCTCCAGTTGGGCGGTCATGCGGTTGAAGGCCTCGGTCAGCTGGCCGATCTCGTCACGGCGGCCGACGGGATGCACCCGCTGCGCAAGGTTCCCGCGACTGACCTGGTCGCAGGCCGTCAGCAGGCGACGCAGGTCTTTCAGACTGACGCCGATGAGCCAGAACCCGGCCGCGGTTCCCAGGATCAGGATGACGGCCAGCAGGGCGATCAGGGTGGCCCCGTGGCGAAAGAGGATCCTGTTGATGTCGGTCAGCGGCGCACTGAGCTGCACCACGCCCAGGATCTCCGGGCTGCCGGGGCGCGGCCGCAGCGGTATCAGCAGTACGAGCACCGGTTCCCCGGCCACCCGGCTGCGGTAGGTGACTTCGTTTTCGCCGGCCAGCGCCCTGCGCAGGTACTGCGGGTCGGGCGCGGGCGGCGAGGGTTCCTCGGGAAGGCGCCGGCCGTCGGCCAGCACCTTGCCGCCGCGGTCCAGCACCACGGCCACGGCGTCGCGGGAAGTCAGGTCCCGCGCCAGGGCCAGCACGTCCCCGGGCCTGCGGTCCAGGGAGCGCGAAGCCGCGTCCGCCAGTCCGGTGGCCGCCAGCCAGTGTGCGATGACCGGTTTGGCCCTGGCGCGCAGGTGGCTGCTCTTGCTGCTGATAAACAGCTGCCAGATGTTCCAGTAGGAATAGGCCCCCACCAGAACGAGCGACACCACCAGCAGCGCGGCGTAGAGCACCGCCAGGCGTCCCCGCAGGGAAAGCCCCCTGCGGGCCTTCATGCTTCGCCCTCCGGGTGAAAAGCGTATCCCACGGCGTAAACGGTGCGGATCAGGCGCGGCGGCCGGTCGCCCAGCTTGTTGCGCAAGTGACTGATGTGGACGTCGATGATATTGGTGCCGCCGTCGTAGTCGTAGCCCAGCACGCGGTTCAGCAGCGTTTCGCGGGTGAAAACGCGCCGCGGGTGGCGCATCAAAAGCGTCAGCAGGCCGAACTCCGCAGGGGTCAGCTCAATGGACCGGCCGTCCCGCCACACTTCGCGCGTCTCTTCATCCAGCACGATGCCGCCGCCGTGCAGTCTGCGGTTTGCGCGTCCGTGCCCACTGCGCCGCAAAAGGGCCCGCATGCGGGCCAGCAGTTCATCGAAACTGAAGGGTTTGGTGAGGTAATCGTCGGCACCGGAGTCCAATCCCCTGACACGGTCGGAAACCTCCCGGCGAACCGTGAGCATCAATACGGGAACCCGGAACCCGGCGCTGCGCAGCCGGCGGCAGACCTCGAACCCGTCGATATCCGGCAGCATTACATCCAGAATGACCAGCCGGAAATCCCCTTGCTCCAGCGCCGCAAGCCCTTCTTCGCCGCTGCCGGCGGCGGCCACGTGGTAGCCCTCGTAGTGGAGCCCCGTGCGCAGGAACTCGGTAATGACGGGGTCATCCTCGATGACCAGGATGGCCGTCGGCGCATCGCCGGAATCCGCAACGTCGTTTGACATGATGTCCTCGGCTGAAAACAATCCCCAGGCCTGTGTGCACCCACCTGCTGATTTATTATATCAGATGGTGCATTTTTTTACTTGAAAAAAGGGCCGCGGATGAAAATAGTATATTTTATCGCAAACATTGGCGCCATCTGCACCATCTCTGAAATTTTCCCCGAAAACACGACAACACCCAACCAGAGGAGAAAAGCACCATGAAGAAGATGTGCAGTAGTCGGATGGCTTTATTGTGGGCCATGATCCTTGTCGGCGGGCTGGTCCTGCCCGGACAGGCCTTTTCGAAGCAGAAGTTTCCCCAGGGCAAGTGGTGGATCGACGCCAACAATTTCAAAGGCGAACTGGTGCTCGCGCCCCACGGCGGTTCGGTTTTCAACACCCCCATCACCAACGTGTCCTTCAACGACAAAACCGGGCAACTGCGTTTCTTCCGGCCCAGCTCCGGCCAGCAATACACCGGCACCGTCACCGGCAACCAGATCAACGGCACTTTCACCCAGAACGGCAAAACGTTCGGCTGGAAGGCCTGGCGGGAAAATCCCCAGGTAAACGCCCCCAAGGGCTTTCCCCAGGGCAAGTGGTGGATCAACGCCAACAACCGGAAGGGCGAACTGTACCTGATACCCGGGGGCGGCACCATTTTCAACAACCCCATCACCGGGACCACCTATGACAAGAACACCCGCCAGATCACCTTCACGCGGCCCAGCTCCAACCAGCACTACCAGGGCACGGTGACCGGCAACGAGATCAACGGCACCTTCACCCAAAACGGCAAGATATACGGCTGGAAAGCCTGGCGGGAAAAATAGCGCCCCGAGCGGGCCTGTCACAACCCCGGGCGTCCCACCGCCCGGGGCTTTTTGTCTGCGGGCGCTGTGCCGCACGTAGTTGTCGATCTTGTCGATGGCGTTGATGACCGTGGCGGCCGGCATCCTCTGCATCGGTGCCGTTTCCGAACCGGCGCCCCTCCTATCGCGGGCGTGCCATGGCGACAGGCATTTGATTCCAGCCCCGGCTTGGACTATGATGCCGGCCGCGCTTTCGTATCCCCTCGACGCAAAGGTACCCATCGACCATGAAACGCAGGATCGCCGACAAACGCTACAACGCCTACCTGGCGGGCGGCCGCCCGCAGCACCGCCCCACCACGGTGGCGCCGCCCGGGCTGCTGGCGCCCCTGGGCGATGAACTGGCCGCAAGCGTGGCCCGGCGCACCCGGCACCTGGCCGACACGCTGGCGCCCCTGGCGGGCGCACCGTTCTTCTGCCGGCCGGGCTTCATCCTCTACCACGGGGACTGCGTGGCGGCCCTCGAAAAAATCGCAGACCGGACCGCGCCGGTGGCCCTGACGGTGACCTCTCCGCCGTACAACATCGGCAAGGACTACGAGCAAAAAACCGCCTGGCACCGTTTCGTGGACTGGTGCGCCCGCTGGCTGGGGCTGGTCCACCGCGTGACCCGCGAAGACGGCGCCCTGTGGCTGAACCTGGGCTATTTCGAAGTGCCCGGCAGGGGGCTTTGCGTACCCATCGCCTACCTGCTGTGGGACCAATCGGACTTCTACCTGCTCCAGGAGGTGGTCTGGCACTACAGCGCCGGCGTCACCACCCGCCGACGCCTGAGCCCCCGAAACGAAAAGTGGCTTTTCTACGTCAAGAACCCCGGCGCCTACACCTTCAACCTGGACGACATCCGCGACCCCAACGTCAAGTACCCCAACCAGAAGAAGAACGGACGCTACCGCTGCCACCCCCTTGGAAAAAACCCCTCCGACGTCTGGCATTACCCCAAGGTGACCACCGGCACAAAGCGCTCCTCCAGGGAGCGCACGGCCCACCCGGCGCAGTTCCCCCTGGGCGTTGTCGAGCGAATCGTGCGGGCCAGCAGCAACCCCGGTGAGGTGGTGCTGGACCCCTTTGCCGGGGCCTGCTCCACGGGAATCGCGGCCTGCGGACTGGGGCGCATCTTCGTCGGCTTCGAAATCCGGCGCGACTACTGTGAGCTTTCCGTCGAAAGGTTCCGGGCATTTGAAAACGAGCGCCGCCGCTACGCCGATCGGCGGCCCGGCGAAGCCCCCGCGGGGGGTTGACTGTGCCGTCTTGATCACCATATTGTGAAACCGCCCCTCACCGGGGGCTACGATGAATCCGTCAAGGAAAAAAGGTCTGCAGAGACGGAATGAACAACCACCTCTCCGAAAACCTGGGGGGCGTGCTGGGGAATTGGGTGGGTTTTGTCGGCCGGCACGCCTGGCCGGTCCTTGTGGTCGCCCTGCTGCTCAGCGCTGCCGCCCTGCAATACACCGTCGGGCACCTGGGCATGATCACCAGCACCGCCGACATGCTGTCGCCGGACCTGCGCTTTCTCAAGACCCACCGCGCCTTCATGAAGGCCTTTCCCCAGCTCAGGGACACCATCGTGGTGGTCATCGACGGCCACACCCCCGATCTGGCCGTGGACGCCCGGCGGCGCCTGGCCGAAGCCCTGCGGCGCAAGAAAGAGGTTTTCAAGAGCGTCTACGCGCCGGGCGACGAGCCTTTCTTCCGCAAAAACGGCCTGCTCTACCTCTCGGTGGATGATCTGGAGGAGCTGGCCGACCGCATCGCGGCCATTCAGCCGCTGCTGGCGGAACTGGTGCGCCGGCCCGATGTCACGGGCTTTTTCTCCCTGCTCAGCGAAGCGCTGGACGCCCCCAGACACGGCCAGCAAATCGACCTGGAACCGGTGTTTAAACCGGTTTCTGAGGCCCTGCAGTCGGTGCTGACCGGCCGTTTCTACCGCCTGTCCTGGATGGAGCTGATGAACGGCGGCGGGCAGGGGGTCGACAAGCGCAAGCGCGTTTTCATCATCCTGCAGCCCCGCCTGGACTACAGCCGCCTGCTGCCGGGCAAACGCGCCATGCAGACCGTGCGCCACACCGCCGCCGCGCTGGACATGGACGGCACCCACGGCTTGAAAGTCCGCCTGACCGGTGACATCGCCATGGAATTCGAGGAGCTGCAGAGTGTCACGCGCGGCGCCAAACTGGCCGGCCTGCTGTCCATGGTCATGGTCGGCATCGTGCTGTTCGCCGGCCTGCGATCGTACAAGCTGATGGCCGCCGCCCTGATCACCCTGGTGTTCGGCCTGGCCTGGACGGCCGGCTTCGCCGCCCTGGCGGTGGGGCATCTCAACATGATTTCGGTGGCCTTCGCCGTACTGTTCATCGGGCTGGCCGTGGATTTCGCCATCCACTTCTGCCTGCGCAGCCGTGAACTGCTGCTCGGCGGCCGCCCGCTGGGGGAGGCGCTGCCGGAAACCGCCCACGACGTGGGCGCCTCGCTGGTGCTGTGCGCCGTCACCACGGCCATCGGCTTTTTCGCATTCATCCCCACGGCCTTTTCCGGGGTGGCCGAACTGGGCCTCATCTCGGGCACCGGCATGTTCATCGGGCTGGCGGCCAGCCTCACGGTGCTGCCGGCCCTGCTGACGGTGATGCGTTTTCACGTCAGGCCGCGCGGCGCAGGCGCCCCGCAAAAAGCGCGGCGGCGGCCCGGCTTCCTGGCGGCGGTCATGGGCCACCCCCGTCTGGTGCGCTCCCTGGCCCTGCTGGCGGCGCTGGGCGCCATTGCCCTGCTCCCGCAGGTGCACTACGACCGCAACCCCCTCAACCTGCGGGACCCCTCCAGCGAATCGGTGGCCACTTTCCGTGAACTGCTGGCCCAGGACGACCACTCCCCCTGGAGCCTCAGGGTGCTGGCGCCCGACAGGCAAGCCGCCGAAAAAGCGGTCGCGCGGCTCAAGCCGGTCCGACAGGTCAAGGCCGCGGTCACCATCGATGATTTCATCCCCGGTGACCAGCGCGACAAGATGAACATCATCGAGGATATTCAGTACATGGTGGGCGGGTCGCTGACACCCGACCACCCCCCCGCCGACAAACCGTCGCCCACCCGCGCGCTGGCGGCCATGAAAAAATTCGACCGCCGTCTGCACGCCTGGATTGCGGCCGGCGGCGCGGCAGCGGCCCCCAGCGAGGCCGCCCGCGCGCTGGCCCGTGCCCTGAAACGCTTCCTGGACCGCATGGCGTCTGCGGACACGAACCAGCGGGCGCAACTGCTCGACCGGCTCTCCACCAGCCTGCTGGAATCGCTTCCCGGACGGCTGCGCTCCCTGCAGACGTCGCTGGAGGCGTCGCCTTTCGGCATCGGGGATCTGCCCCCGGACCTGGTGCGGCGCTGGGTGACGCCCGACGGGCGCTACCGCGTGGAGATCCTGCCCCGCGGGGACCTGAACCACCGCCGGACCATGCTGGACTTCATCGCGGCCGTCCGGCGCGTGGAGCCGGACGCCACCGGCTATCCCGTGGTGATTCACGACAGCGGCAAGGTGGTGGCGGACGCCTTCAAGAAGGCTTTCGCGCTGAGCCTGGCCGCCATTGTACTGCTGCTGGCGGTGCTGATGCCCCAAAAAACCGATGCCCTGCTGGTGCTGCTGCCGCTGACCCTTTCAGCCCTGTTCACCGGCGCCTGCATGGCGCTTTTCGGCCTGCCCCTGAATTTCGCCAACATCATCGCCCTGCCCCTGATCTTGGGCATCGGCGTGGACAACGGCATCCACATGGTGCACCGCTACCACACCATCGGCCGCGACCCTTACGCGCTGCTGCATTCGAGCACCGTGCGGGGCATCGTTTTCGCCACCCTGACCACCATCTGCAGTTTCGGCAACCTGGCGCTTTCGCCGCACCCGGGCATGGCCAGCATGGGCAAGCTGCTGACCATCGGCATCAGCGCCAGCCTGCTGTCCACCCTGCTGATCCTGCCGGCTTTTTTCCCGAAAACACCCGGGGAGGCGCCGGCCGCCGCAACCCGTGAAATGGAGAACGCCTGAGGGACCGCCATGAAAAAGACACTCCTGATG
>Ga0256835_1000506_pt1 | contig 28818 bp, 21 predicted proteins | sample PIR30metaG_FD_185972 | JGI IMG/M metagenome (GOLD analysis project Ga0256835, IMG submission 185972) | Hydrothermal vent microbial communities from East Pacific Rise, Pacific Ocean - PIR-30 | ecosystem: Environmental > Aquatic > Marine > Hydrothermal vents | place: Pacific Ocean: East Pacific...
GTCGCAATCCCCTATAGAGCAGGGCATGGATTCTGACCGCGGGTTTCCTGAGCCCGCATCATTATTGGTTTTACAAAACAAAAATTCACCATGTCAACCCTCATTATTAATAAAAATTCCCCCTATCCCTATTTTAGCCTTTACTTAAATGCCCGCCAGCACTGCGTTTAAGACCCACCTTCCGAACTTCTATAATAATCCCTTGCCTCCCGAATCCACACCCTAAGTTTTCCGAGAACACCGCAGCCCCGCTGCAAAATATATACTAATAAAATATTTGCCAAAAGTCAAATTTTGCCATAAAATAGAGATTAGAGAGGTAAGTAAGATGAGAGAAAAAGAACTCTTTCTAAAAAGGGGAGTGGAGGAAAGGGCTAAAGGAAATTTGGCGGGGGCTACTTATTTCTTCAATCGCTATCTCCAGCACGGAGGAGACGATGAAGAAATAATACTTTGGCTGGCGGACAGATACATAGAGGAAGGTAAGGCCCGCAAAGCGGTAGGCTTTCTGAAGAGAATGGCTCGTCGGTTGAATTATCCCCGCGTTATTATAGACCGCCTGGCCACGATTATGGAAGAGATGGGGGCTTTAAGCGAATTGGAGGAATTCGCTAATCAAATTCCATATGCTGAGGAATTCTTAAAAAGCCTTCACTATCCTTTTCCTGACAAGTATTCCGATGAAGAATTGATGGAAATTCTAAACCTTTTTTCAGGAAGAGAAGGGGTACACGCCAAGATGTGGGTCTCTTCTCAAGGTAAAGTGGGGTACTCCCCAGTAAAGGCGCCGGTGAACATTCCACTTCTCAAAAAACACTTAGCAGGTAAATACACTATAGGGATTTACCAATTAAAACTAAATAACACTGTTAACTGGGCTGTTTTTGACCTGGATATTTCCTTTAAGTTCCTTAGAAAGGCCTTGGAAAATGGAGAAATCTTTGACAGGTTTATGAAAGAAATGCTTGATTTCTCTCAAGCCTTCAGGGAAAAATTGGAAAAAGTGGGTCTTAAGTCTTACATAGAGGAATCAGGTTTCAAAGGATATCATGTGTGGATGTTTTTCAGAGATCCGATCAATGCAGGAACGGTAAAAGAATTTATGGAAAAAGAGGCTGGCCAAATACAGTTGCCTCCCCATCTCCACCTGGAGATTTTTCCTAAAAACTCGTATGTGCCCCGCAACGGTTACGGCAATCTCGTAAAGTTTCCAGGGGGAGTCCACCTAAAGACAGGAAGAAGAAGTTATTTTCTTGGCTCAGAGAACTTGGTAGATTTTGTGAAAAAGGTAGAGAAAATTTCCCTCTCGGATTTTAAAAGAAAATTTTGGAATTTAAGAAAGAAGGAAGGAGAAAGATTACCTGTTCCCTTGATTCTTGAGCAGAGTGCTGAACTTAAGGCCTTGAGAAACGGCTGCTCTGTTATTGATAGTATAATTGATAAAATCTTGAGGATGAATCCCATAAGCGCGGTGGAAAGGAAAGTCTTGGAGCATACCGTTGGGCATTTGGAAGAGGGGCCTCAAATCATTAAAGAACTTTATTCTATGATAGGTTATGAAAGCCCACTTAAAAAACCTCACAGGGGAAACCCTATAAGTTGTGCCAGAATTAAAAAGGAATTAAAATACCTTACAGCATCTCTTCCGTGCGATTGTGTTTTTCCCTACGACGACACATATCCTAATCCTCTTCTTCACCTTAGGGAAGCAAAAACACCTAAAGAAATAGAGTATTTGATAAGAAAATTCCTGTTTCTTACTCGTCAGAAAAAGGATATTGAAGAGAAACTGTTGGAAATTGAAGAGGAGATACAAAAAAAGATTAGAGAAGGCCAGAGGATTTCTACCAAGTATGGTAGTTTAGAAATTAGAGATGGAAGAATTCTTATTGAAATAGCATGAGCACGCTTTATGTGACAGAGCAGGGCAGTAGCCTTATAAAAAGGGGGAAACAATTGATAGTTATAAAAGAATCTCAAATTTTAGCCAAAATAAAAACCTTTGATCTAAAACAGGTGGTTTTGTTTGGCAACATCAATATTTCAACCCCTACAATTCATTTTCTTTTAAAAGAAGGGATAGATTTGGTTTTCCTTTCACCGGCGGGAAAATTCAAGGGAAGATTAATTTCTTCGTATCCAAGAAATGTTGATCTGAGAAAGAACCAATTTAAGAAGGCTGAAGACTGGGAATTTAAGATTAAGATAGCAAAGGAGGTAGTTAAATCTAAGATTGAAAATCAAGCGGAACTATTAAGAAGGTTAAGTTTGAAAGGCGAACGGGAAGTTAAATCGGAATTGACAAGTATGGTGAAGCTAATACCTTCTCTACAAAAGTCTGTTTCGTTAGATTCTATAAGAGGTTTTGAAGGAAGGGCCTCGGCTTTGTATTTTTCAGCCTTGGGAAAAATAGTAAAAAAACTGGGATGGGAATTTAGGGGAAGAACATATCACCCTCCCTTAGACGAGTTCAACGCTGTTCTAAGTTTTGTTTACACTCTCCTTTTGAATAAAGTAGAAAATTTTATCCTCATACATTCCTTAGAGCCAATTCTGGGATTTTTCCACAGTGAGGAATATGGAAAGCCTGCACTGGCCTTAGACCTTATGGAAGAATGGAGACCTGTAGTTGGGGATAATGTGGTTATGAGGTTTTTTAGGAAGAAAATGATAAAGAAAGAAGATTTTTATTACCCAATTCAAGAGAACCCGCCGTATCCTGAACTCTTAGAAGAATTTAAGAATTTACCTTTGATTATCAGAAAAGAAACCATCCGAAAATTGATCAAGGGATTTGAGAAAAGACTTTCCGAAAGTGTTATATACAACGATGAGAAGGTAAGGCTGGAGGTTGCCATAGAAAGGCAGATTTTGAGGGCTGCAAAGGCTATTTTGGGAGAAGAAGATTACAAAGGCTTTAAGTGGAGGTAACGATGTTTGTGGTCGTAACCTATGATATCTCTGATGAAAAGAGGTTAAGGCGAGTGGCCAAGGAAATGGAGAATTGGGGAGAAAGGGTGCAAAAAAGCGTATTTGAATGCGATTTTGACGAAAAGAACTTCAGTAGAATGAGAAAAAGACTGAGGAAACTAATAAATATGCAAGAAGATAGTATACGGTTCTACTTTCTCTGCAAGACCTGTAGGGAAAAAATTCAGGTGGATGGAAAGGGAAAATTATATGAGCGAGAAGAAACTGTAGTTGTATAATAAATAAATGGAAATTTTAAATTTCATTAAAGTTAATGTGAAGTTTCAAGAAGTTGACCCACCTGTGACTACCCCCTATGTGGGCACTATGCTTAGAGGAGCCTTCGGTCACAGTCTTCGCAAAATTTTCTGTATTTTCAATAAGCGAAAAAGTTGTAAGACCTGCTCCGTAAAGGAAGGATGCTTTTATTACAAGGTTTTTGAAACTCCAGCGCCTCCAGATTCTCCCTTTTCTCTGAATTACTCCCCTCATCCATTTGTTATTTCCCCTACCAAACCAAAGTTAGAAAAATCTCCTTTGTTAGAATTTGATTTTCTCCTTTTTGGAAAATTTACGAATTATTATTCCTATTTTGTTAGAACATTGAAAGAAATGGGAAGTATAGGTTTCGGAAGTAAAAGGTCAAAGTCCGAAAGCCTTGAGATTTACGATTCGGATAGGTTAATCTTCTCTTCAAGGAAGGAGAACTTTAAGGAACCTACGAGGAGGATTTTTCTTCTGGAAAAACCCACAAAACTACAAGAAGTAGAGATTGAACTTTTGACTCCATTGAAGATTTCTTCCAAAGGAAAAGTAGTTTTCCCTCCAGATTTTCAACAGGTTATGAGAAGCGTTTTTCGCAGGATAAGCCTCCTCGCCTACTTCTTTGAGGAAAAGAGGTTAAATGTGAATTTTAAGGGGCTTTTAGAGAAGGCCAAAGAAGTTTCTTTAGTTGAGTGGGAGGGTAACCAGGTAAAAGTAAGGAGATATTCCACCCGGAAAAAGGAAAAAATGAGCCTTTTGGGCTTTCAAGGAAGGCTAAAGTATAAAGGCGACCTTGGGATTTTTCTCCCCTGGTTAAAAGCAGGGGAGGAATTTCATATAGGTAAGCACATTTCTTTTGGATTTGGAAAATTCAGGCTCCTTTCAGAGGGAAGATCAACTTGATAGAAGTAGAGGAGGTGGTGGTGAAGTTTAAGACACGAGATAATAGCGATATCATATTATCTTTTGTATGAGGAGGGGTGGCGTTTAGGCGTTGACATTCGGCCGGGAATTTGGCATAAAAAATTTATGAAAACGGGCGGAGACAGTGCAGGGGTGAATAAAGGAGGGTCTAACCTTTTTCTCTCCAGAGGGCCTGATTTTATCGCTGAGGTCTCTGTGTTTCTGCTGGGCTTTGCCCTCAGGTTTTATCATCTGGGAAGGGAAAGTTTGTGGCTGGACGAGGCCAATTCTTTGGCCTGGGCTTCCATTTCGGATTACATGGAGGTCGCATTCCCCAACGATGTCCATCCTCCTTTCTATTTCCTTCTTCTCAAAGTCTGGACGGCGCTCTTCGGAAAATCCGAGTTTTCCCTGAGGTTTCCCTCTCTGGTTTTTGGCCTTCTCACCTTAATTTTCTTCTATCTTTTCTTGAAGGAGGTCTTTTCACGCAGGGTGGCCCTTTTCTCCGTGTTCCTTCTGGCCATATCCCCCTTCCACATAAGATATTCTCAGGAGGCCAGGGGATATTCTCTGCTGGCTTTCCTCGTTCTGGGGTCCATGTACTTTCTTTACAAACTTCTAAAAAACCACGGAAGAAAATACCAGGTCCTTTACTTTCTTTTCAGTTTTCTTATGCTGATGACCCATTATTACGGATTCTTCTACCTGGCCGCCCAGTGGGTTTTCGTAGTGCTTTTTTATTGGCGCTCTAAGGATATCCTTAAAAGGTGGTTTACGGTTCAATTTTTAATTTTAATTTTTTATTTACCGTGGCTTATCTGGATGATCAAAACGGTTCAGAAGATCTACGGGCATTTTTGGCCTCCCCGGGCAAGTCTCAATCTTCTGTGGAAAACCGCAGTGGTTTATTCAGGAGGGGAATTGGAGGTCTCGTTGATGTTTTTGTTGCTCTTCATGGGACTCTTCAGGTCCTTAAAAGAAAATCCAAGGTTGGGGGTTTATTTTCTTCTGTGGTTAATACTGCCCGTGTTTTTGCCTTTTCTGATCTCCTTTTCTCGCCTTCACATATTCTTGAGGAAATGTACCATAGGGGCTTTCATACCCTTCGTTGCTTTCGTAGGCCTGGGGGTGGAGGAACTGAAGGGGATTAAGCATAAATTGACGGCCATGCTTCTCATCGGCGTTTTTCTTTTTCCCCAATTGAAGTCCTATTACTCCGTGCCGCAGAAGGAGCAGTGGAGGGAAGTCGTTTCTTTCATAGAAAAAAGGCTGAGGAGAGGGGATGTAGTGGTATTGACCCCGGAATTTCTGGCCAAGGCCTTCTCCTATTATTCCCGAAAAAGGGGCTTTAAAAGAGATGTAATAGAGTGGAGGCTTCTCGGAAATCCCGGAAAGATAGAGGAGAAGGTTAAGGAGGAAATCCTTGGAAAACCGGTGAAAAGGATGTGGTTAATAACCTCTCATTTGCCTGCCGGGGCCTTAAAAAATGTTTTACAGGTCTTGAAAAAGTTTGGGGTCGTAGCCGGGGTGCGCCATTTTAAAGGGATCTCGGTTTTTGAAATAAAATTTAAAAACGATTTTTTGGAAAAACGAAAGATTGAAAATTAAAGAATAGTCTCAGGGATGAACAAGGTTTGAACCCTTGATTTTTCCGGCAGGGTGTTGTAAACTTTTGTTGAGTAGGGGGTAAGTTTTACTTCCACTCAAAAAGAATTAAGGAGGTATTTTATGAGTAAAGCCCAGAAAGGAGACAAGGTCAAGGTTCACTATACAGGGAAATTGGACGACGGAACCGTTTTTGATTCTTCCCGGAAGGGAGAGCCCCTGGAGTTTACCCTGGGAAGCGGCGAAATCATACCCGCCTTTGAGGATAACATCGTGGGGATGGAAGAAGGGGAGAAGAAGACCTTTACCATTAAGGCGGAGGACGCCTACGGCCCCCACAGGGAGGACCTGGTGATTGAGGTCAAAAAGGAAGAGTTTCCCCCTGACATCACCCCCTACGAAGGCCAGCAACTTCAATTGACCCAGCCCGACGGTCATTCCTTCGTGGTTACGGTTAAAGAGGTAAAGGAAGACACCGTGGTCCTGGACGCCAACCATCCCCTCGCAGGAAAGGACCTCACCTTTGAGGTGGAAGTGGTGAAGGTGGAGGGAAAAGACGAGAAGGATTGATTTTTCCTCTCCTTTGAGATAAAATTTCCGCCATGAGAGTCAAAGCCTTACTTCTATCGTTAGTTTTGGTTTTGGCCGTGCGCGGGGCAAACCCTGCCCTCAACAGGATTCTATTTGCTCCCACGGCCTATACTCTGGAAAAAGGTGAGATTGTTTTCTCCGTATACGAAGTGATATTCCCGTCCCTCACCTTTGGCATAACCGATTCCTTTGATGTGGCTGGTGGAATGGCCTTTCTACCAGGTATATCCGGTTTCATTGACAACTTTACTATGTACTACTTAGCCCCCAAGTTTCGCTTCTACAAAACTGAGAACCTGGCCATCTCTGCAGGAGGCCTTCTGGTGGGAGTCATCGGGGGAGGATACGAAGGATTCGGCTACGCAGTGCTTACCACCGGAAGTGTGGAAAAATACTTCACCGTGGGCCTGGCGATGCCGTTTTCCGGCAAGGAGACTTTCTCTCACATGATAATGTTTCTCGGGGGGAAATTGCCCCTCTCTTCCAAATTCAGCCTCGTGGGAGAGTCCTACTTAATAACCGGACTATTCACTTTAATTTCCCCGGGCTTGAGGTTCAGCACCGGAAATCTGGCCGTGGACCTCGGGGTTATGTACAACATAATAGGAGGCGGAGATAAGGTCCCTTTACCCTGGTTCGGTTTTTCCTATAAGTTCTCTATTTAGCCGGTTTAAACTCCAGGTTCCTTATTAACTTCTCTGTGGAGTAGGGGGCAGGTGCTCCTCCCAAGTATTTGTGAAACCACTCAAGGTGAGCGTTGTAGTAAACGGGCATGGATTTTACATAGTTGGGCCAGTGTCCGTCGTTTTGAAAAACGATGAGCATGGAGGGAACGCCCATTAGTTGAAGGTCGGTGAAGAACTGAAGACTCTGGGTGTAGGGAACCCTGTAGTCCTTTTCTCCGGTGATGATCAAACAGGGGGTTTTGAAGTTCTTAACATAGTTGGACGGTGAGAACTTTCTGTAGAGGCTGGGGTTTTCCCAGGGTGCCCCTTTCATCTCCCAGAGGGGAAACCAGAGTTCTTCCGTGGCGCTGAACATGGCCCGGAGATTGTAAACCCCCATCATGGCGGCCAGGGCCTTGAACCTGTTGGTATGGCCCTCCAGGTACATTATGGCGTAACCTCCCCAGGACCATCCCATGGCTCCCATCCTGCTTGAGTCCACATAGGGAAGCGAGGCCAGGTAATCGGTTACCTTCATGAGGTCCTCCATGACTTTCCCCCCCCAGTCTCCGGAGATGGCTTCCACGAACTTCTGGCCGTATCCCGGAGAGCCGTGGGGATTGGCAAAGGCCACTATGTATCCAGCGCCGGGATAGACCTGCCAGTCCCCTCTGAAGGAATCGGCCCACATCTGTTGAGGTCCGCCGTGGATGTTCAAAATGAGGGGGTATTTTTTGCCGGGCTTGAAATCGTGAGGCTTTATTATGAAGAGGTGTATTTTGGCGCCGTCGGCCCCTTTAACCCAGGCTTCCTCCGCGGGTCTTATGTCGTAATCTTCCTCCACCCCCTTGTTCAGGTAAGTAAGGCGGCGAAGTTTCCCTCCCAGGGGATATTCCCAGATTTCCACCGGTTCCTTCACGGAAGTTCTCGTAAGTATTATGCTTTTTCCATCGGGTGTAAGGAGAAATTCCCTTATGGCCCCTGCCTTCAGGACCTTTTCCATTTTTCCGCTCCGAAGGTTTACCCTGTAGATGGGACGGCGGGCCCTTTCCTCGGTTTTGAAGTAAATGTATTTTCCGTCGGGAGACCACGCAAAATCGTCCACCCAGTTGTCGTAATTTTCGGTAAGAACCCTGATCTTCCCGGTTTTCGTGTCGTAGAGGGCAAGGCGGAACCTATCGGATTCGTATCCAGGGACTTTCTGCATTATGTATCCGATGAATCTTCCGTCGGGGGAAAACTTTGGATGCCCATCCCAGGCTTTGTTTTCGCAGGTTAGACAGCGGCTTTTTCCGGTGTTAAGATCCATTAAATAAAGGTTAAAATCAGTGGAAAGGGCAGGGTTGGGGGAAAGTTTTCCCTCGTAAACCAGCCACCTTCCATCCGGAGAAAGATCCCAGCCCCTGTGTCCGTCAAGGGAAAAGGGAGGAAAATCGTGTTCTCCCCGGGTTAGAGCCTTAATTTTACCGTTTTCCATAAGGAAGATGTGTCTATACTTGAAATCCCTGTAATGGTCCCAGTGACGGAAAAGAAGGGAGGTGGCAAGATGGGCTTTCACCGGGCCCTTCTCCCACCTCTTTTCCATTTTTTGATTACAGGAATTTTTCTCCATACAATCGGTGTACACATAGGATGAAAAGAAAACCTTGTCCCCCCGCGGTAGAGCAGAGGAGAGGCCGGTGGAAAAACGGGTTATCTGCTCCGGTTCACCACCCCGCAGGCTAAGCCTCCAGAGTTGAGTCTTTCCCTTTCTGGTGGAGAGAAAATACAAAAATTCTCCGTCTTTTGACCAAATGGGTGAAAAATCCGCCTTTGGATTGGTGGTTAGTTTTCTTATCTCTCCAGTTTTAAGGTTCAAAAGATAAATGTCGGTATTTGATTTACCCTTTTTAAGGAAGTACTCCGTAACCGTGAAGGCCAAACGGCTTCCATCCGGAGAAAGGGCAAGGTTTCCAATTCTTTTTAATTGGTAAAGGGCTTCAATTGAAAACGGTTTTTTAACCGAATTTTCCGGTGCTGCGAAAACAGAAAATACCCACAGCACCGCGGCCAGGATTTTTAAAATTCGTTTTCCGTTCATTTTAGCCTCCTTTCGTTAAATATTGCTCAATCACAAAGGAATTTAACCATTTTCTTCCGGAAAAGTCAAGTTTAATCATATTTAAAAATAATACAATAATTATTTCCCTCCCCACGAATCCCCTCTGTCGGCATGCCGACCAATAGCACCGTAACCCCCATCCGTGAAATCTTGGTTAAAGTTTTACTTCATGCGAATATTTTTGGTAGGGGGTCCCTCGTTCGCCGCCCTTCCTCGTCCTGACCCTCCTAACCCCTCATTAGTTTACATAATATATCTTATACGAACTAAAGATTTATCAACAAATGGACAGAAATATAAATTTTGTTTATATGTCATAATATTAATCCTAATTTTGCAGGAATAATTCTCAAGATTTTGACAAATTACTTTTACTTGGTATAATGGCTTCATGACTAATTGGTATGACCTTTACAGAGGAAAAATCAATCTATCAACCTTGTTTTTGCATCTCCTCAAACTTGAAGAGAGGTCATCAGAGATTATAGAAAAAGGGCGAAAGAGAGAAATCGAAAAGCTCCTTAGGAAAATTCCGAGAAAGGCCGTGAAGTTGGCGGCTGAGCTTTTGCGCGAATCCGTAGAGACCTTCTACAAATACCAATTGAAAGGCCTTTTGAAGAATTTCTACAGGATCAAACTGGACTGGAAAACCGTAAAAGAAGCCCAGGCCAGGATATCCCAATTGGAGCATACGCTGTCCTCCTACGCCAACCCCGGGTTAAGTTTAACCAAGGAGGATTACCCTTTGCTCTACTCTTTTAACTTTTTAAAAAGCAATCTTACGAAGGGAACAGAAAAGGAAAAAGCGATATATGAAAGCTTTCTTCTGCTCTGTCCGAATCCATGCTCAAAAAAATTAAATCTTTTCATTATCTTCCTATCCTCCAAAAATAATCTTTAATTTTTTTGGACATTAAATCTCTTCTTTTCTTAAGAAATTCAGCATAATTCAATTCCCAAAAATTCTCTGGCAAGTCATAGGCTCTCAAAATTTTCTGCCTCTCTATTGGAGTTAAATTTTTTGTTAAAAATGGCCAATACTCCTTAGGTGATTGATCCCCAATGTTGATATTATCCTTGTACTCGATATAAACTAAATTAGCAACCTGATTTATCTCTTTCACATCGGTGATAGATTTTTTTTTCAAATAGTTGCGTGGAAATATATGATGTAAATCTATTGTTTTCTTTTTTGTTTTTAGGAAGGGATTTAGGTAATCTCTTAATTTAATGTCTGAAAAAAGAATATAGGCATCGTTATAGACTAACGAAGCTAAGTATATAAGATAAGCATGATTCTGAGTAGAAGATGATACCAGCCTTTGAGGTAAGGTGATGCTCCAATAGTCATGTGTTAATTCGCTTTTGATAATTTCCTCCAATTTTTGTACAAAATCTCCTTTATCTTTAAATAAAGATAAATCTCTTTCTATCACACTTTCAGGGGATCCCGTGTATCTTTGAGTGAGAAGAGAAAACACAAACCACTTTCTAATCACTTTTTCTAATTTCTTGTAAGGTAAATGGAATCTATACTTGCCTAGTAAATAAAGAGTATAAGATACAAAAAATGCTATTTTTGAGCTTATTAGTTTTTCATTAACAAAACCAGCACTTTGTATTATCTTTATAAAGTCATGCCAGTTTGTCAGGTCCAATGCTCTTTTGTGTCCGTCTTTAAAGATTTCAAAATTTTTCTCTCTCAATTCTTCTGAAATTGTTTTATTCTCGAAATCTCTTCCTTTTAGAATCAAATATGCATATTTCAATCTACCTCTTAAAAAAGAATAGCCAACAATAGTTCTAACCAAATGTTCAGGATTTGGATTAATATTAATAATATTGAAAGAACTTGGTTTATTTCCTTCGGGAATCTTACGAGACATTTCACAGAATTCTTCAATCCCCTTTCGTCCTTCTTCCCAATAAACCGCCATTAATGTTAATATAAAATCAGATTGATTTAGAGGTTTACCTTTACTGTTAATTCTCACAAAAATCTCCGATACTTCTTCAGGATCTAATTCAGAAGATAACTCTAAGACTGAGAATGGATAATTTAGAATGTTTTTTAATTTTTCAATATTAGCAGCAATTCTTTCTTCGCTTATGTTACTTTCAACAACTCTCGATTTTAGTTTTGATAAATATGTTTTTACGAATGGATATGTTGAACTATTATGAAACACTGTGCTAATGTCTGATATCCATTCGGGATTTCTCTCTATTGCAGCATTCCATACCTCAAACTTTTCTTCAATAGGATTAAATGAGATTCTTAGCTTTACTTTCCTGAAATTTTTGTTGACTATTTCTTTATCATTAATAATGGAGAAAAGAGAAGTCAATCTCTGTTGTCCATCAATTACCAAAAATCTAGGCTCTCGCTTATTCTCAAGGTTTATTTTTCTGTATCTTCCCGGTTCTAGAATTTCCCACAAAACTATTACCCCTACTGGAAGACCCTTATAGAGTGAATCTATTAAATCTCTAACTTTTGTGGAATCCCATACAAATGGCCTTTGTAAATCTGGAAGAGCGATATTTCCAGTATCTATATCGTTTATTAAGTTTGACAAGGGATAGGTTTTTGGATTAAATACTACATTGTTTCTCATTTTCATCTCCTCAATAAGCATGGATTCGGGATATTATATAACTCGTTCATGTCCGAACTGTTCGGACATACTACCGAATGATAAGCATATGCGAGCAGTTCGCATATACTTCCCTCTGAACGACTATGATAAGTGTTCAGTTTATCCTCATTTAACATCACATATTTATTATAGCATAAAGAGTCTAAAGTCAAGTCCTTAAATTGCCTCATTAAATTCTCGTGAGGCAATGAATGCTATTTCATATGGATTTTCCATAAGGCAATTAGGAGATTCTAAGTTGAATAGATTATTCGTGTTTTACGGAGGCAGAGCTTTCGCAAAATGAGCAACGCTGCAGTTTGCCGTAAATAAAGCATTCTGGGATGGATACTCTATCGCTTGAGGAAGAAAACAGTCCTTACACGCCTGGTTGCAGAAGAACACTTTAGATACAGATGTACACAGAGGTTATAAAAGAAGGGGAGAAGGAAGGCCGCTTTCTCCTTTTAATGTCGTAACATTCTTTGCGCTCAGCAGGGGGCATAATTCTTTTTGTGTACGGGGTCAATACACCCTCTGGCGGAAGAGCCATTTGGGAATAAGCGTCCTGTCCTCCGAAAGATTGCCTATGGCTTTCACCCTGGAAAAGAGCACGGACCTTGAAAAGCGTATCCTTTCCTTCACAACACAAAAGGGAAAGCGCCCGCTGGAATGGATGATGTAAATCCCGCCTTTGTTGTACAGTATAAATCCTATATGGTGGTCCATGGTCCAGCCCTAAAATGTAAACTCCCTTACCCCTACTGGTTATCTCCCTATCTACCACAAAATATCCCAATCGCTGTCTGGGCGGGCCTGGCCCCTTGCCCTGGAGCCGAAAAGGATAATCTGCGAGACCTTCACACCTCCTGCCTCTCCGTAACCTTTAAAATAAACTGCTTTATTCTTTCCCTCACAAGGATATATTATCCGCCCTACCCTGCTCTGTCAACCGGAACTTTTCTCTTTCGTTTTACTTTTACTTTTTACGAAGTATAATGTGAGAAAAGGAGGACCAATGAAAAAAAGAGCCCTGCTGGTATATCCGGCCCACCCGCCCCATACCTTCTGGAGTTTTAAGTATGCCCTTAAATTCGTAAGGAAAAGTTCAACCTTCCCTCCCCTGGGACTTCTCACGGTGGGCGCCCTTTTACCCCAGGATTGGGAACTGCGCCTGGTTGACTTAAACATAGAGCCTTTAAGGGAAAGGGACCTGCGGTGGGCAGACCTGGTAATGGTCAGCGCCATGGCGGTCCAGAGGAGTTCGGCAGAAAGCGTTATTAAAAAAGCAAAGGCCCTGGGAAAACCCGTGGTGGCAGGAGGTCCCCTCTTTACCATGCACTTTGACGAATTCAAGGACAGCGTGGACCACCAGGTCCTGGGAGAGGCGGAGATTAACCTGCCGAAATTCCTTCAGGACCTGGAAAGGGGGAAAGCAGAGAGAATTTACTTCCCACCGGGCTTTGCCGACATAAAGAAAACCCCTGTTCCCAGGTTTGACCTGGTGAAAATCTACAGGTACGCCTCCATGAACATCCAATTTTCAAGGGGCTGCCCCTACAATTGCGAATTCTGCGACATTCCCCTGCTCTACGGACACAAGCCCAGGACGAAAAACGCCCCCCAACTCATAAAAGAACTGGAAGCCCTTTATCAACTTGGATGGAGGGGCGGGGTCTTCTTCGTGGACGACAACTTCATAGGGAACAGGAAAAACCTAAAGGCGGAGATCCTCCCGGCTCTTATCCAATGGTCCAGGTTCAGGGATTACCCCTTCAGGTTCTTCACCGAAGCCTCCATAAACCTCGCCGACGACGAGGAACTCATGGAAATGATGGTGGAGGCGGGATTTGACGAAGTCTTCATCGGGATTGAAACCCCCAACCCCGAAAGTTTGAAGGAGGTACACAAAGTCCAGAACTACAGGCGAGATCTTTTTGGGGCAATAGAGAAAATCCACTCCCACGGGCTCATAGTTCAGGGAGGATTTATCTTAGGGTTTGACAGCGACCCTCCCAACATATTTGACACCATGGTGGAATTCATACAGAAATCCGGAATCATAACGGCAATGGTGGGGCTTTTACAGGCCCCCAGGGGAACGAAACTTTACCGGAAGTTGAAGGAGCAGGGAAGGCTCCTCAAGGAATTCGTGGACAACAACACCGACTTCTCCCTGAACTTCATCCCCAAAATGGACTACAGGAAACTCCTCCTCGGCTACAAGAAGGTGGTGGATAAACTGTATTCCCCCGAAGGGCTTTACCAGAGAATAAACGCCTTCATAGAAACCTATAGGCCGGTGACCAAGGCGAAATACCGGCTCACCAGGGAAAGGCTCTGGGCCTTCATAAGGTCCATCTTCGTCATAGGCATATTTGACCAGGGGAGAAAATACTACTGGAAGTCCCTTCTGAAAACCGCATTCAAAAAGCCGAAACTCTTTCCCCTCACCGTAACCTTTGAGATCTACGGATATCACTTCAGGAAGATTTACAGGGCCCAGGCAAAGAAAATAAAGGAACTCCTCTCGGTTCGTCAGGAAAGGTTTTCCAGATAGCCTTCGGGACGAACCCCAAGGCACCCAAGGAAGGAGAATCGGCCATGAGCCTCCTCCTTTGTGAAAGCCCTTGATTCCCGGCGGGAAGTTGTTATAACATAAGGATGTGAAGAAGATATTGATCTCTGGAGTAATTGTATTATTTTTAGGGATAGCAGGATACAGGGTTGGTAGGAAAATCCCGTATTTACTGAAAAGGAAGCACTTAAATGTGATACTCGTTACCATAGACACCCTGAGGGCAGACCATCTGGGATGTTACGGCTACGGCAAGGCGAAGACCCCGAACATAGATGAACTGTGCGCCCACGGGATAAAATTTACCAATTGCATCGCCCAGGTCCCCTTAACCCTGCCCTCCCACACCACTATTCTTTCGGGCACCTATCCCTTTTATCACAATGTGAAGGACAACGGCGGATTCGTGGTCTCTGAGAAACTGGAGACCCTGGCCGAAATCCTTAAAAAGCATGGGTTTACAACGGGAGCGGTGGTGGGGGCTTATGTCCTTGACGGAAGATGGGGTTTAGACCAGGGCTTTGACTTTTATTACGACAATTTTGACCTTTCCAGGTACAAAAGAATATCCCTGAACCTGGTGGAGAGAAGGGCGGACGAGGTGGTTTCCCGGGCAATTGGATGGTTGAAGGCAAATAAAAACAGGAGATTTTTCCTTTGGGTTCATGTTTACGACCCCCATTCCCCCTACACTCCTCCGCCGCCCTTTGACGAGGAATTTGCGGAACATCCCTACGACGGAGAAATCGCCTTTACGGATTTGCAACTTGGAAGGCTTTTCAGGTTTTTAGAAGACGAGGGCCTGGACAAAAAGACATTGATCGTCTTAACCGCAGACCACGGGGAGAGTTTGGGAGAACACGGGGAGGAAACCCACGGATTCTTCGTATACCAATCCACGGTGTGGGTGCCCCTTATCGTAAAAACCCCCATAAGAGGTCTTAGCGGAAAAGTGGTAAAAACCAGGGTGGGGCTGGTTGACATCGCCCCCACGATCCTTGATTTTCTCGGCTACCCCATTCCCGGGGAAATGCAAGGAAAATCCTTAAAGGACCTCCTCTTTAATCCCGGAAAGGAACTGGAACGCCTCCTTTACACGGAAAGTTTTTACCCCAGATTTCACTTTGGATGGCACGAATTAAAGGCCGTATATTGGAGAAACTACAAATACATTGATACCAGGAGCCCGGAATTGTACGACCTGGCGAAGGACCCTTCGGAAAGGGAGAACCTTTACTTAAAAAATAATCGGATAGCGAAGAAGATGAAGGCGATGCTCCTGAAGTTTGAAAGGACCGGCACGGAACACGCCTTGAATGCCCACATCAAGGAAATGGACCCAGAGACCAGGGCTAAACTGGGAGCCCTGGGATACATCAGCACCTTCGTTGGCGGTAAAGACGAAGCACAATTGGCGGACCCCAAGGAAAAAATAGGAATTTTCAACGCCATAATCAAGGCCAGAAAACTTACCAGGCAGGGAAAGACCCAGGAGGCTATCGCCCTTCTAAAGTCCATTCTCAAAGAAGAGCCCGGCATAGTGGATGCCATTTTCACCCTGGGGAATCTTTACTACCGGGAAAAGGACTTTGAAACCGCCTTAAAATACTTCAAAAAAGTCTTAGAATTGAAACCCGACTACAACTTCGCCATGCTGAACATCCTCAATTGCTACAGATTCTTGGGAAAAACCGACCAGGGAATAGAAGAAGCCAGAAAATTTATAAAAATCTTTCCCCAGCAAAGCGAATTCTACATCATATTGGCAAATTTCTATGTGGACGAAGGAAAACTTGATGAAGCGGAGAAAACTCTGGAAAGGGCCCTGAAAATAGAGGAAAATCCCTTCGCCCTCAGAGACCTGGGAAGAATACGACTGATGAAGGACGACCTGGAAAAAGCAGAGGACCTGTTCAACAGGGCAATAAAATTAAATCCCTCAATAAAAATGGCCCACTACTACATAGCCTTAATCAAAGAAAAAGAAGGGGAAACAGAAGCCGCCATAGAGGAATACGAGAAGGAGATTGAAAACAACCCGGAGAACTTGAAAGCCCACTTTAACCTGGCAAGGCTTTACAGGGAAAGGGGAGAAAGGGATAAGGAGATAGCGCACCTGGAGAAGGTGGTGGAACTTGCCCCAGACTTTCAAATAGGCCTTCTATACCTGGCGAAGGCCTACCTTGACGAGGGAAGGTCTTTGGAGCGGGCAATAAAACTCGCCCAAAGGGGTATTGAATTGAACCCATCCAGCGAATACGCCGTATTCGGATACTACATACTCTCAGACATATACGCCCTGATGGGCGACAAGTCCAGGTCTGAAGAATACTATCGCAAGGGCCTATTTTTGAAAGCGAAGATAAATAAAAATAATAGGAGGGTTCCATGAAGTCAGTTTTAACCAAGGCCTTCATCGGCTTTGTTGGGCTAAGTTTGATCTTCGTATTAATTGTTCCGCTCCAGGCCCAAAGCCGGGAAACGGGGGCCATTCAAGGGAGGGTTGTGGACACCCAGGGAAAACCAATCCCCGGTGTAACTGTGGTCATCAAGGGTCCAAAACTCATAGGTGGACCCAAAACCACCCTCACCACCAAAACCGGCCATTACAGGTTTCCTGCTCTACCCCCGGGAACCTACGAAGTGGAAGCGAGGCTTAAGGGTTATCCCCCTGCCAAGGTGAAGGGGATTCGCCTCCATGTTGGAGAAACTCTGACGGTGGACTTAAAACTCAATCTTTCGGAGATGAGGGAAGACATAGTGGTGGAAGCCAAGGCCCCTGCCATTGATGTTACCGATTCCAAAGCGGCCTCCGTCATCCTCACCAACGAAGTTCTAAAGAACATTCCCAACTCCCAGTTCACCACCCAGATAATAAACCTGGCGCCGGGAGTGGTGGACAATGTGGCCTTCGGCGGGGCTCAGAGTTCTTCCATTTCCTACCAAATTGACGGAGTTGATGTTTCAGACCCCGAAGGGGGAACAGCGTGGGTCTTTATTGACTACAATGTGATTGAAGAGGCCAGGGTTCTTACCGGCGGTTTGAATGCAGAATACGACGGCTTCACCGGTGCCATTCTCAACACCGTGACCAAGTCCGGAAGCAATAATTTTGAAGGCCATGTGGAGTTCCTTTATCAGGGCGATTCTTGGAACAGCAAAAACACGCAGGACCCAAACTTACAGCCCCCTAAACAGGGATATTTTGACCTTAACGGCTACCTGGGAGGACCTATTCTCAGGGACAAACTCTGGTTCTTCCTCGGCCTCCAATACTACAGGACGAAAAGGTATCCGGCTGGATTCCCCGATCCCATTGACTACAAACAACCGAGAAGTTTTCTGAAATTGACCTGGCAGGCTGGAGAAAACGACAGGGTTCAAACTTTCCTTGAGGCGGACCTGTATAACGGGATAAACCGTGGAGCCGATGCATACCACGATCCCGAAGCCACGGTGACCCAGGAATCACCGGAAATATCCTACAGCGTGGGCTGGATGCACACATTCAACCCCAACACATACCTGGACGCCAAGGTGGCGGGATATTCCGGATATTATTATCTGGACCCATCCCAGGGATACGATACCCCCGGCCACTACGACATATACACCCAGAGATACAGCGTAAATTCCCCCTGGTACTTCAAGGCAGACAGATACAGGCACCAGGCCAACGCCGCCGTCAATTATCACTCAGACGAATTCATAAAGGGCTCCCACGACTTCAAATTCGGGATTGAGTTTGAAAAATCCTATACTCGCAACAGATTTGGATACACCAGCGGAATTTTCTACCTTGATTACAACGGTGAACCTTACCTTGCGTACGGATACGAAGGATACGACATAGAGGCGGTCAACAACAGATACTCAGCCTATGCTCAGGATTCCTGGCAAGTTTCGGACAAACTCACCATAAACTACGGGGTAAGATACAACCTCTACAGAGGATACCTGCCCCACCTAAAGAAAACCGTTTACAGGAGCCACGGCCTCGCCCCGAGAATTGGTTTTGCCTACGACATCTTCGGGGACCACTCCACCGTGTTTAAAGCCCACTACGGAAGATACTACGAAGGACTGTTCAGCGCTTATTACTACAACCTGGATCCCACCAGAAGCGATTTCATCCTCTACTATGTCAATTCGGACGGAAGCCTCGTGGAACTCGTCAGATGGCCTTATCAGAACGCATACATAATAGACGACAACATAAAACATCCCAACATGGACCAGATCGTAGTCTCCCTGGAAAGAGAAGTCTTTACCGACGCTTCCGCGGGAGTAACCTTCATCTGGAGAAAGAACAAAGACATCATAGATAGGGTTAACTACACCGGGCAATTTGAAACCACAACCGTAGTGGACCCCTACACCGGCCAGACATACGAGGTTTACAACGAATTGAATCCAGGGGAAGATAAATACATCATAACCAACCCCCGAAAAGGACAGTATCCCATAGTGACCTTCACCCCATACAGGGAATACAAGGGTATAGAATTCATGTTCAACAAGAGATTCTCAAACAGGTGGCAACTCATGGTTTCCTACATCTATTCTCAAACCACGGGCAACTACGACAACAACTTCTGGGGAGGTTTTGGCTCCAATGTGGGACAGTCCAGCGTTTTCACGGACCCGAACCATCAGATAAACGCAGAGGGGCACCTAACCTACGACCCGACGCACATGCTGAAAATCTCCGGAACATTCATACTTCCCCTTGACATCAGTTTCAACGCCTACCTGGAAGTGGTAAGCGGATTTACCTACACCAGATTGTTAAGGGTAAGGCTCAATCAGGGCCTCGTGTCCTTTATGACGGAAAAAAGAGGCAGCAGAAGGTTGCCCACCCGCTACAATCTGAACCTGAGATTGGAAAAGATGATTATCTTCGGAGATAGGAGGTTGGGACTGATACTGGATGTGTTCAACCTGTTAAACAAGGGGACTCCCATCAGAGTTATCCCATACGCAGGACCGGAATTTGAACAACCCACGCGCATAGTCATGCCCAGAGGATTCAGAGCAGGCGTAAGGTTCTTCTTCTGATAAACATCCAAGGTAGGGGGGATTACCCCCCTACCCCTCAATGCGTTGGGAAATGAGAAAAAGAATTTACCTCTTGCTGATTCTTTCCAGCCTGTTGTTTTCCGCTTCCAGGGCCGGTGAAAGGTGGAAGAACTGGCTCCAGAAGGTGAATTACATAATAACACCCTTTGAAAAAAAGGTTTTCCTCTCCCTTAAAACGGACGAAGAAAGGGAAGAATTCGTAAAGAAGTTCTGGCTCATCAGAGACCCTGTGCCGGAAACGCCCGTAAACGAGTTCAAAATAGAATACGAAAGGCGATGGGAATATGTTAACTCCCACTTCAGTTCCCCGGGAAAAAGGGACGGATGGAAAACCGACATGGGCAAAATCTACCTTCTCCTGGGCAAACCCCTGGAAATCCAGCACTACGAAACCTACTCCGAGATTTATCCCTCCCAACTCTGGCTTTACAAGGGGAAAAGGGAGTTAGGGTTGCCCGCCTATTTCTATTTGATCTTCTACAAAAAGAAAGGCGTTGGCAAATACAGGCTTTACAACCCATCCAACGATGGTCCCGAAGAACTGCTGACCCCGGAGGTGGCCAGGTCGGGCATTACGAGGCACGAGGCCCTTCGGATTTTACGCAGGATCTCCCCGGAATTGGCCAGGGCCTCCACGAGTTACCTTCTTTCCGAAGGGGAAGACCTGTACGGTCTAAACATAGGAGGCTCAAGCAATTGGCTGCTGAGCCGGATTTTCTCCATACCCGAAACCCTTTACCAGAATTCCCTGAAAAACAAAGCCATAAAAAAACATGTGGAAACATCCGAGTTTCTTCTGGCCAAAAAGAGCCAACTTATCTATTCGGTGGCGAGGGAAGACAGTGGATACACGCTGAGCCTCGCTCTTCAACCGGAAAAATTAACCTTCAAAAAAGTGGGGGAAACTTACAAATCTGACCTGACCTTCCAGGTGATGATTCACTCCCCTTCGCGGGACCTGCTTTTTGAAAGAACCAGGATATTGAAGTTGCGAATGACGGAGGAACAGTACTTGACGGCAAAAAACAACCCTATAATCATAGAAGACATCGTGCCCATACCTCCTGGACTCAACAGACTAACCGTAATTCTGAAAAACTCCAACGACAAATCGTATTACCAGCACGAAGTCTGGGTAAATGTAGACGCAAACACCCCGATTATCCGCATACTTCCTTCCTTTAGGGTTGAAGAAACCGCCACACCCTTGAGGCCCTTCGCCTTTGAGGACAAAATTATTCTGACGAACCCCTCTACCGTGTATAAGTTAAAGGACGATGTAATCCTGGCGATCCGTTACCATAACCTTGAAGGCCAGGGATTAATGAGGATAGAAAGGTGGGGAAAGACGATAAAGACCTCGGAGATTGACTTCAAGGGCCAGGGAGTGGTTTTTCTCAATTTGTCCGCATCTTCCTTAGGAGTGGGCAAATACAAAATGGAGGTAAACTTCAAGAAGGGCTCCATGGAAGTTTCAGACGACATCGTTTTCTACATATCCCCGGAAGAGGGAAAATCCATTCCAGCCTTCATTAGATTTCGCTATCGGGAAAGAAAGGAATTCCTGTGGGAAATGGGAAAGATCTTCGTTAAGTCGGGGAAAATACGGGAAGGCTTGAAATTGTTGGAGGAGAACTTCCCCTCCGCCCCCAATCAAAACGATTATCTTTTCGTAGCGGGGGCCTACATAAAGGCAGGCAAACCCGAAAAAGCCGTAGAAACCCTGAAGCCCTTTTTGAAGACTTCGTTCAGGGAGCCCAAAATCGTGGCGGCGGTGGCTTATCTCAACATGGAAAAACCAGGGCAAGCCCTGGACTTATTGAAATCCATAGAGGCGAAAGACGATAGAGTTTACAAACTTATTGGGGAAGCCTATGTGAAATTAGGGAGAAAGGACAAAGCCCTTCAAGCGTGGCAGGAATCCCTCAGGATCAATCCTGCCCAGAGGGAGTTAAAGCGCAGAGTCGCAATCCTTAAAAACCAAGTTCAGAACCTCCCCTGAAAGCCCTTCGCCTGTCCCTGCATCCCCCGCCCCGCTGATTCAAAAGTCCATGTTTTCTGGTTAATTCACTTTTTCACTGGTCAGTTCTTCGTTTAGGGGAGAAAACCCCCCTTTCCCTTGCGCCAATAGCCTCCTTCTCCAGGTGGAAAATAACCCCGTATTTCCCAATTCTGAATCTCATGTAGCCTTCCCCGTTTCCACAACCTTGGGTTCTCCAAATTTTCCCTCCTGAAGAAGGATCGTGAGAAATTACAATTAAAATAGAACAGCGGACGGGTGAGGCAACTGGCCCGTTTTTTCAAGGATTTTCGGAGAGGGACGAAGGGTTTATGGATAATACCTGCGGAAATGGAGAGTTTCTGGTGGTTTAGAAGTTCCTGACCAAACCGTTTAGTTTTCTCCCCTTATTGATTTAAAGGCGAGGCTTTGTGGTGGGGGGAGGGGAATCTGGGCGGAGAAGTTCCAGGCGGTGAGTTTGAGGAAGGTGGGTCTTTTCGGGGGTTCCCCTGCGGGTTCCCAGGTGACGGTCTTTTCCTCGCCGGGAAGAAGGGAAAAGTAGTTGTCGGACCAGGTCCCACGGAGTTCTTCCCTCGCCCCCCTGCTCTTCCTCACCGAAAGTCCCAGGAAAAAGGCCAGGGCTGGCGAGGTGTTTCTCAGTTGGACCTTCAAAATCCGCCCTTCCCACCGGACTTTCCTTTCTATTTTCGCCCTGCCCATCCTCCGGAAGGCGGAATAATCCCCTTCGGGTGAGAGCCAGTAGAAATTCTCCGAAACCACCCTCCCCTCTCCCAAAAGGCTCAGTTTCACGAAGTGGAGGCCCCGGGGGAGGATCTGGCGCAGGGAGATAAGGACTTTGTATTGAGCGGGACCTATTTCAAATTCCTTTTCTCTGGCAAAGACGCGGTTCAGGTGCCCGTCGTAAACCTCTATTCTGGCCTTCAGGGCTTTCTTCCTCTCGTATTGGTGGTTGACCACTCCCACCTCCAGGCTTTCAAGGTCCAGTTGGATGTGAAGTGAGGAGGAGGCCTTCTTGATGTAGTAGTAAGCAGGGATGGGGTTCAGGTAGTAGTCGTAAATTTGCCACCTCAATTCGGGCCAGGCGGGGTTTAACTTCCACAGCATTATGCCCCCCAGCCTGGAAATTCCGGTGTTTGCGGCTTCAAATATCGCCCTGTATCTTTCGGCGGCCATTACTTGAGCCCAGAAGACGAATTCCCGGAGGCTCCGGGGTGCCCCGTATCTCGTTATTCCGTCCATGGGGTAAAGGGCAAAGTGGTATCTCCACTCCTCGTTAAAATAGGGAACCCGATAGGTGGGGTCCGGGGTGAAGGCGGTGAGAAATCTCCTGATGGTTTCCAAAGAAGGCATGGAGGGAACTCCCACTTCGTCTTTAAACAGCCACTCCTTTCCTTCCTTAACCCTCTGGAAGTAGTATTCCGGCTCCTGCCATCCGTAGGGTCCTCCGCTGTAGAGACCGGAGGGGCCGTCGTCGGGCAGGGAAAGGCCCCATTCGGGGGGCGGAGAGGTTATCCCCGAGGAGGGGACGAAGGGACGGGTTCCGTCCAGTTTTTTGATTATTTCGTTCCGCAGGGGAAGGTAAATTCTCTTCCCGGGATAGGCTTCGTTTCCGCCGCTCCACAGGAAAAGGGAGGGATGGTTCCTAAGTCTCAGGACCACATCCTCGGCGTTTTTCAGGAAAACATCCGCTTCCAGGGGCCAGTCCCGGGAGCCTTTGCCCCAGGTCCCCTGGCAGTCCCCGGTAATCCAGAAGTCGTGCCAGACCAGAAGTCCCAGTTTGTCGGTGAGGTCAAAGAATTCCCCGGGAGGGGTTACCCCACCTCCCCATATCCTCACCAAATTCAGGTTGGCGTTTTTCACCAGTTCCAGTTCCCGGGCAAGCCTGCGGGAATCTCTCCTCAGCATCATGTCGGGAACCCAGGCCCCTCCCCGAAGGAAAATTTTCCTCCCGTTTATGTAGAAATACCTCACCGGAAAGCCGTCCACATACTCCAGCCTGGTGGTGATTTCCCTTATCCCGAAGTTCACCATCTTTATGTGGGAAATGCCCCTTCGGGTTTTAAAAATAAAGGTCATGCGATACAGATTTTGCTCTCCGTAGCCCCGGGGCCACCAGAGTTTCGGCCTCCGGATTACGAGGCTTCGGTGGCGCCGAAAAGAGAAGGCCACGGTCTTTCTTTCGCCGGGCCCCAGGGCAATTCTTTTTTTGAGGCGGATTTTTCCGGATAAAACCTCCAGGGTTCCTCTCTGAAACTCCCCTGAGGAGTTCAAAACATCCACGCTCACCGTTAGATAGGCGGTGGACCTGGAAGGGGAGAGTTTCGTTTTTATCCAGGGGTTTCTGAGGACCACCGGGCCGGTGTGGACCAGGTAAACCTTCCCCCACAATCCGGTGTTCCTATCCCTCACCGGCGGCACCCAGTCCCATCCCACGGAGTAATGGGCGGTCACATTCTTGCCTATGTCTCCGGTGTAGCCCCCGTTGGGGTTTTTCCTGAAGGGGGGAGGCAGGGCGCCGGGAAAATCCGGGGGATAAACCTTCACCGCCAGGGCGTTTATCCCTGCCCTCACCCACGGGGTAATGTTGAAGCGGAAGCGCCGGAACATGCCCACCACCCTGCTCCGCTCCGCCACCCTGTGACCGTTTACCCACATCTCTGCCCTGTAGTTTATCCCCTCCAGAACCAGCCAGAGGTTCTCTCCTGGCCCGAGGCCCTTCTCTTCAAACACGGTCCTAAACCAGTAGGGAGACTTCCAGGGATTTTTCCACGGGATGTGGCTGTATTCCAGAAGGCCATACCAGAGATTGTAGGGGTAATAAGCGTCGGGGATTTTCATGTTGTTGAGTCCCACATAGGGGTCCGGATAAACGCCGTTTTTTACCAGGCAGGTGAGAACTGTGGTGGGAACCCTGCACTTGAACCAGTCTTTCGGTAGAAAATCGGGGCTGGAGACCACCTCTCCCTTCAGGGAAACCAGGGAGGAGTTCTTCACGAAAAAATCCTCCAGATACACCCTTCTGGCGGGCACGAAGCCGTAGGCCAGGGCGAGACTTATGAGAAAGGCCAGTTTTCTCATAGGTTTACTATAAAACAAAAGGCAGGGTTTTCCAACTTGACAGGGAAGGACAAATATGGGACCTTAAAGGAGGAGGTGAGCATGAAGAAAAAACTTATTTTCTCCGCAATTTTAGGATTTTTTGCCCTGGCGCTTCTCCTTTCCGCCCAGGCCATCCCCCAAAAATGCCAGGAAATAACCCTTAAGGGCCTTGACGGGAAGAACTACACCCTGGCCGACTTCAAGGGGAAGGTATCCCTCCTCATTTTCTGGAGGAGCACATGTCCCCACTGCCGCCACGAAATGCCCAGGATCAAGGAACTCTATAAGAAGTACCGGGGAGTTATCAATTTCGTTCCGGTTTCCCTGGATACCGACGAAGAGCACTTCAGCAATTACTTAAAGGAACTTCAGCCCAATTTCCTCATCTTCAGGAGCCTGGAACTGAGGCCCTGCGTGAGCGAAGTGAGCAAGATAAGGGGGGTTCCCACCCTATTTCTTCTGGACCCCAACCTGAACATCGTAAAGAAATTTGAAGGCACCACTTCCAACGAGGAGATTGAAAAGGCCCTGAAAACCCTGGGAATAGGTGTGGAAAAACGCCTCCAGTTGAGGTAAAAAAGGTAATCTGGCAGGAGGGCTTTTAAGGGCCACTGGTTCCCTGAAAAAACCGGAGTTTAGCCCGGTAAATTTTCACGGCGGGTTGGGTCTGAAGGAAGTAGAAATTGCCCTCCTTATCCACCCATCTGAGGGAGGAGTAGGGAAGAAGGGTGCGGGAAGCCAGAAACCTTCCGCGGTTGTCGTAAAGGTCTATCCTGGGTTCGTAAAATTTCCCCCGGAGGGTTTTAAACTGGACGGCGTATTTGCCCCCCTTCACATAGAAGGCCGGCCCAATGTGGTCTCCCGGTATAAGGGCAAAGGCTCCACCTCCGGAGTTTTCAAACCTCGTGGGGTGAAACTCCACCTCACGCTTCACTTTGAGGAGTAGGTCCCCGTCGTAGTTGAAAACCAGGACCTCGTATTTATCCGGAAGGGCGAAAAGAACCCTGCGCCCGCAGAGGGTTACCTTCCCGTATTCCATCCTCCACCCCCTCCCGGGGCCTGGACCGCACTGATATTCGTATTCAAAGGGAAAGGCAGAGATAAATTCTAAATCCAGGTCGTAAAAGGCGGCCCTTATCCGGCAGGCTCCCCTGGAAAACAGGGTGGCAAGGACCCTTTCGTCCTCGGTGAAATAGAACTCCCCTGCCGTGAAGTCAACGAAGATGTCTCTGCGGAACTCTCCCTCCGGCGAAAACTCGTGAACCACCCCTCCGTGGTCCAGAACCCAGACCCTTCCCTGAGGCGTGACGAAAACCCCCATGGGGTACCTGAACTCGCCGGGGCCTTCGCCCCTTTTGCCCGTGCTCCACACGAGGCCCCCCTCCGGCGAAAACCTGCAGAGTTTCTTGCGGTCCCGGTCCAGGACCACGATTTCTCCCTGGGGTCCCACGGCGAAAACGAGGTGCGGGCTCAGGCCCCCGCAGGCCTCCCCATGCTCCATTCCCAGGACCAGGGTGTTTTCAAAGGAGAAGTTCTCACGAACCCCGGCTGGAAGGGCCTTAGTTTCGTAGGAACGCCCGGGAGCCTCCTCCGGAGGATTCAGCCTCAGGTCCATCCTGAGTTCTATGTCCCAATCCTTCCTTTTCCTCACGGCTCAATATTACACCACCCCGACGAAGGGCGTCAACATGTAGGGCTTAATTCCAGGAGGCCTTGGGCAGCCTCTTATTTTTTGGGGAGACTCCTCCTCAGGAGAAATGTGTAGTGGTCTTTCCTCACCTCCATGTCCGGATAATTGTAGGAAACGAAGTGTTTAAGGTTTTTCCCTATGTCAATGGTCTTCACCCCATCGGAGAAAACCAGCACCGCCCAGAAACGATCCATCCGCATTTTTTCAGGATGGCGTTCCCTTATGTAGCCCAGAACATAGTCCAGGGCCTCCTCCTCGCTCATCCCCGGGGGCAATTCCTTGCCGCCGAAGGTAACGATCCAGTACCCCACCTCAAAATGTTCGGGCACTGCGCGCTTTAAGGCCTCCAAATACTCCTCCTGATCCTGTTTCACCCTCCGGACGAGTTCCTTCTCCTCCACCCCGATGTAGTCAAAATACCTTCGGGGCACGGCCAAGTTTCTCCTGCGATGAACCACAAGGTTGTCCCACTCCCTTCTTTTATCAAGGAAAGATATGTGGTTGTGAAATTTCTCGTATCCCATGGCCTTCATCAAGGCGATGAAGTTCTCCCGGTCCGTCCACATGTCCCCTATGCGGGAGGACTTACTTTTTATGTAGGCCCTGGTGTGGGCAAAGGGGACGAAAACCCTTTTTTTCTTTTTCAAGGCTCCTCCACTATAAAATCCTAAATTTATAGCCCATTCCTTTCCTTCCCCAAAAAACTACCCTGAGAAATTGATTTAGATTCATTTCCCCCACCTTTACCTCCTTAATCTTCAACGATAATTAATTTAAAGTGGTTTACTATGTCTTCGGAAAGGAAAATCTCAAGGTCTCCCAGTTTCTCACATCCAATAGCATATATTCCGTCTATGGCGTAATTTACCATTGGAAGTATGATTACTTTTCCGTCCCTGTCCACCGCCGGGGCAAAATCCGCTTCTTCAAAATCACCGTCATAGTAATATGACTTTACATACTCCTTCAAAAGATTCTCTATTATAAGATGTATTGTATCCCTGTCCCTTTTCCCTACCCCGTACCATTCTTTGAAAGTCCTTACAAGAAGAGATTTCTTCTGCTCCTCTTCTTCATCCAAACGGAGTTCAAGGGTTATTCCCCAGGCTTTATCCATTATTAACAACAAAACCATGTAAAAAAGAAGCACATTGTAGGGCCTTTCCAAAGCGTCCGGGACCGAAGATTCTTGAAACTCCTCGTATGACCGAATTTTGAGTGCTTTTATAAATACTTCCCTTGAGGTTCTGTCTCTCATTATGTTGACAAGGAAAACATTGATGAGAAGACGCAGCAGCATGTCTGTTCGGGGCTCAAGTCTCCCGTCCTTTCTCGAAACTCTGCCGGACTTCTCAAACTCCTTTATCAATTTCTCGTGCATCTCCATATGAAGTTCGGGGGAAAATACCCTGCAATAAGGCCCTATAATCCTGCTAATGGGTTGGACCTCAACGATTTTCCCACCGAAATTTAAGGTCCATTCAATCCTCTCCCTGAAAATTTTACGAGCCGCCTCCGATAAAGTCATCTTCTTTCCTCCTGTTTTATCCGCTCCCCCGGCGGAGTTTCGGCCTCTCCTATGTCAAAGTCATACTTTTTGGGTTTTTCCGGTGCCCATTTTTTTATCCTTCTAAAGAGAAGAACTCTCCATCCGTCTTTTTCCTTTTCCTGAATGTATCTTTCCAGCGCCTCAAACTCCTCTATCCATTTCACATAGATCTCCCAGCCGTTTTCCTTAAAGTAATAATGCCATCCTGAGGATACCCAGAAAATAAGCGCATTAATAGGTTCACTGTAAGGGAAAATGGCCTCAAGAAGTTCCTCCATTTTAGAGAGGTCCATAATCTCTTTGGCTAAATATATAAGTTGGTCCCTTCTTACCCTCCTGAGAATTTCCTCCGGTGAACTCAGGTAAAAATACCCCGCCTTCTGCAAGCGATCGTACTGCTGAATTTTCTCCTTGAAAAATTCCTTAATACCTTCGGGCTTTTCCAGATTCAAAATGTTAACATCATCTGCCCAGCCTCTCCAAGATAACTCAAAAACCAAAGCCACCTTTTCCTTTGAGTTATAAAAAACACTCCAATAACTACCCATTTTTACCTCCAGGATAATTATATCATATTTGTCAAGCGAATAGTATCAAAATACCGAAAAGCAGTATCTTCTTAAAAATTAGACCATGCAGGCTAAGAGGAGGTCTGGGTGGGGACTATCCTTCCTCTGGGTTTTCAAAATTGCCCTCAGCCAGGGACTGGAGGGTTGTGGCAAGGAGGAGGTTTCCCTCAGGGTCCGTTATGTTTACCCTGGCGTCGGGATAATCCTTGCTGTGTTCGCTGAGGCCGGAAGGTCCCATTACCTCAAAGCCCTTTGTCAATCTGGCGGCAAAGCGGGACAAAACCCCTTTTATTTCGGGAGAAAGGGACGGGACATTAATGCTGACCACCTCCCTGCGGCCTGCGTAGCGGCGCACCCTTATCCAGCCCCCTCTTATAGCCTCCCTTAGTATCTCCTCCCTGGCAAAGCCCTCAAAACCGAGCCTCTCCCCGTATTTTTCGTAAATGGCCACTACCCTATCCTTAGTAAAACCGAACCTTTCCGGCTGGCTCAGCAC
>Ga0256835_1000507_pt1 | contig 28791 bp, 25 predicted proteins | sample PIR30metaG_FD_185972 | JGI IMG/M metagenome (GOLD analysis project Ga0256835, IMG submission 185972) | Hydrothermal vent microbial communities from East Pacific Rise, Pacific Ocean - PIR-30 | ecosystem: Environmental > Aquatic > Marine > Hydrothermal vents | place: Pacific Ocean: East Pacific...
GCAGTGGTTTGAGATTGTCCGAGTCTTTAAGCTGTTTTGCTATTTCCATATGAAAATGGCCCCTTCATAAGCTTTTTATCCAAGTATCCTTATCACAACACAAAGATATTACAACCAAAGTTGGTATTCTGCCAGGGCATAGGAAAGAGAGTGTTGTGGATACATCATATTTCCCGGGAAATTTTTTTCCATTTCTAGGGATAAAAAATGTTCTTAAAAATGGAAAAATTTTTCTTTATGTGATATGAAAATAATATTAAAGAACTTATTAAAGGAGAAAAATCCCCAAAAATAGATGAATCTTTGGCATGAAATAAGCAATAAAGGTAAAAGGGAAAATTTGTGGACAAAGGCAAGGTTTATATATGAAGACAGTTGGGTATAAAAAAAGCCGGGCATGGCCCTTTGCGATTTTATTATTATTGGTATTTCTGTTTTCAACACAAGCCAATGCCCTGGTTATTGACTTTGAAGATCTCTCTCCAGGTCCAGTGAAAGATGGTTATAAATCGCTTCATTGGGATAATGCCTCTATTACCCATTCCTCCTCTGGTCTTTTAGATGGCAATGTCGCCTATGGCAATGGTATTTCCATTTATTCCAACTCTCTTGGGTATTTTAATCTGGAATCAATGGAAATAGCCTCAGAGACAACCAATACAATTTGGATAGAGGCATTCGCCTTTTCAGATAGCAAATTTAAGCAAGAGGTCAACCTTGAAGATCTGGACGAAGTTTTGCTTGACCTGAACCTTCTGGGGATTACAAGGATTGACATGTGGTCTGAAGATAATTCGACTTTTATGATTGATAACTTGAAAGTGAGCTGGCTTTGTGGAGGAGGAGAGTGCGGGACCGTCAAAACTTCAGACATTTTTTCTACATCCTCATCAGGGCTGTCCTGTAATTCTCAGGAATTTCCTCCAATGTCTCTTGCTGGCTATTCTTCAACCCATTCGGCCAGACCTACAGACAATCCCAGAAATTATTCAGGTAAACCTACAGATCCCACTGGCAATCCTCCAGGCGGTGCAGATCCTCCACCTCCTGAACCATCTACTACGCCCGTTCCTGAACCATCCACATTGGTGTTTACATTGGCGGGCATGGCAATTGTAACCAGAGTCTTACACAAATCCAGATAATTTTCGTATAATTCCTCCTTATCTTTAAAGAGGGCCTTGGTTAGGGCCCTCTTTTTTCTTTTTGTTCATAAAAATTTGGATAGGTCCCCTTCATGCCGTAAAAAGGCCTTTTCTCCTACCTTTTTAAGTTCAGATTCTATACTGTTAGGCTCTGGAATCCGTGCCAGTTCCGGAACCCGTTCAAAAAGTTTTTCCAGATCCTCGACAACTGGTATTTTTTTATCCAACTGTCCAAGTTTTCTTCCCTCGATTGTTCCTCCAAGGGCCTTTGATGCAGCCTCGTCCCCCATGTCAAGGCTTCTGAGAAAATGCATTATGTCATCTAGGGAATAATTCTTGGTAAATTGCTTCACCTCTTCCTTCACCAACTCTAGCTCGTCCAAAACCTCTTCCCGCAGGTCATAATAATCTTTCCATTGCTCATATAACATTCTGTAACTGTCCATAAGAAGGTTTAAAAACCGTTTTTCTTTAAACCATCCGTGGACTTCCAGATCCTTAATGAGTTTTTCTCTCTCCTGCTGGGACATGTTGAGGAATTCGTCCAGGAAAGGAGGTTCCTGTAGATCCAAAAGCGCAGAAAACTCTTTAATTAGATCTTCGTCTAACAGTAGCGAGTATATTCTAAGGAATGCCGGCTTCAGTTTTTCAGTATAGATCTTTTCTAGTTTATTAAGAAGTGTTCTTGCATTGGCACTGTCTTCCTCTATAAGTTTCCTGATTCTAAAATATCGTTGGGCTATTTCTTTTTTGATTTGGTAGGCCAAGGCTTTTTCAATATCATATGACATGGTATGCCTCCGTAAAATTAATTAGTTATGATATAAAATAAGCAGCATGCGGGTCTCGGGGAAGTGGGGGAAGGTAATTGTTAATCAATAAAAAATAATAGACGAGGAATCAAATACGGGCTGTACAGAGTAAAAGGGATGTGGTCGGGACGAGAGGATTTGAACCTCCGACCCCAGCGTCCCGAACGCTGTGCTCTACCAGACTGAGCCACGTCCCGACGCATAACCTTATAAACACACTATATGGACTTGTCAATAAAGGAGAAAAAGGGGGACAAGTTGTCCCCCTGTCAACAACTGTTTAGGCAAAGGGATTTTCGAATCGGGCTGCTTTGCCAAGCCCTCTTTCTATCTCCAGAAGTCGGTTATACTTACACAGCCTTTCGCTTCTGCATGCGGAGCCTGTTTTTATCTGACGTCCATCCATGGCCACGGTAAAATCTGCAATAAAGTCATCCTCTGTCTCTCCTGAACGATGGGAAACTACATAGGTCCAACCAGCCTGCCTGCAGAGTCTTATTGCATCAACTGTTTCGCTCACGCTTCCTATCTGATTGAGTTTTATGAGAACGGAGTTTGAGGCATTCATTTCAATGCCTTTTTTGATAAAATCTGTATTGGTAACGTAGATATCATCTCCAACTATCTGTATCTTGTCTCCTATCCTTTCAGTCAGTTTTTTAAAGCCTTCCCAATCCTCCTCTGCCAGACCGTCTTCTATAGAGACGATGGGATATTTTTTTATCCACTCTTCTAAAATAGCAATGATTTCATCTGTTGTTTTTTCTCCTGCACCTGAGCGGCTAAGGATATACTTTCCATCCTTATAAAACGAGCTGGCAGCCGGGTCCAGGGCGATTGCTATATCCTGTCCAGGTCTGTAGCCGGCCCTTTCGATGGCTTCCATTATGAGTTCGCACGGTTCTTCATTAGACTTGAGATTCGGAGCAAACCCTCCCTCGTCCCCCACAGCCGTAGAGTATCCTTTTTCTTTTAAAATCTTTTTCAACGTATGAAAGGTTTCTGCACCGTAACGAAGGGCCTCTGCAAAGGTAGGGGCCCCAATTGGCATGACCATGAACTCCTGGAAATCTACAGAACTGTCTGCATGTTGGCCACCGTTGAGAATGTTCATCATAGGTACAGGTATCCTGTTGGCAGTACATCCACCTATATATTCATAAAGAGGAAGGCCAAGGCTCTTGGCTGCAGCCCTGCAGACGGCCATAGAGACGGAAAGTATGGCATTTGCACCAAGATTTTCCTTGAATCTTGTTCCGTCTAGTTCAATCATTATCTGGTCAATTTCCTGTTGCTTCACAGCGTCGATGCCAATGAGCCTTGGGGCAATAACTTCTTTTACATTGGCTACGGCCTTTAAGACCCCTTTTCCCCCATAACGATTTGGATCACCGTCTCTGAGTTCCAGCGCCTCGTGTTCACCAGTAGACGCACCTGATGGGACAGATGCAACTCCTACACTGTCATCTTCTAAGGTCACGAAGGTTCTGACAGTAGGATTGCCTCTAGAGTCGAGAATTTCCATTGAATCAATGGATTTTATGGCTCTGCACATGATGATGCTCCTTTCTTTTTAGCAAAATTGGATTTATCTTGTGATCTTTCAAGGCCGATGCAAGGCCATTGGTACCCTTCCAATAATTCAGTTATAATTTGAGGGTCAATTTAGTCAAGGAGTAATAGCTGCTAGGAGCCATAGAATGTGTCAATCATCTGTGTTTATTTTAGACAATGGTGAGGAAAAGGAGATCAAACGGGACGTTATCCTTGTGGAGCCCGTGGACGGCGGAGTTAAAATTCAGGGTTTTTTTGAGGCCCCGCAGTTTATTCCAGCTCGCATAAAGACAATAGATCTTCTGAAACATAAAGTAATACTCGAACCCATAGAGATGGAGAGCAAGTAGATGAGGTATATGAGCACCAGGGGCGGCATTGCACCTATTTCATTCAAAGAGGCTGTAATGATGGGTCTTGCCTCAGATGGAGGCCTTCTTCTACCAGAACAACTGCCAAGTGTAGATGAAAGATGCCTGGACAGGTGGAGTACCTTAGATTATCCAGCCCTGGCTGAGGAGATAATATCTATTTTTTCTAAAGACCTCCCGGATGAAGTTCTTGATGACCTGGTTAAAAGATCCTATGAAGTGTTTGACGTTAAAGATGTAACTCCTCTGGTGAAGACAGGCGACATCTATATATTGGAACTCTTTCATGGCCCGACCCTTGCCTTTAAGGACGTGGCCCTTCAGTTTCTTGGCAATCTCTTTTCCTACCTGTTATCTGAACAAGGCTCCTATATGAACATACTAGGGGCTACTTCTGGTGATACGGGCAGTGCTGCCATATATGGAGTAAAGGGAAAGAAAAACATAAATATATTCATTCTTCATCCACACGGCAGGGTCAGCAGGATGCAGGCCCTGCAGATGACTACAGTGCCAGACAAAAACTGTTTCAATCTGGCCATTGAAGGTACTTTTGACGACTGTCAGGCAATTGTAAAGACAATATTTAATGATCTGGATTTTAAGAATAAATACCGGCTTGGGGCGATAAACTCCATAAACTGGGCCAGGGTACTGGCACAGGTTGTCTATTATGTCTTTGCTGCATTGAGGCTTTGGAGACAAGACCATAAAAGGGTTTCTTTCTCGGTGCCAACAGGGAATTTTGGGGATATATTTGCCGGATACGTGGCCAAGGTGCTTGTAGAACCTCTTATTAACAGGTTGATCCTTGCCACTAACGAAAACAACATCCTTACAAAATTTGTAAGGCAGGGGGTGTATCAGCGTGGAGCTGTAGTCCAGACCATAAGCCCTTCCATGGATATCCAGATAGCCAGTAACTTTGAACGCTATTTATTTTATCTCTTTGATCAAGACCCTGAACGGGTGAAAAAGGTCATGGAAGGCTTTGACAGGACGGGTGTCATAAAATTTTCAGAAAAGGAGATAGAAAGGGCCAGAAAAGATTTTGATTCCTATTCTATAGATCAGAAAGAGACAATGGCCACCATAGCTTCGGTATTTCATAAAACCGGCTATATATGCGACCCGCATACGGCAGTTGGAATCGCAGCTGCACACCGTTTTGCTTCAAGAAGATCAATGGATTCGGCTAAAGAGCCTATAGTCTGTTTGGCAACAGCACATCCGTGTAAGTTTCCAGAAGCGGTGGAGAAGGCCACAGGTAGACCTGTAGATATTCCTGACAGGATGAAAATTCTGGAGACACTGCCCCGGCGCTTTGAGATAATGCCTCCAGAAGTTGAAAAGGTTAAAAGATATATCGAACTTCATGGCCTTTAAACTCTAGAGCTATCTGCTTAGCCTTTCAGCCTCTTCTACGGCCTTTATGTTAACCTGGTATCTGTTGACAAAACAGTCAAGTTCCTTTGAAGAACTGAGAACGCCTTCATGGGCAGAAACTATTTTATCAGCTACTTGTGAAAGCTTTTGGGCCTGCTGATCAAGTTCGCCAGCAGCGGCATTTAAAAGAGAGATCCTGCTATTTGCCAGCTCTATTGATTCTCCCATTATCCCAAGGGTGTTGTTTTGTTCTTCAGTGGCTGCAGCCGCAGTGTTGGAGAGTTTTGAGGCCTGGCTAATTACACTGGTTATGTTGTCCACCGCCTGGACCGAGGCCCTTGTGTCTTTTTGTATCATTTCTATCATGTTGGTTATTTCGTCTGTTGCCTCTCCTGTCTGTTTGGCAAGCTCCTTGACCTCGTTGGCAACAACAGCAAAGCCCTTTCCGGCTTCTCCTGCCCGTGCTGCCTCTATGGTGGCATTAAGGGCCAGCAGATTCGTTTGCTCGGAAATTCTTTTTATCACTTCAATTATATCACTGATTTGCTCGGAGCTTTTTTCAAGATTGTGGATGATCCGCGTTGTGCTGTCTGCCCGTTCTTTAGCATCGTTTGCTATTTGTGCTGTTTCCATTACGTTTTCACTTATGATAGAGGCAGAATTTTGAAGTGTCTTGGTGGCCTCTGCTATCTCTGAAAGGGCGGTTGTAGCCTCATCTATTCCATTTCTAATAGAAGTAGCCACTTGGTTTAAACAGTCAGACTCTTGCTGCAGGGATTCTGTTGCAGAGTTGAGATTAGACGCCCCTTTCATAAGGGTTTTGAGATCCTCTTTCACATGCCAGCAAAATCTTCCAGTACCGGCCATAACCTTGTTTGCCATTTTATGGAGAAGACCAAGCTCGTCTCGTGCCTGATACGCAGACGCCTTGACAAATTTCCCCTTGGCAAGATTCTGCATATAGTCCAAGAGCCAAAAAAGTGGTCTGGTAATAAAGCCTACGGTAAGGTTTGTGATAAGGGCACATACAAGAGCAATGGCCGCAAAGCCGCTTGCCAGTTTCCAAATGGCTCTTTTGAGAGCCTCCCAGTTTTCGGAATTGTCAAGTACAAGTGCCAAGGTTGCCTTCCCTTTGTCTCCAAAGAAAGGCAGATTCTGGGTTGCGACGGCCTTTCGTCCCGTGGAGATCAGGTTCTTTTCTCCACTTACAGCCATTATCAGTTGAAAAAGGGCTGGATAGTTGCTATCAAAGTCCTCTGTGCTTCCTCCAAGTATAAAATCGCTCTTTATCTTCTGGTCAATGCCAAGGGATTGGGCTAGATCCTTTTCAATGAACCAGGCTATGGATATGTCTTTGGAATCTCCTTTTAGTTTGGAAAATACCTGCATCATCGGGATGTTGAACTCTATTATCCCGGAAAACATGCCATTATAGACTACAGGTGCCATGCATCTGAGAAACAGTCCTGCTGTACCTGGTTCTATGCCTGAAAGTGGTTTTTTTGACGAAATTGCCCTTACCAGCATGGGTCTTTTCTGTATGGGGTTAACGCCTGGTTTTATCTTGGGGTTGGAGGAATAGACTACCACCCCCTTGGAATCATATACTGTAAAGAAACCAGACAGTTCTTTTGACTGGGAGATGGTTTTTAGAATCGGATCTATGGAATTTTTTAGCAGCGTTTTGTCCTTCAGGGCAACGGCAAACTGAAAATCGTTAAGGTTTGCTAGGCTTCCAACCAGAACCTTGCCTGGAGCGGTGGCATCTTCTATTTCTACTGGTATCCTGGCTCCAAATATTTTTATTTCTTTTAAGAGCCTCTGTTTTTCAGCATTCAGCAGGGTGTGATGAAGGATTATGGATAGAACTATGGCAAAAAGGGCAAGGATGATGATTACCGGAAGAGTTATTTTTGTTTTGCATGAAAGGTTGTTGATCTTGTTCACAAAAGTCATTTTGGCTTCCTTATCACATTACCATCTAAGGCAAGATTGGTTACAGGCGTCCTGTCCCAATAAATACCAATGTCAAAAACATCAATGAACTGGGAAAGAGACACTGATGGCGCCTCTTAGCTGTCCAAGCTTATAACCTTCTTTTTTGTGGCCTGAAATATCAGTTGCCCCCTTGGGTTCGCCGTGGCATTTGAGACATGCCTGCCTGATATAAATGGGTTTCAGATAGCGATACCTGCCATTTTCCATCTTCCCGTAGCCTTGCCCCATTGGATAGTCGGGCTTTTCAAACATCTTTAACACCTTTTTTTCAAAGTCGTCGGGTTGATTGTAGGCGTTTCTGTATTTAAATGTGGTCTGTTTGATTGCAATATCGGTATGGGCCTTAAGGATCTGGCCTGTTTCCCTTCCAAATACAGCGGGTATGTACATCTTAAACCCTCTGCCTTTTTGGTTGATTCTGGGCTGGTTCATCTGAACGCTCATTTTTGCAGCATCAAGAACCTTTCTGAGCACTTTCTGTACATCGGGGTCTAGGTCTTTTATGTCTTTGCCCGTCATTTTCTTGAAGCTCTCGAGCATCTGTTTTTCAACATAATCTGGCGTGAAGCCCTTCTCGCCCCTGGACGGATCATTTATAAGATCTTGATGTTTGGCCACCACTCCTCTTCCAGCTATTATCATGGTGGCTGTATAGCTTGCTATTTCAGGAGCTTTGTCTTTTGGCAGAGTCGTTGCTCCGGCCTCTGTGTTTAAGAGACAAGAAAGCAATAAGAGAAAAAACAACATGGTTAAAGAATATATTTTCATTATTCAGCCTCCTTTGGCAGCCAATTCTTCTATTTTGAGATGTCGGAACAAATAGAATTTTTCTAAAGGCCATATGATGATTTTTATAAATTTTGACAATCTTGCGCCTTCTTCATAGACTGACCTTTTTATGAACCTTGATGATGGGAAATGGCAGTGATTACAGACAGAGACAGTAACTATACTACAAGTGCGCGAATAGTGAGCCTTATAAGGCCGTATACCAAAAGGGTCATAGCGGCTGTGTTTTTCAGCCTCCTTGTTTCTGCGCTGAATGGGGCCATTGCCTGGCTGGTAAAGCCTGCCATGGATTATATCTTTGTTGAAAAAAGATATGGCTATATTGTTTACCTCCCTATAGGCCTTCTTGGGCTTTATCTGCTAAGGGGAGGGGCAAGTTTTCTTCAATCCTATCTTATGCGTACTGCAGGCTTTCAGCTTGTAAGGGATCTTCGAAACAGATTCTATGAAAATATGATCAACCTGCCTGTATCTGTAATAACCAGGCAGACAAGCGGGGACATGGTCTCACGGCTTATGAATGACATAGGTATCTTGAGCGGTATACTGTCTGACAGCTTTCGCACCTTTCTGGTACAGATACCTTCCATTTTGGTTCTTACTGCTGTTGCCCTGTACAGAAAGTGGGATCTTGCAATAATCAGTTTTGTCCTCTTCCCCTTTATTGGTTACGGAACCCGTGTCCTTAGCAAATATGTAAAGAGACGCAGAAAGAAGGTCCAAAAATTTCTTGCACTTATCACTCACAGAATGAACGAAACGGTCGCTGGCATAAAGGTAATCAAGGTGTTTGGCATGGAAGAGGCCAAGGTGGCCCAGTTCAGAAAGGAAAACCAGAATGCATACAGACAGTTTGCCAGGGTGGTGAGGCTCAAGGAGGGGACCAAGTTTCTGATAGATGTCTGTTCCGGGGCTTCGGTTGCCATAATACTGGGTTACGGAGCCACATTGGTGGTTAGGGGTGTGATGACGTCCGGGGACTTTTTTTCGGTCCTGACAGCGATTGTCATGGCATTTACACCTTTGAAGAAGCTCGGCAGGGCCTATTCTACCCTGCAGGAATCGGTAGGGGTTCTCGAGAGGGTAGATTCATTTCTTGAACTGGAGCCTGAAAAAAGGGGTGGGAGAACGATCGAGGGTCTTTTTCGTTCCATTGACTTTTGTGACGTGTCCTTTTCTTACAATGGAAAGGAGCCCGTCCTTGACCATATTAGTCTTCAGATTCCAAAGGGCAGGGTTACAGCGATAGTTGGGCCAAGTGGAGCTGGAAAATCCACCCTTGTTGACCTTATCCCCAGGTTTATTTCTCCTACAAAAGGCAGAATCGAATGGGACGGGATAGACCTGGAATCCATTGATCTTTCGTCCCTGCGCAAACAGATAGCTGTTGTAAGCCAAGACGTGGTCTTGTTTTCAGACACCATCAGGGAGAATATCGCTGCGGGAAGGCCAGATGCCACTGATCAGGCAATAATTGAGGCAGCAAAACTTGCCCATGCACATGAATTTATTGTAAAGCTGCCCCAAGGGTACGATACGGTATTGGATGAAAGGGGGCTTAATCTTTCAGGTGGCCAGCGTCAGAGAATTGCCTTTGCCAGGGCCCTTTTAAAGGATGCCCCTGTACTGATACTGGATGAGGCAACCAGCGCCCTTGATTCTGTTTCGGAACAGGCGGTCCAGGAAGCCCTTAAAAATGTCATGAAAAACCGCACCACCATAGTTGTGGCCCACAGGCTGACAACCATCAGGGATGCTGACATAATAGTGGTTATGGATGGGGGCAAGGTCAGACAGGTCGGCACTCACGAGGAGCTTCTTGAAGGATCGCCTCTTTATCAGGAGCTTTACAGGAGCTATGATACCAAGTGATGGAGATGGAATGGATAAACCCCTTCTTGGATTTCAAGTTGCTTTTGCTCCTTGGAACAGCCAATACCATGCCTATTGTGGCCAGACACATCTTCAAGGACCATTTTTCCACCCCTATAGACTTTAACAGGCCTTTTTTGGATGGCAGGCCTATCCTTGGCACTCACAAGACATGGAGAGGAGTTGCAGCAAGTGTTTTCGGTACATGGATTGCTTCATTTGTGTTGGATGCTGATCCGATGCTGGCCATTAAACTTGCATCCTGGTCCATGATCGGGGATATGTTTGCAAGTTTTATCAAAAGACGAAAGGGGTTAAAAAGTGGTGCAAAATGCACAGGAGTGGATCAGGCCATAGAAGCATTCTTGCCGCTGGCTGTTTTAAAGGGAGATTTAGCAATAACCTGGTATGACACGATACTTATTACAGTCCTGTTTGTATTTTTTGAGATAGTACTTTCACCCTTTTTTTACAAGATTGGATTTAGGAGAAATCCTTATTAAAGAGATGGTTCTGCTCAAGGCTGACTTTCACATACACACCAGCGAGGACCCCCAAGATTATATAAGATACAGCGCCTGCGAGCTGTTAGATATGGCACATGATCTTGGCTATCAGGTTCTTTCCATAACCAATCATGACAGATGCACATGGACACCTTACTTAAGAGACTATGCCAAAGAGCGTGGCATTTTGCTTATCCCTGGCATGGAGGCAAACATCCAAGGCAAACACGTGTTGCTAATAAATCTGCCCTTTGAACAGCTGGGTGTATCAAAAATAGAAGATCTTTATCACATATCACGTGAAAAAGGACTGATCGTTGCCCCTCATCCCTATTTTCCAAGTCCAGTGGCCCTTGGGAGGTACTTTACAAAACATCTCCATCTCTTTGATGCAGCCGAATGGTCTCATTTTTTTTGCAAATCCATAAACTTCAATAGGCCTATGGAGCGTGTTGCCAAAAAGGCAGGAATTACGGTTCTTGGTACGTCTGATGCCCATCAGCGCTGTCAATTTCATACCACCTATTCTCTAGTAGAGGCAGAGATGGATGTGGATTCCGTCATAGAGGCCATTAAAAAAGGTAAGGTTCAGGTTAAAACCGCCCCGCTTCCCCTAACCCAGCTTCTTAAGATAAATGTTGTTATGTTGTACAGGAATCTTTTTTACAAGAAGTTGGGATTTTCCGAATCCAGATATTTTCAAAGGTCTTCTGTTACAAAAGATATCAAAGATTAGCCCTAGGCAATTTGGAGATGATTCAACGCTGTAGAGGTTGGATAAAAATGGTGGCGGTGCAGGGACTTGAACCCCGGACTCTGCGGATATGAGCCGCATGCTCTGACCTGCTGAGCTACACCGCCATTTTGCAGCTACTCTATTAACTATTTTTTATGTGGTGTCAAGGTTTTCTTTCCTTGGTAATTAAACTTGGTTACGTAGCTTGAATTTTACCTTTTGGGCTGATAAAGATAATCTCTATCTAGAAATACACTTTTTAAGGAGGTGATTAATATGCAAAAGACCATAACCAGGGCTGTGCCAACAGGGGTTTGGGTTGTTACTGTACGGTCTGGGCAAAAGATAAACGGCATGACAGCTGCATGGGCTACACAGGTATCTTTTAAGCCGCGTTTAGTGGCCGTTTCCATTGCACCTCCGAGGTTTACATACTCTTTAATAAAAGAGTCGGGATATTTTTGTCTGAATCTACTTTCTGAGGACCAAATAGAACTTGCCAACCATTTTGGCTTTAAAAGTGGCAGAAAAGTAGATAAGTTCAAAGGGATAGACTATGAAAACGGGCTAAAGGGATCCCCCGTTTTAAAAGATGCCGTTGCCTATGTAGAGTGCGAGTTAAAAGATACCTTTACTACAGGAGATCATGATCTTTTCGTAGGAGAGGTCCTTGATGCAGTAGAACTAAGGCCCGATGTCAAGCCCCTTATTTTTAGGTGGGAAGACTTTTTTGGCAAGAAATAACGTACATATCGAGGTTGGGATTCATGAGTGAGGAAAAGGACAGGTTACAAGATAAGCAGGATGAGGTAGTTTCTGAAGGTCAGTCAGAAACTGGGTCTGAGGGCCATGAAGAAGAGGAAAGAGACAAGCTAGATGAGCTTTTGGCAGATGTACCTGAGTGGCTTAGAGGGCCTTTAAAACAATACTATAGACAGATTCTTGTCACCATTGCCCTAATTGTTGTGGCCTCAATTCTTATAAGCGGCTATTCCTACTATACACAGAGACAGGAGGCTGCTGCCTCATATCAGTTGGGTCTTGCCATGGCCTCTGCCAGTATTGATGAAAAGATCGACAGTCTGAAAAAGGTACAGGAAAGCTTTTCTCATACCGACGCCGCACGTATTGCTGGACTTCTTCTTGGCCAAGTGTACTTGCAAAAGGGGCAGTGGGATCAGGCCCTTGATGCCTTTAAGAGGTCGGAGAGGGATTTTAGGGGAATAATGGCTGATACTGCAGTAATGGGTCAGGCTTACAGTCACGAAGAAAAAAAGGAGCTAAACCAGGCCCTTGCCCTTTTTAAAAAGGTCGCCGATACCCAGAATGGCATGGAGGCCGTTGCAACACTGGATGAAGCCCGGGTACTCAAGGCACTTGGCAGGAATAGGGAAGCAGTAAGGGCCTTTGATAGATATCTTGATCTTGAGCCAAAGTCTCCCTTTCTGGATTTTATAAGGTATCAGGTCATGAACCTTTCCAGCTAGTCGCCAAAGCCTTTGTCCTGACTAAAGGGTCTTGAATCAAAAAAAATCTTTTACTCTCGTTATGTATCCGCCAGTAGAGTGGGGGGGGCTGTTCCAGCGCCCCCAGCATCTGGCAAGAGAATTTTCCAAAAGGTTGGAGTCTGTAATCTACATCCAGCCTGCTGGTCTTAGAAACCCACGTCTTTTGGATCTTAGGAGAATAAAAGGGTTTTATTCATCTGACTTTTATCATCTGCCAAACAAAGCAGTAAACAAAGGGTTGGTCATTAAAAGACTCCCCTTTATTCCCTTTCATGGCCTGATCTTTGTAGAAGCTATAAACGCTGCCATTTTTGATAGCTTTGTTAAACGTCTTGATAAAGATCATAGACAGGCGCCTTGTCTCCTCTGGGTGGCTGCTCCTGCCCCCTTTTTTGCCAAAAGCAAGGTGGTTCAGGCAGAGTTTCCCCTGGTTTTTGATTGGCTGGACGACTATGCCATATTCACCCATCTGTCAAAAAAAGTGGTAGAGATGCAATACGAGCTAGCAGTAAAGGCGGATCTGGTGTTTGCATCTTCACGGGCCCTTGTTGAAAGGGCAAAGCAGCATAGGCCAGAAAATGTGTTTTTTCTTCCAAATGGGGTTGATCTCAATCACTGGCGTTGCAAGTATAGGGGCAGATTAAGGGGCAAGATTGCTGGCAGCGGAAAAATAGTAGGATATTTTGGTACCCTATCCCACTGGATAGACAGAAAACTGGTAATGGATATGGCCAGGAGACATCCCAACTGGGCCTTTGTATTCATTGGGCCAAGGGCAGATAACGGGGAGCTAACCCAAATATTTGAGCTCCCAAACTGTCTCCATATTCCAAGGGTGGACTATAAAGAGTTGCCAGAGTTCGCCTGTGATTTTGATGTGTGCTGGATGCCCTTTAAGATAAACGCCCTTACAATCAGTATCAATCCGGTAAAGGTTTACGAATATCTGGCCATGGGAAAGCCAGTGGTAGTGCCTGAGTTTCCAGACCTTGAGGATATAAATGATGTGCTTCTTATGGCAGGCAGCTCCATAAACGAGTGGGATAGCGCCCTTGAAAGGGCCTTTGAACATGGCCAGAATCCTAAACTTCTTAAGCAGCGACAGGATAAGGTAAAGGAGTACAGCTGGGAGAGCATTGCAGACAGAGCTATTAATGTGATTGATGAGGCGGGTGTCATCTGTAAGAGGAGAGGATGAAGGTGAAGAAAAAGGTTGTCGTTACGGTTGGAACAAGGCCGGAGGTAGTAAAGATGGCTCCTTTGGTCCATGCATTAAGACAAAGGCAGGGTCTTGATGTACTTCTTGTTTCCACATCTCAGCATAGGCAGATGCTGGATCAGGCCCTGGATGTCTTCGGACTTGTGCCCGATCATGATCTTAACATCATGAAGCCTGGCCAGAGTCTTTGTGCTTTAACTGCAAGAGCCCTTGATGGAATGGGAGGACTTCTTGAGGAGTTAAATCCAGATTTTCTTCTTGTGCAGGGTGATACAAATACAGTCCTTGCAGCCGCTCTTGCTGCCCACTATCATAAAGTGCCTGTTGGTCATGTTGAGGCAGGGCTCAGGACCAATGACCCATATCTACCATTTCCTGAGGAGATGAACAGACGCCTCACCTCCAGGCTTTGCGCTCTTCATTTTGCTCCGACCAGGCGTGCTGCTGATAACCTTATAAGAGAGGGAGTTCCCCAGGATGATGTATACCTTACAGGAAATACAGTTATAGATGCCCTTTTTTGGACAAAAGACCATTATCCACACAGCCTGCCAAAGTGCGCCGAGGCCTGTTTAGCCAGAGGACATAAGTTTATTCTTGTAACCGCCCATAGAAGAGAAAGCCTGCAAGGCCACATCTTTGGGATAATGCAGGCCTTAAAAGAGATTGCGGAATCCTTTGATGACATCGAGATAATATATCCGGTACATTTGAATCCAAGGGTGCAAGAGGCTGCCTATTCTATATTAGAGCATGTGGACAGGGTTCATCTGATCGAGCCTGTTCCCTATCCGGAAATGGTAAATCTCATGGATCGTTGTTATCTGGTTCTGACAGATTCAGGTGGGATCCAGGAAGAGGCCCCTACGTTTGGCAAGCCGGTTCTTGTCTTAAGAGAAGTTACCGAAAGGCCAGAGGCGGTAGAGGCTGGGGTGGCCAGGCTTGTTGGAGTAAAGCCTGAAAGGATAGTTAGCGAGACTGCAAGACTCTTGGAATCTCAAACAGAGTATGACAAGATGGCTGTTTCAGCAAATCCCTTTGGAGACGGTAAGGCAAGTAAGCGAATAGCAGAGATGGTTTTAAAAAGGCTTGGTCAATAAAGGATAAAAAAACAGGGGATAGCGTTTATTTTTTTATTATCCCTTTTATCTTCCGGACAGATTCCAGAAATTTCCAGCCTCGGGAATTGTATACGGCGTTTAGCTCTGCCCTTAATCTTTCTATTTCACCGTTAAGATTGTTGATTCTCTCATAGAGATTGTGTCTTTCTCTATTTAACTGATCCCAAGCCTCATGAAGCTGTTGACTCAGGGTGTGAAGCCAATATCCCTGACGCTGGCTTTCATACACCTTTTCAATGGTTCTTTGAGAAAATTCAAGGGCTTTCTCAAGGGTTTCTCGTCTGTCATTAAAAAATTCAACAAATTCAGCCCCAAAATGTAACATGACTTTATTAAAAAGTTTTTGATAGTTATGGACTTGGATATCAAGAGTGTACTTCTCTCCCACTAGTTTTTTGTTCTTTAGGCCAGCCTCCTTCCACCTTTGTCGGTCTAGGTAGAAGTCTTTCATGGTTTCTGCCAAAGGCTGGACCATAGGATCATTGGGGACCATGGTGAACCTTTCAAGAAAGTCGGCCTCAAGCTCCCACAGGTTTTTATATGGCGGTTTTATAAAAACGCCTGCTGCAGATTCAGCTGCAACAGTTCTGGCTCCAGCCACATCCGTCATAATAATTGGAAGTCCTGCATACATGGCCTCAAGCATGGATATGGACCATCCTTCGAAAAGGGAGACAAGGACAAAGGCATTGGCTCGTAGATACCATTTGGCAACATTTTGCTCAAAGGGATGAAATGAGACACGTCCTTCAATGTTTAGCTCCTTGACCAGATTCTTTAAATAGGCCTCAAAGGCCTTGTCCACGCTAGGGCCAACAAAGACCGCCTTTGCGTTTGGGCATTCCGGGGCAATCTTTGCCATTGCCCTAACAATGCGGTCTTGACCCTTTAATCTGCTGATAGCAGCCGTTGTCAAAAATATGTAGTCATTATCCTGATATTGTAGATAATCATTACTAGCCAGGGCCTTTTTCTGCTTTTCTTCCCAATCCCTAATGTTTAGGCCATTTGGAATCACGCTTATCTTCCGGGGATCTATTCCAAATCGTACTGTAAGAAAAGATTTAACATCTTCTGATACGGCCACATAGTGGCATGTCAGGTGATCCAGCTCTCTAATGCCTTGTTCTTCAAATCCAGCCTGCCAGGCATAGATGTTGTGGACTGTTGAAACAAAAGGGATCCCCTGCTCAAGGGCCAACCTGGCCCCGAAGGAAGAGTAGTGGGAATTGATTATCCCTGTCTTGGATTCCCTGATAATATGTCTATAGGCATCCTCTTTGGAATTAAGAGGTAATATCTCAACCTTAATCCCCTTTTCTTTTAGCCTGTTGGCAGTTAGGCCTCCCTCTCGAACACATACAACTGTAACAGGCACATTGTTTTTCCAAAGACCAGTGGCCAGGTCATGTACAACCTGTTCAAGACCGCCCCTGTCAAGAGATGTCACTTCAAGTATGACTGCAGGCGGAGCTGTATCAATATGGCAGGCAGGGACAAGTTTTTTGAGGCTTTGGCGCGGAATGTCTATTTCCTTTCTTTTACGCCAAAGCACTGTAAACTTTTCGTCAAAGATACCATGGATTTCTTCAAAATTTGGGGTTGGATTTACAGAAAGCCTCTTGTGTAGATCCACCCTGCAAAGGGCAATAACCTCTGGCCTGAGCTCAGTCCAGAGTTCCGGGTAAAGGTCTGTGATCTCTAGAAGTTTTGCCGCCTTTTCAAAGACCCGGCCTCTTTCTTCTTCTGTCTCGTCAGTTGCCCTGTAGGTAAGATTGCCCCCGTGCCATCTGTAAAATATCAACGGCCTGGGCAAAAGCTTCATGTCATGGCTTTTTAGCAGTCTGAACCAGAGGTCATAGTCTTGCATGAAGCGAAGGTCAGGGTCAAAGCCTCCCGCCTTTTTTACAAGGTCTGTTTTAAGGAGCATGGAGGGCGCTGGAACAAAGTTTCTTTCTAAGAGTTTTAGGAGAAAGTCAGGGCGAGATGAAGGAATGTAAGAAAACCACTGTTTCATTTCTTCATCATCTATAGGCTGGCCACTTGCATCTATAAGCGTCTGTTGACCTCCTACACCTGCAAGCTCGGGATGATTCTCCAGAAAATCAACTTGCACAAGAAGCTTTTCTGGATAGAACATGTCGTCTGATGGAAGAAAGCCAAAGTAACTGCCCTTTGCCAAGTCAAGGGCCTTGTTAAGTACATTGCTAAGGCCCGAGTTACTTTGATGTATCACCTGTATCTGGTCATGACCTGCAAATCCATCACATATCTGCCCGGTGGCATCAGTAGAGCCGTCATCTATTACAATGAGCTCCCAATTCTTGTAATGCTGGTTTATTACACTCTTAATGGCCTGGGCCACATATTTTTCATGGTTGTAAGCTGGAATGACAATGGTTACCAAGGGATTGGATGGGGTCATATTCATCCTTCTTGTTTTTTGATCCTGTTTTTATAGTCTTTTGCAATTAATTTCATAAGGGCCATGTGGGCGGCGACGTTGCTTCTTATTTCAAGACGCTTGAAAGGACTTAACCTGAAATACCTTAAAAGATCCCTCGTCCAACTGCCTGTTTTTCTGGCTGCCTCCTTTGCATTCATCCATCTTGGCATGTAAAGGTCGGTTTGGAGCCTGTAATTGACTAGGAGGGCGGATTTTATGGTTTTTTTTATGTGCTCTTTATTGAGACGGACTGGATCTATCAGGTGTTCTACAACAGCCTTTGGTGTAATGACTATCTTATAGCCAAGTCTATGGATAAGGCAGCCTGCCAGAAGCTCCTCACCGCCTCCAAAATCGTTTCCCCTGCGTCCATATCTGCATCTGAAACCTCCTATTTCAAAAAGTGCCTGCCTTTTGGCTGTCCAGTTGGCACCCCAGGGAAACTCCCACCAGTTCTCTGTAATGGTAATTTCGTTATACTGAGGATCAAAATGACTCCAATAAACTAACGCCCTGTCTTCTAGCCAGGCTGGACGTTCTTGAGGGATATCCACAAGTATTTTTCCACCCACCAGGCCGGCATCAGGTACCTGATTGTATGCACGGTCTATTTCAGATAGCCAGTCTGGATTTGCAACTGCATCATCATCAAGAAAACAGATTACCTTTCCCTTGGCTTCGGAAATGCCTGCGTTTCTGGCATGGGATAAGCCCTTAAAAGGGCATAGAATCATCCTCAATGAAGGAAGCTTTTTTTGGGGGTGCTTTTTCTGAAGATCTTGCAAAAGTCCCTTTAGGTCGTTTTCTGGGTCGTTATTTACAACTATGATCTCAAAATCCTCAGGGGGAAAGTCTTGTTCTAGAACTGCCAATATGGCCTTGTCCAGGATATGGGTTCTTCTATAGGTACATATGATGACAGAATATTTATAAGTCGGCCTTGGAGGCTCGAAAATCTCTTTTTCTATAGAGTTAAACTGTTTTTTTCTGCACAGTATTTCAGAGGCAAGAAAGATGTCTTTGCATTTTTCAACCCTGTGCCAGCCTTGATAGGGAACCTTGGTTTTTACTTGGCTTTCTTTGTCCAGGGTAAGGCAAAGATCCCAGGCAGGATCAACCTTATCCGGAAGGGATTTATGCTCCCGTTGCACTACCAATACCTTGGTACAGTGTTGTGGAAGTTGTTCATCTGGAGGTGGCAAAAGGATGCTATCTTTTTTGTCAACAAATTTTATGTAAACACATGGAAACCACAATTTGGGAAGGGATTTAATAGGCCATGCATCTTTTGAAGCGATCAGATCGCCACTATCCTTGGCCATTTTTACCAGTTGATTGACAAGCTTTGTAGCATTGCCGCTTTCATCTTCAACGATCCACCAAAGCGGGGTGAGATTAAAGTCCCTCCTAAAGTCGTCGAATACCATCAGATATTCCCTGAGTTTTAGTATCTGAAGCTCTTTTTCTCTGGATGTAAGAGATGTGCCATGGAAGCGATATTCATAAACAGTGTCTTTAAAGTCTGCATGGCGTATTTTGAAAAACTCGTTAATCTGCATGAAGTAATCGTAGTCTTCAATGGTAAATCTGTAGGCAGAATAATCCCTTAGCAAGGCTGCCACCCTGGCCCTGTATAAGAAGGCAGCGCCTATGTATTGATTAGGCCAGACATTGAGCTCGTATGTGTCTTCGGGTAGATGAACATGACCACTTCCAGGTGGTACCTGATAGTTGCAGTACCAGTCGGAATCTTTAAGTATCTTTCCATCCTCCCCTATAATGTCCATGTTTGCATAGGTCATATCCCAGTCTGGGTGATTCTTTAGGCATCGGACTAGCCTTTCAATGCAATCCGGCTTTAACCTGTTGTCATCGCTTGTCCAGGTAAGGAATTCACCTCTTGCAACCCTAAATCCGTTGGACAAACTCCTGGGAAGTTTCTGGTTTGACTGATGGATAGCCACTATCCTGTTGTCCCGCTTTGCATATTCATCAATAATTGTCGGAGAAGAGTCTGTTGAGCCATCATTTACGATAATTAACTCAAAATTTTCATATGTTTGATTGAGAATGCTTTCGATAGCCTCAGAAAGATGTTTTTCACCATTAAAAACTGGCAGTACTATCGATACCAAATCAGATACATAGGGAGGGAAAAATGATGAAAGGCCATTCGGCCTTAACCGTTTTCGCTCCTTTTTATACCTTGCAAAATAATATTGATACCAGTTTTTCAGTGGGGTGTTAGGAGTAGGCGCACCAAAGGCGAGCTGGATGACTTTTCTCACACTGTTTTTTAATATTCGTTCCATTGCAGATCAAGACATGTCAAGTCGTTTCAATCTTTCTGTTATCAATTATTCAGATAGACTACACGCCATTTTTTTTCTAATCTCTGCCTGAGCTCTTCGATTCTGGCCTTTTGTCTGGCCTCATTAGCCTTTTGGAAGACAAGTTTCCGGACCCTTTCAAAGGGGTCTGTTATGGGTTCTTGTCTATCTGTAAGTCTGACAATGGTAAAACTGTTTCCAATTACAAGGATGGGGCTTAGCTGTCCCCTTTTTAACTTTAATATCTGGGCCTTGGCTTCCTCAGGTGCAAGGCTAGAGGCAGGAACAAACCCAATGTCCCCGCCTCTTGAGGCACTGATTGGTTCTTCCGAGTATTTTTGCACTACTTCTTCAAAAGGAGCTCCATTTTGTAGCTCTGACAGAGCCTTTTCTATCCTGGCCCGTGCCTTTTTCTTATCCTTATCTGTAAAATAGACTTTAATTTGAGAAAGCCTGAGAAGAAGCGGGGTTGAAAATTCATCTATATGATTTTTGTAATACTCTTTGGCCTCCTTTTCGGTTATGGGGGGTAGATCCGGCAAAAGTTCCTGTTTTATTCTCAAGAGATAAAGAGCCCTGTCCTGATTTGCAGGCTCTGGAATCTTCTGCTCTTTCCCCTCAAGAAGAAGGAGTTTTTCCAAAACAAGTTCTTTTAAAAGTCTGTCTGGCCCATTTGGAATCTGCAAAAAACCGTAGTATATCGGTGATGACCTGCCAAACTCTACAACTTCCTTAAGGGTTATAGGCGTGTCGCCAATTTTGGCAAGTATCCTGTTCATTGCACTTGGATCATTCAAGTCTATGAACTTTTTTCCAGCCTGAACAGGCATGGAGGTAGACACGGCCAGCAGGAAAATTGATGTTAACAATATAAGAAGGCCTTTGCTGCAGAAGTTGGATTTTGACATACTATGCACCCCTGATATTCCATCGTTATTTCTTTTTTATTAGTAATTGAAAAAGTCGCATAAAAAGACTGGTATGCTCCTTTTTATTGAGCCGATCACAAGATAGCCCTTTAAAATAACTGTTTTCGAGCCATAAATCACGTTCTTTGATCTGTTGTTCCACCTCTTTGTCAAGCCGGACAGCCAGTGAATCACTTTCGTGGTTTGGGGCAGGCTGAGCCTTTATGATAAACTGATATACTAAACCATCTGGACTTTTTATGAGATATTTTCTAATTGGCCCAGGCAGACTGTGAAAAACCCTTTTGAATTCAGTGTGTTCAACTGGCACCTTATGGGTCAGCCATTTGTCTATAAGGTAGCCTGTCTCGCGTAAGAGGCTACGAAAACTTGGCCCGGTAAAGAATCGAAGATGTGTCCTGTCCAGAAGACCTATGTCTGAATAGGGGAACTGGGCTGACATTAAATTTGCAACTATTCCAACGTGGGACGCATTTGGGATGGATATGACTAGGTATCCGTCTTGTCTTAAAAGGTGTTTACATTGGACCAAGGTTCTCTCGGGTGTTTTGAGATGTTCCAGAATATCAGCAGCTATGATCACGTCAAACTGCCCGTTTTTAAAAAGCCTTCTCAAGTCTGTCTCATCAAGGTTACAGACAGTCACATCCCGGCAGAAATCTCTGGCAGCCTTTGCCGCCTCTGGGTCTATCTCAATACCTCTCACCTGACAACCAAGGTGTTTGGTCAAGACCTTTGACATATGGCCTGGTCCGCATCCAAGTTCAAGGACCTTCTTGTTCTCGCCTACCAGGTCCAAAACCTTGTTAGGTGTGGAGTCTGCCTCTAGGTCTATTTCATAGGCATAGCGAAATCTTTTACTGTTCATCTGTTATCTTGCTCTTCCACATGGTGTTCATGTATGCCCACTGCCACCATTGACAAGGCATATCTAGAATATCCTGTCTAAATTCTTTTACTGTCTGAAAGAAGGCATCTTCTCCGATGCCAGCAGTGGGTCTTATCTCCACTTTTACCTGCCATTTTTTTCTAGGTTTTACCACACTGTAAACAATCGGGCTTTCTGTCTTCTGAGAGATCCTGGCTATGCCACGCGGAAGTTTTAGCGTGCCGCCCAAAAAGGGCACGTGATAAAAATTTCGCACAGTTTCCGGATAGGCATCCATGAGTATGACCATTATCTCATTTCTCTTAAGGGCTCTGTATATGTGCCTCGGGTTGTCTTTTAAAGTAAGACCAGGTCCCTTTGTTACCTCGTAATATTTTTTAAGCTTTTTTGTTAGAAATCGCCTGTCTATCCAGTCAAGGTAAGGGTTGTCTTTATCTACTGCCTGGCTGAGTATGCCATTTCTTACTCCCATATGTCCAAGACTGTAGGCTGTCATGTTTAGTCTACAAAAGTGGGAAGTGGCAATTATTAGCCCTTTGCCTCTTGAAAGTGCCTTTTCAATATGATGAACCCCTTCAATATGGGAAAGCTTCTTCATTTGGGAAGGATTGAGTCTTGGAACCAGATACGAGTCCAGGGCTTCAAGAGAGAGCATATGAAGATGTTTTTTAATGCATTTGTTTCTGTCTTCTATCTTCAAGCCCTTTCCCTGGAGGATGCACTTTTCCAATCCCTTTACCCACTGGCGCATGTAGGACTGTCTGAAATTCCTGTCCATTGGAGAAATCAGGGCTGCAAGGCTGTAGGCCAAAGACATGGGAAATAGGGAAAGAACAGGATAGGCCATAAGCAGCCTTGCAGCCTTTGAAAGACCTTTTAAGGCTCTCATCATTTTTGAAAAAGACCCTTTATGGCCTTAAAAAACCTTCTAAGGGGGTTGAGCGTAGTGTCATTTCCCCCAAAGCCTTTTCTCATTTTTAGGATCCTGGCCGGATTTCCCGCAACTATCGAAAAGGGCAGCACATTCTTTGTAACCACACTGCCCGCTCCCACAACGGCTCCTTCACCTACTGTCACACCTTGAAGAACAACAGCACCTGCTCCGATCCACGCCCCTTTGGAAATCAAAACCGGACCGTAGGTAAGGCCATGATCACATATTGCCTTAGGTAGCCCATCGTAATGATGCCCTGCGCTTAAAAGCTTGACTCCAGGGCCTATCAGGACCTGGTCTTCTATTGTGAGCCCACCTTCACCAGAAAGATAACAGCCTACATTGACGATTACCTGGGAGCCTATTCTTATAAAGGCTTCCGTGTTTGCATGTGTGTCTCCAGTGACAAGCCTGATATTATCCAGAAGGGTGACATAGTCACCAAGGGTTATTGTTCCCCTTTTCCTGTTTGACAGGTCTGCAAATATGGATACACTTTCAGCAATTCTGCATCCAGTGCCAATCCTGTCTATGCCTTGCGGTACGATCCTGTTATCAACAATTTCAGGAAGGCCAACAAAATCAGCCACCTTGTCTCACCCTTTTTCTATATGCCATTTATGTGGAATATGAACCAAACACATCTCCTTAGGATCAGCCCTGACCACAAAGCTCAGGATGCCTTCTGCCATATCAAATACCTGAATTGCATGTTCGTCTAACAGATAAACATACCACTTGTACATACCTGAAAGAAGAGGCAGTTCCGGTATTTCCATGGTAATGGAGGCCTGGTTTTGTCCTCGGATGGGAGGAAGGTCATCGGCTGCTGTAGATGTGAAGAAAATTTTCAGGCCATCATCCCTTTCCAGTACCAGGGCAGTGTGAAAAGGTATATCCGGCTGCAAGATTTTGGCCTTTATACGGAGCAAAAGCCTGGAGTGAGACATGAATTTTAGGGAGGGATGACCTGTTTCATTTAACAACTCAACTTCTTTCAGCTTAACTGGAGATGAGTCAAACAATCCCTGTTCTCTGGCGTCTTCAGGAGGAATTTCTATTGGAACTTCAGAATCTTCTATGCCGTCCTTACGTCTTTGATACTGTTCATAGGCCGCCACGACATTTTCGGTCTCTCCCATAGATTTTATAACGCCATCTTTAAGCCATATGGCCCTTTGACAGAGATTTCTTATCTGATACATGTTATGGGAGCAAAACAAAATGGTTTTACCTGCCTTTCTAAAGGACATTATTCTGTCAAGGCTCTTTTTCTGAAAATGGATATCACCTACAGAAAGAAACTCGTCTACCAGGAGCACGTTGGGGTCCGTGCATGTAGCTACAGCAAAGGCCAGTCTTACAAACATTCCAGAGGAGTAGGTCTTTACAGGCCGTTCCAAAAAGACAGGGTCAAGCTCTGAGAATTCTACTATTTCAGGATAGATGGCATCTACTTCCTTTTTAGACAAACCAAGTATTGCCGCCTGCAGATATACGTTTTCCCTCCCTGAAAGCTCGGGATGAAAGCTGGAACCAAGCTCCAGCAGAGCCGAAACCCTGCCCTTAAGGGAACAGGAACCAGAAGTTGGTCTTAATGTCCCTGCGAGTATCTTTAAAAGAGTGCTCTTTCCAGCACCATTTTCACCAATAAGCCCAAAGGTTTCTCCTTTTCTAACACAAAAGGTAACATCCTTCAGGGCCTGAAAGTCTACATGGAAATCTTTTCTAAAAATAAGTTCCTTTAGCCTGTCAGAGGGCCTTTTATAAAGACGGTATGTTTTAGTGAGGTCTTTTACCTCTATTGGACAGAGATGGTTAGAGTTCATCTGTAAGACCTGGCTTTAAAAGGGAAAAGACAGTTGATCCCAATATAAAGATGGCAAGGGAACTTATACCTAAGATCAGGAGATCGCCAGTGGCAACGGTGCCCTTTATAAATAGATCTTGATAACATCTTACAAGCCATGTGAGAGGGTTGTAGGCCAAAATCCACCTGAATTTGGGTGGAACCATCGATTCTGGATAGAGGATTGGGGTCAGGTAAAACCAAAGTTGCAGTCCAACATTAACAATCTGTACAAAATCTCGATATATGGCGCACAAGGCTGAAAAGAGGTATCCAAAACCAGACGTTAGTATCACCTGAAGGCATAAAAGAATTGGCAGATATACAAGTCCAATGGGTTTTAGACAGCCAAATTTCCATAGAAGTCCTATGTAGATGACGGTTCCAAAAATTTGGGGAAGAAGGGAGGTAAAGACTGGAACCAGCGGCAAAATCTCTATTGGAAATACTGTCTGTTTTAGCAGTGAAGACTGGCTTATGAGAGAGTTGGCCGAAAGATTAAGGGCCTCTGATAGGCTTATCCAGGGTAGCAGGCCCGCAAGGAGATAGAAAAAATAGCCAGCACTAGTTGGAAGCTCGGGTATCTTGACTTTTAGGACCAGGGCAAAAAAGACATAATATATGGCAATGGTGGAAATGGGTAGTATTACAGTCCAGAAAAGACCAATGGCAGAGCCAGCATATCTGGCCTTCAGGTCCCTTTTTATCCACAGGCCCAGGAGAAAACGGTTCTTGTACAGATTTTTAAGTAAAGCCATTCCTAATGAAGAAAGTGAGTTTTTGAGGAAAGATTTTAGTGTGGGGTTGGGCTAAGGGCAATAAAAAAGCGGGAGCTGATGCCCCCGCTTTTTAGAGATTTACTTTAGCAGTATATAATTACCTACCACCTGCTCCAGTACAACCACAGGGCTGTGAAGGCTGAGAAGCCTCACGAGCCTCTCCACACTCAGCTGCAAGCAGTGTCTGCTGTGCACCAAAGAGTGAGCTGCTGATGTAGGAGTAAGCAAAACCAGCATTTGATCCAGGCATGGTCATGTTGATAAAGCCATCTACAAAGTCAAGTGGCATGCCGGGAATATTGCAAGGAATGATCTTGTTAAGTTCGTGAGGCAGTGTGATTGTAACAGACTTTAGCTGCTCATCATCGTTCCAAGCGTTAACTGTCATAGGAATAGCTTTCTTTTTGCTATCTACATAAGGATCAACAAGCCATACAACTATTGTTGTTGCTGCATTGTAAGTAGGATCCAGCCAGTAGCGAACGTCAAAAACGGTTCCTGCCTGTATACCATTGGCAAGAGCCATAATGGTGTCAGGTTCATTTTGTGGTGCGCCAGCAAAATCTGCAGCATCAAGAGGAATTACAGGTACAAAGATGGCATCTTTGTTGGCCTGGTCTACCAAAAATGCATTACCAGCAATCTGGAGATCTGGAGCTGTGCTGTGGAACACAAGATAACCCTCTTTATTGTCCAGAAGCCTTCCAGCAGAAGCCTTCCAAGAAAAACCTACAAGATCGTCATCAGTACATACCAGAGTTCCATCTGTTACATGGTGGCTGTCTATGTCAAAAAAAGTCCAGTGTATCACTCTTTTGGCTGTTGCATTGTGGCTTGTACAATCAAGCTGACAAGTGATACCGACTACTGTGTCTACCTGTGCACCATCATGATATACCGATGGCACAAGAAGTCCTGCATCGTATTTACCAAGTGTTACTGCCTGTGCCTGCACTGCCAAGAGTAACAGGCCAAAAATTCCAAGAAATCCGACTAACTTTTTCATGTTTCTAACTCCTTTCTTTTTTAAAGTTAACTCCCTTTAATTGTACGTTATTTGGTTATCTTGTCTAGAATCCCTCCGGGCCATCACCCCCTTTCCTCTGTTTTTTGTTTGTATTTAGGTCCTTCAATCTTCCTGTGATGAAACCATTTTCCGTCTATTTTTTTCCACCTGTCCTTCACTGTATCTGGAAATACTAGACGGCTTCCCAAAGCCGGAATTATGTAATGAAGTTTCACCGTAACAGTAGCATTATCACCATCTATTTGTATATCTTTTACAGATACATCCTTATAAATGACATTTCCACCTTTTACATACTGACTTATTGGAACGGCCTTTTGATAGGCTGGCTCTTCTAATTGATAGCAAGTAATCATGTCTCCTGTCAACTTGGAATTCCAATATTTGACAGCCCTCTGCCTGAGGTCTTTATCTTCGCCTTTTTGAAAAAAGCCAGCATGAGAAAGCGAAGGAAGAATAAACAGCAACAGGATAATTGATCCTGATATATTATATTTGGTGTATCGACTCAACTCTACAATCATATTAAATTAATTCTGTGATAAGCTGTTTAAATAGTCTACCATTTCTTGGGTAAGCAGCAACGGGTAATCATAATAAAGTATGCCGTTGTTTTTCCCGACCTCGAGAAGCTTGCTGTATGTTGTAAAATCCTGCATAAAAGGATAATCTTGCAAATACAATATCCAGATTCCTCTTGGCCTCCTAAAACAATACCTTCCATTTCTATCTGTTTGGGTAGTGATATCTTCTGGATCACTTGAAATTTTTACATTAGCTAGACCTTCGCCTTCGTCATATTCTTTGTTACCATTTTTATCAAAATACACATGCCCGCACTGGATCCACTCTGGCTGTGGCCCAGCTGGCCGAGTGTATACCAAGGTGAGTAAATATGCATTTGCAACGGTTCCCGGCTTTAATGTGGCTGCTCCACCGCAAAAGCTTACTCCAAACTCAACATAGTCGTTATCCAATAGTAGGGTTGTGTTACCTGAATCCATCAAATTGGAATACATTGCATCTATAAGATTAAAAAAAAGGATCTGTGCCGCCCTTGCAGGTTCTATGTAGTCCTGCATAATTATTGCGGTTGTGGCTATCTCGGTCTTTAAGGCCTTGTATTCCGGCGAGAGTGAAACATCCTTTAAAAGAATTCTTCCAGTATCTAGGCCACTTGATAAAGCATTTTCACAAATCTGCAAGGCTACCATATCAAGCTTGTTGTTATGCAAGATAGGCCATCTGTCTTGAAGTTTCTGTATAAAATCGATGGTCGCATTTGTTGATATCTCTTCTTGATCATTGACCGCAAGCCATCCCGAGTCTTCAAGGAATTTTACAGGGTCTTGTTTAAGTTTATAAGAGGCCTCTATTACCCAATTTTGGGCATTTAAAAAAGAATCAGAATTTCCCTCCTGGTCAGCAAAAACCTTTGGTATGCAGAATCCAGTAACAATCAAAAACGATATTATGAAAATAACGGTTCGCCTCATAAAACCCACAATATATTTATTTTCAATAAATATAGCAAATAGTAGGCCAAAAAAGATACGTTTTTAGAGTGTAAAAGTTTTTCTTAATACTCTTTTTGATTGGTTGAAAGTCAGCTTAATTAATAAAAGGTTAATTTTATACCCTTGTGTTCAATCTTGACCAGCCCTATCAAATCACGATCAGAAAGGCCCATAGAGGATGCCAACTGTTTTTCCAGCCGTATTTGAAAATATCAGGTCAAGGTTTCCATCTTTGTTAATATCTACAAATGTAAAATCTCTTGGAAGACTTCCCGCCGGCTTCTCAGTCATTTTCCAGGTTTTATTTTCTTTTTTGGCAATAAAAAGCCTCATCTCTTCTCCAAGCCCTAGCATTGGAAGGTGACTGGAGTCAAATCCTACGGCTGCTAGTCCGCTAAAACCCCATACAGGGGCTGGTATTTTTTCAAATTTCTTTATGCCTCCCTGGCAGTTGCCATAGTATATGTTGCAGGCCTTTCCCACCTCTAGTGTTACAGATGCATCTTGACAGCCATCATCATCCAGGTCAGCCAATTTTATGTAGGCCGGCCCGTCTTTTATCACACCTGTTGGTTTACCAGGCTTTTTAATGTAGTATTTAGAAAATTTTCTATTTCCCTGGTTCAGGGCTACAACAGCCGATCCTGGATACAGTTCGACCCAAAAGATATCCGGCCTACCATCATTATTCCAATCAGCTATTTCAACATTTTGAGCCCCTTTGTTTGCCCTTACGATTTGTGTTTCAAATGCAAAGTCTTTTCCTTTGCCCCATAAAATAACCATAGAATTGCCATCATGGGGACCAAGTATAATGTCTAAATGACCGTCTTTATCAAGATCTGAACACTGGATACTTACCGCATTAATAGGCACGGGAACAGATGCCTTCTTTATAAACCCTTTTCCTGTATTCTGCCAAAGTTGAACATCAAACACCCCTTCTCCTGCAAGAAGTATGTCAGGCAACCCATCCTTGTTCCAGTCTATTATGGCAATTTTTCCAGGATGGTAACCGACTTGATCTTTTTCATATACAGGCCCTTTAACAAATTTTTTGTTAGGCCTCCCCCA
>Ga0256835_1000508_pt1 | contig 28671 bp, 26 predicted proteins | sample PIR30metaG_FD_185972 | JGI IMG/M metagenome (GOLD analysis project Ga0256835, IMG submission 185972) | Hydrothermal vent microbial communities from East Pacific Rise, Pacific Ocean - PIR-30 | ecosystem: Environmental > Aquatic > Marine > Hydrothermal vents | place: Pacific Ocean: East Pacific...
TGACTTTTACTTCTCTTAAAAGTTTTGCTCCGAGTGTGAGAAAGTTTAGTCCTTTTTCGCCTTTGAACTTTATATTTTTCAGTATTTTCCCTTTATCATTTTTTATATTTATATTCAAATCCGCTGCATCTTTAAGATAAAAACAGATATCCGCCGGTCTTCCGCCAAAATAGTATTCTCCATAGTATCTTCTCGGAAGTTTTGCGCTTTCAATATCAAATATCTGAACATCCTTTGTAAGGTCAAGTTTTTGAATGTATCTTACATCAAGAGCCCACATTCCCCTTCCGTGAGTTGCAATTACCATTATATTATCTCTCGGATGGATGATTAAATCATGTACATAGGTTGTAGGAAGATTTCCTGAAATAGCCTGCCATGATTTTCCATCATTTAAGGAGACAAATACTCCGTAATCTGTTCCAACATAGAGCACTCCTTTTTTAACAGGGTCCTCTCTTATTACATTAACCGGCCCTATTGGTAAGTTTGATGTTATGTTTACCCATGTCCTGCCATAATTTGTTGATTTGTAAACATAGGGTTTAAAATCATCATCCCTTTTGCCATTCTGAGTTACATAAACGGTTGCCGGATCATACTTTGAAGCCACAACCCTTGAAATCCACTTTTTGTATGCAAGGCCCTTTGTTATCTCTTTCCAGTGTATTCCACTATCTTTTGTAAGCCACAATCTTCCGTCATCAGTCCCTGCATAGATCACTCCGAATTTAAACGGAGATTCTGAAATGGTGAAAATGGTTTGATACTGAATATCTCCGATTTTATTGGGATTATTGTAAGAGAGATCGGGGCTTATTTTCTCCCAATTGTTTCCCATATACATTGATCTGAAAAGAAAGTTTAGCCCGAGATAGACAATCTTGGGGTTGTGGGGGGATACTATTATGGGAGCAAGCCACTGTCCTCTGAGCGGTTTTTCTCCGGGTTTGATTTTTGGGTAAATTTTTGCAACTTTTCCACTTTTTATATCTGTTCTTGTTATGTGTCCGTAGAATGTTGAAGAGTAAACGATGTTGCTATCCTCAAAGTCTATTGCATGGGTTGAGCCTTCTCCTCCTGGAGCATTTTCCCATTTTACAGCCGGGATATGATTTCTTCCATGGCTCAGGTCAACAGTTGCCCTGAAGCTTCCGTGGTCCTGAATTGAGCCATAAACATGAAAGGGTTTATCCATATCATAGGAAACATTGAAAAATTGTGCCACGGGAATTTTATCAGCAAAGGTTCTCCAGTGTTTTCCACCATCATAGGAGATTGCAAGCCCTCCATCATTTACATTAACTAAATAATTGGGATTTTCCGGGTCAATCCAGAGCCCGTGATGATCTCCGTGCATGCCTCTTAAAGGTCTGAAAGTTTTTCCTCCGTCCTCTGAAACATTCAAAGCAAGTCCCATAACATAAATTTTATTTTCATTTATGGGATCAACTCTGATTTGTCCGAATACCCATCCGTATGTATTGGCAAGCCTTCTCATATATTTATTGTTAGGGCTTACCTCTCTCCAGTGCTCTCCATAGTCATCACTTCTGTAGATTGTGGCTCCCCTGATCATTCCTTTTCCGGGTTTGCCATATTCATCTATCTCCTCTTTTCTCCACTTTCTATGAAGCTTGTAATTATCTATGAATGCATAAAGTACATTTGGTTTTGCTTTGCAAAGGTCAATACCAATTCTTCCTCTGTACTTTGCCGGAGGAAGTCCGTTATTTATCGGCTTCCAGGTTTTGCCACCATCTGTTGTTTTGTATATGCCGCTGTACTTATAATTATCCTCATTCCTCGGATCATTCCACTTTTTCCTTATTCTCTGCCAGAATGCAGCGTAAAGAATATCAGGATTTTTAGGATCCATAAGAAGGTCAATGGCTCCCGTCATATCATTTACATAGAGAATCTTTTTCCATGTTTTGCCACCATCAGTTGTTTTATAAACTCCTCTTTCCTTATTTCTTGTCCATTCGTGTCCGCTTGCAGCTATATAAACTATGTCAGGATTTTTCGGATGAATTATTATCCTTGAAATTGTGTTTGTATCTGTAAGGCCCATGTACTTCCATGTCTTTCCTCCGTCAACAGATTTGTAAACTCCTCCACCTGCCTGAGAACTTCTGAAAATATTTGCTTCTCCTGTTCCAATCCATATTATATTTGGGTTGGAAGGAGCTATTTCAATATTTCCTATTGAGGTCGAGATTCCATGCTCAAATACAGGCTTCCAGCTTACTCCTTCATCTTCGGATTTCCAGACTCCTCCCGATGCTGTTGCAACATATATTGTATAGTACTTGCCTTTTGGTGTGACAACAGCCACATCTGTCATCCTTCCGCTGATATTGGTGGGGCCCAAAAACTGCCACTTCATATTTTTGAAAATAGAGCTTTCTCTCATTGAAACATAATTGTCATACCACTTGAGTCTGAGCTCGGGCGGTGTGTTTTTAACTATTTTTGAAGTTTTTGAAAAAGCAAATGAGCTGAAAATAAAGATAATTGCTAAAGTTAAAATGAAAAATCTTAACTGTTTTTTATGGAACATAATACCTCCTTTAAGGCTTAATATTAATTATACGAGAATTGTATGGGTTTGTTAATCTTATATTGGGTATTTTGGAGAGAAAGTTTAATAACCGAATCTCGGGTTTACCACATTGTTGTAAATTGAACCGAATGTTATGCGTATCCCGAGGGAAATATAATAATCATAATTTGTTTCAAGAGCTGAAGTTCTTAATAAAATCTCCTCCTGAGTTAGGTCTCCTTTCGGGAGGTATAGCTGATTATGAATCACAGAGTAAGAAGAATAAGCAAAGAAAGAGACTCCCTTTGAGATCCTCCATGATAGATTTCCCGAAAACTCAAGACTGTACTTTTTTGTATCATGAAGATATTGCTGAAAATCCACTCCAATGTTTGCATCTCCCCATCTCTGTATAATTCCGAACTCACTCACAAGTGAGTGAAACCACAATGTCTCTTTGTCTTTATTATATATTGTGGTTTCATAATACTCCACTTTTTCAATTCCCATCCCATAATTAATTCTGAATATTTTTGAGGTTGCTTCAGAGTAGGGGAATATATTGTATTCTATGGCGGGGGAAAATTGGTATCTGATTTTTCTGTTGTAATAGGATGAAGAGTCAGTTCTAATTTTGCCTCCGAAGGAAAAATGCTCGTTTATTGCACCTACATATGTACCTCTGAAAAGCCAATGCTTTCTTTCGCTTTTAAGCTCGCTTTCTCCCATTTTGAAAATAGATGTGCTTTTCCGATTGAAAAATCTTAACTCAATTCTGCTTGCTTCTGTTACTCTTTTCGCACCGGCAGAATAATTTAAAGCTTCATAACTATAGGATTTCTCCCCTCCCTTTGAAAGGCCGAAGCCAATGTCGAAAACCCAATTATTCCACTTATCCTTTATCTGTTTTGTTTCCTTTATTCCTGTAAACATAATATCAAGATATTCTGCTATTCTTGTCCTTCTTGCGTATTGAAAAAGTCCGGCTTTAAGACCCTTGACTATTTTTTCTCTTCTTTTGTCCTCTGTATCGCTTTGATTTGTAATTACGAAAAGTTTATCATTAATCCCTTTAAATCTATTCTGTCCTTTAAATTCAATCGTGTATTTTCTTCCACCGCTTCCCGTTCTCAATAGAGTGATTAAAATATAAACATCCGCTTTTTTGGGCTCTATCACATAATTTACGAATGTAATGTTTTTCCTTATATAATCCATATCACAGGAAAAGCAATCAATAAAAACTTTCGGAGCATCCTTTTTTATTTTCAAAAAGAATGATTGCGCCTCATTGTTTGTTGTGATTATTGCAAAAGAGTTTAAAGCGAAGAGTATTAGGATTAAATATAGAATGATTTTCCTCATCACCAGTCTTACCTCCCTTTATAAAATCTCCACTATTTTACAATATTCTGACTTTAAAAACCAGGATTATTGAATTTCCATTTTTTCCCAGAGATGAAACTCCTGCTACAAAGAAAGTATTGTTTTTTACCGATGTTTCGGATGAGATTAAGGTTTCATAAGGATCCTCATTGCCGTATCTTTCTCTTTTCTTGCCTTTCAAGTAAAAGCCAAAGTTTATTATCTTCCCCTTTTCTCCTTCCTCTATTTTTGCTCTCTCGATAATCAAGTGAAGGTTATAGGAAGATGTTAGTTTTATTTTTGAATAATTACTTCTCTCTTTTACAATGATTGATGATATGCCGTCCAATTTGTAAGATTTAAAGGAAAAAAGTGATTTTATCTCTTTTACTACTGGTGAAAGTTCTGGGTCCTTTATCCTTTCTCCGGTTTTCTGCTTTGAAGCAATTATCGTATAAACTTTGAAAAGTATGTTCTTTTTCGGTTTGTCCAATTTTCTTAGTTCTTCTTCAAACTGTTTTAAATTATTTTTTGAAATAACTACAGTTATGTAAGGTGAAGAGTTGGTGTAAAAGAATCTGTGTGCATAAGGCCTTAGAATTTGGGAAACATCTCTTGGAGAGATATACTTGAGTTTATATGTTTTTGTTATTCTACCGCTTGAATTTGAGGTTTTACCATTTGATGAGAAAAGCGTGATTGGTAGAATGAGAACCAATAAAATTAAAATAATTATGATTTTTTTACTCATTTTTACCTCCTTCTGTTTTATAATTTTTTAATTTGAATCCTCTCTTTTGAAACCACATTATTTTTATGTTTTTATCTGGAATAACTATTTCTGTTTTAAGTTCACTTAGTGTTAACTCCTGTTTTTTTTCTGTTTTAAAAACAAAAAGTGAGAAAAAGAGAAAAATAGCTACTATTAAGAGTGCTGCAAATCCTCCCAAAGCAAGTTTTTTCTTAAAACCAATATGATTTTGAGGTGATTCTGTAATTCTTTTCTCTATTTTTTCAAAGACTTTGTTTACCTCTATTTCCGGAATATCGGAATTTTTCATCTCTTTGTATTCTTCTATGATTTTTAAAAAATCATCCTTCATAATAGTTTCTCCTTTTTTAAATATTTTTTTATTTTTTCAGTACCCCTTTGTAGATGCTTTTTTACTGTGTTTTCCGAGCATCCCATTATCACTGAAATCTCTCTGAGGGAAAACCCTTCCATATACTTTAAATTAAAAGCTATCCTCTGTTTTGGAGATAAAAAAGAAATCGCATAATCCATTTTGTCCTTTATCTCCTTTTTTTCAAAATTTACGCTTGGGGTCTCATGATTCTCTCTGATTTTAACTTCTGAAATGCCAAAAATTCTCTTTAATTTTCTTTTTCTCAAATAATCTATTGAAATATTTGTGCAGATTTTAAGAATCCATTTTTTTAAGGAGCTTTCATTTTCAGAGGTGAATTTTTCTATGCTTTTAAAAGCTCTTACAAAAGTTTCCTGTAAAATTTCCTCCGCATCTTCCTTATTGTTTGTATATTTATATGCAATTGAAAATATCATTTTATAATTCTCCTTATAAAGAATTTTAAGTGCTTCAATTCTCTTCTCCTTTAAAAGTTCAATTAATCCTCTTTCTTTAATCATTTTTTATATTATATATAACGAGTAAGATATGTTTAAGGGTGACAGAGGAATTAAAAATGAAAAATGAAGAAATTAAAAGTGAAAAATAGCTCTGAGAATAGAGTCAAAAACAGGCTCGAAGCTATGAAAAAGCCATGAGTCCTGAGCAAAACTTAGCTTAAAGCTGTGGGCTCGAAGGCTATAAAAATATTGAAGATTTTTTTTACAAATGTTAAAATCCGAAAACAGGTGAGATATGAAGATATTAATGATAGCGCCGGAACCTTTTTTTGAATCAAGAGGAACTCCGTTCAGTGAATTTTACAGGATAAAAGCTCTTACCGAGATGGGACATACTGTTGATTTGATCACCTATCCTTTCGGAGAGGATGTTGAAATTGAAAATTTAAGGATTTTTCGCTCATTTAAACCTCCTTTTATTAAAAGGGTAAAAATAGGGCCCTCTTTTGCAAAATTTGTTCTTGACTTTTTTCTGTTCCCCAGAGCTTTTTTCAGAGGGCTTTTCGGTAAGTATGATTTTATTCATACCCATGAAGAGGGAGGATACATAGGAGCTTTTCTTAAAAAGTTTTTTGGGAAAAAGCATCTTTATGATATGCATTCCTCTTTACCCCAGCAAATGACAAATTTTAATTTTACGAAATCAAAATTGATTATTGGCTTTGTAAAATTGATGGAGAATTTTGTTCTAAAAAATTCTGATTCAATAATAACAATATGCCCGGCTCTTCAGGACTATGTTTTGTCTCAGTTTCCCAAAGCAAATTCCCATCTTATTGAGAATTTTTTGGATGAGGAGTATGAAGTTGATTTGAAGAGAGTGGAAGAGATAAAATCCCTTTTCCCGAATAAGAAGATAGCTCTTTATGCTGGTACGCTGGAACATTATCAGGGAATAGACTTGCTTCTGGAGTCAGTTGAATTTATTGGTGATAGTATTGGGATTCTTATTGTAGGTGGAATGAAGGAGCAGATAGATTATTATAAGAAAAAGTATAATCCTGATGAAGAAAAAGTGAAATTTATTCCTCAGGTTCATAAAAAGGATGTGATAAATTTTGTTGAAGCATGTGATACCCTTTTATCTTTAAGGAAAAAAGGGACGAATACTCCCCTTAAGATTTACAGTTATCTTAAATCAGGAAAACCCATTGTAGCTACAAATATATTAAGCCATACTCAGATTCTCGATGAAAAAATCTCAATTCTTGTCTCCCCCGAGCCGAAAGCAATAGCAAGGGGGATTGAAAGAGCTCTTTCTGAAGAGGGAAAGATAATTTCAAAAAATGCTCTTAATTTTGCCGAAGAGAATTTTACAAAAGAACGGTATATTGAGAAAGTAAAAAAGGCAATTGAAATTTTTGAGAAAAAATCATCCTGATGTTGGAAAGGATTTTTTAAATTGTTTTTTTCTGACTTTTGTGATATATAATATAACTTTGTTAAAAGGGAGAAAAGATGCGCAGGTTAAATAAAGTCTTGGTTGTTCTTTTTTTTATGCTTTTAGTTTATCCTTTGCTTTCTCAAGAGGTCGTTTCATTAAAAGTCAAAGGAAACAATAGAGTTTCGGCAGATACTGTTCTTTATTATTTTGGTATTTCAAAAGGAGAGCAGTTTAGTGTTGAAAGAGTTGACAGAGGAATAAAAAAACTCTGGGAAACCGGCTTTTTTGATTATATTGAGGTTAAGAAAGAGGAATCTGTCCAGGGAATTAACCTTATTGTGATTGTTAAGGAGAGACCTATAGTTAAAACTATAAAATATAAAACAAAAGGAATAAAGGAAAAGGATATAAATAAAAAGCTTGATGAAAAGAGTATCCGGATTCTTCCCTATTCTTATTATGATCCGTATAAAGTTAAAAGTGTTGAAAGAGCGATTAGAGAGTATTTAAAAGAAAAAAATTACGAAGGCTCTGAAGTTAAAGTGACAGCAAAGAAAAGAAAAGATGGTGATATTGATATAGAGATATTTGTTAAAAAGGGTCTTAGCATTAAAATTAACAAAATAAAATTCGTTGGCAACAACTCTATACCTTCTTTTATTCTAAAGTGGTATATGAAAAATCAAAGGGAAAATTCATTTATTTTCACACTTTTTAAGAAAGACAATTTTTCCATGGAAAAATTAAAAGAGGATTTGGACAGAATTAAGGAAGCCTATTATAACAAAGGATATCTTGAAGCAAAGATAGGAGAGCCTAAAATAGAGTATGTTGTCAAAAGAGATGCTTTTTTCAAAAAGAGAAAAATGGTTAACATAACAATTCCTATTACAGAAGGTAAGAGATACAGGATTGGTAGTATAAAGGTAAGTGGAAATAAAGTGTTACCTGAGCTTTTGATTAAGGCACTCTTTAAATTAAAAAAAGGTGATTGGTATAGTTTAAAAAAGAGAAATGATAGTATTCAGGACATTCAAAAATTTTATGGAAACAGGGGGTATTTTTATTGTCAGGTGGCTCCCAGCGAGATACTGGATCCCGTACACAAAAAAGTTACTATAAAAATTAATATTCAGGAAAATAAAAAGGCATATTTAAGATTTTTGACTTTTAAAGGAAATACTTATACAAAGGATTTTGTCTTAAGGAGGGAATTTTTCTTAAGAGAAGGTGATGTTTTCAGGACAGGCTTTTTTGAGCAAAGCTTAAGAAGAATGAAGCAGTTAGGCCTTGTTGATATTAAAGAAATGCCGGATGTAAGGCCTGACCCTAAGGATCCCTCTCAGATTGATCTTGTTGTAAAAGTGGCTGAACTTGGTAGGAATATGTTCCAGCTTAGCGGTGGTTATAGTGGTTATGAAGGAACTTTCGTAATGTTCTCCTATTCAACAATAAACTTTATGGGAGCCGGAGAAAAGATGAGTATGATGTTAATGTACGGTTCCCGTACCAAAAACTATAGCTTTAGCTTTACAGAGCCTTATGTTTTTGATTTGCCAATGTCTCTTGGTTTTAATATTTTCAACAGATCCATGGTATATCCTTATTTATTTGACAGAGCGACCAAAGGAGTAAGCTTTTCGGCTTCCATGAGACTTTACAGATATTTGAGTTTTAGCTTGACTTATTCTTTTGAGAAAATAAATGTTAAGGATGTCAGTGATCTTTTTCAAATGAATTATTATAATCCTTACTATTATTACTATTATCAGGAAGGGGAAAGAGCTTTTTCAAGCTTGATTCCTAATTTGTATTATTCAACTGTGGATTCTCCTCTTGATCCGACCTCAGGATTTATGATTGGGCTTAGTCTTAAGTTTTCAGGGAAATTTTTGGGAGGGGATTATAGCCTTTACAAACCAAGATTAATGCTCACCAAGTATTTCAGAGGCATTACAAGAAGACACACAATAGGTCTTCACTTTGAGGGAAGCTTTATTAAGTCTCTTGATGAAAAGGAAATACCTTTTTATGAAAGGTTTTATATGGGTGGAGAAATGTCAATCAGAGGATTTGAAGTTTACCAGATTGCTCCGAGAGATGCCAATGGTTACATAGTGGGTGGAGATAGGATGCTTCAGTTTAACTTTGAATATAAGATACCTCTGGGTAAACAGACACCTTTGAATTTAATATTCTTTTATGATAGAGGTAATACCTGGGCTCCGGGAATTCCTATTAGTTTTAATGATATGTATTCATCATTGGGAGCTGAGATCAGGATATTTATTCCAGCCTTAAGTGTTCCTTTTAGGCTTATTTTTGCATATAATCCGAAGACACTTTATGAAGGCGAAAATCATTTTCAGATGAGATTCGGAGTTGGAACAACATTTTAAAAAAAATATTTGGAGGAAATAGATGAAGAAAAAAGTTTTTACTGTTTTGACAGCTTTAGTTTTAATGTCAGCTTTTGTTATGGCTCAAACAAGCACGAAAATTGCTGTAATCAATCCGCAAAAAGTATTGCAGAATTCAATTGCAGGTAAAAAGATTTTGAAAAAATTACAGAATTTGCAGAAAGCAAAGCAGAATAAAATAAACAGAATGAGAAGAGAGTTGAGTAATTTGGAGCAGAAACTTCAAACACAGGGATTTACTATGAGTGATGCTGCAAGATTGGATCTTCAGAAGAAAATTGATTCTAAAAAAGCAACCATTCAGCAGGAGATTAAAGCTGCCCAGATGGATATCCAGTATCAGAGCAACAAACTTTTGGGACAAATAACAAAAGAGCTTGAACCTATTATAAAGCAGATAAGAAAAGAAAAGGGGATAGCAATTATTTTTGACCTTACAAGAGCCGGTGTTATTGATATGGATAAATCTCTTGATATTACTGATTTGGTAATTCAGAGATACAACAAAATGAAATTGTCCGGAACAAAGAAAAAATAAAATGTTAGATACAAAGAGGATTTTAGATTTTCTTCCTCATAGGTATCCGTTTTTATTGGTAGATAGGATAGTTAGTCTTGAAGGAAACAAGCTTAAAGCAGTAAAAAATGTGACCTTTAATGAACCCTTTTTTTTGGGGCATTTTCCTGAAAACCCCGTAATGCCGGGAGTACTGATTATAGAATCACTTGCACAGGCCGGGGGACTTTTACTCCTCGATAAACTTGAAGGAAAGTTTACAAAAGAGAATTCTGTTATGTTTTTGGGAGGTGTTGAGAAGGCAAGGTTTAAAAAACCTGTAATTCCTGGAGATATTCTGGAGCTTGAAGTAGAGTTGATTTTTTTTAGAAGAGGGGTTTCCAAGATTGAGGGAACGGCAAAGGTAAATGGGGAAATTGTTGCCTCAGCTACGATTCTGTCTGCAATAAAAACAAAAGAAGAGTTAGGAATAGCTTAAAATAATGGCAGAAATAAGCCCGCGTGCTTATATAGAAAAAGGTGCGGAAATAGATGATAAAGTAAAGATTGGTGCTTTTTCCTTTATAGGAAAACATGTAAAGATAAAAAAAGGCACAATTATCTATCCGAATGTACATATAGAGGGTGATACTACTATTGGAGCGGATAATAAAATATATTCCTTTGTAACTATTGGCACTCCGCCTCAGGATCTTGGTTATAAAGATGAAATTAATAAGGTTATAATTGGTGATAATAATATTATCAGAGAATATACAAGCATAAATATGGGTACCACCAAGGGAGGCGGAATCACTAAGATTGGAGACAACAATTATTTGATGGCATATACTCATCTTGGTCACGATGTTCAGGTAGGGAATAACACTATTTTTACCAATGGTGCTACTATGGGTGGACATGTTATTGTTGAAGATTATGCTATTATAAGTGCTTTTGTAGGGGTTCATCAATTTGCAAGGGTTGGAAGTTTCAGTTTTGTTGGAGGATATGCGGCTATTACTCAGGATGTTCCCCCTTTTGCAAGAGTTATAGGAGCAAGACCTGCTGTTATTGTTGATGTTAATTCCATAGGAATGAGAAGGAATGGAATTTCAAAGGAAACAGTTTCTATAATAAAAGAAGCATTTAAGATATTGTTTAGAAGTGGTCTTAACACTTCGCAGGCTCTTGAAAAAATAAAGAATGAATTACCATCAGATAATGAGGAACTAAATCACTTAATAAATTTTATTAAAAGTTCAAAGAGAGGTTTTATTAAAAAGACTGTTGATAAATGGATGAAAAAATAGGGCTTATTGCCGGAAAGGGAAAACTCCCTGAGATCATTTTAAGAGAACTTTTGAAGAAAAAAATAGGTGTTTATACTGTTGCTTTAAAAGGATTTGGTTCTCCAGATTTGGTTTCTCTCTCATCTGGTGGAGAAATTTTTAAAATAGGAGAGGTCGGGAAAATCCTTAACTTTTTTAAGGAAAAAGGTGTTAATAAACTTATTATGGCAGGCAAGGTTGAGCATATAAATATTTTTAAAGATTTTTCAGCTGATTTTAAAGCTTTTTCTCTTTTAAAAGAATTGAAGAATAAAAACACTCTCTCTATTTATTCTCTTATAAGTGATTTTCTTAAAAAAAATGGTATTTCTCTTTTAGATTATGATTGGTTATTAAAGGATTATATACCATCAAAGGGAATTTTAGTTGGTAGAGTTGGGAAAAAGACAATGGATTTTCTTAACAAGGGTTTTTCCATCGCAAAAAGGATAGCAGAGCTTGACATAGGGCAGGCAATTTCCTTTAAGGATGGTGTTGTTATTGGCGTTGAGGCTGTAGAAGGCACAGATGAAATGATAAAAAGGTCAGGATCTCTTATAAAAGATTTTTTTATTATTAAAGTTTCAAATCCCCATCAAAGTATGAGCTTTGATATGCCGGTGGTAGGGAAGAATACCTTGAAAAACATTTATGAAAGTGGGGGGAAAGGTCTTGTCATAGAAGGTGGAAAGACAATTGTGCTTGACTTAGAAGAATCTATGGAGTATGCTAAAAGGCAAAAACTAATATTGGTGGCATTATGATAAAGATTGCTGTAATTGGTGTGGGATACTTAGGATATCATCACACACGAATATTAAAAGAGTTGGATGATGTTGAACTTATAGGTGTTATTGATATAAATGCCGAAAGAGCAAAATCTGTGGGAGAAGAATTTGGTGTCCCTTATTATATTAATTATGATGATGTTCTGAACAAAGCCGAAGCTTTTGTAATTTCAACTCCCACTGTTACCCATTTTGATATTGCTAAAACCCTTATTGAAAAGGGAAAGCATGTTTTGATAGAAAAACCTGTAACAGCAACCCTTTCTCAAGCGAAGAAATTAATAGAGTTAAAAAAGGGAACAGATAAGATAATAACAGTGGGGCATATTGAAAGATTTAATCCTGCTCTTAAATCTTTTAGAAATAAGGTGGAATTTCCTTTTTACTTTATTTCTGAAAGATTGGGAAGATTTTCAAATAGAGCCCTTGATGTTGATGTTATTAAGGATTTGATGATTCATGATATAGATATAGTATTTAGCCTTGTAAGAGAAAAGTGTAAAGATATAAGGGCTGTTGGAATTCCTGTTGTTACGGACAAGATTGATATAGCAAATGTTATTATTGAATTTGAAGGGGGGTCTGTTGCAAACTTAACGGCAAGTAGAGTTTCAGCTGAAAAAGTAAGAAAAGTAAGGATATTTCAGAAGAGTTCTTACTTTAATCTTGATTATACGATTCAGGAAGTCTATGTTACGAGGGTTTATAAAAATAATATTAAAAGAACTGCGATAGATGTGAAAAAAGAAGAGCCTTTAAAACTTGAGCTTGAGAATTTTATTAGTGCAATTAAGGGAGAGGAGAAACAGGAAATATCTCTTGAAGAGGGGGCTTTTGCTCTTCAAATAGCAGAGAAGATTTCAAGGTTGATAAATGAAAGATCTGAAAAATTATTTAAAGCAAAAAATTAATGAAGATAGATTTACTGGGTATTCCCTATCTGTTTTTAAAGATGGTGAAAAGGTAAAAAGTCTTTCGGATGGGTATGCGACGCTTATTCCTGAGAAGATAAGAGCAACTGAAAACACTATTTATGATCTTGCTTCTATAACCAAACTTATAGTTACATCTTTATTGATTGCTATTTTCTATCAGAATAAATTAATTGATTTCAATGCCCCAATAAAAACTTTTTTTAATAGTTCACCCGATGAGAAAAAAGATATAACAATATTGCAGCTTTTGACCCACTCATCAGGTATTATTTCATGGAAACCCCTTTACTATGAAAGCATTGGTTTTGAAAATATCTTAAAAAATGCTTTAAAAGCGGAAATGGAAGATAAACCTGGAAAGAGAGTCATTTACAGCTGTTTAAATTATATTATTTTAAAAGGTATTATTGAAAGGGTAGGGGAAGATTCTTATGAGAATTTGTTTAATAAACTGATAAAGAAGAAACTTGGTTTGAAAAATACCTTTTTTTCTCCACCTAAAGATTTGAAGAAAAGAATCTCTGCTACAGAAAATGGTAATAATTATGAAAGAATTTCTGCTCAAAAGCTTTTTGGAGTTGATATTCCGGAAAGAAAAGGGGTGATTTGGGGGGAGGTGCATGATGGTAACTCCTATTATTCAGGAGGGACAGCAGGAAATGCAGGGCTTTTTTCAACTGCAAAAGAAACCGCTATTTTGGGACAGCAGTTTTTAAAGGATTATTCTTTTCTTTTAGATCCTGAAGTAGCAGAACTTTTTTTTAAAGATTTTACACCTTTTAGCTCGATAAAAAGATCCTTGGGGTTAATTTTACCGGAAACAGAAACCTCTGTAATCTCGTCTCCTCCATTTTCAAAAAAATCGGGGTATCACAATGGGTTTACCGGGACCTCTCTTGCGATTGATTATGATAAAAATATTGTTATAGCATTTTTGTCTAATAGAGTTCACCCCTATGTTAGAGAGGAATTACCGAAGGATGTTTTTACTTATGTGCATACATATATTGTGAGAGAGTTAGATGTTTGATTATAATAAAAAAGAGAGAACTAATGTACATATTATAATTTCAGTAATAATACACCTTATTATTTTTTCCCTTTTAATTTTTTTACCTGATACCCGAAAAATCCCTCAGGAAGAGATTACAAATGTTGTAATTCCCGAGCCTTTAAAAAAGAAAATAGTTTATCCAAAAGTTAAGAAAGAACCAAAGAAGATTATAAAAAAAGCGAAGCCAATAGAGAAGAGATTAAAGAAAAAAACTGAAACTAAGGCCAAAACTAAAAAGCCAAAACTTGAAAGTAAGAAGCAAGTAATAAAGAAAAAAAATAATTTCTCCCTTGTGAAAAAACAAAAAAAGCAAAACAATCCTTTTTTGCAGAAAAAAAATAAACCTGCTCCGCCTCCTCAAAAGAAAAAGAAAGTAATTAAGGTTAGACCCCCTGTAAAAAGAACCAATAAGATTATTGTATCAAAAGAAGAGCCTAAGGGACCTGTTAAAGGAAAGGATAATTTGCCACCGGGAGAGCCTGGAAAGGGTGGAAAGTACATTTATAAAGGAATATCAACTCAAAAGCCCAAGAAAAAGAGTAATTTTGTTATTCCCTACGGAGGTAAAAACAGGTTCAGTTTTAAACCGGGAGAGGGTATTGGAGGAGGATCCGGATGGAAAAATTACGGGGCATCAGCCTCTTTTGACACTCACGGTATTAATCTTGATCCATGGATTAAAGAGGTGATAAGAAGAGTTAAAAGGAACTGGATAATTCCTACTGCTGCCAAATACGGTCTTCAGGGTTATAATGCTTTTTACCTTGTTTTTAAGAAAGATGGAAGCTTAGGTGAATTTAAAATAATTTTAAAATCAAGAGTTTTATCTTTTAACCTTTCATCTCAAAATGCGATTTTGGGGTCTGTACCATTCCCTCCGATTCCCGATTATTATCCATATAAAGATGTTAAAGCAAGATTCTTTTTTTACTATAATCTTTATCCGGAGGAGGTTAAGTGAAACCCCTTGTTATTATTGAGTTTAGACGAATGAGTAATTATTTGATAAAAAATATTTTTTATGGTTAGCTCTTGAATTTGTGATAAATATAGATTATAATTATAAACATTTATCTGTGGAGGACATAATGTTTACTGAATGGATGATTGATTCAACAAGTAAAAAAGACAAAAGAGGAAGTAAGCTTTTAGTGATTTTTATAGGAGCTTTAATTTTTCATGTTATAGCTTTTGGAATTATGGTCGTGGCACCCTTGATGCACGCCCAGAGTTTTCCTCAAATAACTATAACCAATGCATTTTTAGCACCTCCACCACCACCACCGCCACCTCCACCACCACCAGCAAAGAAAAAAGTAAAGAAGAAAAAAGAGAAGAAAAAAGAAGAGGTTAAAAAGAAAGAGATTAAGAACACAGGATTTGTGGTACCTATCGAAGTTCCGGAGGAAATCCAGGAAGAAGATATTTCTGATATCGGAATAGAGGGAGGAGTCGAAGGAGGAATTGAAGGAGGAGTTGCAGGAGGAGTACTTGGAGGAGTTTTAGGAGGAGTTTTAACAGGAAATAATGCAGATGAGAATAGTGCTCCTGCAGTAAGAATGATTAAACCTCCCAAAATTATAAGAAAAGTCATTCCAACTTATCCTCAAATGGCAAGAACAACAAGAGTAACAGGTATTGTTATTCTTGAGTGTGAAACAGATATAAGAGGAAGAGTTAGAAAAGTTAAGGTTTTGAGAGGACATCCTCTTTTAAATCAGGCAGCTATAGAAGCTGTTAAAAAGTGGCTTTTTGAGCCTATGATTATTGATGGTGTCCCTAAACCGGTTAAGTTTACTTTAACCGTTACATTTAAATTTAAATAAAATAAAAAATATTATGTAGGAGGTAATATAATGGGTCAATTTACTTTGGTTGAAATGTGGCACAGTATGGGTCTTCTCGCTAAGACAGTTTTCCTTACTCTCATTTTCCTCTCAGTTTGGTCTTTGGCAGTAGGTATTGAAAGATACTTCTATTATAAGAAGGTTCAGAAACAGTCAAGAGCATTCTTAAAGATGATTGAAAAATATTTGTCACAGGGAAAACTTCAGGAAGCTATTGAGCTTGCAAAAAACAAAAAATTCAAAGATTCTCATATTGCACAGGTTTTATATGCTGGTCTTCAGGAATTAACATCACAGGATGATATGGGAGCTTCCTATGATGAGAAAATTGAGGCAGCCAAGAGAGCTATAGAGAGAGCAACTGCTCAGGGAACCCAGAAACTTAAAAGAGGTATGACTGTTTTGGCAACAGTCGGCGCAACAGCTCCTTTTATCGGACTGTTTGGAACAGTTTTCGGAATTATTAACGCATTCCAGGGAATGGCTGTTACAGGATCCGGTGGAATCGGAGCAGTCGCAGCAGGTATTGCAGAAGCTCTTGTTACAACAGGAACCGGTATCGGTGTTGCATTGCCTGCAGTTTGGTTTTTTAATTTTTATATTGCCAAAATCGGTATTTTTGGCGATGAGATGGCAAATGCATCTTCCGAGCTCATTGACTATTTCGTAAAAAATTATAAGAAAGGAGAATAATTATGGGAGCCAAAGTTGGCGGAGGATCAGAATTCAATTCTGAACCTAATGTTATCCCATTAACAGATATCCTTCTTGTTCTTTTAATTATTTTTATGGTCATTACACCTATGTTGAAAAAGGGAGTGGATGTTAAACTCCCTGAAGCAAAATATGTCAAGAATGAGCCCGGAAAGGGAATAGTTACAGTCTCCGTTAAAAAAGACGGTACTGTTTATTATAATGCAACACCAATAGATCTCGATAAACTTGAGGATAAGATTATGGAATATATTGAGCAGAAAAATCAGAACAAGGTATTTTTTAAGGCTGATGAAGAAACTGATTATGGAAAAGTGGTTGATGTTATTAAAGTCCTCAAGAATTCAGGTATCGAGGTCGTGAGTATTATTACTGAAAAGAAAACTAAGACTCAATAATTTTCAGGAACAATAACTTTCAAAGATAAAGGCAGGGCTTCAACCTGAAAGGTTGAAGCCCATTTTCCTTTTTCACCATCATAGTGATAAATTTGAGGGGATGGGGTTTTCACCTTTAATTTTTTAAACTTATATGTTTGATAATACTTGAATTTGTCTATTTTTTTATTAAATAATTTGTTGAGATTTACTAAAGCAAGGGGTAATGGAAAGTTCTCAACTATGCATAGATCAAGGTAAGTATCTGAAGGATCTGCATGTGGCGCTATATAAGCGCTTCCACCCCATTCTTTGAAATTGGAAAAAGTGAGAAGTATCGCTTCGGGGATTATCTTTTTCTTCTGGTCATCTATTTCGACCTCTGCAAGAAAGGGAGGCATTGTAATATAATTTATTATTGCGTATAACACATAAGGAGGAATTCCTCTCCCAAGGGGTTTATCATTAAAATCCTTTGAGATCCATGCATCAAGCCCTATCCCTCCGATGTTGAAAAAATAATCATCATTAAGTTTCCCGGAATCAATTTCAATAATTCTTTCGTTTTTTATTATATCAATTGCTTTTTGGATATTTGTTGGTATTTTTAAGCCCTTTGCAAGTCCATTTCCTGATCCTCCCGGAATAATCCCAAGCGGTTTCCCTGAGTAAAGAAGGGATCGACCTATCTCATTAATTGAGCCATCTCCTCCGAAAATAACGAAAACATCATAATGGTTAATTAACTTTTTCGTCGTATCTTTGGCATCTCCTTTGTATCTTGTGAAGTGTAAATCAGTTTTGTATTTTTCTGAAAATTCCTTGAAAATTAAATCTTTAAATTTTTCCTTTTTAATTTTACCTGCATTGGGATTGGCTATTACCAAGAGTTTTTTCATTCAGATTGAATATATAGTGTTTTTAATGATATACAAAAATCGGAAAACTTCCGTCTTTAATTATTTTTTCTGCTGTGGAGCCAAAGAAAATATCTTTTAATTTGCTGTGTCCATAAGCTCCCATAATTATAAGAACATTCCCCAATTCTTTGGCTGTTTCAAATATTACATCAGCGGGATCTCCACTTTTTATGATTTTCTCTACATCAAGGCCATAAAGCTCAAGATAAGATTCTGCTTTTTTAAGAAGCTCCATTCCTTCTTCTATATTATCAGTTACATTTAAAAGATATGCTTTTTTTGCAAAAGGTAACATGTGGCTTATGTGAATATACTCCCTCATTGCCTTTGCTGACTGTGTGCTTCCATCATATGCTATTAAAAGTTTTGTAGGCAAAGTGGGCTTTTCGGTTACTGCCATGACCGGTGCAACAGATTCTTTTAATAATTTTTCTAAGGTTTCTCCTTCTACATCGGGATGCTCGAGTCTGAAATGGGTTTTTATCCCTATTATTATAAGATCAGCTGTTCTTGCTTCTTCAATAATTTCTTCTGCTGGATCTCCATCCTTTATAAAAGATTCATATTTTACATTGTTTTTATCACAAATTTTTTCAAAATTTGCAATTAAATCCTGTGCTCTTTTTTGGGCAAGTGTTAAATTCTTTTCTACTGCTTTTTCTGCATAGTGAATAGCTCCGACAGGAGCTCCACCCACAGAATCTTTTATATCTTCTGTGTTTACAACAGTTACACCTACCAAAACACTTCCCAACTCTTTCGCTCTTCTTATAGCAATATCAAGAGCTGTCTTTGTGTAATCCGAAGGATCCAATCCTATAACAATCTTTTTACTCATTTTTTCCTCCTCAAAATTTACACCTAAATATAATTCTTTTATGAGAAAAAATCAAGTGTTAGTTAGTTTTTTCTCATTTTTGAGAAAGAAATTCATCCCTTAAAATTCCCATTATTAAGAGGTGTCTGTATTCTCCATTTTTAAAGGAGTGGAATCTTAGGCGACCCTCTATTTGAAATCCAATTTTTTTGTAAAGTTCCACTGCATTTTTGTTAAATTCATAGACTTCTAAAAATACCTTAAAGATATTAAGTTTATTAAAAGCAAAATCAAGGGCTTTCAGAGTGCCGCATTTGCCATAACCTTTTCCTCTGAACTCATCCTCCCCTATGAAAATGCTGAGTTCCGCTCTTTTATTGACAAAGTGAAGATTTTTTAAGGAAACAATACCTACAGGTTTTTTATCCTCTGTTTCTATAATAAAGTGTATGTTTTTCATTTCCGATGGAGTAGAAAGATAAGATTTTTTTACCTCTTCGTAGGTTACGGGAGTTCTTGGCCTTATAAAATCATGAACATTCGGATTATTAATCCAATCTTTTATAAGCTTAAGATCTTCTTCTTCAACTATTCTAAGTCTGCACTCTGCCATTTTTCCCTCCGACTCTTATTAAAATTAATTATAGCATTTATAAAATTACCTTTAAAGCTATGTTGCTCCCCATAGAATTTTTTAATATAATATTCTAAATAATATAAAAGGAGAGATATGACACTTCATATAGGATATCAATATGTTTGTAAAAAGTGTGGATATAAGTTTATTCCTTACAGAGAAGGAGCAGAGTGTCCCCACTGCGGTTTTCCAGCGGATGAAACTTTTGACTTTATTCCGCGAGCAGTAAAATCCATTGAATTTAATATTAATGAGTATGAGAGAATACATCCGGGAGTGTGGCTTGTAGGTTCTTTTGCGGATGAGATTTTAGAGCACATATTTGAAATCTTGGATACTTACAAAAAAACATATACAAAGATTGATTTTGATGAATTTGCCAAACTTGTTTTAGAACAACGTATCCCTGATAATGAGGATTTTTTGAGAAAGCATGTTTTTGAGATATTACAGGAGATAGTAAAAGAGCTTGAGAAAAAGGGGCTTTATAAGATATGAGAAATAGAGTTTTGAGGTTTTCTTTTATTTTTTTATTATTGCCATTTTTTGTTTATTCCGTTGATTTAAAGGATTTTTATAAATTATTTCCGGATATTCCTGAATGGGAAGCTTCTGAGCCGATTGGGGGGAGAATAAATATTGATAATATTTATACCTTAAGAGTTGAAAGATTGTATAAAAGTGAAGATAAATACCTGAAATTTTCAATAATTGGTGGGAATGAAGCAGAATCTTTATGGAGGCCATTTTTATTAAAGATTAGTTATGAGCATGATAATGAGTGGCGAAAGATAGAAAAAACAGGAAAGGAATTGCTTGGTGTATATTATAATAAGAGCAAAAAAACAGGAGAGCTCGTTTTCCCAATTGAAAAAGGTAAAAAGGTAGTGGGGATATTTTTAATGGAATTTAAAAACATTTCCTCTCACGAGGCTTTGTCAATTTTTAAAAAAACTAATTTAGAAGGATTAAAAAAGCTTGTTTTAAAAGATTTACAGGATTTTAAAGTTTTTGTTGCAGAACAAAAGAAAACAAAGAAAAAGTAGTTTATATTTTAAATTATAGATTGCCCCGGATGGTTTTAACCATCCGGGGCTTTTTTATTTATTAGAGGGAAACTTTTTTGTAAGGCTTGAAAAGAGTAAAACCCGAGGATTTTACAAATTTTTCAAACTCTTTCACATCCTTTTCATAAAGCTCATTGTAATTTTTAATGAATTTCTCAACTTCTGGCTTAACTCTCTTATACTTTGCATAAAATGCCTGAGTTAAAGGCTCATAAGGAAGAACTTCATTAAAGACAGCATAAATTCTGTAAATAAGTTTATCCGAATTATCAAAAATTCCCTGAACTTTACCTCTTTGCAGTGGCATTATTGTTTTGAGCATATTTTCCAATTTCCTATCAAGTGCATCGGCTCTTTTGTTTAACTCTTTTGCTTTTTCCTTTTTCATATTCTTTGAATAAGCTTTTATAGTCTTTATCAATTTCCTTGTTTCAATAATTTGATTGTAAGCATTAGTAAGAGCTTCCGCCCACTTTGCAATACCAACAACTGTTTTTCTGTTTTCTTTGATTACATTCAAATCAAATTTTTTCCTCGGGTCAAGCTTAACTATGACATCCTGTTTGTACTCTTTACCATTGAATTTTATCTTTACTGTGTATTTACCCGGAAGAACCGGTATACCTCCCACTCTTCTTCCCCTTGAGAAAGGTGTTTTAAAACCTTTTCCTGTTAAATCCCATATCACTCTATTTATTCCTTTTTTCATAGGTGCATTAAGAGTTTTAATAAGTTTCTTGTCAGAATTGTATATTTCTATCTTTAGTTTTTTTGTAGCATTTAATTTATCTTTTTTGATTTTATCTTTTTTAGTAATGATTTTACTCTTTTTCTCTTTAGAGTCTTCTTTTTTAACGAGTTTTGGATTAATGTAAAAAGTTATGTAGGCTCCTGTTCTCTTGTTTTCTCCCACATAGGTTGCATCTCCGGGACTTACAGAGGAGGGCATCCAGCCTCTTATAAACTCATATGCATCATTGATTTTAAAGAAGTGAAAGTCAGAATTTAAAAGATTATCATTAAATTCTCTCAAAGGAGAAATATCATCTACTATGTAAATTGCCCTTCCATGTGTGCCGATTATCAAATCGCCCTCTCTTGGATGGATACCAAGATCTCTTACAGGTACTGTTGGTAACTCTTCCCATTTAATCCAGCTCTTTCCTCCATTGTAGGAAAAATAAAGGCCAAATTCCGTACCTAAAAAGAGAAGATTTTTGTTTACAGTATCCTCTCTTATCACATGGGCGAATCCATCAATTTCTTTGGTGGCAATACTTTTCCATGTTTTACCATAATCATGGGTTACGAAAACATATGTATTCCAGTCTGACATTCTATGACCATCAAAAACAACATAGGCAGTAGCAGGGTCAAAATGAGATGCTTCCACATGGGGAATCCAGATGCCTTTTGGTACCATTTTCTTTTTAACGAGATATTTAACAGTATTTGTCCATGTCTTTCCGCCATCTGTAGTTAGTTGAAGATTACCATCGTCGGTTCCGACCCAGATAATCCCTTCTTTTACGGGGCTGGGAGAAATGGTTATTATTGTTTCATAATTTTCAGCTTCAGTTACATCTCTTGTTAAACCTCCGCTCTCCTTTTGTTTTAATTTGGTTGGATCATTTGTGGTAAGATCAGGGCTTATTACTTCCCATGTCCTTCCTTTGTCTTTGCTTCTATGTAAAAATTGACTACCGAAGTAGATTATGTTTGGATTCAGTGGGTCAATTGCGAAACCAGAGTTCCAATTGTATCTATCCTTAACATCCTTTTCAAATGGAATGATTGTTCTATGCTCGGCTGTCTTTGTATTATAATAAAAAATATTTCCTCCCTGACTCATAGCATAGCCGCAACTACTGTCTTCCGGATCCGGTTCAGTGTCAAAGCCATCTCCGAATCCTACCATCTTCCAATCACAGTTGAATATACCTCTGTTGTGAAGAACATAGGCGGGGCCTCTCCATGAGCCATTATCCTGTAATCCTCCGTAAACATGATATGGGATGTCAAGATCATAGCTGATATGGTAAAACTGCCCGAGAGGAAGATTTCCCACAAATCTCCAGTGCTTTCCTCTGTCATTGCTAATAGCAACTCCACCGTCATTCCCGGTTACCAGTGTCTTTCCGTCAGGTGCAATCCATAAGGCATGAAAGTCAGAGTGGGCCTGTCTAAAGTTTGCTATGGGCTTGAATGTTTTTCCACCGTCTTCACTTGCTTTAAGTTGAGATTGAGGGGTGTAAACAATATTTTCATTTACGGGGTTTACAAATACTTTTGAATAATAGAAGGGTCTGTCATCAACGCCCGGTTTATTGTTTACCAATTTCCACTTGTATCCACCATCAACTGATTTATAAAATCCGCTTCTTTTTGATTCTATCAAAGCATATACAATATTGGAGTCTGTTTTTGCAAAAGCTATCCCGATTCTTCCAAGTTCACCTTTAGGTAATCCGTCTTCAGGTGTGAGTTTTTTCCATGTATTTCCCGCATCAACTGAGATATAAAGTCCGCTTCCGGGACCTCCCGATTTAAAAAACCAGGGCCATCTTCTGAATTGCCACATTGCAGCTATAAGTTTATTCGGATTATCAGGAGCCATTGCGATATCAGCTGCTCCCGTTTTGTTATCAACAAAGAGAATCTTTTTCCAGGTTTTTCCACCATCGGTTGTTTTATAAACACCTCTTTCCGGGTTTTCTCCCCATAGTTTCCCAAGTGCTGCAACATAAGCAATATCAGGATTGTTGGGATCAAGTACAATTTTTGAGATTCTTTCGGTTTTTTCAAGTCCTAAAAATTTCCATGTTTTTCCCCCATCAAGGGATTTAAAAACACCTCTTCCGACACCTGCGCTATTTCTGACATTTCCTTCTCCTGTGCCGACCCATATGATATTGGGATTCTTTTGATAAACTGCAATAGCTCCGATTGATGAGGCATTTTCTTTGTCAAAAATTGGTTTCCAGCTAATTCCTCTGTCTGTACTTTTCCATACTCCACCTGTTGCAGCTCCAACATAGAGAATATTGGGATTGGAGTCAACTCCTGCAATTACAGACACTCTGCCACTCATTGTAGCTGGGCCAATACTTCGGGTATGAAGTCCTTTGAAAATTTCAGGATTAACTTGGACCGGTTTTTCCTTTTTTGCAAATGAGAAGTTTGTTGAAAAAATGAGTAAAAGAATGAGAACAAGAATTGGTGATTTTAAAAATTTTTTCATACTACACCTCTTTATAAAGTTTATAAGTATAATACGGAGAAAAATCATAAGTGTTTTAGGAAACTCTCTATTTATTTTTCACAATAAAATGGAAGAAGCTATCCTTAAATTTGGCACAGCTTTATATTTTAAAGCTTTCTTTTTGTTTGAGGTTAGATTGTTGTCGGATAGCAAGGAAAGCTTGACACATTAAAACCTGTAATTTATAATCATTCAATCATGAGAGAATGGGTATATATTAATAATTTAAAAGATTATGTAGGAAAAACGGTTGAGATCAGAGGTTGGGTTTATAATCTCAGATCTTCAGGAAAAGTGAGATTTATTTTGCTCAGAGACGGAACAGGAATAGTTCAGACTGTTATGTTTTCTCCCACAAAGGATTCTCCGCAGTTTAAAAAATTTGATGAATTGTCCCTTGAAAGCTCGGTTATTTTGTGGGGAAAGGTTAAGGAGGAGAAAAGAGCTCCCGGTGGAGTTGAAATAGATATAGAGGATTTTGATATAGTTCAGATAAGTGATGAGTATCCTATTCAAAAAAAGGAGCATAGCATAGGCTTTCTTATGCCTTTAAGGCATTTGTGGATAAGGTCGAGAAAACAATTTGCAATATTGAAGTTAAGGGATATTCTTATATGGAAAATAAGGGAATTTTTTAAAAAAGAGGGATTTACCCTTGTGGATACTCCCATACTTACTCCCTCCTCCTGTGAAGGAACCACCACTCTTTTTGAGACAGAGTATTTTGATCAAAAGGCATATCTGAGCCAGAGCGGACAGCTTTACAATGAAGCGAATGCAATGGCATTCGGCAAAGTTTACTGCTTTGGTCCAACTTTCAGAGCCGAAAAATCAAAAACAAGAAGACATCTTATTGAATTCTGGATGGTAGAGCCTGAAGCTGCTTATTATGAGTTTGAGGATATGATGAAAGTAGCTGAAAACTTTGTTGAATACATAATACAGGAAACCATAAAGGAGGGAAAAGAGTATCTTGAAATTCTGGAAAGGGATCTCTCAAAACTTGAAAACATAAAGGCTCCATTTCCAAGAATAAAATACACGGATGCATTTAAGATTTTAAAGGAAGAGGGTTCTCAAACTCCTGAAGGAGAGGATTTCGGCGGAACGGATGAAACCATTATTTCTTCAAAATTTGATAAGCCTGTTTTTGTTACGCATTTTCCTGCGAAAATAAAGGCATTTTATATGCAACCCGATCCCGAAAACCCTGAATATACTCTCAGCTTTGATTTGCTTGCTCCCGAAGGATACGGAGAGGTAATAGGCGGAAGTGAAAGAATCCATGATTATGAGCTTTTGGTAAAAAAACTTAAAGAGCACGGATATTCCGAAGAGGATTACAAGTGGTATCTTGACTTGAGAAAATATGGCTCAGTTCCCCATTCGGGTTTTGGTCTGGGTCTTGAGAGGACTCTTTCATGGATAACGGGAATTCATCACATAAGGGAAGCAATCCCTTATCCGAGAACACTTTATAATCTTTATCCTTAATATGCCATCTTTTTCAATTGATATTCACGGATGTCCGAAAGCTGTTTATGATAGTGAAATAATTGCAGCAAAACTCTTTGAAGCTGACTATGATTTCAGAGAAGAAAATGAAAAAAGGGATTACACTATAATTTTTACCTGCGGCTTTCTTAAAGCTTCAAGGGAGGAGAGTGATGAGGCCATAAAAAAAGCTCTTGAAAATCCGGAAAAGAGTGGGAAAGTAATAGTTGCGGGATGCTATACACAGCTTTATTATGAAGAGTTAAAGAAAAAGTATCCGGAAGTTTTTCTTTTCATAGGAGTAAATGAGTTTGACAAATTGCCTGAATTAATAGAAAAAAAAGAGAATTTGATTTCCAAAAATACAAAGGGGGAGTTTGATTTTACCGGAAAGGCAATTTTAACCGGTCAGTATTGGGATTATCTTAAAATATCGGAAGGATGCTCTCATAAGTGCAGTTTTTGTATTATTCCCAAAATCAGGGGACAATTCAGATCAAGAGAGCTTGATTCAATTAGAAGTGAGCTTGAGATGCTTGAAAGTGTTGGCATAAAGGAGGTTAACATAGTTTCTCAGGATAGCTCATACTATGGAATTGACAGAGGAAGTTCAGAGCTTGTAAATCTTCTTGATATTATTGAAAAAGAGTATGTTTTTGAATGGATAAGAGTCCTTTATCTTAATCCCATGCATTTATCCGATGAGATAATTGAAAGGATAGGGGAGGGTAGGATTCTTCCCTATTTTGACATACCTTTTCAGCACTCTTCGGAAAAAATTTTAAGGCTTATGAAAAGAGGCGGAAGTGGAAAAGAGTTTTTGAAAATAATAGAAAAGATAAGAAAAAAACATCCGAATGCTTTTATAAGAACCTCTTTGATTACAGGATTTCCGGGAGAGGGAGAAAAGGAGTTTAAAGAGCTTGAAGATTTTGTTAAATCCGCTGAAATAGATCATCTTGGAGTTTTTTCCTACTCCGATGAACCGCTTTCGGATTCCTGTTCCCTTTCTAATAAAAATAGTGAGAAAATTGCCATTGAAAGAAAGGAAAAAATTTATGAAATTCAAAATGAGCTATTTAACAAAAGATTAGGAGAGCTTTTAAATAGAAAGTTTGATGCTATTTTTGAATACGAAGATGATGATTACCTATATCTAAGATTATGGTTTCAGGCGCCCGAAGGGATAGATGGTTTTGCATACCTGGAGAAAGGTGAAATAAAACCTCTTGAAGAAATACCTCCGATAATTAAGGTAAATACAATAAATTATGATTTTGAAATTAATGGTTTTAATGTAGAGCTTTTGTAAGAAAAGGGGAGAAGAATTCTTTACTTTTATATTAATCTGTGATAAAAAAATGGATGACTTCTAAAAAAGAACCTTTTGAAATTTTGGTATCCTCCGTAAGAAGGTATATAAATGCGGGGGTTAAGAGCAGACTCTGGAAATTTCTTTCAAAATTAAGGACTGAAGATATAGCAAGAGTATTGGATAGGCTTGTTTTTGAAAATAAAAAAATTATATTTGAGCTTTTAAAAGAGAAAGATATCCCCATGTTGGCTGAGGTTTTAAGTGAAATAGATCCTGAGGATGCTGTTGAGCTTCTTTCTGATTTAAGCCCGAAAGAAATTTCGGAAATTTTAAATGAATTCTCCTCGGATGATGCTGCCGAACTTTTGTCTGAATTTCCCGAGGATTTAAAAGAAAAGGTTATCCAGTGTATGAACAAAGAGGAATCCGAAGATGTTAAGGAACTTCTGCAGTATGAAGAGGATACTGCAGGAAGAATTATGTCAACGGATTTTTATGCACTTGAGGAGAATACAAAGATAAGTGACGCAGTTGCCGCCATACAGCTTGCAACAGATGTTGAAGTACCGTTTTATCTTTATGTGGTTGATAAAGATTACAGACTTGTTGGTGTAGTTTCACTAAAAAAGCTTTTGCTTTATCCTCCAAATACAAAGTTAAAAGATATAATGTTAAAAGATATTATATATGTAAGTACGGATACAGATCAGGAAGAGGTGGCGAGAAAGGTAGAAAGATACAATCTCGTGGCAATTCCGGTTGTTGATAAGAATAAAAAGCTTGTCGGTGTTATTACAGTTGATGATGTTATTGATATTATAAGGGAAGAGGCAACCGAAGATATTTACAGAATGGCGGGTGTTGTCGAAGGTGAAAGAATTCAGGATCCTGTATTCGATTCTTTGAAAAAGAGAATACCCTGGCTTATGCTTGCTCTTTTGACTACATTTTTTTCAGCCATAGTTATTACATATTTTGAAGGTGTTATCAAAAATGCTGTTATACTTGCGGCTTTAATGCCCCTTGTAGCAGCCCTCGGGGGAGTTGCCGGCAATCAGACCAATGCTGTTGTTGTAAGAGAGCTTTCAATGGGGGATTTTGACTGGCGTATGGGAAGGAGGCTTCTTCTTAAACACTTTTTGCTTGGAATAGCATTGGGAATAGTTGTTGGTCTTGGAGGTGCTGTTTTCATTAAAATTGCATACAAATTTTTACAGGCCACGATAGGATTAAAAGTTGGGCTTGATGCCGGGATTGTGATTATTTTTGGAGTGGGAATCTTTTTTAATATTTTAAACGGACTTTTAATGGGAACTGTAATCCCGATGACATTCAGATTTGTCGGTCTTGATCCGGCTCTATCATCAAATATGTTTGTTTCAATGTTTACGGATACCTTTGGCTTTTTTGTCTTTTTGCAGCTTGCCAAAGCATTTTATCATGTGTAGATTTTAATGAGGACTACGGAAAGGGGATTTACACTTTACTATTATGATGCCGGAGGAATTGATAAAATTGTTTATTTTTTTACGGAAAACCGTGGGATTATTGCAGGGGTGGCAAAGGGAGCTAAAAAAAGCAAAAACAGATTCGGGGGTAATCTGGAGCCATTAAATGAGGTTGAAATAATTTTGTATGAAAAGGAGAATTCCGAATTACCTATTATTGAAAGGGTAAATATTATTTCAAATAATTTTTCTCTTTTTAATAATTTGGATTCTTTTAATTATCTTCTGACTATAGCTGATATCTTAATAAAGCTCACTCCCCATAATATTGCTCAGGGAAATCTTTACCGATTACTCAAGGCTATTATTGAGGGATTAAAAGATGGAATGGAAGGAGAGAAAGTCTTTTCATACTTTTTAATCTGGTTTTTGAGAATGGAAGGAATGCTTCCTGAATTTGAAGTTTGCTCTGTTTGTGGAAAATACAGAGGAGAGTTTGAGGAGTTTTATATATCTTCTGATGGCTCAAAAGTTTTTTGTAATAATTGTAAAACAGGGGACTCGATCTTAATCCCTTCATCTTTTTTTGTTTTTGAAAAATTAACAAAAACACTTTCTCCACAGCAGTGTGCAAATATTGAATTTAAAAACCAAGGTGAAATTAAGAAATTTTTAATAAAGCTTTTGCATATTTACAATGGAGAGGAAATCAAATCTCTAAAGGCGGTTCAAAATCTTTGATTAAAGCCATTCTGAAGCCTAAAGATGTTGTCTGAAAAGTCAAGAGGAATATAGGTAAATAATTCA
>Ga0256835_1000509_pt1 | contig 28658 bp, 31 predicted proteins | sample PIR30metaG_FD_185972 | JGI IMG/M metagenome (GOLD analysis project Ga0256835, IMG submission 185972) | Hydrothermal vent microbial communities from East Pacific Rise, Pacific Ocean - PIR-30 | ecosystem: Environmental > Aquatic > Marine > Hydrothermal vents | place: Pacific Ocean: East Pacific...
AGAAGCCGGTCCGAGCTTCTTAGGGAAGCAGCAAGACTTTATGTGGAAAGGCAACAGAAATGGAAGGAGATCTTTTCCTTTGCGCAAAAGGTGGCCAAGAAAAGGGCGTTAACAGATGCCGAGAAGCTTCAATTCCTTCAACCTGCACCCTACTAAAACCAGATATCAGCATAGATGCCGTTTCAGCAGATCCTGATGACAACCGGATCCTCGAGCGCACTATCAAGGCAAATGCCGACTTTATGTATGAGTTCAAGGCTTATGTTGACAGTTTTATCTACAAAGAAACCCGTTAGGGAAAATTGAGAGAAAAACCGGGACGATTTTTAGCCCTGATTCATCCCTCAAGAAAAAAGGGGTTGTCAGAAACTGCCAACCCCTTGATTTTACTGGCGCGCCCGGCAGGATTCGAACCTGCGACCTACGGATTCGTAGTCCGGCGCTCTATCCAGCTGAGCTACGGGCGCTTTGAGTGAACACTCTATATAATTTAGACATGGTAAGATTGCAAGCCTCCTTTACCCTTGCAAAAGGGAGGGTGCTAATGATAAATTTGCGAAAAATTTTTCAATCAGGAGGATGCTATGGCAGAGCCGGTAGTTACAGATGAATTTCTTTCCAATCTATTTCCGCCAGAACGCGCTGACGAATTCTTTGACGCCCTTTATGGCGGGGCAGAAGCTGGAGCATTTGATATAGGGCTTAGAAGTGCAGGATTTGATAGGCAGGGAAATACCTTAATAATAGAATTTGTACTGACAGAAAGACCTGGTCACTGCATGGCCTGTAACCTCACATATGGTCTTCCCCAAGTCTTTGAAAAACACCCTGTCATAAATCTAAAAGGCATAATAGACGAGATCAGAAAAATGCTCGAACCAAAGTGGCAAATAGAAGACTGGGAGATAGGCTCGACACAAGTGATTAACAGACAGGTTAACACCATCCCCGTATTTATAAAACTAAAAGAGACATGATGCTCTAATGGTGCTGCCTCAAAAAACCTAAGCTTCCAGGCAGCACCTACGTAATAACACCCTGAAACTCAAGCCTTACATAAACATTCCCTTTTTAGGCAGGTTCTTCATCCAATCGGGAGAATGAAACCAGTATTCTTTGAGTTTTTTAAGCTCACCAACTGCATTAAGTTTCATAAGAAGATTGTCAACCCAGTTCATCCACAAAAGGTCTGTTTCGGGCATGGCAACGCCAAGGGGCTCAAATGTAAAGGGTTCTGACACAGCCAAATCCTTATCCTGATTTCTAAAGGCGGCCACCACACAGAAGGGCTCATCTGCAAAAAGTGCCTGGGCCTTGCCTGAAAGCACCATGTTGAACGCCTCTTCCATATTCTTTGCAGAAACTATATTAGCCTTTGGCACCAAGGCCTTTGCAACCTGCTCACCCGTGGTGTTCTTTGCCACCACCAAGGTAAAATCGGGTCTATTCATATCCTCTGGAGACTTTATCTTGGTGACAATGGATTTCTTGCCAAGGATGGACTGACCTGTGACATAATAGGGCCCAAGGAACAAAACCTTCAGGTTACGTTTAGGAGTGATGGTTATACCTGCCAATGCAAGATCAATATCTCCTTTGTTTATCGCTTCAAAAAGTTCAGATATTGGCATCTGCTTAATCTTCAGTTCGACCCCCAGCTGTTTGGCCATTATGGTAGCCAGATCCATGTCGAAACCTATAAACTTCCCGCTTTTGTCTTTGACGGAAAAAGGAGGATAATAACCAGTTGTTCCCACAATCAACGCTCCTCTACTTTGAATCCGTTTAACCACATCCCCTGCAAAACTAGATGCTGAAAATAGACAAACGACCGCAAAAAAAACAGAAAAAATTATATTGACCCTTTTCATAAAAACACCTCCTTTCACCAAGGCAAATTATTACAGTAGCTCCCTGGTGTAAACCGTCAACTTCTTATTTTTATCAAAGTCACAAACAATGTTAGGCAGTGAGATTAACTAGAATGCCATAGGGCCTTCCAGACTCAAAAAAGGCCCCGGAAATCACATCTTCTATCGGGATCTGGCAAAGGATCTTGTTGGAAGATTTGCTCTTTATGAGCACAACAAAGGAATCATCTTGATCCAACTGTTGTAATTGCACCTTTAGCTCTTTATTACCAAGTAAAAAACCAGACAAGGCATCCAGGGCATATCTTGCCTCTTCTTCTCTAGAGACATGAGAAATTCCTTTATTGGCATCTCCTTTTGATTCATCTCGGTTTTTTGAGCGAAGCTTGGCCTTTTCTGACTTTTTTATAGGGCGTATTGCAGGTCTTTGTCTCCTATCATTCAAAAGTTGCTGGGCAGGCAAAAAATTTAGAGCCCGTATGTCTATGCCTTTAAAATCCATAAAGATTTCCTGAAAACAATACTTTCCTCTTTACACTTTTCATCGACCAAGGCAAACACAAGCTACAATTTGGGAACCATCTTTATAAAGACCTTTTCTCTCCAAGAAGCTTCATAAGCATAACTGGATCAACCCTTTGTCCCAGAAGGCTTACTCCCCAGTGAAGATGGGGACCGGTTACCCTGCCTGTTGATCCAGCAAGACCAATTAACTGGCCCTTGCCAACCCTCTGTCCCTGTTTAACCATGACTTTGGACAGATGAGCGTAGAGGGTATAAAGTCCTCCACCGTGATCAATAACAACTGTGTTACCACTTAGATAACAATCTCTTACAAGGACAACCACGCCATGATTTGGGCTCTTGATCGGAGTATTTTCCCTTGCCCTTAGATCTACTCCGGAATGGGGACTACGGGGCTTGCCATTAAAATAACGTCTTAGCCCAAAAGGGCTTAAGATCTTGGATTTTACTGGCCAGACAAAACCCTCCTCCCAGTAGATCTCCGGTCTGATCCTATTACATACCCGATGAACCGCCCTTTGATCTGCAAGGACTCGTTTCAAAATATCCGGTGGGAACGAGACCATCTTTTTTTTGACCTTTAGATATTCGGCCTTGTAGTGTTTCTTTTTTACCTGAATCTGCCTTGATAGTGTAAGGCGAGCCTTATCTCTCAGAAAATGAAACGTCAAAGGTTTTTTGCCTGGCCTTTCTTTCAGACCTGCTCCAACAATTAATACATAGTGGCCCTGCCCTTCATTTTTAAAAGGCACGGTTTTTTTACCAAAAGAGACCTTTTCTAAACGACATCCCCTGGTTACCTGTAAATCTATCCTTGCAAGACCTCCTTGATAAAGGGCTGCAGGCTCCATTTGGAATCCTGCCAGACACTGATCGTTGGCAGAAGCCATGCTGTTTAAGGTGAAAAGCCCTGCCCAAATAGAGCTAAGAAGAAAAATGCAAAACCTTATCATGATTGTTAACCTTCCTTTTTTGACCTAACCTGACACTCAAGTTGACCATTTGCCAGAATAACCGTTACAAAATGGCCAATGGTTACCTGATCTGCCTGGGTTACAATTCTGCCAGTTTGTTGATCAAGGACTACGGCAAATCCCTTTTTCAGGCAACCTTTTGGGTCCTCCCTTTCCAGACAAGAAAGAACGGTCAGCAACCTGGTTCTTTCGGCATGAATTTTTGAAAGCATAAGCCCTTTGATCCTGTAATATAGCTGATGAACCCTGCCTTTTTTCATCCCAACCGCGGATTCGGGGCTAACCGCCTTAAGCCTGGCAAAAAGATTGGAAAAAAGTCTTGTCTTCCTGGAAGACAGCTCGGTAACAGAAGAAATCAGCCTTCTTTGCATATCATCAAGTCTTAGTCTCTGTTCAATCACCCTCCCGTAGGGATGTCTCACTCCTGAACGCAAAAGGTTAAGCCTGTGAGACGCTCTCAAAAGGGCATGATTCGTTGCTGCCGCAAGCATGGTCACCTGGCGTTGCAGTCTATCTCGTAATTCAACACGGGAGGGGCATACCAGCTCTGCTGCTGCTGTCGGTGTGGCTGCCCGTTTATCCGCCACAAAGTCACATATGGTAAAGTCTACCTCATGGCCTATGGCAGACACTACAGGAACTTTGCAATCAAATATCCTCCTTGCAAGTCTTTCGCTGTTAAAAGCCCATAAATCCTCAATGCTACCACCTCCACGGGTCAACACTATAACATCTTCAGGACCTGCAGACTCCTCTGCAATATCAATGGCGTCTATCAACCTGTTTGGAGCATCATCTCCCTGAACCAATGATGGTACAAGAATAATACGTGCAGGCGGAAACTTGGCCCTTGCGGTCTTTAGAAAATCCCTGATGGCAGCCCCTGCAGGTGAGGTTATAACAAATATTTTCTTTGGCCAGCTGGGTATCTCCTTTTTACAGCTGTCATCAAAAAGACCCTGGTCTGCAAGCCTCCTTTTTAGCCTTTCAAACTCGATTCTCAAAAGGCCTTCACCCCAAGGCTCCACATGTTCAACAACCGCCTGAAGGGTACCTCGTGCCTGATAGACATTTAGTCTTGCAAGACAAAGGATCTTTGCCCCTTCTTTGATATGCCTGGCAGATGTGACCTGGTTTGACCTGAAACATACAGACTTGATACAACCTTTTTCGTCTTTGAGACTAAAATAACAGTGACCAGAAGGAGGCAAAGAGACCTGACCGACCTCTCCTTCTAACCAAACTGTCCCAAACTCCATATCAAAAATGGTGTTAATATGAAAAAGTAGCTCGCTGACACTCCAGATACGCCTGTTTTCTTCCCCTTCGCCCCTTGCTTCATCACCTTCTGATTCAGCCAACACATTGTCCAGGGCACCTTCTGGGAACAGATCTTCAAAAGAATCAAAAAAATCCATAATCTCATTAAAGACAGTCGGTTAAAGTTAAGAGACTTGTTTCATCAAAACAGATTGCCTAACTTATATGGTAATAATAATATTTGATAACTGCTCAAAAATACGGTTAGAAAAACTTGGACAAAAATATAATACAATATCTTAACGGGGGTGTCTTCATGGAGAATATGAAAAAAAACAAAACCGAAGAGAACAAAAATGAGCAGGCAAGGGTGGATGAAATACCTCTACCAGAAGTCACCTTTGCTACATTTATACTTTCTTTAAACACCTCTGCCTTGGTTCACCTTGGGGAACTTCCAGAACCCGGGAAGGAAGAACCGGTGTTTGACCTTAACCTTGCCAGGCATGCAATAGATACAATAGCCATGCTAAAGGAAAAGACAAAAGGAAATCTGTCTGAAGATGAACAAGCCCTTATAGATAACATACTTTTTGATCTAAGATTGAAATTTGTCAAAAAGGCTGGTTAATGCATTGGTTCAAATCCCCTGCAAAAATAAACAGGTTTTTGCATATAAAAACGAAATTACCTAACGGTTATCATGAAATAGTCACACTGTTTGAAAAAATCGCCTTTTTCGACCGTCTTGGAATAGAGGTTGAAGACGATGGCAAATCACAAACCAACATAGCCTGTCCTGACTGGTTACCAAAGGGGCCAGAAAACCTGGTCTTTCAAGCAGTAGATGTTTTTAGGGAAAAATCAGGCCTGAATTTCAGTGTGCTCATCGAGATTCACAAAGAAATCCCTGCAGGTGCAGGACTTGGAGGTGGCAGCTCAAACTGTGGCACCACTTTAAAGGCTCTTAATAATATCCTTGGTTCTGCCCTGTCAGAAAATCAATTATTTCAGGCTGCAGCATCCATTGGAGCTGATTGTCCTTTTTTTGTCTCGAACTGGATAGGTGCCCTTGGAACCGGTACCGGGGCTGAACTTGAAGACTTTCCCCTAAAACCCAATTGGTACCTTTTGGTGTTACCTGATTTTTCTGTAAGTACGCGTTGGGCCTATGAAAATTTCAAGTTGACAAGACAAAGCGATGAAACTATTTTTGAGCCTCGCAAGGTCTTGTCCGGTTACAAATGGATAAATGATCTGGAAAAACCGGTTTGCTCTAGATATCCGGCTGTTTCCAGGATAAAGTCTGATCTTTTAGAAGCCGGGGCCAAAAGGGCCTTGATGTCTGGTAGCGGTTCTACTGTTTTTGGTGTATTCGATACCAAACAGCAGGCGCTTGAGGCACGGGTTAAACTTGAAAACAAAACAGGATACAGATGCCTTGTAACCAGAACACTTGAACATGATGAAACTGTGTGAGTTGGGGCGTCGTCAAGTGGTAAGACACGGGTCTTTGGAACCCGCATTCGCAGGTTCGAATCCTGCCGCCCCAGCCATTTTTTGATTTTCAGGCCTTTAATCTGAAAATCCAAACACATAATTCATACTGGCAAACGAGAGCAAGAAAACAACACTGTTTTCGTTTAAATTTTGTTTTTTAATTGCAAATTTTGGGGGACTGAAAGCCAATGTCCATCAACAAAATCAAGGTCTTCACAGGAAATGCCCATCCTTCTTTGTCACAGGAGATCTGCGACTATCTTAACATGCCCCTAGGACGGGCCCAGGTAAAAAAATTCAGTGACGGCGAGACCTTTGTAGAAATTGGTGAAAATGTTAGAGGTGCGGACGTATTTGTTATTCAACCCACATGCCCTCCTGTTAATGATAACCTGATGGAACTACTCATAATGATAGACGCCCTGAGGAGAGCCTCTGCCCGACGCATCACCGCTGTGGTTCCCTACTATGGTTATGCCCGACAAGACAGGAAAGCCGCTCCCAGGGTTCCGATCTCTGCCAAGCTTGTGGCAGATATTATAACAACGGCTGGAGCGAGAAGACTTCTGGCAATGGACCTTCATGCCGGTCAGATCCAGGGTTTTTTCAGCATCCCGGTTGATCACCTTTTTGCAGCTCCTGTCCTTCTGAAGCATCTACAGGAGTTTCCCAGGGATGAAGTGGTTATGGTTTCTCCAGATGCTGGAGGAGTGGAGCGGACCAGGGCCTTTGCCAAGCGTCTGGGAACAGGTCTTGCCATAATTGACAAGAGAAGGGAAAAGGCCAATGAATCCCAGGTAATGCACATAATAGGTGATGTGGAAAACAAAATCGCCATAGTCCTTGACGACATGGTGGATACGGCCGGAACCCTATGCAACGCTGCTAAGGCTCTTCAGGAGCATGGTGCAAAGGAGGTTCATGCCTGCGCTACCCATCCGGTACTCTCAGGCCCAGCAGTTGACAGACTAAAAAAGTCTGTTCTTAAATCCCTCATGGTTACCAACACCATCCCTCTTGGAGACAAGGCCCAGGAATTGGGCGATAAAGTAAAGGTTTTCACAGTTGCTCCTCTTCTTGGAGAAGCAATATCAAGGATACACGATGACGATTCGGTCAGCTCACTCTTTGTATGACCGTGACAAAAAAATAAATAGCACATTAGGAGTCTAAAATGATTCAGATAGATCTGGATGCACAGATTAGGACACAAAGCGGCAAAGGAGCCGCCAGAAAGCTTAGAAAAGAAGGGAGAATCCCTGCGGTCCTTTATGGACCTAAAATAGACCCGGTAAGCCTTAGTGTAAATGCCCACGATTTTGACAAGATCTTAATCAAGGCAGAAGGAGAACAGGTCATATTTACACTAAAACTAGATGATCAGAACAGGCTTGCCCTAATCAAAGAACTGCAAAGGCATCCAGTAAACGACAGGGTACGCCATATAGATTTTTATGCAATCTCTGTTGAAGACAAGGTTGAGGTTGAGGTACCAATCAAACCGGTTGGAAAGGCCAAAGGGGTTGAGCTCAGTGGTGGAGTTCTTGAGATGATCCAGAGGACCATCACCATCAAATGCCTACCTCTTGCAATCCCCAAGGAAATAGAGGTAGACATCAGTGACTTGGATGTGGGCGACGCCATACACATAAGCGATCTTACACCTCCTGAGGGAGTGGAGTTCACTGAGCCACCAGACACCACGCTTATTACAGTAGTAGGTGGCACCGTTCAGGAAGAAGAGGAAGAAATAGAAGAGGAAGAGATGGAAGAGGAAGGCGCACCTGAAGAATCCTCGGAAGAAGAATAACAAGGCTTTTACCCGGCAGACCCTGTGTCTGCCGGGTCTGACATTTCTTTTTAATAAGGCTAGTTGAAAAAGTTCCTTATTGCCGGTTTAGGCAACCCTGGTCGCAAATATCAAAACACAAGGCACAACGTGGGCTTTCTTGTACTGGATAGGTTGGCTGCGGAGATACACACCTCCTTTAATGAACAAAATACTGCCCCACGTTATCTCATTGCCCAAAGTCATGTCTGGGATGCTAAACTCTTTCTCATAAAACCGCTTGAATATATGAACAGAAGCGGGGGACCAATTGCCAAGCTGGCATCATATTTTCAAATAGATCCCCATGAAATCCTGGTAGTACACGACGATCTTGACGTGCCATATGGTAGGATTAAGTTTGTCAGAGGTGGAGGTCATGGAGGACACAATGGTATACGTTCTATCATAGAGGCACTTGGCACCAAAGACTTTCCAAGACTAAAGATAGGAATCGGACGTCCTCCCAAAGGGATACCAGCGGACAAATATGTGCTTGGAACCTTTTCGCCTGACGAAAAAAGAATCATAGAAAAAGTTATAGATCTGTCTGTGGAAGGAATAAGGGAATTTGTAAAAAATGGCATAGATTCTGCCATGAATAAGTTTAACGGAATCGAGGTAACTGCCCTATGAAGAGGCTCTTTCTTTCAATAGTCATCATTCTGGTAATCAGCACGATAATTGCTGGGGCATTCTTAGGCTTTAAGCTCTTTGAAGGACAACCGCCCCAGATCACTCCTGTCAAGGTTCCTTTGATCGTTGGAAAGGAAGCAGAGGTCAGCATAAAGGTCACAGATGCAGGGGCAGGCATACGATTGGTGGAAGCAACAATAGAACAAGGGAAAAGGCAGGTACAGCTTGGACAAAAAGCCGTGCCCATAGGGAGTATCTGGACAGGTTCTCCTATGAAGGAAATAATCCTTTCTTGGCAAATCGACCCCAGAAAGGCAGGACTTGCCTCTGGCAAGGCCCTTCTCATCATAAGTGCCTGTGATGCATCTTTCAGAAACGGTTCAAAGGGAAACAGGTCCATTCTAAAGATACCTCTAAACATAGACTATGTACCACCCGTAATTACTGTGCTGTCTACCATACACAATGTTCGTGTTGGTGGTGCAGGGGCGTTGAGCTTTAGGGTCAATGAAAAGGTCACCAAGGCAGGGGTCAGAGTTGACAACACCTTTTTCAAGGCATTTAAAGGTCCAGACGGCATCTATCGGACCCTCTTTGCGATCCCATTCAATATTGACAGGCCAAAGACCTTTCAAGTAGAGGCCTCAGATATTGCAGGAAATACGGGCATTTCCGGATTTGCTTACAAGATCCTGCCTAGACGCAAAAGAGAGGATAAGATCAATATATCAGACTCCTTTTTACAAAAGAAAATGCCATCCTTTGCCAGCCGTTTCCCAGAGGTAGCAGCCCCTAGCCTCATTGAGACCTTTTTAAAGGTCAATCATGTGCTTCGCAAAAAGAACAACGACTTTCTCCTGTCCCTTTGCAAGAAAAGCCAGGACAAGATAGCCTTTGCGGGAGCCTTTGTGAGATTTAAGGGAGCCAAACGTTCTGGCTTTGCAGACAAACGTCATTACTTCTATCATGGCAAGGAAGTTGACCAGGCATATCATATGGGTGTTGACATAGCCTCTGTTGCCCATGCCAGCATACCGGCGGCAAACAATGGCAGGGTAATATTTGCCGGTTATAACGGCATCTATGGAAACACAGTGGTGTTAGATCATGGCATGGGCCTGATGAGCCTTTACGCCCATCTAAGCCAGATCGATGTAAAACCTGGACAGACCATTAAAAAAGGGCAACGCTTAGGGATGACAGGCACTACAGGACTTGCAGGAGGAGATCATCTTCACTTTGGGATGATGCTTGGTGGAGTTTTTGTAAACCCTGTGGAATGGTGGGATAAGCGCTGGATAAGAGACCATATAATCTATAATTTGTACTTTAAGGGAACAAATCCATAGACAGCTCCTCTAAAATGAGTCGAAACCATCTGATAGAAGATACCATGGCGGTAAAAACCCTTTTGATTCTTCTTTCCCTGCTGTTTCTTTACGGTTTCAGTTTCTCTGATCCAAGCAAGCTTCGGACAGAGATAAGAAAGGAGATAAAGGCAGAGCTTGAAAAGATTATTGAAAAGACCCCAAGTGGTAAACTAAGGACAACCTGGCGTCAAAAAAAACAGGAGGCAGAAAAAGCCCTAAATAAGGCGCTTTTCATGGACAGTCCGCGTTTTTGTCCTGAAAAGTGGGATGAAGCAGTTATGCTTTTCAAAAAAGCCAAAAAATACGCATCCAAAAGGGAGTACAGAAAGGCCATCTATCTTGCAAAAAAGACAATAGAATTTGCAACTGGTGCGGAAAAATGTGCATCCAGATACATAAAAGAACACAATGACAAACTAGAAAAACAATACACCACCCTTAGAAACCAGATGGATGAAATCATGGCCATGATCCCACCAGATGCTGAAGATCTTGTAAAGCAAGCCAGTAACCTGTCATTAAAGATCGAGGACATGTATTCTGCCATAAAACTTAGACAATTTAAAAACGCCAGGGACATTGCTGCTCACCTAAGGAAAAGACTTGCCAGCCTTGAAAAGGCTGTAAAGAAATACAATATGGAACATGGACAGGCAAACGAACTGTAACCGTTCCATAGCTGTCATCCTAAATGGTCCCCACCTAACACTGGCCAAAATAGGGGCCCTGTTTGATCAAAACAGACAAAATGATGTTGCCTATAAGCTTCAACCAGACTATAGCGACAACGGCTGCCTCATCCTCAGAGTCAAGCTCCCGGAAAAACTGGTAGATACATTTATTAATGAATTTTCTTCCCATCTTGAACAACTGGACCTGCGTGAAGATGAAGATAAACTGGATATTCTGATCATTGACCAGGAAAGGTCGGAATGTGTCATTAATGACCAAAGTGATATAAGGCTTTGCAAAGGCTGGCGGGTTAGAATTGTATCGCCAGAAGAAAAACCCGAGCTTTACGGATCCCCAAAGACCCTCTTTTTAAAAAAAGATGCAAATGCATTTGGCACCGGCCTTCATCCATCCACTAGACTCGCCTGCGAATTATTACTATATCTTCATAGTTGCAGTAAATTGGAGAAAGCAAACGTCCTGGACGTTGGCACCGGTTCTGGGATCCTGTCGATTTTTTTGGCTAAACTGGGTGTCAAAAAGATAATTGGCGCTGACATAGACCAGGGGATAATAAAAGCGGCCCAGGAAAATGCCTATTTGAACCAAGTGAACTCCAGGGTGTCTTTTACCACTCTACCCCTTTCCCAATTGCAATGGACAGGAGTGGATGGTATTGTTGCAAATCTTACCCCTTCAGTCCTGTTTGATCTTTTGGATACCATGGTATCAAAGCTTGATCGCAAAGGCTGGTTAATCTTGTCGGGTCACAGCCCTGGATTAAGAGACGAAATCCGTCAGCGCTTGGGAAAACACCACTTGCACATGGTCAAACATCTTTCCAGTCAGGGCTGGAGTGCAGAAATATTTTTTAGGAGTTAGACAATGAACATATCTCTCATCCTTGTTCCCACCGATTTTTCTGAATGCGCAATGAATTCCCTAGATTATGCTAAACACCTTGCACAACAGTTTGATGCAAGACTTATTCTTTTAAATGTAATAGACAGTAGAGAGGCCCAACACTTCGCTGCCTACTCCAAAGAACCTTTGGAAAAGGTCCTTGAAAGACTTATGAATCAAGGCAAGCAGGCGTTTAGGCGGCTCTTGAGCAATTGGGATGGCAAAGACATGGTACAGGAAAGCTTGGTATCTGTAGGAATGCCCTTTCAGGAAATAGCCATGAAGGCAAGGGATTTCCAAGTGGATCTTATACTGATGGGAGGCTATGGCAGCAGAGGAAAGGGAGGCACGATAGAAGAGATATTCTTTGGCAGCACAGTAGAAAAGGTGGTCCGCCTGCTACCATGCCCCGTACTGTGCGTTCCCATTGGCTGGCCGGAAGGACAGTAGCCTTAAATGATGGGGCTGGTATCAGATATTGGAGGCACAAATGCCAGGGTAGCCCTTGTTGACCATTTGCAGATAAGAACCGTCAAGGTCTATCCCACCAAGAAATTTAAAGGGGCTGCAGATATCTTCATCAGATTTCAGAAAGACATCGACCAGGAACTTCCCAGGAAATGGGCCATCGCTGCCGCTGGTGTTACCACCGATGACAGGATACGAGGCACAAACATTGGCTGGGACATTGTAAAAGATGAACTAGTAGCTGCCTTTCATCTGGAAACCTGCATTCTCTTAAATGACTTTGAAGCAGCAGCCTATGGCCTTTTAACCATTAAAAAGGACAGCCTTGTCCAGATAGGTGGTCAAATTCCTGGGAAGAAATGTACAAAGGTGCTTATAGGTGCTGGTACAGGTCTTGGAGAAGCTACATGTGTCTTTTGTCCAAATGATGAGTGGAAGGTATTAAAAAGTGAAGGAGGACACTGTTCCTTTGCTCCAACTGACCAGATAGAAACAAGACTTCTTGCATTCCTGAACTCAAAATATGGCCACGTAAGTTATGAAAGGATACTGTCTGGTGCCGGACTGGTGGATCTGTACAAGTTTTTGTTAAAGGAACAAAATGACCCCGATGCCGATGCAAAAATAGAAAGGCCAAGTCAGGTCACCAGTGGTGCCAAAAACGGAGACACCACATGCCAAAGGACACTTGATCTTTTTTGCCGTATTTATGGAGAGGAGGCAGGCAACCTTGCCCTTAAGACGTTGCCTGAAGGAGGAGTTTTTGTAGGGGGCGGTATTGCCCTTCACATACTTGATTGGTTACAAAAAGGGACCTTTCAGAAAGGCTTTGAGTCAAAGGGAAGGATGAAAGAGCTGTTAAAGACCCTTCCCGTATTCGTAGTGAATGAACCATATCTTGGGATCTATGGGGGGGCCTACAAGCTATTTCAGACCAGTATGTCCAAAACCGCCAGCACCTCTCTTGGTGCCTGAAAGCTCTGACATCTCCTGCCACCTGACCTTCCATACCTTACAGATCACTGCCTGGGCAACCCTCATCCCCCTGGTTATCTCAAAGGGATGCTTGCCAAGGTTTATCAGACCAACCTTTATTTCTCCCCTGTAGTCAGCATCAACAGTGCCTGGAGCATTAACCACGGTAACCCCGCGCTTGATTGCAAGACCGCTCCTTGGCCGAATCTGCATCTCAAAACCCTGTGGTATAGCCACCCGAATCCCTGTAGGGACAAGAAAAATGGAGCCAGGATCAAGTACCTCGGAATTTTCAATTGCAGCCAAAAGATCCATTCCGGATGACCCATGAGTGGCATAGGAAGGAAGTGGCAGCCCCTTATAGTGTGTCATGGGGGATATGGCTATTTCTATGCTCCAGGGACTATCTTCCTGCATTTTTCTCTCTCTTTTTCCGGTAACGGACCAAGGAGAGCAGCAGCCATCCCCTGGTCTAGATATTTCTTGGCACATGCCGCTATCTGACAGGCATCTATACCTTCGATCTTTTCAACTATGTGGTCGTAAGAGACGTACTTGCCCAGATCTATTTCATTTCTTGCAATCCTTGTCATGCGGGCATCTGTATTGTCCGCCGAAAGCAAAATTCCTCCCTTGATATTGTCTTTGGCTGCGGCCAGTTCGGCCTCACTGACCTCCTCGGAGGCAAGCCTTTCCATCTCCCTTCTTATAAGTTCCAACACCTTGCATGTATTTTCTGGAGCAACCCCTGCGTATATGCCAAGAAAGCCAGCATCTTGCAGGGTTGACACAAAAGAATACACAGCATATGCAAGGCCTCTTTTCTCTCTGATTTCCTGGAATAGCCTGGAGCTCATGGACCCGCCAAGTATGACATTCATGAGAAGAGTAGGATATCGGTCTGGATCCACCGAGGAAGGGCCATTAAGACCAACCATTATATGGGTCTGCTCCAGGTCCTTTTCCTTAAAAAAACAGTCGAAATTACATTTTGGAGGCCTTCTTGTGCCAGATGGGTCCCCGCTTGAAAGACCCGAGAAAAGGGCCTCTATCTTTTTGCAAAAGCCCTGATGGTCAATATTACCTGCAGCAGACACCAGCACCCGTGGAGCAGTTGCAAAACGGTCCATGTGAGACCTAAGATGGGGAGAGGTGATCTTTGACACCGTCTCAGGTGTTCCGAGTATTGACCTTTCAACAGGATTGCCCTGCCAGAAACGACTATTGAAAAATTCATGCACAAGTTCATCAGGAGAATCTTCAATCATGCTGATTTCTTGAAGGATGACCTGCCTTTCCCTTTCCACTTCCAGTGGATCAAATGTGGAATTAAGAAAAATGTCCGCCAACAGATCGAGAACTATATCCAGATGAGAATCAAGGACCTTGGCATGAAAACAGGTTGTCTCCTTGGAAGTAAAGGCATTAGAGAAACCTCCAAGACGGTCAAAGGTCTTGGCAATGTCAAGGGCGCTCCTGGTCTCTGTGCCCTTGAAAATCATATGTTCTATAAAATGAGATATACCTGAAAATTCTCCAGGTTCATCGCGGCTACCTGTGGCGACCCATATCCCGACCGATACGGCCCTGCTTGCTGGCAGCCTTTCCGTAAGCACCCTTACGCCATTAGAGAGGGTGGACTTTTGAAATTCCTGTTTCATCGTCCATAGCTCCTTGAAACTACAAGAGTGCTTTTCTGCTGAGTTTTATCCTGTTCTGGTCATCAATGTCTATTACCTTTACTTTTATCCTATCACCTTCCTTTAGCACATCCCGCACATTGTTAATCCGGTGATTTTCAATCTGAGAGATATGAAGCAGGCCATCAGTGCCTGGAAGAATCTCCACAAAGGCTCCAAAATCCACGATCCGTTTTACTACTCCATCGTATACTTCACCAACCTTTGGAACCCTGGTTATCCTTTCTATCTCGCGCACCGCCCTTTCAGCCGCCTCTGGAGAAGCGCTAAACACGTGAACCTCTCCTGTATCCTCTATATCTATCTTGGCCCCCGTATCGGCAACTATGGCCTTTATGGTTTTTCCTCCAGGGCCTATAAGGTCCTTTATCTTATCCGGACTGATGGTCAGGTTTGTCACCCTTGGGGCATACTTAGAAAGCTCATCCCTGGGCTTTTCTATAACCTCTTGCATCTTTGAAAGGATGTGCTCCCTGCCCTCTTTTGCCTGCTTAAGCGCCTTATGAAGGATCTCTTTAGAAATCCCCTTCACCTTTATATCCATCTGAAGGGCTGTAATTCCCTCCTGGGTGCCTGCCACCTTAAAATCCATATCCCCAAGGTGATCCTCATCACCCAGTATGTCTGAAAGTATTACCGCTTTTCCGCTATCCTGATCTATAATCAGCCCCATGGCGATACCTGCTACCATATCCCTAATGGGTACACCTGCATCCATCATGGCAAGACAACCTCCACAGACAGTCGCCATAGAAGAAGACCCGTTAGATTCAAGAACCTCTGAAACAACCCTTATGGTGTACAGAAAGTCATCAGGCAAAGGGACCACTGCTGCAAGGGCCCGTTCTGCCAGGGCTCCGTGGCCTATGTCCCTTCTGGCAGGTCCTCTGAGGGGACGTACTTCTCCCACACTGAAGGGAGTAAAATTGTAATGTAGGATAAAATGCTTGAACTCCTGACCTGCTGGTGACTCTATGCGTTGCTCGTCCTCAGATGAGCCAAGGGTTGTAACTGCAAGCACCTGGGTTTCGCCCCTTGTAAAAATGGCTGAGCCATGGGTACGCGGCAAAACGCCAACTTCACATGTGATGGGACGTATTTCATCAAACTTGCGCCCATCAATCCTGGTTCCCTTATCCAGAATCATTGAGCGCATGATCTCCTTCTCAAGCTCCTTCAAGATGGCAGAAACCTGGGCCTGACACTCGGGGTAGGCCACAGAAAGCTCCTCAATGATTTTTTCCTTTAACATTTTCTTGGCGTGGTTTCTCTCCACTTTTGCAGGGATGGTCAGGGCCTTGGCAAGTTCATCCTTGGCCATGGACCGCACCTTTTCCTCAAGGTCCTCATCCCTTTCAGGTGGATGGACCACAAACTTCTCCTTGCCTGCCTCTGCCCTCAACTTTTCCTGAAGTTCTATAAGCGGCCTTATGGCCTCCTGGGCAAAGAGAATGGCTTCGAGCACTTCCTCTTCCGTAACCACAGAAGCGCACCCCTCCACCATAACAATGGCATCTTTGGAACCTGCCACAATTATATTCATATCAGATTCCATAAGCTGGCTTCTGGTTGGATTCACTATAAACTGACCCTCCACATGGCCTATCCTGATACCAGCAATCGGACCGTTGAAGGGAATATCGGAAACAGTAAGGGCAGCTGATGCAGCTGTTATGGCTATTACATCGGCGTCTACATCAGGATCTACCGAAAGGGCAGAAACGATGATCTGTGTATCATAGTTATAGCCTTCAGGGAAAAGGGGCCTAAGCGGCCTGTCAATAAACCGGGAGGTAAGGATCTCTTTCTCACTTGGTCTTCCTATCTCTCTCCTGAAGTAATTACCAGGGATCCTGCCCGAACTGTAATACATTTCCTGATAATCAACCATAAGAGGCAGGAAATCAGCACCTTCCCTCGGTTTTCCTGAACTTACAGCAGTAGCCAGCACCACTGTTTCACCGTGACTCGCAAGCACTGCACCATTGGCCTGCTTTGCAAGCCTTCCGGTTTCAAGGACATATGGCAGACCATTTATTTCTATCTCTACTTTTGTCATTGGCATGTAATACCTGTACCTTTTTGTTTTTTTTAACGTCTTAGTCCCAGTTCCTGGATTATCTTTCTATAACGTCCGACATCCTTTCTTTTCAGATAATCAAGCAACCTGCGTCTTTGGCCAACAAGCTTTAAAAGACCACGTCTAGACGAATGGTCCTTTTTGTGCACCTTGAAGTGCTCGGTAAGATCCTGAATCCTTGTGGTCAAAAGGGCTATCTGCACCTCTGGAGAACCTGTATCACCTTCGTGCGTCTTAAATCTGTCGATTATCTCCTTTTTACGTACTGGATCTAGTACCACAACTGTATTCCTCCTTGTACATTTAGTTGTTTATTAAAATCAAAATCCATCAATTCGGGTTCCATACCCTCAAAATCTCGAGTCTGGCCCTGTGATCATTGAAATCTGGCCATCTTGCTATACACACGAGTCTTTGACCATCTTCACCATCACTTGCCATCACCCTTAGGTAATCGGCTTTTATTTGTGTAAAATCGGCCAGTTGCTCTTTCATATAGTCAATCATCTTTAAAAGACCTATCCCACGTCCTTGCTGTATGAAAAGTGCATCCCGGTTGTTGACAACCACCGAGGGAATATGAGACAGAACCAGCTCCACAGGCATTATCTTCTCCTTGATCTTGCCTGGTTCGCCTTTTAAAACAGACTCTACCGGAATGGCCTCATCTACAGAGAGAAAGCCGCTCCTTAATCTTCTCAGCCTTGAAAGTGTAGCCTTACAACCAATGGCCTTTCCAAGCTCGTGAGCGAGTGTCCGTATATACGTCCCCTTGGAGCAGTGCACAAGAAAATCCACATGGGGAGAGTTAAAGCCGGTTATCTGAAAATCGTAAATGTAGACCTTCTTAGGGTCTTTATTTACACTCACCCCTTTTCTGGCAAGTTTATAAAGGGGAACTCCCTTATGTTTGGCAGCAGAATAGGCAGGCGGCACCTGCAAAATGGCACCCTTAAAGCTGTCTGCAATCATTTGAATATCCTGGATACCAAGATCAGCAGGCACGGGTACACGTTCCACAATCTGTCCATCCAGGTCATAGGTGTCTGTTTCAATACCAAGGGTTATACGGCCCTGATAGACCTTATCTGCATCTGTCAGGAAACGGGCAAGCTTGGTGGCATTACCGATGCAGACCACCACAAGCCCTGTCGCCATAGGATCCAAGGTGCCTGTATGGCCAGCCTTTTTTACCCGCAGACGCCTTTTTACACACTCAACCACCTTGTAAGAAGTCATACCTTTTGGTTTATCTAAAATGAGAACGCCACTTTTCATAAAGCCTCCTTGCCCAAGTAGGAACCTGCAAGCTCTATGAGTTTATCCTTTACTTCATAGGGATTACCTGGCATGCGAAAACCGGCTGCATTAAAATGGCCTCCTCCACCAAAGTTGGAGGCAAGCTCGGCCACATTGACAAATCTCTTTGACCTGAGGCTAACAGACACAAATCCTGGTCTTGCCTCCTTGATAAGAGCCGCTATCTCTACGGTATCTAAAGAACGTGCATAAGAAACAAAATCATCGGTTTCTGCTTCCATTGCGCCACACATTTCAAACATCTCTGGAGTAAGGATCATGATGGACAAAAGACCATTGTAGTAGACTTCGAGTGTTTCAAGGGCAAGACCCAAGAGTTTAAGCTTGGAAAGAGGTCTTGATTCAAAGCACCGAAGTGCAATGTCATAAGGATCTGCCCCTGCCTCGACCAGTTCCTTTGCCAGGTCAAAGGTTCTAACACTTGTATTGGAATACCTGAATCCACCGGTATCGGTAAGTACGGCAGTGTAAATGCACGTGGCCACTTCCTGGGTTATCGGCCAGCCAAGATCTTTAAAAACCTGAAAACACAAAGAGGCAGTGGCACATGCAGATGTGTCTATAATACTTGCACAGGGTTTGGTTAGAGCAGAACAGAAACCTTTACCAAGATGGTGATCCAGAATTACCACACTTTCACAATCTGCCAGTGCCTTGGCTCCTTGCTGACCTATTCGTTCTATCTCGTTGCAGTCCAAAACCACAAGACAAAATGAGCCAGGCTTCCACCGAGGCAGCTCGTGAACTATTTTCGAGGCCCCTGGCAAAAAGGACAGGCTAGAAGGCACCTCATCTTGAGTATACAAGACCGTATCCTTGTGATTCCGCTTTAGCATGTGCCCCATTGCCAAAATAGAACCCACTGCATCCCCATCTGGCCTTTCGTGAGCGGTTACAACAAACCTGTCCCTTGATGACAGGAGAGCGGCCACCTCTTTTATCGAATCCTCATTTCTCTTCATGGATCTTCCTGAAGAGCTGTTCCAGGTGTGCCTGCTCTTTTAATGTCTCGTCCAGCTTAAAATGAAGCTCTGGCACCCGTCTCATACGCACACGTCTACCAAGGCTTCTTCTTATAAAGCCGCTGGCCTTGACCAGTCCCTTCATGGCCTGCTGCTCCCTTTCATCCCCTCCTAAAACGGACACGTAAAAATTTGCATGTCTCAGGTCCTTTGTTACCTTCACGGATATGACAGTAACCAGTCCCTGGACACGCGGGTCTTTAATCTCAAAAAGGAGCATGTTGGCCACCTCTTCCTTCAAGAGGTCGGCAACCCTGTCGGCCCTTGTAAAGGATGGCTTTCTCGACAGTATTCCATCAAAAATCTCGTAATCCATTGTTTAACTATTTACCCATATGAATGATCTCAAGCCTAGAATCTACTACATCTACAGGACCAGAGGTTTCCACAAAACTCAGGATCCTTTCCATTACAGAAGAGAGCATGGGTTCACTGTTACCAACAGTACACACCCCGATTTCGGCTGTCTGCCATACATCGTGAAAATTCACCTCTGAACACGCCACATTGTAGCGGTTTCTGACCTGGCTAACCACGCTCTTTACCACCTTCCTCTTTCCCTTAAGGGAATGGATTTCATGAAGGTGAAACTTGATTCTTGCAACTGCAACAACCATCTATTCCTGCTCTGACGTGTTCTTTTCTTCGCTATCCTCAATACTCGTACCGAGATCCGGAGCCACTTCTTCCATCTCAAAGGCCTCTATGACATCCCCAACCTTTATGTCATTAAATTTCTCCAGACCGATGCCGCATTCGTAGCCCGCCTGGACCTCTTTAACATCGTCCTTAAAACGGCGAAGAGACTCTATCTTTCCTGTATAAACCACCACATTGTCTCTCAAAAGCCTGGCCTCGGCATTCCTCTTAATGACACCTTCCAGCACGTAACAACCTGCGATAGTACCTACCTTTGCTATACGAAAAGTCTGACGGACCTCCGCCCTGCCAAGGGTCTTTTCCTTGTAAACAGGCTCAAGAAGACCTGTCATGGCACTCTTGACCTCTTCAAGGGCATGATAGATCACGTTGTAGAACCTGATATCCACATGCTCCTTGGCAGCAAGCTGCTTTGCCTGAGGACTTGGCTTCACGTTAAAACCAATAATTATGGCATCTGATGCAGAGGCAAGAAGAACATCTGACTCGGTTATGGCTCCAATGCCTCCGCGCACTATATCTATCTTTATCTTGTCGGTACTGAGTTTCCTGAGGGCATCACTCAGGGCCTCGAGGGACCCCTGGACATCGGCCTTCACTATGATATGAAGCACCTTGAGATCCTGTTCCTTCATCTTCTCAAACACCGTCTCAAGGCTGATGCGGCTGCTCTTTGCAAGCTCTGCCTCCCTGGCCTTCCTCTGCCTGTACTCAGCAACCTCCCTGGCCTTCTTCTCATTTGGAAGAACAACAAACTGACTGCCTGCCTCTGGCACTCCGGAAAGTCCCTGGACCTCAACAGGTTTTGAAGGGCCAGCCTCTTCTACCTTCTGGCCCTTGTCGTTGAGCATGGCCCTGACCTTTCCGTAATTAAGCCCGCACACCATGGCGTCTCCAACACGAAGGGTCCCCTCCTTGATCAGAAGGGTGGCCACTGGCCCACGTCCTTTGTCCAGCTTTGACTCTATGACATAACCTGTTGCCGGCCGATTTGGGTCTGCCTTTAACTCGAGAACCTCGGCCTGAAGGACCATCATTTCCAAAAGTTCATCTACGCCGGTGCCCATCTTGGCAGACACGTTGACAAAAATGGTATCTCCACCCCAGTCTTCAGGCATAAGCCCAAGCTCTGAAAGCTCTGTTTTCACCCTGTCCGGATTGGCCCCAGGCTTATCAATTTTGTTAACCGCTACAATAATGGGCACGCCTGCCGCCCTTGCATGATCTATGGCTTCCCTGGTCTGGGCCATTACTCCATCGTCTGCAGCTACTACCAAGATAACAATATCAGTGACACTGGCTCCCCTGGCTCGCATGGATGTAAAGGCCTCATGACCGGGAGTATCAAGGAACACCACCTGTTCACCAGAAGATAGCTCCACTTCGTAGGCACCTATATGCTGGGTTATTCCACCTGCCTCTTTGGCAGCAACATCACTCTTTCTGATTGCATCAAGCAAGGTGGTCTTACCGTGATCAACATGCCCCATTATGGTAACCACTGGAGGTCTTGGAACAGGTTCACCCCCCTTTACCTCTTTTTGCACCTGCTCGATTATATCCTCTGCTACACTCTTTCTTTCAACCTCGTAACCAAATTCAGAGGCAACCAATACAGCAGTATCATAATCTACTGTCTGATTGGCAGTGGCCATAACACCAAGGGCCATAAGCTTCATAATCACCTCTGCAACCTTCACACCCATCTTTTGAGCAAGCTCGCTAACCTGGATGGTCTCCACCATGGTGATCTTTCTCTTTTCGGCCTTGATAGGAGCTGTGCCAACACTCTTTTGCTCCTTCTGGGCCTTAGCACTTTTAGGGCCTTTTTTACCAACCCTTGAGATACCTGCCTCTTCCTTGAGTATCTCTCGAATAGCCTCTTTCTTCCCCTTTTTCTTTTGCAGCTTCCTCTTCTTTGAAAGGCCACCAAGATCCGTAGCCTTTACCACCCTCTTGCCCTTTTTCTTACCCTTAGCCGGCCGTGACGGCTTTTCACTAACAGGAGCCCCTGTCTCCATCTTGGCAGAGGGTCTTGGCGCAGGTTCCTCTTTCTTTTTTGCCTTCTTTATCTCGATCTTGGGCCGTTGAAGTATCTTTACGAACTGTTTTGGTTCTTTAGGCTTGGCAGCAGGTTTTGGAGTAGGCATTTCCTCTTTTTTGTCTTGCACTGCCTCCTTCTGGAGCTCTTTTTTTATAGCATCTTCCAACTTGCTCCCTTTTTCTGGCTCACTGACTTCTGTCTGCTCCTCAACCTTTGCTACCGGCTCTTCCTTTTTCTCTATCTTTTCTGATCCTTGACAGGACTCTTTAACCAAGCCCCTATCCTTTGCTGAGGTCTCTTGCGTCCCGGATCCGGAGCTTTCTTTGACTTGCTCTCTTGGAGGAGAAACCGGTGTTGCTACCTCTGTTTCCTCCTTTTTAGGGGCGGGCCTGATAATCTTTGCCCGTTGAACAGTAGCCTCTTGCACCGTCTGTTCTTTTTTAGGGGGTTTCTTTTCTACAGCCTTTTTGGCCTCTTGATCCCTGCCTTCTACCTGAACTGGCTCTACAGTCTGTACCTCTTCCGGCTCTTTGGGGGTGACTTCACTTGCCTCTTCTGAAGGACCTTCTCCAGGTGGTGTCTTTTTGATTATCCTCTTTATGTGAAGAACCTTGTGCCTTCTGCGGATAACCTTTTTCTTCGGCCGGGCCTCAACATCTTCTTCACCCTGACCGGTTTCCTCTTTACGAAGCCTCTTTCTTATCTCGTTAGCCTCATAATCCTCCAACGTACTCATGTAATTTTTTATTGGATAGCCAAGATCCTTTATCCTGGCCTCCATCTCTTTACTTGAAATGCCAAATTCCTTGGCAAGTTCGTGAACTCTAATCTTTGACATTTTTAAAAATCACCCCCAAAATTACATTAAAACTAAAAACCAAATAAGGCTGCATAGGTCTCTACTTCCAAAACTGCTTCTTTTCTTTGGGCACAAGTGCCCTTTTCAAGATTCCCCTAGTGTCATGCCGGAGCCTTTCAAGACATCTCCTGTCCATACAGCAATATGCGCCCCGACCTGGATAGGAACAAGTTTCATCCGCAGATACCACGCCATTTTTCAGAACAAACCTGCGCATATACTTTTTGGGAGAACGCCTCCTGCAAAAGACGCACATCCTGGTCGGCTGATGTAAAACCCCTTTTGCCATAGACTTCAAGCCTTGGAAAGCTCATTTTCCTTTTCGGCCTCTTCTGCGACATGGTCCTCGTCTTCCTGCAACAGACCGTCTTCGGCCTCTGCATGCCCTTCCTCAGAGGCGCCTTCTTTAGCTGCTGTATCAGACTCGCCAGAAGATGTTTCAGAAGACTCTTCATGATCCAGCGATTCTTGCTGTTCCTGCTCCTGGCCGTCTTCTGAAACCTCTATAAAGGCATGCTCTTGTCCATGTTCTTCTAAAAACTTTTGTGCTGCCTCCACAAAGGGAATGGCATCCTTTCTTAGTTCATCCGGATCCGCCTGGGCAAGCTGACCAATGGAACGGATACCCCTTTTAAACAGGTGATCCGCTATACTTTCACTCATTCCAAGATGTTCTATCATGGCCTGGTAGTTTGGATCCTGACTGTTTTTGTAACGGGTCTCACTTTTAACGTCTATTTTCCAACCCATAAGCTTGGCAGCCAGGCGTACATTCTGGCCCTGGCGTCCAATGGCCAGGGAAAGCTGATCATCTGGCACTATCACCTCAAGGGCCTCATTGGCCTCGTCTACCGTGACTTGGGTTACCTCTGCAGGAGCTAAAGCGTTATAGACATACTTGGCAGGATCAGGGCTCCAGGGAACAATATCTATCTTTTCGCCTCTCAACTCCTGTACAATCGTTTGGACCCTTGATCCCCTCATGCCAACACAGGCCCCCACAGGATCTACGTCGATATCACTTGAGCTGACGGCTATCTTGGTACGGCTGCCAGGCTCTCTTGCAACACCCATAATCTGGACAACCCCGTCTGCTATCTCCGGCACCTCGATCTCAAAAAGCTTCCTGATAAATTCAGGATGGGTCCTTGAAAGGATGATCTGGGTATCCCTTTGGGTCTTTTTCACTTCAACTATGTATGCCCTCAGTCTGTCCCCCCGCCTGTAGCTTTCTGTAGGTATCTGCTCTGAGGGAGGCAAAAGGGCCTCTGTGCCACCGAGGTTTATAATAACGTTTCCACGCTCAAACCTCTGGACAATGCCATTAACAACCTCTCCCTCCCTGTCCTTAAACTCATCGTAAATCACATCCATTTCAGCACTTTTCATCTTCTGGATAATGATCTGCCTGGCAGACTGGGCCTCTATCCTGCCAAGCTTATCCATATCCAGCACAGTGCCTATGCTGTCCCCTATCTCGCTTTCAGGATCCAGCTCTTTGGCCTCATCAATAGATATCTCTGTAACCGGATCCTTAACCTCTGGCACTACCGTCCTAAACTGGTATACCTCAAGCTCCCCCGTATTATCGTTGTAGTTAACCTCTATATCCATCTTGGAGCCAAAGCGTTTCTTCACTGCAGAGGTAATTGCCTCCTTCAGGGCGGAGATCAAAACACTGCGCTCCAATCCTTTCTCTCTGCTGACCTGGTCAATAATTCTCTTAAGTCCTAAATCCATATTTCTCCATCCTGTAGTCAAAGAATGTCTAATCTTGCCTTATTTATAAGATCGAACGGGACCAGAAACTGCTCACTGACCCCCTTGATGATTACTTCTTCATTGTCTGAAATGCCAATAAGCAAACCCCTGAACTTCCTTCGTCCATCTATTGGCTGGCTAGTCCTGACAAAAATCTTCTTACCCGAAAACTTCTGATAATCATCAAGACGTACAAGGGGTCTGTTAATACCCGGAGAAGAAACCTCCAAATTGTAACTTCCAGGAACCGGATCATGTACGTCCAGAAGATCACTGACAACCCTGCTCAGCCTGCTGCAATCGTCCAGGGTAACCCCCCCATCCTTGTCAATCACAAGACGAAGGATGTTGCCCCGGGGACCTTTTACAAACTCAACAAGGACAAGTTCCAGACCGTTGTAATTGGTCAGCGGCTCCACCAGTTCGATAACCTTGTTTTCTATCTGTTTCTTTCTTTCCTCAAAATTCATAATCAAATAACTATACTGGTCTACTACAAAAAAAAGTGGGCAGAGCCCACTTCTTTAGAGACAAAGATATAAATATTTTATACCTCCACTCATCGAAGTAAGCACTGCCATAATGCTGCTAAAACAGCATAAGGCAGCCAAACCTCAAAAAGGGATGGAGCGGGCGACGGGCCTCGAACCCGCGACCCCAAGCTTGGGAAGCTTGTACTCTACCAACTGAGCTACACCCGCTTCAACATCGCTGATTATTCAAAAAACTAGGCCGAATATCAGACGCAAAATAATATATGACCTATGTTAAAAATGTCAAGAATGGCCCAACAGCATATATCAATACTTGGTATAGCAGGCCCCTTGTGCTTCAATGAAACCAAATTACATTCTGCCTTGACGCAGAGATTTGCTGTACATAGGGTATTTTTACTGGGTATTTTTATTTTACCTCAAAACGGAAGCTGACACTATGACCAGAAATCTTCTTTTTACAAGTTGTCACAACCATAAATTCAAAAGGAGAAAAAAGCTATGAAAAAAATTGCTATAAATGGCCTGGGCAGAATAGGAAGGCTTGTTCTTAGACACTATATGGAGATGATGCCCGATTCATTCACAATAGTGGCAGCCAATGACTTGGTACCCACTGAAGATCTGGCATACCTTATCAAATTTGATTCGGTCCATGGTAAGGCACCTTTCCAGATTGATTACGGCAATGACTATATTCAGCTAGACGGACATAAAATCAAAATTTTTTCGGAAAAAGACCCTTCAAACCTGCCCTGGAAGAAACTTGATGTGGACATCGTCATAGAATGCACAGGCAGATTTACCAAAAGAGATCTTGCTGCCAAACACCTGGATGCCGGAGCCAGGAGGGTAATTATTAGCGCCCCTTCAAAGGATGCAGACTTCATGGTGGTCTTAGGAGTGAATCAGAACGAATTTGATCCAGACAGGCATTTTATAATATCCAATGCTTCATGCACCACAAATTCCCTTGCACCTGCTTTAAAAGTTTTATGTGATAAATTCGGTGTAGAAAAGGCTTTGGTCACTACCATTCATGCCTACACCGCAACCCAGGGGCTTGTAGACAGACCTGCCAAGAAAAAGATAAGGGGAAGGGCAGCAGCGGTATCCATTATTCCTACAACCACGGGAAGTGATATAGCGACGACACGGGTGTTGCCGGAACTGGAGGGCAGAGTGCGCGCACTGGCCGTTAGGGTTCCTATTCCTGACGGTGCTCTGACCGATATAAGTGCAGTACTCAAATCAGAAGTTACTGAGGAGATGGTCAACAACGCATTCAAAGAAGCTGCATCTGGATACTTAAAAGGCATCCTGGGCTATACAGAGGAAGAAGTGGTCTCCATTGACATAATTGGTGATACAAATTCAGGAATCGTACACGCACTTTCAACCAGGGTGATACAGTCGGACACGGTAAAGGTACAAGTATGGTATGACAATGAATACGGTTATTCCAGACGTCTGCTTGACTTGATAACCGCCTTAGATCTCTAGAATTATATTGAAAACGGCGGTCTTGCCCTGTCCTAAGCCTTCACCTCAAATGGGTTTTGTAGGAGGAATAGCCATGAAAATTTTGGTATACAGTGCCCGTTCATACGACAGGGATTTTCTTACCAAGGCAAACCGAAAAGGTCTCTGTAAATTTCATTTTACAGAGGCCCAGCTAAAGCCAGATTCGGTAATTATGGCTAAAGGATTCGATGCCGTCTGCTGCTTTGTCAATGACGACCTAGGAAAACAGGTGTTAGAGAATCTGGCTTCCTTTGGCATCGAACTAGTACTTCTTCGCTGCACAGGGTTCAACAATGTGGACCTGGAGACTGCGGAACAGTTAGGCATCACTGTCATGAGGGTGGCTAAGTATTCTCCTTATTCCGTAGCGGAATTCACTGTTGGACTCATGCTTACTCTAAATCGCAAGATACACAGGGCCTACAACAGGGTAAGAGAAGAAAACTTTCTTTTGGATGGACTGATGGGTTTCGACATGCATGGCAAAACCGTAGGAGTGGTAGGCACTGGCAAGATAGGCACTGTAGTTGCCAAAATCCTTGGCCAGGGCTTTGGCATGAATGTCCTGGCCCATGATCTCATAGAGAATCCAGAGGTAATAAAGTATGGAGGAACCTACGTGGCTCTTGATAATCTGCTTAGGGAGTCTGACATTGTCACCTTGCATATTCCCCTGACACCAGACACCTTTCACCTAATAGATAGAGACAAGCTTGCCATTATGAAAAAGGGGGCCCTGCTTATCAACACCAGCAGAGGCGCCATCATAGATACCCGCGCCCTTATAGATAGCATCAAAACAAAACACTTGGGCGGAGCGGGCTTGGACGTTTATGAAGAAGAAGGAGACATATTCTACAAAAACCTTTCCGAACAGATTATCGAAGACGAGGTCTTCCTTTTACTGCTCACTTTTCCAAATGTTATTGTCACTGGCCATCAGGCTTACTTTACCAAAGAAGCACTGACTCATATAGCTGAGACAACTATTCGAAATGTCGAAGACTTTATTGCCAACAAATTGAACGAAAACGTGCTGGTGGCAAGTAAGGTCATTAGAACTTTTAAAAAACAAGGCCGCAACTAAAGGCGTACAAGAGAATATTTCAGAATTTTAGCAAGTCTTAAAGTACCTAATAGCCACAACACAGTTTATGGTTCCTCAGAAAAAAGCCTATAACTGATGAAAGTGAGGCTTATGGCAAAAATTACAGCTGCGGTTCCTAACAGGACATTATAGTAAACAGGAGCAACCAGTGCCAACCGAATAATCATGGTAGAAAGGGCATAACCGGAATTTCTAAAAATGGAACTGGCAGATGGATTGAAACACTGTGCTACTAACACTATCAAGATATCTGTAATAATAAGTACGGTGTAAAAATCCTGAAAAAAATCTGTCTGGGCTATTCCTAGAGCGTTGGCATACAGGTTCCAGCTACCCATGCCTATAAAAATTGTCAGCAACACCATTGATATGGCCTTTTTGGCTGCTACAAATTCAAACAGTTCGGAAGACCATCTCACCTTCTTTGCCCAGCGCTTCTGAAGCATATAATAAAGCCCAAGAAGGGCGAATATTAAAAGAGCACCGAAACCATCGGCCAGGATATGGAGCACCTTATCTTGGTTTCCTGCAAAAGTGATGGGTTCGGGGAAATAGGCCAGCTCCTTAAAGGCGTTACGCATCAAAATGAGAGCCAGAATCTCAAACTGCTTGCCTACGGAACGAGAAAAAGAACACGGCAACACAAATATTAAACTTATCACCTCTAATATAAGGATTACTACAAATGCGGCCTGGACCGCGTGAAAATGATTCTCTGGGATAAGTTGACCAGCCTGGGCAGGCAATAGGCCTCTGCGATTCAGTTCAATGACAAAAAGACTGAACAAGAACAGGAGAACCAGGCCTATGGAGATCTTCCTATGAAGCTCTTCATGTTCCCAGAAGCCATGTAAACGGTCAAAGATAAAAGTTATCTGCTCATAAAATCTTTCCATTGGCCCTAATATATCAAAGCTGGAAACTTTTAATAGAGAATAGAGAGGTGAAAACAGAATTTTAAAATCAAAAATCTCTTTTTTACCTGAATTCAGGAAACTTTTAAGGTAGCAACCGACCTGTTTTCCATGCTGTGTAGAGAATACAAGCAATCAGGGCAAGTCCTATATCTACTGCAATAAAGCTTACTAAATAGACTGCAAGCCT
>Ga0256835_1000510_pt1 | contig 28651 bp, 28 predicted proteins | sample PIR30metaG_FD_185972 | JGI IMG/M metagenome (GOLD analysis project Ga0256835, IMG submission 185972) | Hydrothermal vent microbial communities from East Pacific Rise, Pacific Ocean - PIR-30 | ecosystem: Environmental > Aquatic > Marine > Hydrothermal vents | place: Pacific Ocean: East Pacific...
ATTATAAATAAAGAAGAATTATCATTGATTTAATGGTTCTGACGATAACCATAAAAACTCAAAATTATTTTTAAATATCTCAACCATCCCGGGGTTTTGCGTGTAATGCGGCTTAAATACCTTTTTCTTTTTTTCATTAGAAGAAGCCCAAATTACGAACAGTAATTCTTTATTGTCTCTTAAGGTGCCTCTAGCCAGGAACGTTTTTGTTGTCAAATTTCTGATTTCAACACCATTTATTTCTTTTATTTTTTCTAAGACCGGTAGCGATTCTTCTGCTTCAGTATTCATTAAAACTCTTATTTTTACTCCTCTCTCTGCTGCAGTTTTGATAGAAGTTTCAACATTACTAAACCATTTGAAAACATTGGTTAAAATTAGAACCTCTTTCTCTGCAGACTCTATTAACTTCATAGTCACATTTTCTGCTTTCCCTAACCCTGAATATGGTCTTAATAAATCTTCGGGGGATATCTCTGTATGATATTTTACATACAAATCCGAGAGCGGAACTATTAGCTCAGAAATTTTTTGTTTAATTATTTCTAATTTTTTCATGAATTCTTCTTGAGTAGCTTTTAGAAATGTGTTCAGTCCAATTTTTGGATCTACAACCATGAATCTTTTAGGTCTTCCAGGCAAAATGTCTATTAAATGTTTTTTTGCTAAGAGTTCCATTGTGTCATATACCCTTGGATAAGGGATATTAGTCATCGAGCTTATTTCTTCAGCTGATAAGTCTCTTGATTGATATAGAGTTAAAAGTGCTCGAGCTTCATATTTCGTCAGCCCAATTTCAATCAAGTCGTTTTCAAGTGAAAAGTCGATGTTATCATTTGAAATTGAAGACATTTTCATTATTTTTTATTCCTAATTCTTTTAGAAACTTTCCTAAAGTGATGTATTAATATCACGTACATAATATAATTTCTGTTTTTATCAGTTCTTGAGTTCTTATACTTATAGTTGTTTTTATTTATTAATTCTTTTTTTAATTTGATAAATTCTTAATTATTTCTACTGTAATTATGAATAAATATCTGCGATTAAAAAATTGATTAAGAGTGGTAATAGGAAAGTATTCAAATAACTTTACGAGAAAATTCGTACGTATTATGAGTACCCCAGAAGATTTCCCCGAAGTTGATGACCTAGTCTTAGGAACAATAACTAGTATCATGCCACATGGTGTTTATATTGAATTAGAAGATCATCCAGGTATCCAAGCTTATTGTCACATCTCAGAAATAAGTGGAACATGGATCCGAAACATAAGAAACTTTGTAAGGCTTGGACAAAAAGTAGTTGCGAAAGTTATTCGTTCAATGCCTGAGAAAAATCAGTTAGATGTTAGTATTAGACGTGTTCCTCAAGAATTAAGAAGAAAAAAAATCCAGGAATATAAGAGAGAACGGAATGCTTATAATTTACTAAGACATGCTGCCCAAAGGAATAATATCGACCCTGATCAGTTTATAAAAGAGACAATACCAAAATTGAAAGAATATTTTGGTAACGTATATGACGCCTTAGAACGAAGTTTAGAAGAAGGACCTGCAGTATTCGAAGAGGCAGGTATTTCTTCTGAATATGCAAGATTTCTTCATGAAATCGCCAAAGAAAACATAAAAATTTCAACCGTTCAGATCGCTGGTGTAATGGGTCTGCGTTCTTATACTTGGAATGGAGTAGAAAGAGTTCGAGATGCATTATTAGCTGCAAAAAGAGTAGCAGAGGATGACTCAGAGGTGTCTATTGAATTATACACAATAGGTGCTCCTCGTTATAGAATAGAAATTGAAGCAAGAGACTATCAAAAAGCAGAAGCTATTCTACAAAAGGCCCTAAAAGCTACTGAAAAATATTGTAAAGAAAATGAAGTTGAATTTGTCTTTGAAAGAGATAAAAAGTAGAATTATATGTTTTTTAATTTTGACTTTCTCTCGTTAATAAAGCATTTATTGGTGAGAACATGGTAAAAACGTTCTATTTATGTAAAAAATGTTGGAGATATACTTTTAGCCATGACAAGTGCCCAGTTTGTGGAGGTAAAGTATCAAGACCATACCCCCCTCGTTTTTCGTTAGAAAAAGAATTTAAATATGCTAAGTATCGAATTTTAGCAAAAAGGGAAATGGAAAAAACGAATAAAAAATAGTTATTTTAATGAAGAAACTCAGCAGGTTTCCAGACTCTAGGGTTCTTCTCAAACTTTTATTTTCTTGTAAAGCGTAGGTTTTCAAGAAAAGTTTCCAGACCTCTAGGGTTCTTCTCAAACATTTATTGGTTATTTTCCATGTAGGGGGGCTGGTAAAGTTTCCAGACCTCTAGGGTTCTTCTCAAACTGATAAAAACCAGTAAAAGCATCGAGCAAATCATTAGGTTTCCAGACCTCTAGGGTTCTTCTCAAACCGAGAACCTGAAGAAAGCGGTTCGCGGAAAAAACATGTTTCCAGACCTCTAGGGTTCTTCTCAAACAAAGGAAAAAAACAACACGCATAATACAGATTTACAGTTTCCAGACCTCTAGGGTTCTTCTCAAACTTCGAGTTTAAATTTCGGGGCTAAAGACGTGTATATGGTTTCCAGACCTCTAGGGTTCTTCTCAAACTCTTAACGGGTTTCTTCACGTTACACAATCGCACAAAGTTTCCAGACCTCTAGGGTTCTTCTCAAACACTAATAAGCATGGATTCCTTTAAAAAACGAAGATGTTTCCAGACCTCTAGGGTTCTTCTCAAACCTAAAAAAAGAAAAACCACTCGCAGAAAAAAGTTTCCAGACCTCTAGGGTTCTTCTCAAACCAAAGGCATAGCAGGATTAGTCTGTATAGTGGAGTTTCCAGACCTCTAGGGTTCTTCTCAAACGAATAAATGAATTAATTGATAAATACTAATTTTATCTAGTTTCCAGACCTCTAGGGTTCTTCTCAAACGAATAAATGAATTAATTGATAAATACTAATTTTATCTAGTTTCCAGACCTCTAGGGTTCTTCTCAAACGAATAAATGAATTAATTGATAAATACTAATTTTATCTAGTTTCCAGACCTCTAGGGTTCTTCTCAAACACATACATGATTCATTACCTCTTTTTCCTCACATGTTGTTTCCAGACCTCTAGGGTTCTTCTCAAACTCATACGCATTTCATTTATACCTTCTATTTATTCATATGTTTCCAGACCTCTAGGGTTCTTCTCAAACTTAACATATATTTCCAAGCCATGAAAAGCGTTGTAATGTTTCCAGACCTCTAGGGTTCTTCTCAAACTTTCGTAAATAATTACCCATTTTTTGTTTTTAGTTCGTTTCCAGACCTCTAGGGTTCTTCTCAAACTGCATTATTCGTGGAAAGCAGAAGTTGGAAAAACACGTTTCCAGACCTCTAGGGTTCTTCTCAAACCGTTGTTGTTTTTGTTGTTTTTTGTGGGTTTGAGCTTTGTTATGGGGGTGGGGGGTCGCAGACCTCCGATAAGGGTGTCACTTTATATACCCCATAGTCAAGTATAAAAAACTAATGCTATATAAAAAATATTCAATTTCAAATCTGTCAGAAAGAACTTCACTTTATTATGGAAAAGAGAAGAAAATAATAGAAATAGAGCAAGTATACCGCATCATATTGTTGTGTGGTTAGGTATCATATAACTTTAATGTATAGTTTAGACGCCCTATTTTATAGTACTTTCGAAGAGAAAAAAGCATAAACATTCTTCTAAACCATTCTCTTACAAGACAAGAAAGTGGTTATGGGACAGGCTTTCTTTGTGAAACAAAACACAATTGCAAAAACAAAGAAAGTGTAATTTATGTGGTGATTCTTAGAACTAATGTCTTAGTTATTTTTTTATTTTTTTTATGAAAATAGAATTGACGAGGTAATTCAAATTCATAAGTAATTGTTTCCTCTATATTTCTACCGTTCTTTTTGACCCAATTTTCTAAAAAGGTTTTATTTTTAGAAGTGAAAAAGTGTACTGAATATACTATATCTGCTAATTCCAAAGCTTTCTTTAGAAATATAATATCTCTATTTTTTCCTTGTATCCCAAAAGGTGGATTCATAAAAACAGTATTTAATTTTCTCCCTGAAAAATAACGGAGATCCGCATTTACAAAGTGGTTTTTAGTTTCTTCTTTCATCCATTCCTTTGCCAAAGATAACTGTTTTTTATCAATCTCTACACTAACCGTTCTTCTAGCGCCCATTAAAGATGCTGCTTTAGCAAATATGCCCGTTCCAGCGCATAAATCGTAAATATCCTTTCCGAATACGTCTCCTAATTGGAATGCTCTTACGATTATTGATGCAACAATTCTTGGGGGTGTTAGGTATTGTTCTAATTCTGGTTTAGGATTAATAAATTTTGGAACAGAGCTTATCATTATTTCTAGCTCTTTTTGAGATCGTGGGATTTCCAGATCGATTCCTCCTCTAAATGGAGCTGTTTTTTGTAATGATTTTTTATGTGTTTAAAGCCACCAATTAAAGAATGTGCTTCTCGAGCAGAAATTAATGATCTTCCAACAATGTTTCTAAAAGACAATTTAATCGCACGTTTCATTCGTTCTTGAATATCTAAAGCATCTACCATCTCATTCCACATAAGCAATAGTCTTTCTTTTTCTTTCTCGTTGGCTATGCGATACTTAAACGGGATTTCTATATTTGTAGCTCTATGTATCTGATAAAGTGCGATAGATACGGCATGACTTAAATTTAAAACATTATATTTTGAGTTTATTGGTATTGTGACCATAAAATCACATGCCATTATTTCTTCATTTGATAATCCATCGGATTCTCTTCCAAACACTAAGCCTATTTTTCCTTCAATACCGGATAATTTTTCGGCAAATTCATTTAAATCCCAAGGCGTCCTTATTAGATTTCTTCCTGTTGCGTCTCTTGATGAAAAAGCCGCTAAAATATCGCAATAATCTTTTACTCCATTAAAAGAATCAAGGACAATTGCTTTTTCTAAATAGTCAACTCCATGTGTTGCTGCTTTCCTAGCTTCTTCTCCTAAGTAATCACATTTAGGTTCTATTAAAATTAAATGCTCTACTTGAAAAATTTTACATAATCTGGCAACGGCACCGACATTTATTGGATAAAGCGGAGAAACAAGAACAACATTAATCTTAATGGATTTCATTCAAATCTTTTTTTTTATAGTAACTAAAAGCTCCTTCGATAGGTATCAACATTATTCAAATAATACAAAAATAAAAACATAATTTTTATTTTATAGAAGATATAAAATTCAAATTTCGGAAAGTTCATTATTTATAGTGAAGATTATAGATTACCTATATTTTTTTAGCGTTTTTCAAGACAAATAATTTTAAATTAAATGTTAAAATTAAATCTGAACTCAATCTTTTTTTGAATTATTGAATATTCTTATTTGTGAGTAATTTTTATTATGATTACGCGGAAGATTCCTTTCTATTATTGGATAGTGCTATTGAATTACTAAGCTATTTTCATCCAAGAATGGTTATTGAAATCGGTTCCGGAAGCGGATATGTTATAATTGAGCTTTTAAAAAAATATCCTCTCATTAAAGGAATCGCTACAGATCTTTCTTTTACAGCATGCAAAGAAACTTTAAATCAAGCATATAAAAATAACGTTGATTCAAGACTACAAGTAGTGTGTACTTCTTTTGATCTAGCCCTAAAAAGTTTTAATTCCAATGATATCTTATACTTATTCAATCCTCCTTATCTGCCAGAAGACAAAAGTATTGATGAAAAATTCAGTTTAAATGAAAGACTAGCCTATGTAGGTGGAGTTAAAGGATGGGAAACAGGATTTAAAATGGTAGAAATTGCTCTTAAAAAAAGGAATGCGCCAATATTAATTATTTATTCTTCTTTATCAGGTCCATTGGAAAAATATTTGGAAAAATGCTTTTCAGCTGGTTTTCATGCGAAAATAATTAAGGCTATTAGATTTGAATTTGAAGAACTCGTTTCTATTTTGATTACGCCACCAAATTTTTTCAATAATTAATGTTAATTTTCATACTGCTTTTATTGTTGTATTATCAATACTCTCACGATGCTGTATTCAACAGATAACACCGTACTTTTTTTACCGGGACCAGTTGCTATGCACCCCCGGGTATATGAAGCGATGAATCGCCCAATTTATGGGCATAGAACAGATCATTTCAGAAAACTTTATGCAGAAACAGTTGAGATGATTAAACCTGTTTTTGGGACTGGCGAGGCTGATGCATATATCTTAACCGGATCTGGTACTCTTGGGTTAGAAGCGGGAATAATCAATTTTATTGAACCGGGAGACGCAGTTATCTCAATGTCTGCGGGAAAATTTGGAGAACGTTCCTCACAGATTGCTAGATTATACGCAAAAGAAGTAATAGAAGTTAAGTCTCCGTATGGAAGTCCCTTACTTCCCGAACAATTGGAAGAAGCCTTTGAAAAAACTAGTGCTTCATTAGTAACCATCACTCATAATGAAACATCTACAGGTGTCTTAAACCCGTTAGAGGACATAGTTAAAATTGCCCATAAACATGGAGCCATGGTGATGGCTGATACAATTACATCTGCAGGTGGGGATTGGGTAAAAATGGACGAATGGGATGTAGATATTGCAGTATCTGGAAGCCAAAAATGTTTTGGCATTCCTCCTGGCTTGGCTTTTGTTATGGCTAGTAAAAAAGCAGTAGATCGAATGATGTCTATCCAACGACCACCCAGTTATTATGCAGATTTAGTTCGATTTAAAAATTCAGTTGAAAAGGGCTCCGGTACTCCTTTTACGCCTGCCATCACGCTAGTTTATGGTTTGCATGAATCTCTAAAACTTGTTCATGAAGAGGGTCTAGAAAACAGGATCAATCGCCATAGACTTATGGGAAAAGTGATTCGTGAGGCTGCTTTAGCTATGGGTCTAACACTTTTCGCAAAAGAAGGTTATTACTCAAATACTGTTACTGCAATTAATATTCCTGAAGGAATAGAATGGAAAGACCTAAACAAAACTCTACAAAAACTAGGGGTTATTGTTGCTGGCGGACAAGGTAGTATGAAAGGAAAAATTTTCAGAGTGGGTCATATGAATATCTTTGGTCCTAGAGAAGCATTATTAGCAGTATCATCAGTAGAAACCGCCCTTAAAAAGCTTGGATATGACACAAATGCACAAGGAACTAAAAGAGCTCAAGAGATATTAGCAGAAACACTTTAGGATATTTATGTAAAAATATTTAGAACACACAACTTTGGAAGATGGTAAAAAACAATAAAAATATTACGAGTTCTCCTTTATAATATCATAATATTAAATATGATGGATTTTCTTTTTTTCATGTGGACACACAAATATTGATTTACTCAATTGGATTAGGCCTCATTTCTTTCATTTTGGTGTTTATATTACTACCTCAATGGATATCATTTGCGAATAAAAAAGGTTTAGTAGGAAGAGACGTACATAAACCAGATCAGCCAATAGTTGCAGAAATGGGCGGTGTGGTAGGAATTGCTGTTTTTATATTCATATTAGGATTAAGCTTGTTGTTTATAGATGACTTACAAGTAAAAAAAGAAATATGGGCATTAATTTTAGGTGTTCTAATTGCATACTTAGTTGGTATCTGGGATGACTGGAAAACATTAAGTGCAATCCAAAAACCATTATTACTAATTTTTGCAGCAGTTCCTGTTTTCTTGCTTCATACCTATTACCCCAAACCTATTTTCCCTTTAATCGGAGAAACAAGAATGACAATTATATACATGTTTTTATTACCTTTTGTAGTTGCAGTACCTGCAAATGCGGTAAATATGCTTGATGTTTTAAATGGGAGTATGCTTGGTTCCGCAATAATTATTACTTTAGGAATCATTGCATCTGCTTTCATAATCCCTAGTAATTATATCAATCAAGAAATTTTGGTTTTAGTGTCATTTATTCTCCTTGGGGTATTATTAGCAATGTACTATTACAATCGATACCCTGCAAAGGTTTTTAATGGAGACACGGGAAGTCTAGGGGTAGGGGCAGTATTTGGATTATTAGCTGTTATTGGGCGTCTTGAATTCATTATTTTAATTGCCCTAATTCCCCATATTACAAATTCATTTTCAATTCTTAGCTCAATAAAAGGATTAAAAGAAAGAAGACAAATACCCAGACCTGTTAGTGTAAAAGACGGAAAAATTATTGCTTCTGACAGTGAATCAGCACCAATAACCTTAGTTCGATTATTAACTGCGGCTAAACCATTAACAGAAAAAAGCATTGTAATACGTATATGGATATTAACTTTCACAAGCACTTTGTTAGCAATAATTTCAGCTTTAATAATTAGGTGGAGCTTATGAAACCGGAAGATAAACAAGTATTATATCTCATATTATTAGAAATCTTTGTCTGGGCCTCAATTATCGCATTGTTATTCTTATTTAATCTTGTTTTAATACCATGGGGATTAAATGCTACAGGTCTAGAAAAAATAAGAATTGATCTGATTAGATTTTCTATTGCAGGGCTGAGTCTTGTAATATGGCTCGGTTCATGGTATTATTTAATGAAATTAATACTTCGTGCTGGTTTAAAAAATAGACAACCAACTTAAATAAAATCCAATTTTTTTCCTAATCTTTATTGGGATTTTTATTATGTTATAAGAATAAAATAGTTTTACTATGATTGTTATGATGTTTTTTGAACGTATTTAATTTAAGGTAGGTCTGGGACACGCCATAGCGATTGTGGAAAGTGTATCATAAAAATTGATTTCGACTAATCTCCTCTTACGGGGAAAAGAAGTGGTATTGGGGAAAGTGTTCTTGATAAAACAAAAACTACCCGCAAAAACAAAGAGTATCTCACCCATCTTTACTTGTTATTTTCGTTCTAAGTATTTTTATATCTATATTATCAATTTTTTCTACTCTTTGAGTTAACAATAATTCATTAGACATATCTAAAAATAATTCAAATACATCAAGTCTATCAGGATATATTTCCTTACTTTTTTTCATAAGAAATTCTTCATCTTTTTTCTCTTTATTATGGGAAAAAAATTCATTTATTTTGTATTTATAGATAAAAACTACGGGATCATGGTATTTTTCATTTCCCCGTATCAATTTTTCATCATCATCCGTTTCTTCATATATCCCTATATAATTATATGCTGGTTCAATGCTTGTTTTCGTACTGTCTTTTTTCATCATTTATTAAATGTTCTTTTACTATTTTATTGGTGCAGAGGGAGTGCATTAAAAGTGAAAAAAAACTAACTATGTGTAAAAATTAACATGCTTAATGCAAAAAGTAGAGTAACACTTATCCAGAAATCAATGTTTTTTAGTTTTCTTCTTACATCTCATAAAACTCTAAAGAATTATGAATAATGTTATAAAAAATGCTTTTCTATAGCATTTTACTAATTATTAGGGTCATCATTTTCTTTTATCTCTTCGAGTATTATTTTAGCAATTTCAGGTGTTATTTCTCTAGTTCGTGTCTCCAAAATTTTTTCTGTTAATGTTCTTCCCAACTTTTTACTCGTTTTTGAGGGTAATGTCTTTAAAGAGTTTCTTAGTTTCTTATTTCTGCGTTCAAAAATTTTTTCTAGATATAAGATTTGTTTTTTAGAATAATTTTCCCAATGGATTAAAATTTCATCTTTCTGAGTTAATTTAATTATTACAGAATCAACATGTGGAATAGGGTAGAAAGAATTTCTTGGAACGTTCCTTAGTAATTTAATATTATACGTTGATTGGGCTAAAAAAGAAATAAATCTATAATTTTTATCTCCAGGTTTTGCCATTAATTTATTTGCAAATTCCTTTTGAACCATTAAAGTAACTGCTTTTACAGGATTTAGAGATATTTTTTTAACGAATTTTTTGCTTATTGAGTAAGGTAAATTTGAAACAATCCGATCAATATTATCAGGAAAATCAATTTTTAATGCATCACCAAGAATTATTGAAACATTACTGTAAGCTTCAAATTCTTTATTTAAATATTTATACAAATTTTTATCGTTTTCAATTGCCCACACATATTTCGCGTTTTTAGCTAATAATCTTGTCAAAATACCGATCCCAGGGCCTACTTCTAATACTAACGCATTATCAATGTCTGCTTGTTCTACTTGCCATTCCGCAATCTCTAAAGAATGAAGAAAATTTTGTCCAAAAGACGTATTTGGAGTAAGACCCATTTTTTTAAGTAATTGTTTGTATTCATCAAGAAGTGAGGTAGAAGTCATTTTTCCTACCTTTGTGTTTTTGGCCGAGTAAATAAATGATATTTTTCGTTACCTTCCAATTCTTTCATTATTCTTTCTACGAACATTTTTTCTGGTTCATGTAATCCCGTTCTTTCTTCTAGGTCTTCAAATGATGTAAATGGAACTTTTTGCCTCTCTTTTACTATTTTTAGCATGGTTTTTTTACCAATTCCTGGTATTAATTCAATTGAATGCATTCTAGTTGTAATAGGTTGGGCTTTATTCAGGAATTCTACAAATCTTCTTTCATTGTTTTTAACAATTATCTCAATTGCTTTTCTTAAATTATCAGTAGCAGTCTTTGTAAGTTCGTCTATTCCAATTCTACCTTTGATCTGTTTGATTTCTTTTCTAGTGTTTTTACCGATTCCCACTCTCTGAAATGGTTCTAATTCGTAGCCTTTATTAGGAATTAGCTCTAATAATGTGAACCATGTTTCTCCTATTGCCTGGGCTATGTTCTCTTTCTGGCCAATTCTGATCCCTTTTGGGATATAATCTAATACTATAGCATAGTCCTCGTATTTTCTTGATGATTTTTGCGGAGGAGGTCCTCTAATATCCTTTGATGGGCGACGAGGCCCTATTCCTCTACGTTCTCCTCGTTTAAATGGTGGTCTCTGGCTCAAAGTATTCACCTGGTTCTGAAGCAATCTCTTATTCACGTATAGGGTTTCTTATCTTATTAGTCCTTTCTTTTTTAAACTTGTAAATCGTATATTTTTCGTCAAACGATTACTTCACTAAATATTGGCCTTATCAAGTAAATTTAAAGCCCTAACAAAATAAAGTTTTAGCTTTGTTTTTTTAATTACTAATTACTTGACAAATATTGGAGTGTTAATTATTTATTCATTCTATGGTTTCATCTTCAAGACTTGTGTCTGTTAAGATATCGCTTATTTTATTCAACATTTCATAAAGCGTTTCGGTAGTGATTGTTCTTGCTTCAGAGCCTATTACTGCTCGGAGTTCATCAATTGTATTAGGCAAAATATTAGCTACTGAAATAGCGGCTATTTCCGAGAGCCTATAATCCTCAATAAGCATTTCTACAATTGCTCTCGCCCTTTTAGCATTTGTTTTAGAAAACATTTCTGCATGTTCTAAAGCTATTCTCTGATAATAATTAAGATCTTCTTCTCCTTCCTCCTTTCTTTTCCGCAAGTATTCTAATGCTTCTGGCAAAGTTATCTTGCGGGACTCGTATACTTTTTTCACCATTTTTTAGCACCTAAACCTGAAAATTAGATAAGAAATTTTTAGGAACCAAAAACAGGCTTAATTGCTTTTCCTGAGATGTTGTGGTAAAGCAATGATCTGTTTTAGGCTATTTCCATCCCTAACTTGAACTATATAAGCATCTCCTTGCTTTTTAATTACCGTACCTGTTTTTCCATGGAAACGACGGTGTGGTCTCCCCTTATGTATACTAGGGTCAATAATTATTGAGACCTTCTCACCTATTTCATAGTCGGTAAGTAAATAACGCAATGAACGTAAACCCCTTTTTCTGGGGTGCTTACGGAATAGACGTCTTGTACGATTATTATATCCACGTGATTTCCTCAATTACAATCTCCTCTTTAAATCGCTATTTCAGACCTTGATTTTATTAATTTAAGATTTTCGAAAGAGTTGATAAAACAATATCTTGTCAATAATGTTTGATTGGCAAATAAATACTCGAAGTTTTTAAAAAAATGGTTTTCGATATCTAACTAATTTTTTAAGATAAAGATCGTAACACCTTTTCTTCAATATTGTAGTATATGTTTTAGATTTTTTTAGGATAAAATTTCTTTTTCTTTTAAAAAACTTAAGATATGTCTTTTCCTTACACTATTTTGATGATTGAGGTAACTGTTGAACAAGTTCAAAAAGACTCATTAGAAAAAGAGTACGGCGCTTTTATCGTATTTCTAACAAAAAATGAAGGGCCATTAGGTGCTCCTGAACAATTAATATCGGCTTTTGAAGCACAAATAAATGCTTTAAAAGAAACAAATGACTTACCAGAAGATAAGAAAAAAACGAGTATTTTGTATAGTCCCGGCCTAAAAACAAAAAGATTAGGCCTTGTTGGATTCGGGGAAAAAGATGAAGTGGATCTACAGCTTATAAGGGAAGTATCAGCAATCATTGGTAGAAAATTAAGAGATCTGAAATCTGAAAAAATTGTTTATATATTTCCCGAAGGGACCTCATTGGATTCTCAAGACATTGCTAAGGCCATTGTAGAAGGCGCTATTTTAGGTACTTATAAATTTACAGAATTAAAAACAAAAGATAAAGACAAATTTAAGCCTATAACTTATATTGGGGTATATTCTAAAGAAGATATTTCTAAAGGACTTAGATGGGGTAAAGTTATCGCAGAATCAACTAATTTAGCGAGAGATCTTGCTAACCGGCCAAGTAACATCGCTACACCCACGCATTTTGTCGAAGTTGCAAAAGAGTATTTGAAGAAATATGATAACATGAAAATTGATGTTTTAGATGAAAAACAATGCAAAAAATTAGGAATGGGTGCATTCTTAGCAGTTGCCAAAGGTTCTGATGAGCCTGCAAAATTTTTAATTATGGAATATAAGGGCGGTAATCCTGAAGATAAACCTGTTGTGTTGGTCGGAAAAGGAGTTACTTTTGATACTGGAGGTATCTCTCTAAAACCACAATCTGCAATCGTAGGAATGAAAGGAGATTGTAGTGGTGCTGCTGCTGTTATTGGTGCAGTGAGAGTTGCAGCAGAATTAGGGCTTCCACTAAATGTAGTCGGTCTAGCACCATTAACCGAAAATATGCCTTCAGGTAAAGCAACAAAACCAGAAGATGTTGTATACGCCATGAATGGAAAGTCAATAGAAATCATAAATACCGATGCAGAAGGAAGATTAATCTTAGCAGATGCATTATGCTATGCTGAAAGATATGAACCTAAATGGGTAGTTGACTTAGCTACTCTAACTGGTGCAATAGTTATTGCATTAGGAGATCAAGCTGCAGGATTATTTAGCAAAGATGACACATTGCGTAAACGACTAAAATTAGCTGGAGAACGCTCAGGTGAAAGACTGTGGTCTATGCCTTTATTTGATGGTTATTATGATCAGCTAAAAAGTAAAGTCGCAGATATGAAAAATGTTGGTGGTAGACCTGCAGGTTCAGCTACTGCAGCCGCGTTCCTAAGTAATTTTGCTGAGAACTATCCATGGGCACACCTAGATATTGCTGGTATTGCCTGGGTAGATAAATCTACCCCTCTTTGCGAAGAAGGAATGACTGGTGCTGGTGTTAGAGTCCTGAGTGAATTACTGTTTGATGAAGCAAAGATAAGGAACATAACTATTGAATAAAAAAGGCAATACAAGCCTTACTTTCTCAATGAGTTTTTTGTTTATCAAGAACACCTTCTCCAATACCACTTCTTTTCCCCGTAAGAGGAGATTAGTCGAAGTCAATTTTTATGATACACTTTCCACAATCGCTATGGCGTGTCCCAGACCTACCTTAAATTAAATACGTTCAAAAAACATCATAGCAATCATTGTAAAACTATTTTATTCTTTATAACATAATAAAAATCCCAATATTGTTTATTATCAGTAATACTATAAGAAAGAAACTTCTTGCCAATATAATTAAAGCAATTGATTATGAAATGGTTAGCTTTTACTTTTTTGTATTTTTTAGAATTCAGTGTTAGGGTTAAAGGTTTATAATTATGTGCGTTGATCAATTATTAGCACTGGGAAAAAATGATGTGAAACCCCCGTCTAGATTAATAAGGAGCAATGATTTATCAACCATAGGAATATCATTATAATGTATTGGTAAAGACTTTGCGTCTCCCATGATATTGAGGTGAAAAAAGTGGCATCCGGTCGATTTATGACTTCAAAAATGCGCGTCGAAGGGTTTGTAGTTTCCCTAATCATCTTGTTAGGAATCATTGGCTTGTTTTTCATTAAGCCAGGAGCAGCAAAAATTTCAAACCTATCGATTCCTTATCAACTATTATGGCTTATTATAATTATCATATTTGGGGCTATAGGACTGTTTGGAACCCCCTTCGTGTTATCTTTAATAAGCCATGACTTGGCCTTGGTCGTTAATCAAGTATCTTCTGGTAATGTCAGAAGAAAATACGAAAAGTTCTTGTTCAATGAGACTGACCCGTTTTATTCATTCTATCAAGCGGTTGCTTCCATCTCCGATCGAATTAACGCCGTCTTTGGAGACTTAGATTATGCGGTTAAATTGGTAACTGAATCTATCTCTCAAATAAAACAAACGTCCCAAGAAATCTCTAAATCCTCTGAAAGTATTTCTCAAGTGATGGAACAAATATCGTTAGGTGCACAAGAACAAGTTAAACAAGCACATCAGGCTGTAGAATCCTTAGAAAACTTAGATAAACAAATCGCTCTGAGCATGCAAAAAATAGGAGACTCTTTGGACGTGCTGGATGAAATTACCGAAGAAACAAACTTGTTGGCGCTCAATGCATCAATCGAAGCAGAAAGAGCAGGTGACTATGGTAAAGGTTTTGCAGTAGTTGCCAAAAAAGTAAGAGAGCTTGCAGACCAATCAAAAGAATATTCAGATCAAATTTCAGTGCTTCTCGAAGATACAATGCAACAAATAAATAACGCAAAATATGCTGTGGCAGAAGAACTCAAGAAAATCTCAGAGATTAGTGAAAGTACTGCAGCTGGCGCTGAAGAGGTATCTGCTAGTGCAGAAGAACAAGCTGCAAGTCTACAAGAGTTAGTTGCTGCTACAACGGAACTTCACAGTCTTGCTGGGCAACTAGAAATACTGCTCGAGAAACTTACTGCATTACAGGCTCAATAAACAAAAGAATAAAAATATTTTTTCTTTTTTTCTTTTTTTCATAGTTTTTCGGCTGTGGATAATAAAATTTTTTTGACTGCTGGCATCATTTTATCAAACATTTCTATTACTTCTTCATGAGACACTTTTTTTTGCATTCCTGCCACATAATTTGTTACTACTGCTAAAGTTGCATAGGGGATCTCAAGTTCTTTGGCTAAAAATGCTTCAGGAGACGATGTCATTCCCGCAAGTGTTGCTCCTATTCTTCTTAATGCATTTATCTCCGCAGGTGTTTCAAATCTCGGGCCTTCTGTTACAGCAATTACTCCGTTAAAAACTACATTTTCATAATGTTCTTTTGATATATTGAAAAGTTTTTTTCTTATTATATTATCAAATGGTTCGGTAACATCCGTATGGACGACTCCACTTTTCTTTTTTCCATTGACTGTAGTCGTAAAATTCCCATTAAAAAAGGTATAAATCCGATTTTTAGTAAAATCAATTATATCATGTGGTATAACCAAGAACCCCGGTTTTAATTCATCATAAAAACTACCTACCGCATTTGTTACTAAAATAGCGCGTACATTTAATTTGTGCATGGCATAAATGTTTGCACGATAATTTACTTTGTCTGGAGGGGTCCCATGGTCTTTTCCATGTCGAGCAATAAAAATAACTTCTCTCTCATTTGAAATTAATTTCTTTTTACATTTTACGTCTCCAAATGGTGTTTTTATGTTAATTTCTTCTTTTCCTAAGTCGTAGAAACCACTACCACCAATAATACCTATTTTTTCCACGAATTATACATAAAAGAATGTGTTTTTTGAATGTTATTCATTCTTAACGTTAAACTTATTATCAATTACTAATCATTTAATTATCAAAAAACCCTTTTAATATACGGCGATCAAGTTGAGCGAAGAGAACCATTCTTTAAGAAAAAAGATTCCTAAAGATGCCATGAAAGAGGCATTTGAAAAGTTTGATTCGCATTTAGAAGAAATTGAAAAAAAAGGTAAAGAAGAAAGAAAAGAAATATTAGCCAGGGGAATTGAAAAACTCGAAAAAGATAAACAATTATTAAAGTCTTCTCGAGCAATTACAAATAGGATTTTAGATGTTAGGGAACAAGCTGGCATTTCAACAGCAGTAGGAACTTCAGGAAAAATAAAATCTCCTAGATTATTAGGCAAAAAAGACTTTGAAACATTATTACAGAGGGAACTACTAATTATCGGAACTGAAGAACTAAAAACTGCTGGTGGAGCAATTTCTCTGTCGAGATTATATTCTTATTTTGAAAAAACTCGTCCGAACTGGAAAATAAAGAAAAAAGAAATTAAAAATGCAGTAGAAAATATGGAAAAAGTAGGAATTATTCCTGGGATAATTAAAAATGACAAGGAAGAAATTGTCTTGTTTAGACCATTAGAACTTGATTCTTCAATCAAAAAAGTACTAATCGCAGCATCTGGAGGAATTACCAAAATCAATGATCTAGCTAATTTACTTGGATGGGATATTGAAGTTGTGAAACAGATTATTATTGACCTTGAAAAACAAGGTATCTGTGTTATCGACAACAACGAAGTATTTTTCCCCGGTCTGATTAATACATAAAAAACAAAGCTAAAAAAATAATTATTTTTATTTTTATAATTTTATTCTTTAAATTACTTTTTTTCTCGAAATATAAGATCATATCTTTTTCCTCAACCCAACCCATTAATTGAAAAATTCATATCATCTTAAAATCTCAAATCTATCACTATCATTATTACCAACGCCGATATTTTTATTTTTCATCATTTAAAAAAAATAGAAAAAATATAAAAAAGGAAATAGGGGAGAGTGATTGACAACCTCTTATTTAACCTAAGAAGATATAGGGACACTTATGATTAAGGTACAAACCAATAGCACCATGAAATGGTGTTTTAGTGTGAATAAAAATAATATTAGTATTATACATGCTTCAACTCTAACTAATGCTTTTTTTATTAAAGAATATGGTATGGAACTTCTCGCCGATCGCAGTATCTCGAGGGAATAAATAAAAAGTAGGTTTTTGAAAACTTAGTCTATCAAAGATGGTAGATATTTTTAATTTATAGATGGGAGAGGGAGCAACCATACCTTTTTCTAACTTTTTTATTGATATTTCTTTAGTCTAAATAATTAATGGATTTCTCTTTATCTCTTTTTTATTTGTTTTTTTTTCTTTCTTGGCATTGAGTGCAGCAATTTTAGTTTCTTGTAATATGATTATTTGTTCTTTAATTGCGTCAATCAGATAAGTTAGTTCTCTTACTTTAATTATGTCTTTAGTTTTTCTATGACCTTGTTTTAAGCTCTCTTTATAGATTTCTAAGGTGTCGACAGCTTCATCAAAAGTAACTGCCCCATAAAGATATGCTTCAAGTACTTCTTTACCAAGTTCTACTGCAATCTCAAATTCATTTTCTGTTCCTTTAAAATTCCCTACTCTTTTACTCATGTTTTTATACTGCTGTTTTTTTGTAATGAAATCGCCTATCAATCCCTTATATTTTTTTTCTGATGCCATTTCTATAGTGATTGCTGGAACTAATGGTCTATTCACTTTATTGGATTGTCCATGATTATTTTCTAATTTTTTCATTCTTTCTTCTATTCGACTCATTTTTTCTTCTAGTCTTGATATTCTATTATCATAACTGTTTATTATTGAAAAAATGTCTTCCAATGCGTCATATACTACTTCAAACCGGTGAAAGATCATTGTGTCTAAACTATCTGTTTTTTCTTCTAAGATTCTAACTCTAGTTAATTGGTCATCAAACTCTATTTTCAACCCGTTCACAGTTTTTTGTAATTCTTCAAGAAATAATTTACTTAGTTCTTCATTATTAGTTTCTTCCCATAGATACTCTAAAATTAAATAAATATCATCAATTTGATTTTGCAAGAATTCTAAGTCGTCTTCATTCAGGGTTCTTTTAAGTAATTTTTTGTTTTTCTTTGTGACCTTTTGGTATGCTTTATTTACTATTCCTCTTACTTTTGGTTGAATAAAATATTTCTGAGTTGCCTTAGAAAGGGCGTAAAGAGCCTTAAGAGTTAGTCCACCGATAATAGCACTACTAGCTACTTCCACTAACAAAAACTAATTTTTTATGTTAATAAACATGCCTAATGCCAATAATTTTTGTTTCGATCCTGTTGATACAACTCAACATATTCTCTCAGTATTAGATTGCGTTTTAAAATATTTCCAAAAAACGATACATGTGTCATCAAGTCCACCGATTGTCGGAAGTTTCATGATTGGTTCACACGTTTTCGATGCGGAATCCTTGTTTAAATCCCTTCGCGCTATTGGTCTAGATATTGAAGCTACACCTGAAGGTCTCATTATAAATGGCGTTTTGATCAAACCAGATGCAAAAATTGATGAAAATGTTTGTCCCTTAGCTAAAGTATGTGAACGAAGGGCTTATTTTTTAGAACTTTTAAACAAAAAAGCTTCTTCGGGTAAAAATTCTTTTCTTCGAGTAGAACCAGAAGTTGAGGAATTACTTAAAACAATAGATAATCCCTCTGATTCATTAAGGGGACAGAATTTCTCCAATAAAGAGTTAGATCCTGCGCTGTTTGGAAATAAAACTACAGAAAAACCTCGTAGGCGGAATACTCGTAAAAACAAACGACAAAATAACTCGTCTTCACAACAATTACAGAGTTTGACAATGAGTGGTATCGGGGATAACAATGAATGGGATAAAGACTTTAATAAAAAAATAATTGACAAAGACGAAGAGATCGTCAAAAAAGCACTAAAACAAATTTTTTCACCACAAAATAAACGAAAAAAAGAGGAATTTATTTTAGAAAGAGATTTCTATCCTAACTTTGAAAGCCTTAGAAAACCATGCCCCTCATGTGGTGAATTTATCCCTAAAGAATGGGATGTATGTCCTTCTTGTGGTTTTATTTTTAGATAAGTTCTTTTTACACATTATCGTTTTTTATTTGTTAATATTTTTTTGTTTTTTTGCGATTATTTCGTCAAATCCTAAATATATTTAAAATAATTCTCCCTATCTCTCTTTAGAGGATTTAATCTTGATCCCCTCCTTATCCCCTCCGTAGTAAGTGGATGGGATATCGCTACCATAAAATTTCGGAAGACCGAAAAACAACGTAAAGTAGGTGATAATAGAATGAAAAATCAGTTGACATTAGAAGCGTTCGGTGCTGCAGGAGAAGTCGGTAGGAGCTGTTTCGTCTTAAAAGATAAAGACCGTTCAATCGCGTTGGATTGCGGAATTATGCTCCGGCCAAAGCACCCATCATTAGCCCCAAAGGGAGTTGACCCTATCGCCCATACTATCGATGCCGTGGTACTATCACATGCGCACATAGATCATTCGGGGTATATTCCAGCCTTATATCATAATGGTTTTGAGGGAGAAATACACACTACACCTCCTACAATAGACATAACTTATGTATTATGGGAAGATCATCTAAAAATTGAGGGAGAACGACATTGGACTGCTGAAGACATGGAAAATGCATTGTTTGTAGGGCATTTGTATAAGAAAAAATTTAAGATCGTTGATGGGGTCTATGTTACTTTCTATCAAGCAGGACATATCTTAGGTGCAGCTCAAACATTGATTGACTGGGATGGGCAATTAATACTGTATACTGGAGACATCAATGATAAGGTTACCCCTCTCTTTGATGGCTTTGAAATCCCAGATAAAGAACCAATAGATGTTGTCATTACAGAGGCAACAAATGGTGTACGTCCCATACCTCCAAGAGAAAAAGTAAGTAAAGACTTCAAAAATGCAGTAAAAGGCGCAGTGAAAAGAAAAGCAAAAGTAATAACGCCTTCTTTTGCAATTGGGCGTTCACAAGAACTAGAAATTGTACTTGGTGACTTTCTAGACGAAAAAGTTCCCGTCTATATCGACGGAATGATCCGTAAAATGAATGCTATAACGAATTATTACATTCGCCCTGAATGGGTTTCTTCAAGAGTGTTTCGCTATTTAAGAAAACATGGTCTTTCTAATCCCTTCGATAGAGAAAACTTCATTGAGATTAGTAGAGAAAATGTCAATAATCCTTTCCATTTCCGTAGAATGTTGGGGAAAACCGACAAACCAGCAGTAATACTATCCACTAGTGGTATGATGGAAGGTGGTCCGATTCATACACACTTAGAAGTACATGGAGAAAAGCCAGAAAACATCCTAGCGATCTGTGGATACCAAGCAGAAGGGACTTTAGGAAGAGAAATTCTTGAAGGAAAAAGAAAAATAGTTGTAAACGAATTTATTGGTAAACCCACTAAAATAAATCTACAAGCTAACGTCGAAACATTCCGTTTCAGTGGTCATACTGATATAAATGGAATCAAGAAGCTAATTGGAGAAACAAAACCAAAGAAAATAGTTATTGTACATTCTGAGCATGAAGAAGCACTCAAAGTAGCACAAGTCTTAACTAATGGTGTAACACCAGTTTTGGCAGAACAAAAACAGCTTATCCCCTTATAAGCTCAAGTAATGTAAAACTATTTTATCCCCCTATCTTTTCTTTTTGAATATAACAAAATACTTTTGACGTTATTATATTGCTGAAAAATAGGGGAAACACCTTGGAATTTAATTGTGAGGAACTTGGAAGACCTGTTGTTATCAATCATAAAAAGTTGTCTTGGCTAATACCCAAATCTGTAGCTTTAGAGCATATTATTCCTATATTAAAAGAAAACAATATTCAATATGAAAATAATATTCAAGGCCTAATTATTACTGATCCTTTTTCAATTCTAAAGTTAATTGAGATTTTCCCATTTGAGAAGTGTTTATTAACTGAAAAGGAAGGTCCAAAATTTCTTGTCGGTGCTAAAAAAGACACGTTACTTCTTTTTATTTCCCAATATGGTTTTAAAAAATGGACTTTTAATGTGAGTTCTTATGGTTGCGCTCAGAATCAAGCGGAAGGAGAAAATATTAAATCTTTTCTTAAATTATTAGGGGGCAATCCTGTTTCCTTAGAAAATTCTCCTGATATTCTGATTTTTAACACTTGTGCAGTCAAAAAACCTACGGAAGATCGAATGATTCAAATTATAAAAGATCATTTAATTGAAAATAAGAATATTATTGTCTCTGGTTGCCTTCCTATGATTAATCCTAAACGTGTATTGTCTTTGTCTCGAGATATTAAACTCAGTAGTCCCAATCCTGTTCCCTCTATATTAGATGCAATAGTTTATGAGCAAAAAGATAAACCATCTCGGCGTTCAATTTCTAATATTCCCCTTGTGGAGCCTGTTTTTCATAATCGTAACAAGCTGTCTGCGATGTTTCCAATTGCTCAAGGATGTGTTGGTGCTTGCACATTTTGCGCCGTAAAATTTGCTAGAGGATTTGTAAAATCATATTCAATTGAGAGTATTATTTCCTTAGCCAAAAGAGCGATTGAACGAGGAGCAAAGGAAATCTGGTTAACGAGTCAGGACACAGCCGCATATGGTTTAGACTGGAAAAATGAAAATAAGAGATTACCTGACCTGATTTCTCAATTAATCAATATTGAAGGGGACTTTAAAATAAGGATCGGGATGATGAGCCCAGATACTTTAATTCCCATTCTTGATGATATGATTGAAATGTTAAATAGTCCTAAGGTGTATCGATTTTTACATCTCCCTGTTCAAAGCGGTTCTAATGATGTGCTTGGAGCAATGAATAGATATTACACAATAGAAGAATATGTCAATTTGGTTAAAAAACTAAGAACGGTATTTCCAGATATAACAATTATGACAGACTTAATAGTTGGTTTTCCTGGAGAAACAGAAGAAGACCATAATGCAAGTATTGAACTATTAAAAAAATTATCTTTTGATGTTGTTAATGTAAGTAGATATGGCGATCGTCCCGGAACGAAGGCATCAAAAATGAAAAACAAAGTACCTACTCATATCGCTAAAAAAAGATCCGTAGAAATTACAAAGATAGTTAATGAAGAAGCCGAGAAAAGAAATAGATTTTGGTTAGGTTGGGAAGGGGAAGCATTAATCGTTGCAGATACACTTTCTAAGGATTTAATTGCTAGGAATTATGCTTATAAACCAATTGTTATAAGACATGGGAAGATTGGAGAAAAGATTAAAGTAAGAATAAGTGGTTACTCTTTTACAAGTCTCTTTACCGACTAGTTTTCTTTCTATCTTATTAATTAATTTGCTATTGTTTTCTCCAACAAGTAACCCAATTATTTTAAGAACTAGACCACATATTTTCTTTTGAATATGAGTTTCGCGATCATGACTGATAGTACTTCCGATTTGCCTGACCGGATACTTTCATCTTACGATATTACTCTTGTACCTGTAGATATTAGGTTTGGGAGGAAAGTGTATAAAGATAGAATTGAGCTTAGTCCAACAAAATTCTATTCACTTCTATCATATTCAGAATATTTACCTATAACAACACCACCAACACCAGTTTATATCTACAAAAAGATTAAAGAAAAATTAACTGAATCTCCTAAGGTTCTTTTTATTACTCTTTCAAAAGCCCTTTCTAGAACATACCACAATGCATTAATTGCGAAAGATTTCCTCCCGAAAAGTAAAGTTGAGGTTCTTGATTCTTCAATGTTAACAATTGGTACCGGTTTAATAGCAATTTATGCTGGCATGCTTAGAGACGCGGGATATTCATTACACCAGGTCATTCGAAAATTAGAAAAAATCAAGAAACGAGCTACTGCAATGATGCAACCTGAAAACTTGACGTTCTTAGAACGAAGTGGCCGAGTTGAAAATGCCATCCAACTATTTTTAGGAAAAACTCTAAAAGCTCAACCGGTTTTAGGGCTGGAAAACGATGAAGTATATCCCCTAGCCAGTGTTTTCTCTTATAAAAAAGGGATAGAAAAAATGATTGAAATTGCCAAGTCAAAATATGCTGGAGAACCAATTTTAGTTGGTGTAGTGGATTCTGGTGCGGTATCATGGGCAGATGTCCTTGAATCTAGAATACGCGAAGAACTAGCGCCAGTTGAAATCATTAGGTCAACACTTGGCCCAAGTGTAGGGACACATATCGGTCCTAATTCTATAGGTGTAGCCATAATCCCCTTCGAAGAATTGGAAACTCAATAATAAAAAAGACATACCAATTTTTATATTCTAATTTTAGCTATTTGTTTAATGTGGAGTTATTATTTGTTAGTTTTCAAGCCCCTGTCTTCATGGGCAAGGGAATTAACTATAAATTGGGATGGATATTAAACCAATTAGAAAATGAATTAGACAAAAAAAACTTTTTTGAAGATGTAGATTTGAGTTTTATTGTTTTGCCAGAATATTTTTTGGGTAGAAAGCCTCGTACATACGAAGAGATTAAAAGTTCACAAAATTATGGCCGACTAAAAGATTGGTCTAAAGAGCATGATAACGTAGTTATTGTTCCAGGTTCCGCTGCAATCTATAAAAAAGACAAAATTCTAAACCAGGCACCCGTTGTGTTTGAAGGAAAACTTTTAGGCCTAATTACTAAGAATCATCCCTTTGGAAGAGAAATTGAATATGGTGTTTTACCTAGTGAAGAAATATTTTATACAACAATTAAAAAGGTTCGTTTGGGCGGGGTTATATGTGCCGATTTATGGTACCCTAATCTTTTTGATCGAAAAAAACGTCCTTTAGATGTCATATTGGTCCCCATTCAAGCAGTAGTGCCTTCAAGAGACTTGATTGATTATGGCCGTTTTCTTTGGCAATCATTAACCGTTACTCGTTCAAAAGAACAAGTTGCCGTTGTTGTTTCAGCAGATCTTGCGCCGACAAAGCTTTATTCAGATACTGATTGGTATACTTCTGGTGCAAGTTATATAATTGATCCAACATTTAGATTTACCAACCAAAATGAATTCCACCAAGGAATCAAAAATTGCAAAAAGAAAAGTGACTTTTGTTATATGAAAATTAGTTTAGAAAAGATCCATGAATATAAAGAATACAGAAGAAAAATGTTTTACAACTATTCTTAATGCATTTTTGCGAGTCATCAATCTATGATTATAAGGAGATGATTGAATTTTCAAAACTTTCCTAGAAAAAGTACACCAATAGAATACGGATTGGGGGAAATGTATAAATCATTACTGTTTAATTATCTAACAGTTAAGTTCCAACTAGGAACCTAGATCGCCCAAAACATTACAAGGTGATATTTGATGAGTTCCCAAATTTCAAGCGAAATAAGCACAGAAATGACTGTTCCAAGATTCTTTGTTCCTCAGCATAGTTCAACAGGAGCATGGGCGTGGATACTCCAGAGATTAACAGGAGTTTTGTTGTGGATATTCTTAGGAATGCATCTGCTTGCAACCCACTTTGGATTTTTCACTCCTGAGGTTACAAGCGGAAACACGGGCTACACTGGTCCTGCTTCATATAACAGTGTAATGGCTCGTCTGCAAAGCCCAATGTTCATAGTAGATGCTACTTTATTAGTAATTGCAGTATATCATGGGCTAAACGGAATCAAAATGGTCGCATATGATGTATGGACTGGAAAAACTGCACGCACAATTATTAGCTGGGTATTAACTTTGATTGGATTAGCTTCAATTGCATTTGGTGCTTATCTTCTCTATTATCTGGTATAGAAAGGTGTGAAAAAAATGAGCAAAGAAAAAATCGTTTCTAGTGAAACAATGGCTATGACTGAGGCCAAGCGTTCTAATATGCTTTCATGGTTTAACCCTGTAACGATTAATAAACGCGGTATTGGAATGTGGGCGTGGGTATTTCAGAGGCTTACTGGTATTGGCATCGTGGGATACTTATACTTGCATTTTGTAACACTCTCATCTCTATTACAAGGTGCTAATGCTTACGAAGAACATGCTTATTACTACGCAAGTATCGCTTTATTCCAATTCATGGTATGGGGATTATTTGTTATCATTATTTACCATGGTTTGAATGGTCTTAGGGTAATCTTACTTGACATTGGAGTTTCTATAGATGCTCATAAAATACTCTTCTGGATTTTTATGGTGATCGGAATAATCTTATCCGCACTAAGTGCATACTTGCTATACACTATTCCTGATATTGAAAAAGTAATGTAATAATTCACTTGAGATTTATAACCATTATTTTTTTGTCATCTACTTTATTTTACCAGTTTGTTTTTTGTTACAAACACTTTTTTTTGTGTTAGTAACAGTCTATTAATCATTATCATTACCACACAAATGCGTAAGGGAACGTTATGATGTTAGATAGATCATAATGGTCTCATTTCTATAGTCATATAGGTTTAGAAAATCCGGAAAATAATAATTTAGAGTTAAATGATATATTTATTGTTTTTATAATCACATGTGAACTATTCCTCATTTATACGAGTAGCATCTCCGATCATGCTTTTACGTTATTTTGGGGGCTCAGGTATAACTTTTCACAAAGATCTGTCTCAGAGGCATTTCAAACAAAAAAATGTATTCCAATAAAATTGATAATTTGTATCAGCTTTTATCCTCTGCCCCACCTCGTGGAAGAGGACTTCGCCCCAATAGAGTTAAAACACTCAAAAAGTAGAAGAAAATTTGTTAGAATTACAGTATACCTAATTACCTAATATTAAAGAAAAAATATTTATAACAGTGTAAAACTTCATAAAAAAACAGTTTTTTCTTAGTCTTTAATTCAGATATGCACTGATTGTTAACATAATGTTAGCATTTTTTGCCGAATTCCAGCCGACTGAGAGAAGTAATTAAATATTGTTTTTCTAGGCAACTATTAGACGTTACATTTCTCTATGGAGGACTCGTAAATGATACATAAGCATCAAGTACTCATCATAGGCGGTGGAATCGCTGGTATGGGTGCTGCTATTGAGGCAAAAGAAGCTGGTCTCGACGTAATAGTAGTTTCACTCACCCATCCAGTAAGAAGCCACTCAACATGTGCACAAGGAGGAATCAACGCAGCCCTTGGAAACCATCCTGAAGGAAAAGACGATAGTTGGGAAAAACATGCATACGACACTGTTAAAGGAAGTGACTTCCTAGCAGACCAGGACGCAGTAGAATTAATGTGTAAGGAAGCAATACCTAGAGTATATGAAATTGAGCACTGGGGTGCGTCATTCAGTCGTTATGAAGATGGCAGAATCGCTCAACGGCCCTTTGGTGGTGCTGCATTTCCAAGAACTGCGTACATTGCAGACAAAACTGGGCATCAAATAATGCACGTAATGTACCAGAGATCTGTTAAATTAGGGATCCCCATTGTTTACGACCGGTTAGTATTTAAATTAGCTAGAAATGAGGACCGAGTAACCGGTGCAATTGCTTTAAACTTAATCACTGGGGAGTTAGAAGCATATCAAGCCGATGTTGTAATGATAGCAACTGGTGGTTATGGAAGAGTTTATGCAAATACAACTAACAGTATTAATAACACCGGTCTGGGCATGGTTCTTGCATACAGGGCTGGGGTCCCATTACAAGACATGGAATTCGTTCAATTTCATCCAACAACATTGGTAGGGACAAACATCTTAATGACTGAAGGTGCCAGAGGAGAAGGTGGATACCTAAGAAATCGTTTGGGAGAACGATTTATGAAAAGATATGCTCCTGAAAAAATGGAATTGGCACCTAGAGATATAGTTGCAAGAGCTATATGGACCGAGGTATTAGAAGGAAGGGGTTTCCCTGGTAACTACGTTCATCTTGATTTGACTCATTTAGGAAAAGAAAAAATTATGGAACGACTGCCTCAGATCCGTGAATTAGCCCTTGACTTCTTAGGAATAGATATGATTTATGATCCAATACCTGTCCAACCAGGGCAACATTACTCCATGGGAGGAATTGCTGCAAACAAGAAGACAGAAACACCCTTATCTGGGCTATATGCTGCGGGTGAATGTTCTTGCGTAAGTGTTCATGGAGCTAATCGTTTGGGTGGCAATTCGTTACTTGAAACTGCAGTATTCGGTAAAATAGGCGGCAAAGAAATGGTAAAGTTCATCCAGGAAAAAGGCCCACATAATGATGAAGAAAGCGTGAGGAAGGCCTTAGAGGAAGCAAAACAAGAAGTAGAAGAACTTTTGAACAAAGACGGAGACGAAGACCTCTTTGAATTAATGAGAGAACTCAGGGAAACAATGAAAGAATATGTCTTCGTGTTTAGAGATGAAAAAGGACTGAAAACCGCCCTCGATAAAATAGAGAACATCAAAAAACGATACAAAAATATCAAGATTAAAACAAAGACTAGACATTACAACTTAGAATTAGAAAGAGCAATCAGTTTAGGAGCAATGATTGAAATCGCTGAAGCAATCACTTATGGTGCTTTATACCGTAAAGAATTCCGAGGAGCGCATTATAGAACAGATTATCCAAAGAGAGACGATAAAAACTTCTTACATCATACATTATTATACCGTCAAGGCTGGGACAAATTACCTAAAATTGGCAAGAAACCCGTTGTTATCACTAAATGGCAGCCTGTTGAGCGTAAGTACTAAGGAAGGTGTAATAGAATGGACGCAGACAAATTAAATAAGGAATACGAATTCACCATCAAAATCAAAAGGTACGACCCACAAGTCGATAAAGCACCTTACTGGAAAGATTATAAAGTAAAAATCACTGCTTCAACAACACTTCTTGACACATTGTTTAAAATAATGGAAGAGCAGGATCCATCAATTTCCTTGAGATATAACTGCCGATCCGCGGTTTGCGGTAGCTGTGCAATGCTTATTAATGGAAAGCACGGACTTGCTTGTAAAACAAAACCAGCTGAATTAGGTACAAGTGTAATCAAAGTGGAGCCATTACCTTACTTACCAGTAATTAAAGACTTGGTAGTAAATATGGATCCTTTCTTCGAAAAATTAAGGGCCATCAAACCGTATATGATTACTGATGAAGCAAACTGGCCCGAAAAAGAATTCCGCCAATCACCTGCTAATCATCGAGCTGTTGATCAGTATGCTGGATGTATCCTTTGTGGTGCTTGCTATAGCTCTTGTATTACAGTATGGACGGACAAGAACTACCTTGGGCCAGCAGCTTTAACACAGGCGTATCGTTTCGTTATTGATGAGAGAGATATCGCTACTAAAGAACGTCTCAAACTAGTTGACAGTGAAGATGGTGTATATCGATGTCATACTTCATTCAACTGTGTAGAAGCTTGTCCAAAAGGTATTAAGCCAACAGATGCCATACAAGGTCTAAAACGAAAAATTGCTGTTCAAAAAATTAAAAGTTTACTAAGAATCGGGTGAAAATTAAAAACCAACTAAGATTAAATCCTTCTCTTTTTCGTCCTCCAATTAAAATTATTTTTATAACGACTTTGACTATTTATTCATTAGAAGTTGCTTTTTCCTCGTTTTTTTCTTCTCCTTCTGTTTTTCTCCAAATATCTGGAAGTTCTAAATCATC
>Ga0256835_1000511_pt1 | contig 28576 bp, 26 predicted proteins | sample PIR30metaG_FD_185972 | JGI IMG/M metagenome (GOLD analysis project Ga0256835, IMG submission 185972) | Hydrothermal vent microbial communities from East Pacific Rise, Pacific Ocean - PIR-30 | ecosystem: Environmental > Aquatic > Marine > Hydrothermal vents | place: Pacific Ocean: East Pacific...
GGGCCAGGGAGTTGTCCATGAAGGCGAAATCCAGGAAGCCGGCCCTCGCGTGGGCTTCGATTTCCCGCACCACCTGCGGCAGGGGCTTTTTACGGAAACCGTGCCACTGAAGATTGAGGTTGCAGAACCGGCACTTGAACCACCAGCACCCGCGGCTCGCCTCAAGGGGAATCATGGGGAAGAAGCGCTTCTCCGGCGGAAGCTCCATCACCTCGCGCAGATAGTCCTCGTAAAGAGGGGAAGGGAGCTCCGCCGGCGGGAGCTCAAGGGTGCCCCCGCCTGAGATCTCACCGTTTTGACGGTAAAAGACCCCGGCTTCGGGAAAGGCTTCCCCGAGGAAGAGATGCCTCAGGAGGAGACGAAGGGGCCTTTCGCCCTCTCCGTTGACCACGAAATCCACCCAGGGGAAGGTGGAAAGGAGGCTTCTTCCAAGGTCTTCGGCGCAGGAGGAGCCGCCAAGGATGAGGGGAAGATCAGGGAAGCGGGCCTTTATCCAGCGCGCGGCCCAGAGGGAGGCTCCGAGCTGGTTGAGGCAGACGGAAAGCCCCACGGCGCGAAATTCCTCCCAGGGCAGGGAGGCGAGGTAATCCTCAAGACTTCTCTCTAGGGTGGCAAGGGTCTTTTCAAAGGAGAAGGAAAGACCCCGTCTGCGGGCCTCTTTGCGGGCCAGTTTGGCGGCCTTCTCCGCCATTTCAGGGTAGAGCATGGCAAAGGAAAGGGCCTCCGAGAGCCAGCTGCTCTGGGAGATTTCGTGATAAAGCTCAAAACCCAGATCGTGGGCGGCTTTGAGGTAGGGGTGGTAGGTCTTTACCTCGAGTTCCGGCCACACGCTGCGCAGGTAACCCTTAAGCACCCCGAGTTGCACGGATGGGCGGTTGAAAAGGGGCCAGGGGAGGGCAAGAAGGGCAAGTTTCATGGCTGTTCCGGGTGCAGGATTCGGAACATCTCTTCGAGGGCCTCTATCACCCTGGGGCCGGGCCTGGCAAAGAGGAATTCGTCCACGTAGTAGACGCGCCCGGCCTGCACGGCAGGAAGGATCTTGAAATAAGGCCGCTTTTCCGGCGGGGTGGGGTTTTTGTTCATGGGGCCTTTCTGAATGATGTAGACTTCCGGGGCCCATTTGATGATCATCTCCGGCGAGACTCTTGCCAGTTTCTTGGGGATCTGGACGACGTTCACCCCGCCAGCCTTCTCGATGAGGTCGTTTACGATGTGCCTTTGCCCTGCCGCCAGGAGGGAAGGGTAGGAGACCTCGTAGAAGACCCGGGGCCTTGAGGAGACCTGCGAGACCTTCTTTTCGAGAAGTCGCAACCTCTCTCTCAAGGTGGAGAGGAGCCTTGCGGCTTCTTCCTGGGCCGCAAGGAGGGTTCCCACCCTTTCGATGGTGGAGAAGACCATCTCGATGGTGTAGGGATTGAAGACCGCGACCTTGAGCCCCTGGGCTTCGAGCTGCTGCACCGCGAAGAGCCCCCCTCGGGAGACCGAGCCCTGGAGGATGAGATCCGGCCTGAGGGAAAGGATGATCTCAAGATTCGGGCGCAGGTGGGTGCCCACCTTTGGTTTCTCAAGGATGCAAGGGGGGTAGTTTTCGTGGGCCGTAACCCCCACGATGTTTTCACACCTGCCGAGGGCCGCCACGGTCTCGGTGAGAGCGCCGTAGAGGGAGACGATCCGCCGGGGAGGATGGGAGAGGGTTATTTTCACGCCGCGGTCGTCCACGATGGAGATCTCGGCCCGGGCCGCTGAAAGAAGCAGGGCCACCAGGAGCGCCGCGTAAAGGAATTGTTTCGCCTGAAAGGGCATGTTAAATGTAAACCATCCTCTATCCCTTTGTGCAAGGCGGAGGCAACCCATGGCCAAGGTAAAGGTGATTGTTACAGCCGGGTACGGTACCAACTGCGAGAGGGAGACTGCTTACGCCTGTAAGATTGCCGGGGCCGACCAGGTCGACATCGTCCATCTGAGCTCCCTCATTTACGGAGAGAAGCGCATAGACGATTACCATCTTCTCTGTCTCCCCGGAGGGTTTCTGGACGGAGACCATCTCGGAGCGGCCCAGGCCGGGGCCCATCGTTTCCGTTACGCGCGGGTGAAGGGAAGCGATGAGAGGCTGCTTGACCAGGTCTTGAAGCTCATCGAGCGCGGGGGGCTCATCATCGGGATCTGCAACGGTTTTCAGCTCCTGGTGAAGCTCGGGCTCCTTCCGGGGTTCGACGGGAATTACGAAAACCGCCTCACAAGCCTCACCTACAACGATTCGGGGCGCTTTGAGGACCGCTGGGTCAAACTCAAGGTAAATACCCAATCCCCATGTATCTTCACTAGGGGGCTTTCGGAGATGTATCTTCCGGTGCGCCACGGGGAGGGGAAGTTTGTGGTGAAAGACGAAGAGACCCTTGAGCGCCTCAAGGGGGGGCAGCAAATCGTCTGCCAGTATGCCCACCCCGGGAGCGGGGAACCCACCATGGAATATCCGTACAACCCCAATGGTTCTGTGGAAGCCATCGCCGGTATCTGTGATGAGACGGGAAGGATCTTTGGCCTCATGCCTCACCCGGAAGCCTACAATCACCTCACCAATCACCCCCGCTGGCGTCGGGGAGAAGAAGACACCCTTGGAGTGGTCTTCTTCAAGAATGCCGTCTCGTACCTGCGCGAAAATCTCTAAATGTTGGAAAACGGTGTCTCCGAGCCTTTAAGTCAGGCGGCAAAGGCCCTTCTCAGCCTCCGCCGCAAACTCCTGGTGGGGGCCTTCTTGTTTCTGGGGCTTACGGTCTTTTATTACGTTCTCTCTCCCAGGATCCTCTTTCACCTTACCGCGCATCTCAACCAAAAACTCGCCTTCTTCGGGGTGCTGGAATCTTTTCTGGCCCTTCTCAAGGTGGCCATCTCTTGCGCCATCTTGACCCTCATTCCCTATTTCCTCTGGCTGCTCTGGCTGCTGGCCTGCGAGGTCTTTGGCTTCCGCAAGCGGACGGGGTTTTGGTTTATCCTGGCAGGCGTGCTCCTCTTTTACGGAGGAGCCACTTTTTGCTATTTTGTGACCCTTCCTTACGGGGTCAAATTTCTGCTTTCCTTTCAGAAAGAAAACATCGTCCCCAAAATTGCCGTGGGGCACTTCGTCAATTTTGTGGGGCTCTTCCTCCTGGCCTTTGGTACCATCTTCGAACTTCCCTTGATCATGGTCACTCTCACCAAGGCCAGGCTCCTGAACCCCCATACCGCGGCCCGTTTCAGGCGCCACGCCATCCTCATCATCGTCATCCTGGCTGCCATCATCACCCCCACGCCAGACGCCTTCAACCTGGCTCTCATGGCCGTTCCCCTCTATCTCCTCTTTGAGGTGGGCCTCCTTTGCAGCAAACTCGCGGCAAAGGGCTAATTTCCGGATTTGTTACAGGCTCTTAACATTTTTTCTCTCCAGTCCGAAAAGAGAGAAAAACTGGGAAAGGGAGGGTGTCATGAATATTTTTGTATCCGGGAGGGGTGCGAGAATCTTCCTATTTTTTCTCTTTCTGGCCGGAGTAGCCTATGCCGGTGTGTGTCAGTCGATCTCGAAGGAGAAGGCCGAAGAGATCGCCCGCTACATCGCAGACGTCATCGTGGCTGGCCGTGGCATCGTGGCGGAACACCAGGATCTCATAAACGATCCCAACAAAGGGGAGAAGGGATTCACGCCGGAATACGTGGAAAAGCTGATCCGGGAGAGATTTAAGCAGATTACCGGTAAAGACGTCGAAGAGCTCGATCCGGAGGCCCGGGAGGTGGTGGAGCAGGTGATTGCCGCCGCCAAGATGAGTGTCCAGATGAATCAGAAGCGTATTAACCAGCCCGGCAAGGGTTTCAAAGGCTACATCCCGGCGGTCTTTGGTCGGGAGACCGGCCAGATCCTCAAGGCCCGCTGCAACATTCAGATCAAGCAGACCACCTTCAAATACCGCAACGCTTACAACCAGCCTGACCCCTTCGAAAGAAAGGTCCTCAAAAAGTTCGAAAGCCCGGATTGGCCGAAGGGTAAGGGTTACGGAGAGTTCGTAAACGGCAAGTACCGCTATCTTCAGCCCATCTATATCAGGAAGGCCTGCCTCAAGTGTCACGGAGAGCCCAAGGGGGCCCGCGACATAGCTGGAAGGATCAAGGAAGGCTACAAGGAAGGAGACCTTCGCGGGGCCATCAGCGTGAGTTTTCCGGTGAAATAGGAGGAAGCCATGTGGGAAAAGGTTTCCTTGCGTTACAAGTTGATCCTTCCGGTGGTGCTGTTGTTTGTCCTTTCTACGTTTTTTACGTCGTTTTGGCTCTACCACTTCACCAAAGAACGCGGGATCGTGGAGATCAAAGAGGAGCTTGAGGCTCTCAAAAAGAGGCTTGCCAGAGAAGAGGAGGCCTCCTTTGCCATCGGAAGCCTTCTCCTTCAGAACCTCGCCAGCAGCACCGATCTTCAGTTCGGGCTGGCCCTGAAGGACGCCAACATCCTGGCCCAGCTGGCTGCCCCCTTCATGAAAGCCCTCCGCGAACAGGATCTTTTGAAGGCGGAAATGGCCTTCCTGGACCCGGAGGGAAAAGTTTTTTACGCCACTCGTGAGGGATTTTTGAAGCTGAAGCTTCACCCGAAAGCCCTTCTTTCGGGGGAACAAAAGGGGCTCTCTGTCATTGGTGGAAGGCTTTATTTCCAGCTTCTCCATCCGGTGGAATATAACGGGGAGCCAGCGGGATTTATCGCCCTTTTCATCGAGCCGGAAGGGATATTTGAAAAGGTGAAGAGTTCCTCGCGCCTGGTGGATCTTGCCTGGGTGGTGAGAGACGCCGGGGGCTACAGAATTGGAGGAGAAACCGACCCGGAAGTCTTCAGGGATCTTAAAATTCTGGCAAACACCGAGGACCTTTTCGAAAAGGGGCATCATCTCTACGCCCTTTATCCCTTGGATGAAAAGGCCTATTTTTTGTTGGCCTATGATCAGGGCCCCAAACTTTCCGCTTTGAACGCCACGGTGTGGCGTCTGCTTGGTGTTTTTGGGGGTGGTTCTCTCCTCACCATTTTCGTTTTGGTGGCTATCTCCTGGTGGTTATCAAGGGAGATCCTTTTCGTGGTGGAGGGGATCACGGCCCTCAGCCGGGAGCTTGATCTCACCAAGGATTTGCAGGTGAAGGATCGGAGCGAAATAGGCCGTTTGGCCGGGGCCTTCAACGCCTTCTTGGCCCGTATCAGGGAATTGATCATCAGCAGCAAGGAGGAAGCCCGTCTCATAAGGGAGACTTCTTCTGATCTGGAACAGACCGGAAACCAGCTCCAGGAAAGGGCGACTCATCTCGAGGAAAAGAGCGAGATTATTTCTGAGACAGGGAAGGCCCTCTCTCAAGAGGCTCAAAAGGTGCATCATATGATCGAAGAGATGGAGAAGGCCATCACGGAAATCGCTTCGCACACCAGCAAGGCCGCGGAAATATCCCACCACGCGAGAGAACGGGTGGCCGGGGTGCACGATATCGTAAGAGAGCTGGGGGAAGCTTCTCAGGAGATAGGTGAAGTTTTGCGCTTCATCGGCCAGATCGCCGAGCAGACCAATCTCCTGGCGTTAAACGCCACCATCGAGGCCGCCAGGGCCGGGGAGGCGGGCAAAGGTTTTGCCGTGGTGGCGGAAGAAGTAAAAGAGCTGGCCCGGCAGACGGCCAAGGCCACCGAAGATATCGCCAAAAAGGTGCATGGAATCCAGGGTGCCGTCGGAAAGGTGATAACCTCGATGGAAGAAACAGCCTCTGTGATAGGGGAGATCAACGACGTTTCGAATACCATCGCAACTTCGGTGGAAGAGCAGAGGATCACCGTCTCCGGGATCAACGAAAGCATGTCTCAGGTAACAATGATTTCTTCGGAATTCTCTCGTATCGTGCCCGAACTTGAGGAAACGGTGCGCACCGTGGCAGAGAGCGTGGCGAAGTTGCGGGAGGACGGGGCGAGACTCAGTACCTGTGCCCACAAAATCGAAGAGCTGGTCTCCCGCTTCCGGACTTAAAGCCAGGGCAGGGCTCCAAGCCCTGTCCTGGCTTGGCCCAGGTCAAAGGGCCTATTCAAGCTCCGCACCCCAGCCCTGAGAGGAAGAGACACCAACGGGCACCAAAAGTTGCAAAGAGGTGCAGACGGAACTTTGTTTTAGACGATTCTGAAAATACCGGCGCGGCGCTCGTCGCCGGCACCTTCAAAATGATCGTCTACCAGATGCACCCCGCCGAAGTAGAGGTCTTTTACCGGCCAGAAATTTACGGGGTAAGGGAAATCAGAAAGGGTCTCTTCCGGGATTCCGGGCTCGACCTGAAGGACTTCTCCGTCAAAATGGAGCCTTGGGGCGGAAACCGCAGCCTCGCAGGGGAGAGAAAAGTGAGCCAAGGCCACCAGCACTTCGAAGATCGCCGAACGAATCCTTTTGCTCCCTCCACTTCCCAGGGCTATTTTGCGGTCTCTCACCTGGGCGATGGAAGGGGCCATCATGGAAGAGATCCGTTTTCCCGGAGGGTCGGCGAAAAAGCCCCTGGGATGGAGATCGTCTTCTCCCATGATGTTGTTCAGGATGATCCCGGTGCCGGGGACCACAAAGCCCGAAGCCTCCCCGAAGGTCATCGTCAGGGCTGCCAGGTTGCCTTCGGCATCCACGGTGCTGATGTGAGTGGTGCCCTTTTGGGCCACTTTTAGAAGTTCAAGCGCCCGGAAAGGGTCTTCCCGGACGATTCTCTCCCGCAGGTCGTGGACCTCCACGAGAGTGGTGGCCAGGGCCATTATGTGTTCGCGGGAGAGAAAATCTCCGCCGCTGAAATGCTCTTCAAAGAGTTTGAGGGAAAGACAGACCATGGGCCCGCCGAAAGAAGGAGGCGGGTTGGTGAAAAGCGCCCCTCTTGAAAATTCGAAATGCAGGGGCTCTCTTTTGTAAACCTGATAGGAGTTGAGGTCTTCGGCGGTCAAAAGCCCGCCGGAAGAGGCCATAATTTCGGCTATCCTTTGGGCGAGCTCACCGTGGTAGAAATCTTCGATACTTTCTGGAATGGCTTCCAGAAAAGAAGCAAGGTCAGGGTTCTTAAGGATTTCACCCTCCTGTGGGGGGCGGCCTTTCGGGCAGAAGATGGCGGCGGTTTCCGGACGGAGAGAAAAGATGGGGAAGAGCAATTTGAAGCAGTAGGCCTGAAAGGCGTCGACCTCAAAGCCTTCCTTTGCGAAACGAATCGCCGGAGAAACAATTTTTTTAAGGGGGAGTCTTCCTTTCTCCTGGTGAAGGAGGAGGATTCCTTTTAAGGTGCCGGGAACCGCCACCGAAGCCAGACCCACGTGAAAATCCTGCGAAGACCCGGGAAATTCCACGGTTACGGTGCGAAAGTCAAGCTCGCGGGGCCTTTCTGAGAGCCCTTTCCCCGGAGTGTCCACGAAAAAGTCGTAAACTAAGGGGCTCTCCTGGGAGGGAAAGATCGTGGCAAAGCCTCCGCCTCCCAGGCTCGTGAGGGCAGCTTCACAGACCCCCGCCGCAAAGGCCGCCGCACAGATGGCGTCAAAGGCGTTTCCACCCGCTTCGAAGGCTTCACAGGCTGCCTGGGCGGTATATCTGTTGCCACAGGCCACGGCTCCCTTTTTCACGACCAGAAATCCTCCCTGAGAGACTCTATGATCTCGCGAAAGGTAGCGCCCTTTTCAAAAAGCGCAAGCATGCGAAAGGAAGCGGGTCTTTCCTCCAAAAGTAAGGGGAGAGATTTCAGGGCTCCTTCGCTTCCGAGCTTTCGGGCGGGGCCTTGGAGCTTTTCAAGGAGTTCTTCGGTGGCGGCCCGAAAATTTTTTCGTTTCAGGCCCTCCGGCTCCACAAAAGAGCCGTTGAGACCGTGGCGGGCCGCCTGCCACTTCCCGAAAGAGATGATTTCATGTGGAAGCCCTGGAGGAGGCTTTTTCTCCGAGACGAAACAGGCCAGGGCCTGAATGAAGGCCACCAGGGCCAGGAGGTCCCGAAAGCGCCCCGGAACATCGCAAATCCTGATCTCAACCGTGCCCAGTTCGGGCTTCAGACGGATGTCCCACCAGAGATCTCTCAAGGAGGAAATGATTTTGAGCCGCAGGAGGATATCCACCAGCGCTTCGTATTCCGCCCAAGAACCAAAGCTTCTGGGAAGGCCGGCAAGCGGAAGCACCTCGAAGAGCTTGCTGCGGTAGGAGTGAAAGCCCGTTTTTTCCCCCTCGTAGAAAGGCGAAGAGGTGCTCAGAGCAAGGAGGAGGGGCAGATAAGGTCGCAGAAGGTTGTAGACCTTGAGGGCCGTTTCTTTATCGGGCATGCCGAGATGGACGTGGAGCCCCTGGGCGATAAACCGTCTCCCCACCAGCTGCAATTCTTCGAAAATCTTGAGATAACGTTTTTTGCCCCAGATTTTCTGCTCTTTTGCCCGGGAAAAGGGGTGGAGGCTCAGGGGAAGGAGAAGAGCTCCCTCGTTTTGGGCTATTTTTTCAAGGGTTTGGAGGCCTTCTCGCAGAAATTTTTCTACCTCGGAAAGTGTTTTGCAGACCGGGGTGATGATTTCGATCATGGACTGGTAGGCCTCCGGTTTGACGAAGGGGCGGAGCTCAGGTGGGGTTTTTCTCAGGATCTCGGGGCCCAGAGGGGTGAGGTTCAAGCTTGAGGCCGAAAGGACCTGTAACTCGACTTCTACCCCCAGGGTGAAGGGGTCACTCTTCTGAAAGCGAATGGTCTTTTTGTTTGTTTTTGAGGTATGCAATGGCAAGCCTTGCTACTTCGGCAAAAAACCGGGCTCCAAGCGATAATACCCGCTCATCAAAATCAAATTTTGGACTATGAGCCGGGATATTTTCAAGTCCTTTTTTGACCGCGCCCAAACGCACGAAACATCCCGGCACTTTCTGAAGATAAAAGGCGAAATCTTCCCCACCGAGGCTTGGGTGAGGTTGCCTTACAAGGCCCTCAGGCCCCACTGTTTTGAGGGCCGCTTGCTGGGCTATTTGGGCCGCTTCCGGGTGGTTTATTACCGGGGGATAGCCCTCTTTGATTTCGAGCTTGATTGCGGCCCGGTGGACTTCGGCCAGACCGCGGCTCATGCGTTTGAGGCTTTCCATGATACGCCTGCGGGTCTCGGGGTCGGTACTCCGAATGGTTCCCTCCAGATGGGCCCTTTCAGCGATCACGTTATGGGCGCTTCCTCCTTCAAACTTGCCCACGGTGATGACACAGGGGTGCGCAGGATTTATCTCCCGGGAAATGATGGTCTGGATGTTCATCACCAGGAGTGATCCTATCACCACGGCGTCTACCGCTTCGTGTGGCCAGGCGGCATGCCCCCCCTTGCCGTTTATGGTGACGTTGAAAGCATCGGTAAAGGCGCAAATGAGCCCTTCGTTGACGGCGATTTCGCCTATCCGGAAGTGCCGGTCGATGTGCCCTCCGAAAATGAAGGAAACTCCCTCCAGCACCCCTTCTTCTATCATCGCCCGGGCCCCGGCGCCGTGTTCCTCGGCAGGCTGAAAGATGAGCCTCACTCGCCCTCCTTCGGGCGGGTTTTCCGCCAGGAGAGCTGCGGCCCCCAAAAGTATGGCGACGTGACCGTCGTGGCCGCAGGCGTGCATAATTCCAGGCCTTCTGGAGGCGAAGGGAAGCCCCGTCTCCTCCTGTAGAGGAAGGGCATCCATGTCGGCCCGCAGAGCCACCATGGGACCTTCCTTGCCAATGTCGGCCACGACTCCGGTGCGGGCTATTCCGGTGCGTGGTGTGAGACCCAAGGCGTTGAGTTCTCGACTGATAAGGGTGGCGGTGCGTTCTTCTTTGTAAGCGAGCTCTGGCCAGGCGTGAATTTCACGCCTGATTTCCCGAAGCCAGGCCTCGAAATCTTTTCTCGCAAACATGCCTTCAGCCTAAAAAGGAAGAAGATTTTTGCAAGTTCCCAAACGGTGGCAAATTTGATCTCTCTAAATTTGATGATGCATCCTTAAAAATTTCAAAAAATTTTAATAACCATTCGTGTTAAATTTCTCTTGCCGCCATTTCCTAGCAATTTCCTCTAAAAGGAGATTTCAGACTTTTCTTTCCTATTTGCTCTCGTTTTTGGAATTTAGTAAAGACGTATTTAAATTCAGCTTCCAATTTGCGGGAGGGGCGAAAAAGATGAAAAAAGTTTTGATTGTTGAAGACGAAATTGACGTTCTTGAAATTTTGGGAGAATTCTTTCGTTTGATGCATTTTGGGGTGCAGAAGGCGGTTGACGGGGAAGAGGCCCTGGAAGCTTTGAAAGAGGGGCCTTTCCATCTTTACGTTTTGGATGTGAGGCTCCCGAAGATAGACGGTTTTGAGCTTGCTAACAGGATCCGTGAAAAAGATCCCCAAACCCCTATAATTTTTCTCACCGGTCTGATAAATTCAGAAACTCAGGCAAAGGTTGAAGGGATATCGAAAGCCTATTATTTACGGAAACCGGTAACTTTTGAAAAATTGCAAGAGATACTACAAAAACTTGGGGTGTTAAATGAGACGTAGGTTACTGCTGTTTTCTCTTTTTTGGTTGCTGGGAAGTTTCTGCTGGGCTTCGGAATTTGCTCCCCTCATCTCCTACCTTAAAGAGAAGGGCTTCTCGGAAAGCTATCTCAAGGAGCTCTTCTCGAGGCCGGAAGTGCGTTTCCTGCCTCAAATCATGCCACGCAAACTTCTGCACGACGAATACAAGCTCAATTACGCCCAGTTTTTGGCCCCCCAAAGGATTTCCCGGGCTCAAAAGTTTCTTGAGGAGCATCGCGAATTGTTGCAAGCTCTCGAGAGGCACTTTGGGGTTCCCAAAGAGATCCTGGTGGCCATCTTCCTGGTGGAGACGGACCTGGGCCGTTATACCGGCAAATACCGGACCTTTAACGTCCTGGCAAGCCTTGCTCTTTCGGAAGACTGGGAAAGGGTGAAGAAGCACCTTCCGGCAGGGCTTTCTCCTGAAGAGGAAGCTCGCCTCAAAAATTTTATGCTTCGCCGGGCCCGGTGGGCCAAGAGGGAGCTTGTGGCCCTCTTGCGCTACGCGCAGCAAAACGAGCTTGATCCGCTTGCCATCAAAGGTTCCATCTTTGGCGCTTTTGGGCTTCCTCAGTTCGTCCCTTCAAGCGTGCTCCAGTATGGTTACGACTGGGACGGAGACGGAAAAGTCAATCTCTTCGAGCTTGAAGATGCCCTGGCCAGCATGGCCAATTATCTGGCCCGCCACGGCTGGGCTAAGGCCTCTTCCAGAGAAGCCCAGCTGCGAGTCATCAAGACTTACAACAAGAGCCAACCTTACGCCGAAACGGTGCTCAAGATAGCCGAAAGGCTCTCTCATGCCGCCTCCTGAAGAAGAGCTTCGTGCGAGAGTCTCGAAACTTGCGAAGGCGCTGGAAGCCACAGGCTTTGAAGCTGCCCTTCTGCGCCATCCTTTGAACATCTTCTACCTTACGGGGCTTTTCGTTGATGGCCATCTGGTCGTTACCAAGGAGGGCGAGCCCCATCTCCTGGTGTACCGCACCATGGGACGACCGGAAAAAAGCCCTCTTGTGGCCCCGCGTCCTTTCAGGAGTCTCAAAGAGCTTCCCCGTTTTCTGGAGGACTTGTCTATCAAGAGACTTGCCCTGGAAGAAGATCGCTTGCCAGTCAACATTTACGCGCGCTATCGCAAGCTTCTCGCCTCTTTTGAGCTTGGAGACGTCGGCCCACTTTTAAGAAAATTGCGGGCCATCAAAAGTGCCTACGAGATATCTTGTCTGAAAGAGGCTGCCAGGATGCTTTCTGAAGCTTTAGAGGCCTTTTTGCCCCGTTTGCGGCCTGGGATGACGGAACTTGAAGCCGCCGGGCTTTTTGAGGCGGAGCTCAGAAGGCGAGGGCATCCAGCCTATACGCGCACTTACGGTTTCGGGCAGGAGCTTGCTTATGGCCATTTTCTTTCGGGAGTTTCCGCCGTGGTGCCCTCTTATGTCACTACGGGGCAGGGAGGAGCCGGGGTTTTCGGTTTTCCCCAGGGGCCTTCGTTCAAAGAGATCCGCCCGGATGAGCCCATTCTCATCGATTACGCGGGCTGGTACGAGGGTTACATGGTGGATCAAAGCAGGCTTTTTTATTTTGGCGAACTTCCACAAGAAGCTGTCAGCCTTTACGAGAAGGTCTCCATCCTCCTGAGAGAACTCGAGGGGTTTTTGCGCCCCGGGATTTCGGCCCGTCAAATCTATGAAACGGCCCTTTCTCTGGCGGAGGAGCTCGGTCTTTCCTCCTGCTTTATGGCTCACGGCCCGGAAAGGGTGCCCTTTGTGGGGCACGGGGTAGGGCTTGAGATTGACGAATGGCCCCCCATCGCCGGGGTCGATGTCCCTCTTGAAGAGGGTATGGTGGTGGCCCTCGAACCAAAATGTCACGTGCCGGATTTGGGGGTTATCGGGATAGAAGACACTTACCTCGTCACCGAGGACGGAGCCGAGCGCCTCACAACATTTCCCAGAGGGTTTCAAAAACTTATTTTTTAGTTGACCTGCGGGAAGTTTTAACCTAAGAAACATTAAAGGTTCCTTCTCCGCGACTTAACAATTAACACTTTTCACCAAGGAGGTAGGTTTATGAACAAGGCGGAATTAGTAAATAGAATGGCTGAAATTGCAGATCTTCCGAAGGTAACTGCCGAAAAAGCTCTCAATGCTTTCATGGAAGCGGTAACCGAGGCCCTCAAAAGAGGAGAAAAAGTCACTCTGGTAGGCTTTGGCACCTTTACGGTGGTAGAGCGGGCTGCAAGAATGGGGCGTAACCCCCGTACCGGTGAGCAAATCAAGATTCCTGCCCGCAAAGTGGTCAAATTCAAGCCTGGTAGCAAGCTTGAAGAAGCTATCAGCTAAGAGGGGAGGGGCTTTGCCCCTCTTATTTTTGCATTTCTACCCCGGCCAGTCGAAAGATCTCTTTCGCTAACTCCAGAAGAAAGACCTTCTGCGCCGGGGTAGCAGGACTCATACAGCTGCATCTTACACGCTGGAAATTCCTCACCAAAAATTCAAAACTTATGAAGTCTTCCCCTATTTCTACGGCGAAGTAATGAGGGCCGCAGCTCTGAGCGTGCTCCTTTTGAACCGGAGCCAATACCTCTTCGGGAATCCTGATCCAGAAAAGACCTCCTAGAGGAGAAGGTTGGGTTTTTTGTTTTAGGACTCTTTCGAGCCGGGAGATTTCTTCAGGGCTCAATCTGTCCACGGTGAAGTTTTGCATCTCCTTACCTCACCTCCGTGTGTTCTCTGAAGGGGCCTACGGTAATCTTCTTTTTATGCCCCTTTCGCAAGACCACCAGTTTTATCTTGTCGCCGGGTTTTTTGGCGTAGAGGGCGAGCTTGAGGTCGGTAAGCGAGCGTATTTCCTTCCCGTCCGCCTTGATGATGACGTCACCTTCTTTCAGGCCGGCTTTGTGCGCAGGAGTGTTGGGCAGGACTTTTCGGATTGTCAACCCTTCTTCGGTTTCTTCGATAAGGACGCCGAGTTTGGCGGAAAAGGGTGCTTTTTCGGGGGCAGGAAAGAGGACGTAATCTGCCATCCCGGGAGCCAGGCTTTCCCCAGGGCTCAAGAGGACGATGGCGTAGTCCTCAATTCCTCGGCGAGCAATTCGCGATGGAATACCATAGCCGTATACCACGTGGGCCCGTCCCACCAGCACCACCATTTGCCTTTCCGGATGTTGGGAAAGATACCGCACGATACTTTCGGCCATCCCTTCATCCCAGAGGAGCTGGGCTTCGTAAAAGGTCTCAAAATCCTTGATTTCTCTCTTTTTTTCTGGATGGCTCTCATAGACCTGCCGCAAATATTCACGATAGGCGAGATTGGAACGGTCTATTTCCGGGACAGAGGCCCTCTCCTCAGGTGAAAGGTTCTTCACCCCGCCTTTGGCCACTTTGTCCGTGATCTCCGCCGGAATGTTGAGGGCCACGATGGGAATCTTGTTCTTGCGGGCGTAATCAATGATGGGCTTGTAGAAACGCCAGTCAAAACCCCAGCGCTTGAAGTATTCACTGCGTCTGAGAAATTCTTCCTCACTCATTCTGCCGGAAATATAGGCGTCGAGGATCTCCTGAAATGGCCGCTGGAACATTTCGAGCCCGATGGCGATGCGGTGTCCGTTCTCGTGAAGCCAGCGGATGATGGCCAGCTGGGCAAGATGCTCTTCGTAACGGTCGTGTCTTTCTCCCAAAAAGATCACCCGTTGCATGGAGACTGCCCGGGCAACGGTCTCAACGGGCCAGAGATTTTCTAGGGAGGTTCCTCTTATGTCGCCGGTGAGCTTGATCCTTTGCCCCCGGGAAAAGCGGGGTTTCTCCTTGAGGACAACTCTTCCGCTGCTGGTACAAACTATCTGGTAGGCTCCAAGATGGGAGATTTTGGGAAGGGCCCTTTCTATTTCTCCCCGACTCTGAGCCGTGGCCCAAACGACCACTTTTTCAGGGAAACGGGGGTTTTCCTGTACAGCCAGGCAAAAGCCTCCCTGGAGCTGGGGGAAAAGCCCTTTTATTCTTTCCGGTACCTGGCCCAGGTAGACAAGGTCGCGGCGGGTCTCCGAAGGCAGAAAGTGATTGGTTTCGAGACGAAAATGGCGTTTTTCGAAGTAGGAAACCAGAGGTCGATAGATGTTTATGTCTCTTTTGCGCCACAGGATGAGATAACCATTCTCAGCCCCCAGGAGGCGCGAGAGGACCGGAGGGAATTCCGGTTCACTCAATCTTCTTGCAAGATCGTATTCCGGATCAAGAATCGCCTGGACAGGTTTCCCCTTGATCTCGAGGTCGATCCGCGCGCGTGTTCCCGAAAGATAAAGAAGCGTCTTTTTGGTTTCGTGCTCCGAGGTAACCACGACGGGGATGGTGAGCTCGTAAAAGGGCTCTTCCTGGGTCACGGAAAGTCCCACGAGATACTTGTTCCTTCCGATCTTTAAAAGTCGCTCACGGAAAAAGGAGAGCTTGGGAAGACCGGGTCGTTCTACCCACTGGCGGAAGAAATTCTCAAGGGAGCTTCCGCTGGCCTTTTCAAAGGCCCGGCGAAGATCCTCCCAGCTGGCGTATGTGAAAAGATGCTTCCTGTAGAAATTCCGCAAAGCCTGGTAGAAGAGGTCGTCTCCCAGGCGTCTGCGAAGCATGTGAAAAACAAGGGCCCCTTTGCCGTAACCGATGGCTTGGGAACGTTTGTCGAAACGAGAGCGAAACTCCTTCAGGGGGAAGTCTTTGCCATCCTTTACGTAGCTCTGGTAATCCACCAGGATGCGGTGCCGGTAAAGGGCCCCTTCGCCCTTTTCTTCCGCGATGTGATGGTCTGCCAGATAGGTGACCAGCCCTTCGCTCCAGTTTCCCTTTTCCCAGTCGGGATAGACTCCGCATCCAAACCAGTTGTGTAAGAGTTCGTGAGGAAGAGAAGTTTCGCGGATGAAGGGGAGAGCAAGGAGTCGATTCCCGATGAGAGTGAAGGTGGGGTAAGCAGCTCCGGTTTGGCGAAAGTTTTCCACGACGGCAAATCGGCGATAAGGGTATGGCCTGAGAATCTTTCCATAATAACGCAAATAGCGCTCTATGGTGGCAAAATAGGCTCTAGCCAGCCTTTCGTTGGGTTTCAGAAAATAGGCCGCAAGGGTCACTCCACGATAGCGCCGCTCGTAATAGTGGTAGGGAGCCGCGATCAAGGGTGGGGCCTCCTGAGGATGGTTAAAGATGAAATGGTAGGTGGCAATCCCTTTGCGGCGTTTCACCTTGATGATGTCTGCCGGGGCAATGGCCTTGAAGTTCTGGGGCACCATTACGTGGAGGTCGTAGTAAGCCAGTCCCTCTACCGAGGGGAACCAGTTCCCGGTAAGGATGATGGCTTTCTTGCTGATTTTGTTCTTGTGGCCGGCAAAACGTCCGGCAAAGGAGACACGGAGGACCTGTTTGGCGGAGGTAGACAGAATGCGAAACCGGCCCCTCTCCAGGGCTGGCTTAATGGTGCGCCCTGAGAGGGTGACCTTTTTCAAGGTGAGACCTGAAACGTCCACCCAGACCACTTTGTGGGGTGGTAGTTCGATCCTCGCCTCTCCCCGCACCAGGTTTTGAGCGGTATTGAAAGAGGCTTCGAGTCTTACCCTGGCGATTTTCTTGATGGTCTCCGGGTCTTTGCCAGCTTGGACTGGCAGAGAAAAAAAGATGATTAAAATCAAAGCCCAAAGAATTGGCATCTTTTCCTCCTTTTTAGGTTGCAACCCGGCTGACGAAACATTTTACTGCTTCCGGATTGCTCCCAAAGTGTAAGTGAAGGTAGCTAGCAAATATTCTTTCCGCAACGACCCCGAAGGTTGAAACCCTGTTTCCGAAGGCGTCGAACACGGAAAAACCGCGACTTTCCCCTTCCTTCAAGGTGCTGTAACGAAACTCATGCCCCCTAAGAGGGGTTTCCCCCAGAGGATTGGAGACCACAGGCCGTATTTCACGGTAACCCAAAGCCTGGAGCCGGCCTGCAAAATGAACCTCCCCCTCCAGTAAACCACAAAAAGGGTAACTTTTTCCCTCGAAAATGAGTTCGCGGTTTAAAAACATGAACCCTCCGCATTCGGCCAGGATGAAGGCCCCCTGTTGATAGCGATCGAGGAGGTTGTCAAAGAGATCCCTTCGTCGAGAGAGCTTGGCGGCGTAAAGCTCGGGGTATCCTCCTCCAAAATAATAGGCTTCTGCCAGCGGAAGGGGATCTCTCAAAGGAGAGAAGAAGACGATTTCCGCTCCGGCTTCCCGGAGGAGATCCAGGTTTTCCTGATAGTAGAAACAAAAGGCTTCGTCTCTGGCGATGGCAACCCGAACCCGGCCAACTGGTGCGAGTGGAGAAGGGGTTGGGGGTGAAAAGGGCTTCAAGGCCCCGAGGATTCCTTCTAGATCCAGAAATTCCCGGGCAAGCGCAGCGAGCTTTTCATAGGTTTCCAGAGGAGTTTCCTCCGCCAGCACGAGCCCCAGATGTCTTTTGGGAAGAACAAGATCTTTGCGCCTTGGCAGGAAGCCCAGGCACCTGATTCCGGCTTCCTCGAAGGCCGGAAAGATGAGTCTTTCTTGTCTGGCACTTGCTACTTCGGTAACCACCACCCCGAGAAAGGAAAGGCCCGGATCAAAGTCCAGGAGACCCCTGGCCAGGGCTGCGATGGTCTGGGAAATCCCGCGGGCACTCAGCACCAGAAGCACCGGAAGCCCCAGGATTTTGGCCACCTCTGCGGTGGAAGCTTCTCCTCCCGCCGTACCATCGAAGAGCCCCATCACACCTTCCACAAGAGCGAGATCCTTTCCCACGCAACCTCTGGCGAAACTCTGTTTGAGACCACAAGAGCCCGTCATCCACAGGTCGAGGTTGTAGCAGGGTGAGCCCGAAGCCAGCGAGAGATGGCCGGGGTCGATGTAATCGGGGCCAACCTTGAAAGTCCCTACGCGCAGACCTTTCTGGCGAAAAGCGGCGGCCAGGGCGCAGGAAAGGGTGGTCTTGCCTGCACCACTTTGAGCCGCGGCTACTACCAGACCTCGGATCTTCATCTGTGATGAATTTAACGGGCTCTCACATCTCCACAACGGGAAAATTTTCTGCCAGGGGAGGGATGAATCGCGCTATTTCGTGAAAGGCTTGGGGGCCAAGCTCCTGAACAAATTTTGTCAGTGCCGGGATAGAATGGGGCTTTTCTCCGAAAAAGATCGCCCCAACATGGCGGAAAGAAATGTGTTATAATTTGGGCCGGAATAATTCGTTTTTTGCAACTTCTTTGGCCTATGAGCAAGACGTTACATGGCAACCTGAGTGGTCTCAAACCAAGTCAGCTCAAGCGTCTGGAAAGACTCTATCGTCGCCGGGTAACCCCCAATCAGATCATCTCACACGAGCTGGCAAAGGAGATCTGTGCCCTCTCTCAGGAACTCAACCGTCAGCTGGGGCTCCTCTTGAACCGCCGGGGCGAGGTGGAGTTTGTCATCGTGGGGGATCATGGCCGGATCGTGATCCCGGCGATCACCCGTTATCGTGAAAGCAGTGGCCGTCTGCGGGGGCTGCGTTGCATCCACACCCATCTTTCTCACGAGGGTCTTGACCAGGACGATCTCCTGGACCTCGCCTTTTTGCGGCTGGATCTCATGGTCGCGGTGATGGTTCGCGAAGACGGTTTCCCGGGCAAGGTTTACGGGGCCCATCTCCTGCCTTCCGGAGAGGACGGCAAACATTACGCCTTCTTGCCCGCGGTCTATCCGTGGGAACTCAAGGAAAATTTCCAGCAGCTCATCAATTCCCTGGAGGACGAGCTCGAAAGGCGCCGCCCGGCCAAAGAAGTGGGGGACAGGGAAGACCGGGCCATCCTCATAAGCGTAACCACCCGGTCGAAGGCCGAGGCGGAAGAAAGCCTGGCGGAGCTCAAGGAGCTTGCCCGAAGTGCCGGTGTTACCGTGCTTGACACCATCGTCCAGCGGCGGGCCAAGATCGACCCGCGCTATCTCATGGGGCGTGGTAAGCTCTCGGAGCTCATCATCCGGGCCATGCAACTCTCCGCCAATCTCCTCATCTTCGACCAGGAGCTTACTCCTTCGCAGATGCGTTCCATCACAGAGATCACCGAGCTGCGGGTGATTGATCGCACCCAGCTCATTCTGGACATCTTTGCCCAGCGAGCGCGAAGCCGCGAGGGCAAGATCCAGGTGGAGATGGCCCAGCTGCGCTATCTTCTCCCGCGCCTGCGAAGCCGTGACGACGCCTTCTCTCGCCTCACCGGTGGCATCGGTGGCCGAGGCCCGGGAGAAACCAAACTTGAGATCGACCGTCGGCGTATTAAAGATCGCATTGCCCGGCTCGAAAGAGACCTCAAGAGCATCTCTTCGCAACGCAAGTTGCGCCGCAAACGACGGAAGAGGGAAGGGCTTCCGGTGGTGGCCATCGTGGGCTACACCAACGCCGGGAAGACCACGCTTCTCAATCAACTCACGGGGAGCGACCTCTTCGCCGAAGACAAACTCTTTGCCACTCTGGACCCGGCCAGCCGTCGGGTGAGGCTTCCAGACGGTTCCTTTGCCATCTTTACTGATACGGTGGGATTCATTCGGGACCTCCCCAAGGACCTCGAAAGGGCCTTTCGGGCCACCCTTGAGGAGCTATATGAAGCCGATCTTCTGCTCCACGTGGTGGACGCCGCCAATCCCTATTTTGAAGAACAAATCGGCGCGGTGGAGAAGATCTTCGAAGAAATGGGGCTCGATCACCTTCCGGTGCTCCTCGTCTTCAACAAGATAGACCTCCTCGAGCCCTTTGAAGCAGAAGTCTTGAAGAAGCGTTATCGCGCCGAGGCCATCTCCGCCCTCAAAAAGGAGACCCTCCCACCCCTTCTGGAACGGGTGAACCAGCTCTTGCTCTTGCAGCGAGGGCCGGCCTCCCGCAAAGAAGAGGCGGTACTTGAGAGCCCATGGTAGATGCTGAGAAACGGCTTGCGGAAATTTGCAACTTTCTGATTGCCAAACTCTCTCCCCAAAAGATTGTCCTCATAGGTTCCCGGGCCAAGGGGACTCATCATCTGGGCTCTGATTTCGATCTGGTTGTCGTAGGGGAGAGGGGGCTTTCTTTCCGTGAAGAAAGAAAACTTCTGGAGGAGTTGGACGAAATAGCTGGAATTTTTAGTGTCGATCTATTGTTCTGGGAAAGGCTGAGTCCGGAATTCAAAAAAGTTGTCTGTGAAACAGGGAAAACTCTTTATGAAAAAGACCGATCTTTATCTTGCTTTGGGTAAACTTGAACAGGCCTTTAAACGTTTGAAAGAAGCCCTCCCAAAGGTGGAAGATGATCTGGACCGGGACGGGGTTATTCAGCGTTTTGAATTTACGGTGGAGCTTCTGTGGAAGACCCTTAAGTTGATCCTTTCTTACCACGGAGTGGAATGTTTTACCCCACGCCAGTGCGTCAAAGAGGCCTTCAAGGCCGGTTTTATACCGGACGATGAAATTGTTCTTGATATGCTGACAGACCGTAACAGGAGCTCTCACATTTACGATGAAGCTACTGCCGCGGAAATTTTCGAAAAAATTGCTGAAATATATTTACCAGCAATTGAAAAAGTAGTGAGGGAGCTTAGAGAGAAAATTTAAAGCCCCTGCCAATCGGCAGGGGCTTTAAGACCTAATTAACCGGCAAAGGCCTTCTCAAGGTTGGGGACCACCTGTTTCTTACGGCTCATGACACCGGGGAGCCAGACGGAGCGTCCTTCGGGTTTTACTCCCCAGGCCTTCTCTACCACGCTCGGTTCGTCGGAGGCGATGAGGAGCTCGGTTCCCTCTTTCATGATGTCGGTGAGCATGAAGAAGATGCTGTGATAGCCACCTTCCTCTTTGATCTTCATGAGCTCTTCGTAGAGCTGGTCCTTGATGGGTTCCAGCAGGGAGAGATCTACAACTTCGAGCTGACCGATGCCGACCTTCTTGCCGCTCATGTCGAAGTCTTTGTAATCCCGGTAGACGAGGTCGCGGATGGGGGTGCCTTCGATGGCACTCTTGACCTTGAACATCTCAAGACCAAGGGCCTTGAGGTCATCGATGCCGGCGATCTTTGCCAGCTCCTCGGCGGCTTTTACGTCCTGATCGGTACAGGTGGCAGACTTGAAGATGACGGTGTCGCTCAGGATGGCGCAGCACATGATGCCGGCGATCTCTTTCGGGATCTCGACGCCGTAGAAATCATACATGCCTTTGAGAACGGTGCAGGTGCAACCCACCGGCCAGACCCAGATCTCGATGGGGTTCGGAGTGGTGATATCGCCCAGCTTGTGGTGATCCACGATGCCGAGGATTTCGCCTTTGTCCAGATTGTCGAGGCTCTGGGCTTTGTCGCTGTGATCCACGAGAAAGACCTTTTGACCGGTGGCGTCGGTTACGATCTCGGGGGCCTGGAAACCGAACTTATCCAGCACAAATTTGCTCTCTGGATTGAGTTCTCCCTGCGCTGCGGGTTTGGCCTCTACTCCAAGCTTGTTCTTGAGATAAGCCAAAGAAATCGCCGCACAGATGGAGTCCGTATCCGGGTTTTTGTGTCCTACTACAATCGCTGCCATCTTTAACCTCCTTCGCTATTTTAGAATCTATTTGACGAGGGTATTTTGAACCCGCCTTAAAATAGCGCAGATGGAGGAATTTTGCCAAGCTTTAATAAAGAAAACTAGAGACAAAAAGCCCTGGTTTCTTCCTTTAAAACTTCCCAAAGGGGCCTTTTCGGTAGTATGTAAAATTTTTGGAAAAGGAGGATCTATGACAAGACTCTTGAGAGAAGATTTCAGATTGGAGCCGGCTTCCTGCTTTGTGGATGCTAATTGCCCTAGGTACAAGGCGGTGATACCTGCAGAAGAGGACCTGGCCCCCCTTCTTCCTTATTTGAACGCCGTGGCCAAGGTGGTCTTTTACGATCCCGCGGAGCCGGTTCTGATATTCAAATTCGAAGGCCGCAAGGTGGCGGTAAGGCGGGACGACGTTCGCATCTCAGACGTGAGAGACATCGAAGAAGGGAAGATCTTGCGAGAGAAGGTGGCTCGTTTTTTAGAGGAGCTCTGGCGTAAAAGGGACGAAATAACCCCTCGGCACGAGCCCCGAACCCTCCCTCCGGCCCTCACCATATATCGCCATCTTCCCCAGACGAACTGCGGCCGCTGCGGAGAAGCCACCTGTTTGGCCTTTGCCAGCAAGCTCTCCACCGGTGAAGCCGACCTTTCTGCCTGCCGTCCGCTGTTTGAAGAGGAAGATTTTGCGGCAAACCAAAACGAACTCCTGAAGCTGCTGGGCTAGATATGGCTCTCGGGATCCCTTTTTCACGTCTTCTCCAGCATCCCACCACGCTTCTCATTCTCTCCTTCGGGGGGGCAAACATCCTGGGGACACTTCTTCTCCTGTTGCCCTGGATGCATCGTGGAAACCTGTCCTTCGTAGACGCCCTCTTTACCTCCACCTCTGCGGTCTGCGTCACCGGTCTTACCGTGCTCAACACGGCAAAGGATTTCACCCGCCTGGGGCAGATGGTAATCCTTCTCCTCATCCAGATTGGCGGCCTCGGGGTGATGACGTTTTCAATCCTCATCGTCTACGGCCTGGGGAAGGCCCTGAAGTTCAGAAGTATCCATTTCCTGCAGGAATCTTTTCTTCCCTACAAGTCAGGAGACATTCGGACTCTTCTCTTTTCCATTTTTGGATACACCCTAGCTTCCGAATTCTTTCTTTTCTTCCTTCTGTTCCTCGGCTTTTTGCCTCGCTTTTCCTTTTCAGAGGCCCTCTATCAGGCGCTGTTTCACTCCGTTTCAGCCTTCTGCAATGCCGGTTTTTCCACCCTGGAGAAGGGGCTTGTAGAGTACCAAAAGGGCTATTTCGTGCCGCTGGTGGTGGCCCTGGGAGTGCTGCTTGGCAATACCGGATTCCCGATAGTTTACGAGTTTGTGGACCGCCTGAGGGGTTTGCGCAACAGATTCAGCCTCCATTTCAAGATCACCTTGCTGACCCACGTATTTCTGCTCCTTCTGGGAAGTGTGGTGTTACTGCTTTTTGAATGGAGTTCTGCTTTTGGTGAGCTTTCAATTTTTGGCAAGGTGTTGACGGCCTTTTTTCACAGTGTCAACGCCCGGACAGCGGGCTTTAATACGGTTGACCTTTCTCTTTTTTCCGAACACAGCATCTATCTTTTGGTTTTGCTGATGTTCATCGGAGCTTGCCCGGGCTCCACCGGAGGCGGGATAAAGACGACCACTATGGCGGTGATTTGGGTTACAGCCATCAGCAGGTTCAGAGGTTATACTAAGACGGTGGTTCTCAAACGCACCATTCCCGAGCTACAGGTTTCCAAGGCCATGACCCTTTTCGTCTTTGCGGTCACGGTGGTGGTGCTTTTTCATCTTGTTCTCTCTTTGGCCCTGCCAATCCTTCCTTTCTATGCTGCGCACGGGGAATTTTTGGCCACCCTCTTTGAAACCGTTTCCGCTCTGGGGACAGTGGGGCTTTCTACGGGGCTTACGCCGCATTTTTCCGTTTTCGGGAAGATAGTTCTTATTCTGGCCATGTTCTTTGGAAGGGTAGGGCTTCTTTCTCTCTTGTCCATTCTGGCGGAGATAAAACCTCCGCGCCCTTACCACTATGCTCCAGAAGAGGTGATGATAGGCTGATGGCTAAATACGTTGTCATAGGTCTCGGAAAGTTTGGCTTCTACCTGGCCAAAAAACTGGCTGAAGAAAAGCAAGACGTGCTCTGTATGGACAAGGAAGAAAGCCTGGTGGAGGAGATCAGCAAGTACGTCTCCGAAGCCGTGGTGGGAGACGCCACCAAAAAGGAAGTGTTAAAGGGGCTCGGGGTAAAGGACGCTGCCGGAGTCATCGTGGCCATCGGGGATCTGGCCTCAAGCATCCTGATAACCCTCTATCTCCGGGAGCTCGGCTGCAAGTTCATCCTGGCCAAAGCAAACGACGAAGATCACGCCCGCATTCTTTCCCTTATAGGTGCGGATCGTGTTGTGATTCCCGAAAAGGATTCCGCCATCAAAGAAGCCCAGGCCCTTGTTACTCCCAACATCGTGGATTTTCTCCCGCTCCTTCCGGACTTCTCCGTGGCCAAGATGGATCCACCTCCGGAGTTTGTGGGGAAAAGTTTCAAGGAGCTCGGGCTGCGTTCCCGTTATCACGTCTACGTGATTGCCATTCGCAACAAACACACCGGGCGCTTCATCCTACTCCCCTCGGCAGATCATGTTATCGACAAGGACGAAGAACTCTACCTCCTGGGGCGAAAGGAGGATCTCCAGGCCCTTTCTCGTAAGGAAACTTAAAAATTCCTCTCTCAAGGGCTTTTTCATCCTTCCCTTTTCACCAAAAAGGAGCCTTTTTTCTATTTTAAGCGCCATAAAATACAATGATCAACAATGTTGAACTGCTATTGCCTTTGACAAACCCCTGTCCCAGCAGTAAGGAGCAATTGGCTGTAACTTCAATCTCAACAGAGGAGGTTTTAAAAATGAGGTCTCTTTTACGACAGTCGCCGGAACTTTTCATCCTTTCCGGCTTGATCATCCTGGTTTACGCGGCAATCGCTATTTTCTGGAACGTTCCTGGCACAGAAATTCTTTCTCCCACTAAAATGTGGCTCATTATTATTTTGTCGTTTTTGTTCAGTACCTTTATAGCCATCATTGCTGTTATTGCTGGTATTGGAGGTGGAGTTCTATTTACTCCAGTAATGTTAGCTTTTACTTCTATAGACACTTTGTTGATTCGAGCTACAGGTTTAGTGGTAGCAATGTTTTCTGGTTTGATTTCAACTGGTCCTTTTATGCGCAAAGGACTTGCTGATGTAAAAATTGTCTTTTTCTGTTCGGTTCCGATTGTTGTCGGAGCTATGGCTGGAGCTTTTGCCGCTATCTATCTCTCTAATGTTATGGGAGCCACAGGTGATGCTATTGTTCGTTTGGCCTTAGGTTTGGTTTTGGTCTTCATTGCTATGATGTTTATACTTGGTGGCTCCAAGACAGAATATCCTAAGCCCAAAAAGATAGATTCTTTTAGCAAAAAAATGCAGCTTTATTCTGCTTACTGGGAAGAATCTCTCGGCAAAGTGGTCAAATTTCATGCTACGCATGGGCTTTTAGGAGGTTTTCTCTTTTTTGCCGTTGGCTTCACTGGCGGTTTCTTTGGTTTAGGTGGTGGTTGGGCTGTTGTTCCAGTTTTGAATCTTTTGATGGCAGTACCTCTTAAAGTAGCCGCGGCTTCAAGTGGTGTTCTTTTAGCCATGGGTAATGCTGCTGCTATTTGGCCCTATATAACAAAAGGCTCCCTTTTGCCTCTTCTAGCGGTGCCTTGGATGTTAGGCCAAGTAGTAGGTGGAATTTTAGGAGCAATCATCCTGGTCAAAATAAAAGCAGGGTTTGTGCGTAAAGTTTTGATAGTCATTCTTTTTCTCACAAGTTTCAAGCTCATTGCCAGAGGGCTTGAGGGTTTGTTTGGTATCAACATCCCAGTTTTTTAGGAGGTAAGAAAACATGACAGAGAAGCCTAAGCCGCCTTTGTCTGCACTTATTTACGGTGAAATTGTTTATTGGGGTACATTAGCTGGCTGTATAATTTCCCTTATTGGGACTTTTATTACTTTTGTTTTTCCGAAGAAGAATGTTTTAGACCCCGCTTACGTTTTATCTTCTCTTTGGGCAGGGAAAACTGCCAAGGAAATTTGGATAGGAGCTCTAGGCTCTGAACCAATGGGGCACTGGTATTTGTCTAATTTGACTTGTGGTGATGCTTTACAGATGCTTGGTTTAGCTATTGGAGTTTTTACAATTATTCCTGCTTGTTTCGGTGCTTCTTTGGCACTTTTTAAGGAAGGTCAGAAGGTGTATGGAATTTTAGCTTTTATCGCCGGCATGATAACAACTCTTTCTATGTTTGGTTTATTTTCGATAAAATAATCAGAGAAGGCTCGGTTTAACCGGGCCTTCTCTTCTAAATTAATCCAGGAGGGAGCCATATGAAGGCTTTCAATATTCTTTTGGCTCTATTTTTTTTGTTTGCAGGAGTGAATAATCTCTTAGCCAGTCCTTCGTCGGAGACTTATCCCAAAGGGAAAACCCATCTTTCTGAAGAGCAAATTTCGGAAGAACAAAAAGATCTTGCCTGGTTAAACATTTTTGGACGAGTAATAAATCCTCACAAAAAAGGTGTCAAAGATGCCGAAATCAGGATTTTTGTTGAGGGAGAAGAAGTCCATTTGAAGACACAAGGTCATGGTGGACACGGCGGACATGGCGGTACGGCACTTAAAACGGCCTTAGATGGGTCTTTTCAAATAGAGCTCCAACTCCCCCGACAAATAATAGAGACTGGTCATATAAAACTGGAGATATACAAACCTAGTTACAAGAAAAAGGAGTTTGTGCTCACTAATAAGGATTTTGCGGTAAAAGATGGCGAATACTACAACAAAATTGAAGTTATGATAGAACGTGCCAAAGGCCCGGCATTTTGGATTGCCACGGTGGTCTTTATTCTGGCTTACATCCTTATTTCTTTCGAACTCCTCCACCGCACTCTGGCCGCCATGTTGGGAGCTTCAGTGATGCTTCTCATCAGTTATACGCTGGGTACCTGGAATCCCGAGTACCACATTCTTTCCTATAAAAGTGCCATTCATAGCATCGACATGAACGTCATTTTCCTCCTCATGGGCATGATGATCATCGTTGGCATTCTCAAGAACACAGGGGTTTTCCAGTGGTGCGCCTACAAATGCTATCAACTGGCCCGCGGAAACGTCATCATTCTTTCCATCATTCTCATGACATTTACCGCCATCGCTTCGGCCTTTCTCGACAACGTGACCACGATGTTGCTTTTGACTCCGGTTACCATCGAAATTGCCCTTTCTCTTGGTATCAATCCCCTGGCTCTTCTGATTCCTGAGATCTTGGCCTCAAACATTGGTGGTACGGCTACCCTTATCGGTGATCCTCCCAATATTATGATTGGCTCCTATGCCGGGCTTACCTTTATGGATTTCGTAAAGAATCTGGCCCCGGTATGCCTTATTTCAATGGTGGTACTCTTTTTCTACACTAAAATTGTTTATAACCGCGAATATGGAAAGGCAAAAATAGAAGACGTGCAGGCCTTTATCGAAAAGTTGCGCCAGGAATATCGCATTACCGATGCCTCGCTGCTCGCTTTTGGTCTTTTTGTGATGGGTATCGTGGTTCTCATGTTCCTCTTGCACGGTGTGCTTCACATGGAGGTTTCCATCGCCGCTCTCTTTGGGGCGAGTGTGTTGTTCACTTACGGGCTCGTAACCAAAAAGATAGATCTCCTCCATCTCATAGAGAAAGACATCGAGTGGCCTACGCTGCTTTTCTTTATCTTTCTGTTCATTTTGGTGGGAGCGGTAGAGGATGTGGGCCTCCTCGATATGATTGCCGATGGTGTCTTCCACCTTTCTGCCGGAAGCTTGGTAAAAGCTATATGTTTGATCATCTGGGTCTCGGCTATCATGAGTGCTTTTGTGGATAACATTCCTTTTACCGCTACCATGCTCCCGATTACGGCTTACCTTACGAAGGTCATCCCAGGGGCCGAGTCCGGAGTTCTCTGGTGGGCTCTGGCGCTTGGAGCTTGCTTTGGCGGAAACGGCACCATGATCGGAGCCAGCGCCAACGTCGTTACTTTAGGAATTGCCGAAGCAGCCGGCCACCGGGTTACTTTCTTCGGTTTCATGAAAGTGGCCTTCATATACATGGTTATCAGTGTAGCCATTGCCAATGCTTGGTTGCTCATTTTTTATTAAAATTTAAATAAACATTGGGTTCCAAGGAGGATTAAATGAAAGATATTGCCCAATTATTACCAAATATGAGAAAGGTTTTAATACCTTTGGATAAAAGTGACGCGTCAGAAAGAGCCGTAAAGTTTGCGGCCTGTCTTTTGGCTCCTTTATCCGAAAAGGTTATAGATGAAATAGTTTTGTTACATGTCCTTGGCGTTTCCTTTATAGAAAAGATGGCCGCAAATATTGATACCAGAGTAGCAGCACTAAAGGAGAGCCCCTTATTCAAACGCTTGGCTGAGGAATATATCGCTAAAGAAATCAAACCTGTCCTAGATAAAGCTGAAGAATACCTGAAAACAGCTGGGGTAAAGTGCCAAATTAAGAAGGAAGTTATCGAAGGAGATCCAACAAAAGAAATTACCAATTATGCCAATCTTCACGATATTCGCACCATTATAATGGGTAGGAGAAGACGGTCTGCTCTCAAAGAACACGTACTGGGTAGTTGCAGTTATGCGGTGTGTCATCGTCCAGGAAGACATACTGATTACATCGTGGGCTTAGAGGAAGTAGAAGTTGAAGCCTGTCCTATTCCCAAAATCTTGCTCCCTTTTGATGGCTCTGATTATGCGCGTAATGCCTTAAGAGAAGCGGAAGGTTTAGTTTTGGCTTTTCCAAAGGGAGTAGTAAAGTTGACGGTGGTGCACGTGGTAGAATCAGCATATGCTAAGCAGGCGGAAGCTGCAGAAGAGGCAAAAGAAATCCTAGAAGCAGCAAAAAGAGAACTGGTTGAAAACGGGGTTCCAGAACAAATCATTCAAACTGAACTGCGTTTTGGTAATCCTGCCGAAGAAATTGTTAAATCTGCAGAAGAGGGTGGTCACAATATCATCATGATGGGAAGGACGGGAAAATCGGGCTTGAAGGAGCTCATCTTGGGAAGTGTCTCTTCGCGCGTCCTTCACCTGGCTGAAAGGCCCACCGTGGCCTTAGTGAGCGCTTAAGACGGGGGCCGAAAGGCCCCTTCTTGATATATTTTAAACCGTTCACACTATCTCGTAGCCCCCGAAGCCAAAGCTCGTGTTCTTCCCTACGTGTACTAACTCCCCGATCTTGAGTAAAGGGGTAAAGGCTTCGAGCTCCGGGCCGCGGAAGCGAACCTCCCCCAGGACCCCCTTGAGCGGCATCTCCTGTTTCTTCCTCGCGGAATAGCGCCTGATGCTAAAGGTTTCGAGCCGTTTTTCCTCGGCTTGCACGGTTTCGGCCTTCTCTATCAGCTCCTTGAAGGGGAGGTCGAGC
>Ga0256835_1000512_pt1 | contig 28493 bp, 34 predicted proteins | sample PIR30metaG_FD_185972 | JGI IMG/M metagenome (GOLD analysis project Ga0256835, IMG submission 185972) | Hydrothermal vent microbial communities from East Pacific Rise, Pacific Ocean - PIR-30 | ecosystem: Environmental > Aquatic > Marine > Hydrothermal vents | place: Pacific Ocean: East Pacific...
CTTTATACATTTTTGGAAGAAAAGCTGCCCCATCTGGATACGGAGGGTAGGCTGAAGGTGATGGCCGAGATTTTAAACGACTATCTGGAGGAGTATGAGTTCAATCAAAAAGATAAACTAAAAAGGGATGAGTACTCCATCACCAGGTTTTTTCCAAAAAGATAATGTGCGGTTTTTTTGGCGTAGTAGGGGAGTATGACAGACAAAAAGCCGTAAGGGCTTTAAAAAGCATCTCCCATAGAGGCCCCGATTTTAGCGGTATTTACGAAGAGGATGGCCTCTTTTTGGGACACAACAGACTCTATATACTGGATAAAAGCGCCATACAGCCTATGAGGCTGGAAGGTGCCGTGCTGCTTTTTAACGGTGAGATTTACAACTACAAAGAGTTTGATGCAAAAAGCGACACCAGGGCTATTTTAAAGGCGCGCAAAATATATAAAGATGATTTTTTGTCACACCTGGAGGGTATGTTTGCCCTGGCTTTGTGGGAGGATGGAACACTTGTTTTGGCAAAGGACAGGTTTGGCAAAAAGCCTCTTTACTACCATCATACCGGTTCACAGTTTCTGTTCGCCTCGGAAATCAAAGCGATTCTCACCTATCTTGGCGGTGCTGCTTTTAATGAAAAGGCCCTAAGCGGCTATCTGTCATACGGCTCTTTGCCAAATCATCAAACTTTTTACAAAGATATTTTCAAAGTCCAGGGTGGTGAGAGGGTGGTGTTTGACGGCACCTTGAAAAAGAGTGGCTATATACTCGAAAAAGAGCCGCATAGCGCGGCTGATTTGGAGGAGCTGTTAAGCCAGAGCGTAAGAAGCCGCCTTCAGGGGGATTTCGAGGCTGCCTCTTTGCTAAGCGGTGGAATCGACAGTTCGCTTATAAGCGCTATGGCAAAAAAGGAGCAGGGCTCGCTTGCCACCTACTCAATAGGATACAAGGAGGGCAGATACAGCGAACTGCCTTTTGCCAAAGAGGTGGCAAAGCATATAAAAAGCGACCACAACGAGGTGATATACACCAAAGATGACTTTTTCGAATCACTCGAATACCTTTTGAACCATTTTGACGAGCCCATAGGCGACAGCGCCTCTTTGCCTCTTTGGTTTTTGATAAGAAAGATAAAAAAAGATGGATTCAAGGTGGTTTTGAGTGGTGAGGGCGGGGATGAGATATTTTTGGGATACAGGCAGTATTTCGAGATGGCCGATTTGCTAAAGGCCAGGGAGTTGAAATACAAAAACTGGCTCAAAAACTATTTCAAGGCACACTTTTCGCCGAACAAAGAGTGGGAGTGGTATAAAAGAGTCTGGAGTGACGAGATACTGTTTCGCTCCAGCTGCGAGGTTTTTACCGATTTGCAAAAAAACCTCTTTTTAAAGGCAAACGTAAAAGATGGTGAGAGCCTGGAGTTTTTGGATGTGGGTTATCCGGATAGGGAGGATTTTAAGTTTTTTACACAGGTGGATTTGAAAGTGAGGCTGGAATCTTTATATCTGCATAAGCTGGATATGGTCTCAATGGCCTCCTCCATAGAGGCCCGCACTCCCATTTTGGATGAAAAAATCCTCCGTGCGGCCCTTAGCCATCCCGATAGGGCGAAAGAGCCCAAATATCTGTTGAAACAGATTGCCAAAAAGTATCTGCCGCCTCAGATTGTAAAGCGGAAAAAGAGAGGTTTTTCATATCCCCATATGGAGTGGCTGATGCAAGGCGGTTTTGATGAAAAGATGGTCCAGATAGATAAAAAAGCGGGTTTTTTTAAGCAAAACCAGCTACAATTTCTTATACAAAACGCAAAAAGAAACCGTTTTTCACGCCACTTCTGGCTTGTTCTTGGTTTTTTACTCTGGTTTGAAAGGAGATTCTTATGAAACTGTTCTTTGCTATGATACCATTGAATATAATTCCCATAGGCCTCATATTTCTCGCGGATTTGGGATATATACCCAAATTTGAGAACTTTACCCTCATAGTCGCCGCACTTCTTATATTTACGCTGTCAGTAGAGCTGATGAAGTCGAGCATGTTCGCGCTTAGCGGCAGTGCCAGCTGGATGGATTTTTTCATGTCTTTGGTTTTACTGCTGGCGCTTGGGGGGTATCTTATCTACCTTTATGCCCAAAACAGACCTATCGACCCGCTTTTGTGGCTGGGATTCGAGGCCCAGGCTTTGGATGTGATAGCCGGTTTTTACATAGCCATCACCAATGCCAGAAGAGATATCGGGGTAGAGAATTAGGTTAAAATCCGTGGAAGGGTTATGCCTTTTTGTTTTTGGTATTTGCCCTGTTTATCTTTGTAACTGACTTCACACTCCTCGTCACCTTCGAAAAACAGCACTTGGGCTATGCCCTCGTTGGCGTATATTTTGGCCGGCAGTGGCGTGGTGTTGGAAATCTCGATGGTGATATGTCCTTCAAATTCCGGCTCGAAAGGGGTGACGTTGACGATGATGCCGCATCTGGCGTAGGTGCTTTTGCCAAGGCAGATAGCCAGCACGTTTCTTGGGATTTTAAAATACTCCACCGTCCTTGCCAAAGCGAATGAGTTTGGAGGGACTATGCAGACATCCCCTTTAAAATCCACAACGTTTCTCTCATCGAAATGTTTCGGGTCCACAACTTCCGCGTTTACGTTGGTAAATATCTTGAACTCGTCGCTTACGCGTATATCGTAACCGTAACTGCTAAGACCGTAGCTTATAACCCCTTTTCCCACCTGCTCCTCGCAAAATGGTTCAATCATTTTATCTTTCAAAGCCCTCTCTCTTATCCAGCAATCCGCCTTTAGCCCCATAATTTTCCTTAAACCAATTTATGATATTATAGATTACCAGTTGTCAAGTGTCAATAGCAAAATATTATATTTTTTTGGAAAAAGGTTTGTAAAAAAATTCAATAAATGGTTTATTAGATTCAAGAAGATTGCTCGCACTACTTGAAAGCTCATTTGAAGATGAAACAAAGATTCGTCTTACTTTATAATTTCTGTATTGTGGATAGTTATAAAGAAAAAGATAACAAGAGCCAAGAAACTCTTTAATCTCTTTTTGGGTAACAAGTGGAACCTGCCAATTTTTGCATTGTATAAGTAGTAATTCTTTTTCTTTGATAGCGATTATATCAATGCCCTCATCTTCTGTGCCTTTACTAAAATTTTCTATAACATCATACCCTTTGGAAGAAAAATAACGAGAGATATGTTTTTCATAATCGTTACCTTTTTTAAGATAGTTGGGAAGAGGAAAATCAAAACGCCAATTATAAATATGCATAATATCTACATTTATACCATCATAATTACGACCTTTTAGAGCGGAAAAGATAAATTCACTATTACGAGGATATTTATCAACATCCAAAACTAAATTAAAAAAGCTCCGTTTTATATGAGTTTTTTTATCTTCAATAGTAAAATTTAATATATCAGCTTTATCAACAATTTCATCCTTTTTAGGAAATAAAAGTAAAGATTTAAAAGCCTGATAGTCTTCATAAGAAGAACGAAATTGTGTATAAAAGAACAACCTACCATTTATATATTGACGAATTTTATAAAAATTTATTTTACTCATAAAAAGATTATACAAAAAAGGAGAAGTTAATCCCCTTTTGATTTAAAATTATCAGAGAAGAAATGAAAAAGAGTATCTATCTTACCATCAAGTTTATGCAATGTTGGAATTAAAGTATCCAAATACCTGGAATTGTATTTTTCAATTTTTTCTATTCTATCACTAATAGACCTAATTCTACTCTCCATACGAAAGATAAACCCACTTGCAATAACAACATAAACAAGCACGGACAATGCCGTGCCAGTTTCAAAAGTCATAAATTAACCTCCACTTGAAGTTCCAGAAGTAGAACCAACCCAAGTAACATTTAATACATACACAGCATCAGCTTTTACATTATTAAAAGTTTTTCCAGAAAGAGCAGCAACAATATCATCCTCATCTTTAGTTGAAGGAATATAAAAACGCATATAAGTTTTTAGTTTTGTATTATCATCTTGAACCATGACAGTTACATGTTTAAATTCACCAGATACGGTCTCATTACCCTGAGTTGAAACCTGTTCATATATCTCCCACTCTCCATCAAGCAAATTCAAAAACTCAGATGCATTAGAAGCAGTAGAAGGAATATAAAAGGGAAAAGACCTATCACCCAACCTATTTACAACATAACTTTTAGCCATTATCTATTTCCTCCTTTAAGGTAATTAAAATATTCACAAGCTTCAGTCAAATCATAATGACAGTCAAACTTACCTAAAACCGCATTTCTAACATCATCCTCAGATTTAGATGCAGGTAAATGAGGTATTCTAAAAACACAACTTACCCTACTGTAAGCATCAACCTTTTTTCCAACAGAACACCGCTTAGACTCCAATTGAGTAGGCAGTGCCGCAGAAGTTCCACCAGAAGACTTCAACTCATACTCATCGACTTGCCCCTCCATCAAAGCTTTCAAAGCACCAATATCACCAGCAGAACCCTCGACATAAAGCGTCGCAACGGTTTTACCGTTAATTCTTTGTTTTAACACCAAACACCTCCTATTTTTTTATTTACGAAACAATTATTACAAGAAATATAAAAAGTCAAAAGAATTCAATTTTAATCAAACTTAAATTTTGAAATAGCGATAAAATCGAGGTTTTAAAAAGGTAAGTTTGACTATTTTTGACTATTTTTGAATTTTTATAGAATGATTTTTAAAAATTAGGAGATAAAAATGAATAAAACTGACTTTGAAAAGATTTTCCAAAAAGGATTTAACAAAGAAAAGATATATTTTGAAGATGCAAAAAAAGGAGAGAGTGAATTAAGATGTTTTAAATGTAACAAACAAGCAGGCTTTGGGTATATAAATATTAAAGTAGATGGAAAAAACAAAAGAAGAGCAAGAGTAAAGTGTATTTACAGAAAAAGCCACGCAATGACACTGATAAAATACACGGCAAAATTTTCGGAGATGATAAACGACCTTTTGGAGTGTCAAGCAAACACAAAATGTGAGATAAAGGCAGACTTATAGGAGCGAGGGGACAAAGTCCCCCGCAATAAGAGAGAGTCCTTTTGGCTTCAAAAAATAAAGTATAAATCGGGACTACGCTAAGTTGTCAAGGGCAAGACAAGTGCTTAAGCACCCTTGACAACGCTCGTCCCTCATTATTTTCTTTTTTGTAATCAGCCAAAAGGGAAAAAAAGTTTTTAAAAGACAAGTCAGAGCTTAAAAAGAGAAGTTACAACAGAATCTACCTTTAAACCATTTATTTCCAAATACTGTTTAGCAGCACGAAGAATATCAGCCTCATGCTTTGAAGGTTTAATATTATGAAGAATAATCTGTTTACTTATATGAGAACTCTCATTACGAATGAAAGCTTTATAAAGAGGTTTATAGTTAAAATCATCTATTGGTGGATTAGAATTATCTTCATACTTTACCTCAAGTATTTGACTTACCTGCATAGTAGTCAGCTCATTAAAAAAAGCCAACACAGCATCAACACTTTTAGCCTCAATATGATTTACAATTGTCCTGGAACCTTGTTTCAATTGAACTCTATAGAAGGGCATTCTAAACCTCCTGGAACTAAAAAATCATAAGTTTCATTACCTAACAAATCACAAATAACAGATTCAGTCCAATCAGTCCACATACTAATAGTATCTATGTATTCAACTGTATGAACAAATTTACCAAAAACATCCAATGAAGAAGAAATTAAATAATCAGATCGATTACCTACCTTACCCAAACCAAGATGATAAGCAAAATCTTCAACAGTCTTAATATCTTTACCAAACATAATATTAGAATAATATGTAAGTAAATCACAACGATCAGGAATACTTTTCATAGATAAAGCAAATTTATACATTAACGAACAACCACCATAAAAAGGACATTTGAATAATTTCTTAAAAAAAATACTATCAATACAATCTTCCTGACAATGAATCGATATCATATCATTACCATTAGAACAAGAAATAACACCAACACCTTTCCCTCTATCTACTAAAACATAACGAATAAAAGCCTTATATGGATACTTTACACCATTACAAACCAAATAACAACCACAATCAACATTATAAACACGATAAATATATTTATAATAACGCCTATAATCAAAATAAACAACAGCATCATAATCATTATTTAATATCATATTTAAATAAAAAGTAGGAGAAGGCAAAAAAGGCTTCAAAGCCTTAGTTAAACATCTATATAATTCACTATAATTTAAATCATTAATATACTTCCCACCACAAATAACATAAGAATCTTTATAAGAACAAGGATTTTTACAATTAAAAGGATCGTCACAAAGACGAGGAACAAGAGGAACAATAATCCTATACGCTCGATCAGTATAACCACTACGATAAAAAAAACGAACTAAGGCATAAGCAGACAAAGAAAGATCTCCATAAACTTCAAAAGGAGTAACTTTAATGACCTCGTACATATCCCAACCCATTTAAAAGATCAATAAAAGCCTCAGTCAAACCAACAGGATTGCCATTACTATCATAAACAAACATAAAATCAGCAACTTTATTTATATCATCTACATCAACCTCAGTATCACGCCCAAGAATTTTTTTCAAAACCTCCTTATCACCATAAGTAAATTTCTTTGTAAAAAGTTTAAAAAGTAGTGTTTGAGAATAACGACCAGAAAAAGCTTCACCAGCTTGAAGATGAAATTTCTCTTTATCTATTAAATACTTCTTTTGATTTATAACGGATGATAAAACATTTGAAGAACCAGAAGAAAGACCTTGACCTCTAAAATGCAATGAAGCCAAATCAACACTTAACTTTGCCACATCTACATTATCATTTTTACTAAAAAAATCCAACTTTCTAAGTAATTTAACCCCTTTTAAACGCTTTAACTTATTTAATACCCGAGTTCTACTACTAATAACAAGAGCAGTAACAATACCATAAACCCAATTAAAAATTTTTTCAATATATTGCTCCTGCTTTTGTATAATCAAGAACAAAACACCCATAACTAAAACATTCATAGCACTTTCTAAAGCTTCACGAACAACCTCATTATCAACATCTTTAGTAATATTTTTTACCTGATTACGAGCCTCTTGATAACCTACTGCATATAACAGCTCCTCAAAAAACTCCTCAACAGCATTTTGACCAATATTATTAAGAGCCATTACTATCCTTAACAGCTTTAACTATATCACTAAATCTTTCAAAAGCAGGTAAATCTAAATCAAAACCACCAACTAAATCAATATCATCCTCATCCAATTCAAAATTTATCTCATCAGTAACGGCACGAGCCTTAACAGCATCTTTTATCGCAGTAAGTTCACGGGGTGAAATTCGAGCAATGATATTCCCATCCAAATCTTTTACTTCATAGACATCTTTTTTAAAACTCAAATGTTCTAAAACAGCCTCATCCTTTGAACGAGTACTACCAAAAACATCAGAGATAACACTCTTCAACTCATCAATTTTAGAAAGATCAACATCAACACTATTATTATTAACAACAGACAAATCCAACTGACTAATTACATCTTTTAATGAATTCAATCCTCCAATTACGCCAGAAATATCAGAAACATTACGCAAACTATCTATTGAATTTGAAATATCCTGTAATTTCTGGACAATTGCAGAAACATCTATATTCACATCCGATATATCAGAACTAACAGAAGTATCGACAACCTTAGAGTTAACTAAACTTTGTGAGATTTTATCAACAAAAGATTTTAACTCAAATAAAATACCATAAACCTCTGAAGTCAATATATTTTGAACATCAAAATAACCAGCAACAGAAGAAACAGCGGAAGCTATATGCATTAAAGATACATTCAAAGATGAAACAGTTGAATTTAAAGCAGATAAAGAAGATATAACAGAGGTATTATTAGATACAGATTGCTTAACTAAGATATCAGCAATCATAGACAGACGCCTGTCTAACAAATTTGCATTATTCACAAACACAGAAACCAAAGGTTCACCATTATAAACATAATCACTATCAGAAATAATTTCAGATGGTTTTGATTTTAACCTCTCAATATTATCATTAGCAATATCCACATTCTTCTCAACAACATTGCCAACAATATTACTAACAACACTATCGGTTTCTTTAAAATTAGTTTCAACAACAGCAGAAGAAACATTAATAAAATCATCTGCTGAATCTAATAAAAATTTAGCAATTCTAAGCGAAGGAAAAGCCACAGATAAACGATCAAAAAAAGTAGTATTATCACTTACAATAGAATCTATATCTAAATTCCTTATAGTCGACGCAATCCCAACACCTAAACCACCAAGAGCAACAGCAGCCTCTCCACCTCCAATAGCGACAGCAGCAGGTAACATTACATCTCTCCTTAAACAGACGCTAAACTACAAAAAACAGATGGGACATAAACAATCCGTGATTCATCATCATGATTAACTAATCTATAAACAATTAAAAACTGAGCATCATCATTTTTCATAAAAAACGAACCATCAACCTTCCAAACGCCATCCAAACCCTTTACTGAAACAAAAGAACCATCTTTATAAGTGCCATAAGAACCATTTAAAGATACGAGAGATAAGGAAGAAAAATCAAAATTATCAATAGAAATAGCGTCAATCTTATCACGAATAGAACTTAACATTGAAAAAATAGATTCAATACTACTATTAAAACCATCTTTAACAAACTCAACATCATATTTGATACTATCAATGTTACTTTTAACATACTCAGAGTTATTTTTTATATCATCCAAAGAATAAGAATTAAAATCTACAATACCATAAATAGAATCTACTTTATAATAAACAAAATCAAAATAATAAATCTGTCTTAATAAACCAAAAATATAAGCCTTATTATCAAGAAAAGTAGAATCTAATTCTATATTAACATCACTATCTGAGAAAACAATAACATCACTTTTGTCAGATAATTCCATTAAAATGTCAATTGTATCAGTAACAGAATAATTATAAGTTTTATCAAACACATTCATTATATAGACTCCTCACCTGTTAAAACAACATCATACACACTAAGAACACTTGAGCTAACCAAATTATCCTCAGCATCATAAACTTCAAAAACAAAAGCCAACTTTTCAGGCAAAAATTTAACTATTACCTTCATTAATCCTCCTTCTTAAAGAATTTAAAGCACCACCAGCAAAATAAAAAGCAACAATAACACTAACAGGAACTCCCAAATAATTATTAGTAAACTCTAAAATTTCCAAACTCACATCAGTTATATGTGAACTACGCAAAAAGAGTCCAAAAACAAAAGTGAAAAAAGCAACCAAAAAAGACAAAACATAAGGCACAACGAACAACAAAGCAAGAAATCGCTGAGCAAGTTTAAAAGGGTGATACGCCTCAAGAAGTCGTAAAAAATACTCAGCCTTCTCTTCATCAGTAAAAATAACCTTATCAACCCCATTATAAACTCCATCTACAGCCTTTTTAACAACTCCTTCACTTTTAAACAAATCAGAAAGCAGACTAAACATCGATAACCTTATCAAGTAAAAATTTCTCTTTTTTAACACGATTAGGAACTTGTAAAGCTCGTTTTGAATTTAAAAGCTCAAACGACGCAGTTTTAAAATCCCAATTTTTAATCGCTTCTATAAAACGCTTAAAAGACAAAAATCCACTTTCACCAAGATTAAAAACCATTGAAATTAAAACCACTTTTACATTATCCGGATAAGACTCAAAATCATCGAAAAAGTCCCTTAAAAAATCAAGAACATCAACAACATCATTATGTAAAAGAAAATCAGCCTCCAACATACTTATACCTTTATCAGTCAAATTACGACCATATCCAATAGTTAAGTTACCAGTAGTATCAACATAAGGAAAATTATCAAAACCTTCAACATCTTTCAAAAAATCGATAGTTTTATCTAAATAGTTACGCACAAAAAACCTCCAAAGCTTTTTCAATTTTCTTACGGTATTCCAAATTATTAATATTAATCAGCTCTTTACGCATATTAAATAAAGCCTCATTCAACACATCGGAATAATCAACGGTAGGATTTAATTTTTGCTCTAAAATATAGTCACTAAATTTAGTAAAACTATCAGCAACTTTAGATAAAGCATATTGATGTAAATTAATTCCATCAAATTCAAAAAGTTCTCTTTGAACTTCATCAATAATATAAGAAAGATTATATGGATTTGTCCCTAAAGATTTATAAGTGGCAGATATAAAAGCTTTTAAATATTTCTTTGCTAATTTGATATTGGGATTAAAAGTATCTTTATATTTTTTAGGCATATCAACATATCTGTTATCCCAAACAGCTAAACTATCCCAAAAATCTTTGGCACCCCTCTTTTTAGCCCTTTGAAATCTCTTTGTAATAGCAACAGATGTTAAACCATTATTAATATCAATAATATCATTATCATCAATCTCAACAAACTCCAGCAAAGAATTACCATATCTCCAAAGTTTTCCCGTATTATCAAGCAACCATTTCACAGAATCAAAGCCATTTGGAATAAATTGCCTAAGAGCTTTACCTCTTATCTGAAACTCATGCCTAAAAACAGGATACTTTTTATCCGGGCAATAACCATTTAATCGCCATTTTTGCTCTATATAAGACTCAGAAGGAGAATTTTTGATTTTTTGACTTTTATCATAAATCCTAAAAAGCTTATCTCCACTGCCAAATGTAAAGCCCTGAACCCTATAAAACCTACCAAAAGTTTTTATATCAGCAACTTCAACAAAGTCTTTTTGAGAAAATTTTGTCTGAAACCTAAAACTATCAAGCTTTGTATAACGAACCCCCCAAACATCTGTAGCTAAATCAACCCTATTCAAGTCCCTACTATACTTAGAACCAAGAGCCTTTTGGATAAAAACCTCGACTAAATCAATAGCCTTCTTAAGACCCACTCTAAAAAGAAAATTAGCCCTAAAATGAACCTGAATATTTGGAAAAGAACTATCAATCGATGCAGTAGATAAAAAAGCCAAAAAATCCTGGTTTTCTATATAAAATTTATATTGCCGGTTTCCCTTAGAACTAACAAAAAAATCTCCAAGACCAAGATTTAAGTCGGATTTAACAAACTTTGTCCCAAAATCATCCAACATCTGAGCTTCACTCTTTTTAGACTCAAGTATAGATAGCAAAGGCTGATAAAACTTCAAATAATTTTGTATATCCAAACACTTATAACTAATAACAAGCGTATCAACGCCTTGATGAACTATTTTTGGCTCTTGAAGTCTTACCATTCTTTACCTCCTATGTCCACATTAAACCCCTTGACAATCAGGGTGGGGACTAAACCCCAACCTTATAATTTTTCAAATCAACAAACTCTAAAGGCTCAAGCATTAGCTGCTTAGCAACATACTCATTTCCACTCTTACTTTTGTTTATAAATTCCCTAACTTTAAGCATATAATTAAGTTCATAAATCCCACCAACAACAAGTCTTTCAAAAAGCTCCCTATCAACCTTAAGTTGATAAATTCCAAAAGTGGAATTACTAAACTCTATATAGTAAGCATCCGGATACCTACGAATTTGTCCCGTCGAATTATCAATTATAGGATTACCGTTTTCATCAGTTATCTCTTTACCCTCAACAAAATTTTTACCTTTAATCGTTATACCCATAACACCTTTGTTAGCGTTAATCTTTTCTATAAGCTCAAAAGCTATCTGATACGCAAGCTCAGTATCCTTAATAAACTCGTCGTGCGTTTTAGTCTTAGACATTATTTCTCCTTTAAATAAAGATGGATATTGTTGATTTTGTAATAAATCAGTCCTTTTGTGATATTTGCACACTCTGCTATATGAGGAATAGTTACATCTTTTCCTTCCTTCAGAAGATGAAGTATCGCAAGATAGATTTTCCTATCGGTTTTATTAAGCGGTTTCAAGATTTAATCCTTGATGAAAATGAATATATTTATAATAAATAGCTCTTAGCAAATGTGACGCACAAGCAATAAGAGCCTGTTTTTTGCTTTTACCATTTTGCAAAAGACGATTATATTTTTGTTTAATAACCTCATTTGTTCTAACAGCAGAAAGAGAACTTAAAAAGAGGAGTTTTCTGACATTCTTATTACCCCGTTTAGATATACGAGGACTTTTATACACACTTGAACCACTTTGAAAATGGACTGGATTTAAACCGAAAAAAGAGACAAACTGTTTAGCACTTTTGACCTGGTAATTATCAGCTATATATGGAAGAACATAAAGTAGCGTAGTATCACCAACACCTTTTAACTCATCTTTGATTTTTTTAAACTCTGGTATCTCTTTTTGTAACTTATCCTTAGCTCTTTTTTCTATCTCTTTTTGAACTTCGAGAATTTTTTTCTCAATATCAGAAATCTGTTCTCTTAAATCCTTATCTATTACATCTTTTTGCGAATGAAGCATATTCTTTAAAGCTACACGCTGTTTTTTCAATTGTTCTAAAGCAGCGATATAAGGTTTAAAGATATAACGATAGTGGTATTCATCCTTAGTGAAAAATGACTCTTTTTGTTCAGAAAGATAAAGTGCAATAACATAGCTATCTACTTTATCATCCTTATTTTTAAATCCTTTAGACTTAAAATAGTAATGCAATAGATAAGGATTTAAAAGTTTATGTTTAACATTTAAATCTTTTAAAATCTTTTGAAGTGTTATCATATAATTTGAAGTAGCCTCATAACCAATATAGAAAAGAGAAGAAGGATAGTTTTCAAACAGATAATCAAAATAATCTTTGATAGAGCTTTCACGGTTTAAAATGGTAATTTGTTCTAATATAGAACTATCACAAAGAAGAGTGACATCAAGTTTAGATTTACTGACATCTATACCAATAAAAATCTTTTTCATAACAGACTCCTTGCTTGTTTTCGAGCTTTTTGCCCTTGATTACCATCAGAGTTTTTAACAAGCTCTCTCTATAATGCGGGCTATAAAATTGTGCCCTTGCAAAAAGACGAGCTTTGGTATAATAAGTTTAGCAAACAAGCAAAAAGAAATATTATCAGGAGAAAGAATGAATTTAAAAGATATTAAAGAACTGTTGAGACTATTTGACAAGAGCGGACTTGATAAACTGAAAATAAAAGAGAACGATTTTGAGATTTCCATGCAAAAAGGAGGAGCGAAGGCCCCGGAAGCCGCCGTGGTGGTAGAGACGCCCCAGCTGATTGAAGCTGCCTCATGTGCGCCTTCAAGCAAAGAGGAAGAGGCTGCCAGAAAAAAGGGGGAGTATATCACCTCTCCCATGGTAGGCACCTTTTACAGAGCACCCAGTCCGGACAGTCCCCCCTTTGTGAAGGTTGGTGATGTGGTTAGCAAAGGACAGACGATAGGCATCATAGAGGCTATGAAGATTTTCAACGAGATAGAGGCGGAATTCGACTGCAAGATTTTGGAAATTCTGGTTGAGGATGGACAGCCTGTGGAGTATGATATGCCGCTCTTTTTGGTAGAGAGGGTGTAATGGCAAAGATAGAGAAAATACTTATAGCCAACAGGGGTGAAATTGCTCTTAGGGCGATACGGACCATAAAGGAGATGGGAAAAAAGGCCATAGCCGTATACTCCACGGCGGACAAGGATGCCCACTATCTGAAACTGGCCGATGCGGCAATCTGTATAGGCAAAGAGAAGAGCAGTGAGAGTTACTTAAATATCCCTGCCATCATCTCCGCTGCCGAGATAGCCGGTGCGGACGCGGTTTTTCCCGGATACGGCTTTTTGAGCGAGAACCAGCAGTTCGTGGAGATATGCAACCTGCACAATATCAAATTCATAGGCCCCTCTTTGGAGGTTATGCAGCTAATGAGTGACAAATCCAAGGCCAAAGAGGTGATGAAAAAGGCAGGAGTTCCGGTGGTTCCGGGAAGCGAGGGAGCGGTGAAGGATGTGAAGGAGGCAAAAAAACTTGCCAAAGAGATTGGCTATCCGGTTATTTTGAAAGCCGCTGCCGGTGGCGGTGGTAAGGGGATGCGCGTGGTGGAGGACGAAAGTTACATCGAAACCGCCTTTTTGGCCGCAGAGTCGGAGGCCATCAGCTCCTTTGGCGATGGGACTATATATATGGAGAAATTTATCAAAAACCCAAGACACATAGAGGTTCAGCTGTTGGGTGACAGCCACGGCAACGTGGTTCATATAGGAGAGAGGGACTGCTCCCTCCAACGCCGCCACCAAAAGATGCTTGAAGAGTCACCGGCTGTGGCGCTCTCTCCAAAAAGACGCCAGGAACTGCTGGATGTGGCCGTAAAGGCGGCAAAATATATAGGCTATGAGGGTGCTGGGACAATAGAGTTTTTGGTAGATGAGAATCAGGATTTTTACTTTATGGAGATGAATACCAGATTGCAGGTGGAGCATCCCGTAAGTGAGATGGTGAGCGGTATCGATATAGTGGAGTGGATGATAAGAGTTGCCGAGGGAGAAAAGCTTTTTGGTCAGGAGAAGGTGGATTTAAAAGGCCACGCTATTGAGTGCAGGATAAACGCGGAGGACCCGGTAAAATTCATACCAAGTCCCGGCAAAATCAAAACCTGGATTCAGCCTGGAGGCAAGGATGTGAGGATGGATACTCACGTATATGCCGGATATATCGTTCCTCCCTATTACGACTCAATGATAGCCAAGCTTATCGTATGGGGTGAGGATAGAGACAGAGCCATAGCCAAGATGAGAAGAGCTTTGGAAGAGTTCGAGGTGACGGGTATAAAGACGACCATAGATTTTCATAAAAAGATGATGCAAAACAGGGATTTCATAGAAAACAGGTTCGATACCAAATATATAGATGAGAAATATCTAAAATGATATCTTCTCGTCTATTCTCTCATCTCCCCAGTGTTCTATACACAAATCTTTCAACTTTTTATGTGTAGATACCTTGAGTTTTGAGCAGTCTATTACAAATTCAATATAGTTGGGATTTAGAAAGAGGGTGACCCTCATTACTACTTTATTGCTGTTGGTGGTGTCCCTTAGTGAATATGAGCCTTTGTAATAGTTGGTATATTTCAATTCCAGGCCGTTTAATTCTTTTTCAGTTATTTTTAAAAGGTCCTTCATCTTAAAAGAGGTATTCTCCTCCAGGTGATAGAGGTTTGTGGCTGCCGCTACTGCTTCGGAGGCACCGGAGGTTATAAGATAGGACATTCCCTCTATCGTGGCGCGCTCTTTCATATTTTTAAATTTCGGTATGGCTAAAGCAGCCAGGATACCTATGACTATAATGACAAAAATCAGTTCAATCAGAGTAAAAGCTCTTTTCATATCTCCTCTCCTATTGAGAGATAGGGAGCTTAGTGAAGCTCCTCATTTAATTTTATCTCTTTTTTACTTCTAAAAACCTTCATCTGCCCCGATGTGCTGTCCTGCCTGAAATGAAGACCGTTTAGACCCGCCAGCTCCACCCCTTTGTAAATCTCTTTGTAAGGGGCTTTCCAGTTGGGGTTCGCCTCTTTTATCTTCTCGAACTCCGCTTCGCTTATATAGAATTTCGTTCCTTCCAAAACGGCTATACCCGCATCCACGATACATCCATCGCCAAGTGGAATACCTGTCACCGAGTTTGCTCCCAAAAGACAGTTTTCCCCTATTGTTACGGGGTTGCCGTTGGTACCGCTTAAGACTCCCAGGATACTGGCACCGCCTCCAACGTCGCTCCCTTTTCCGACAACCGCGCTGGAGCTGATTCGACCCTCTACCATGGAAGCGCCAAGCGTTCCCGCGTTGAAGTTGATATAGCTGGCCCCTGGCATGACGGTGGTTCCCGCCGCAAGCTGGGCTCCAAACCTTACTTTCGAGCTGTCGAGGATTCTGGTGTTGTCGGCCGGAATGATATGCTGCAAAAATCTTGGGAATTTATCCACGCTATCGATTTGCGGATAGTTCCCGCCAAGTTTTAGCTCTATCTCATGCTCTCTTAGCCACTCGAGCTCTATTGGCTCGTTGCCGCTCCATGCCACATTTTCCAGGATACCGAAGGCTCCGTTTAGATTGAGACCTCTTAAGGGAGCTTTGGCCAAGGAAAGAGCATAGAGTTTTAGATAGACGGCCTCGACGCTTTTTGGAGCCTCGTCTTCAAAGATAAAGACCACCTTGAAGTTTTGGGGTTCTTCATCTATAATCATATCCAAAAACTTTATAACCTGGACGTTTTTGTGTGATTTGGCCTCCGTCAAAAAGGGTGCGAAGGCCTTTAGGCAGTTGTTTACGAACTCCCTGTTTATATCATAGACTGTCTCGCTGTCCTGTTTAAGCTCATAGCCACTCTCTTTAAGTGCTTGCAAAAAGATGGCCGCACTTCCAAAATTCTCCTTCCAGTTCACTACCGGATAGGAGGCCTGTAAAATCTTGTCCGGATTTTTCTGTCCCCTGTCCACCCTGGCTATGCCAAAGCCCAAAGGCTCTTTGTATATATGTGAGTTTTGTATAATCTCCACCAGTTCTTTGAACTCTTCTGCGCTTCCAATCGTCTTCATAAATCTCCTTTATCTTAAAATTTTGATTTTTGCAGAGGCTTTGAGTTTGTCGAAATACTCCTCCACGCTTTTTGCACTGTTTTGAGTGGCGAGTTTTCTTAAAATATAGTTTCTCGCCTCCTCGAAAGGTATTTTCTCTTTGCCTTCTTTGCTTTTTACATATATAAGCAGGTATCTGTCCTCGATGGGTAAAATAGGAGTAAAACCGCCTTCTGGAGTCTGTTGCAAGATGGTGGCAAACTGTGGGTTCACCTTTGAAAGTTCTATCCGCTCCTCGCCTTTTTGAAGCATCATCTGTGAGGGAGGGGAGTAGAGCGGGTTCGATTTTATCTTTTGTAAAACCTCTTTGGAAGGAGAGATATATTTGACTATATCCACCTCTTTGGCCACCTCGAACTCCTGTGGATGGGTGTCGTAGTACTCTTTCAGCCTTTCGTCGTCAAGTTTGGGCCGGGTTATCTGGGCTATCTTTTTATATAGTTTCTCCCTTAATAGCTGCTCTTTGAAACTTTTTTTGTAATCTTCCCAGTCAGTCCCGCTTTGCTCCACTTTGTGCCGCAAAGAGAATATATCCATCCCTCTTTGCCTGGCAAAATCGTCTATAGCCTGCTCCAGCTCGAATTCGTCCACTGCGATACCCAGTTTTTTTATCTGTTCCTCTTCCAGTTTTTTTCTAATAAGCAGTTCCAGCGCCTTTTGGGGTGGAATATTCAACATTTTGGAGGTTTTCTCTATTTCGTAAACGGTAATTGGTTCACTGTTTACCACGGCGGCTATGGCGTCTATCACCTTTGCCTCCAAAGATAGAATAAAAAACAGCGTTAAAAGCAGCAGTTTCATAAAATCCCTTTATTTTTGATATTATTTTACCACTTTTAACACTAATAGTATATTAAAAAAAAGGAATACAATGGTTGTTACGCGTTTTGCCCCAAGCCCCACCGGATATCTGCACATAGGAGGGCTTAGAACGGCGCTTTTTAACTGGTTGTGGGCCAGTAGAAATGGTGGAAAGTTCATTTTGCGAATAGAGGATACCGATTTGCAAAGAAACTCCGAAGAGGCCACGGAAGCTATTTTGAAAGCTTTTAAATGGGTTGGAATGGATTATGACGAGCTCTTTTATCAAAGCCAGAGGTTCGATATATACAAAGAGTATATACAAAAGCTGCTGGATGAGGATAAGGCGTACTACTGCTATATGACAAAAGAGGAGCTGGACGCTTTAAGAGAGGAGCAGATGAAAAGGGGTGAGCGTCCCAGATACGATAGAAGATACAGAGATTTTAAAGGGACGCCGCCAGAAGGGGTCGAACCGGTTATCCGGATAAAGGCTCCGTTGGAGGGGGATATCGTGTTTGAAGATGGCGTCAAGGGTACTATCGTCATAAAGGCCGAGGAGCTGGATGACTTTATCATCGCCAGAAGCGACGGAACCCCAACATACAACTTCGTTGCGGCGATAGACGACGCCTTGATGAACGTGACCCACGTCATAAGGGGAGACGACCACCTTTACAACACCCCCAAGCAGATTATCGTCTACCGCGCCTTGGGCTTTAGCCTGCCGAAATTTTTCCACGTTCCAATGATTTTGAACGAAGAGGGAAAAAAACTCAGTAAAAGGGACGGGGCTATGGATGTGATGGAGTATAAAAGGGAGGGTTATCTGCCCGAAGCTCTGTTGAATTTTCTAGTGCGTCTTGGATGGAGCCATGGGGACCAGGAGATTTTCTCATTAAAAGAGATGAAAGAGCTGTTCGACCCGCATGATATAAACAGATCCCCAAGCGCATACAACCTCTCAAAACTTCAGTGGCTAAACTCCCACTATATCAAAAACTCCCCCAACGACAGGCTTGTGGCGGAGCTGGAGGATTTTGGGGTCTATCTTGAGAGCCATGACAGAAAGGAGATACTGCTCGATGCTTTGAAAGAGAGGGCCAAAACATTAAAAGAGCTGGCCCAGATGGCGAAAGAGATTTTAAAAGAGCCCGAAAGTTATGATGAAAAGGCGTTGAAAAAAGCGACCAAAGGCGACTATCGCAAGATTTTGGAGGACTTTTTAAGCAAAATACAAGAGGGAGAGTATCATCTGCCGGTAGATTTTCACGAGGCGATAGAGGAGGTGGTAAAGGCCAACGATATAGGTTTTGGAAAGATAGGCCAGCCTTTGAGGGTGGCACTGACTGGAAAACTTGGTGGTCCCGATTTGGCTGATATCATGGCCGTCATAGGCAAGGATGAGGTTGTAAAAAGGGTGAAGAGGTTTTTGGACTATACTAAATAAAGGGTTCCGGCTCTCCCAGGTAGTATCCCTGGGAGCAGTCTATGCCAATCTCCTTTACCACCTCCAAAATCTCTTTTGAGTGGACAAATTCCGCAATGGTGGTTATATTCGCGTCTTTGGCTATTTTAACGATATTTTCCACTATCACCTTCGAGATATGGTCTTTGTCGATATTTTCTATCAATGAGCCGTCTATTTTGATAAAGTCGATATCCAGGTGGAAAATATGGGCGAAATTGGAGTAACCGCTCCCAAAGTCGTCTATACCGATTTTGCCCCCCTGGGCTTTTATGATGGATACGAAATTCTTCACGGCCTCATAGTCTTTTAGCGTCTCGCTCTCCAAAATCTCGAAGCTCAGGTGTTTTACGGCTTCGGGATACTTTTTTATCAGCTTGCCAAGATTGATGAGAAAATCCGGATTTTCGATATCTTTCATCGAGATGTTGATGGCGATCTCCTTTTTTACCCTTTCGGTTTTGGCGATGGAGAGTTCCAGCACTTTTTTCGTTATCTCTTCGTAAAGCCCGATCTCCTTTGCGATTTTCAAATATGGATGGATAGACTCTATTTTGCCGTTTATATGCCTCACTCTCGCCAATGCTTCGTATTTGACGATCTTTGCCGTTTTATTATCTACGATAGGTTGATAGTAGATAGTCACCCTGTCGTTTAAAATGGCGTTTTTTAAGATTTTACTTCTTTTTATGTTCTCTTTTATCTCTTGCATTAGCCCCAGTTTGTCGCTGTAGGTGATGTAGTGGTTTCTTTTGTCCCTTTTGATATACTTCATCGCCAGATCGGCCGTTTCCAATAGGGGCCTTTTACGGCTTGTGGCGATGCTTACGGAAATGGGTGTCTCTATATTTTTGAACTTTATCGGAGTTTTTGAAAAAATCTCTATTATATGTTGGGAAAAGGCGTAGCTGTTGATAGGAATGTCCTCATCTATCAGTATGCCAAATTCATCTGCGCCTATACGGTAAAACTGCGCACTGTAGTGGGCTGGGACACCCTTTTTCAATATTTTGGCGCTCTGCCTTAAAATATGATCCCCCATGGCTATGCCGTAAAAGTTGTTATACTCTTTAAATCCGTCTATGTTTACCAGGGCAAAAAAAGGCTTTTTAACACCCCTTACATCCTTTTTGTAGGCTTTTCTGTTTTTAAGGTCGGTAAGATCGTCCGTTATGGCCTGGATTTTCAGTTTCTCTTGTAGCTGCATAAGGTTTTTGTTTTCCCGGTCCAGCTTGACAATGAAGTAGATTATCGACAAAAGGCCTATAAAGTAGACGGCTATGATAAGTTTAAACAGATATCCGATCTTTTGAAGCTCTTTGTTGAAGATAAGGTTGAGTCTTTGTTCTATACTGTATATCTTCTCTTTTGTATCGGAGTTTAATACCGCGTTTAAGCTCTCTTTGTAGCGTTTGAAGTTTTTTATAAAGATATTTATATGGACCGTGAGTATCTTATGGAATTTTTGGAGTTTTTTATCTTTGAACCGGTAGAGTTTTAGCCGTTTGTAGACCGGTTTTAGCTCCTCAACGAAGTCCGCGTCAAAGCTGTTTTTGGACAAAAAGATGGTTGAGATGGCTTTTATTACAAGTTTCTCATATCCGGTATGGTTTAGATTGAGGGTATTTAGCCTGTTTAAAAGAGTTGCGAGATATAAGGAGGAGTTTTTGATGGATGAGTTGTATAGTTTAAAGTCTTCAACATATTTAAACTTCTTTTCAAAACTTTTTACAAGATCTTCTATCTCCTCTTTTAAAGCCCGACTTTTAAAACACTCCTTTTTATCTTCAAGGGCTTTTAGGTTTTTCTCTATCCGCTTTTCGATATTAACAATGTTGTCATAATTTTGATACAGGAAAAAAGAGGTTTTTAAAACCTCGTAGTTCAGCTCGTTGTCTAAAATCTTGAGATTAAAAAGTAGCGAGGTTATCTCGCCCTTTTCCTTGAAGGTGTCCGTGCTGTATTTTTCAAATGTTATCAGTGAAAAGATGGCAAAAAATGCAAACAGCACCAAAATCAGGATTCGTATTTTTTTCATTTCAGTATATCCGGCCTCTTTCCAGTAAGGGTCTTTAAAAATGCTATTATCGCCTCAATCTCTTTTTTGCTTAGCTTAAAGCCCAGATTGTGGTAGCTGACCCTGTTTATAGCCTCTTGCAGCGTCTTGGCGCTTCCATCATGAAAATATGGGGGAGTCAAGGTGACGTTTCGCAGGGATGGGACCTTGTAGACATACCTGTCTTTTGGCTCTTTCGTAACCTGGTATCTATCGGCTAAAGCCAGTTTGTCGTATGGGATTACCAGACCCATCTTTTGAAAAGAGTTGCCGCCTATGTTTACTCCGTTATGGCAGGTGATGCAGCCCAGTTTTTTAAAAAGCATATATCCCTTTTTCTCAAGAGGGCTTAATTTTGCCTCTCCTCTTAAAAACCTGTCAAATTTGGAGTTTGGTGTATAAAGCGCCTTTTCAAACTCCGCCAAAGCCTCCATAATCTGATCGTAACCTATTTTATCGGTTTTAAACACCTTTTTGAAAAGTTTTCTATATTGGGGATGGGAATTTAGCCTCTTTAAAATCTGCTCTTTTGTCATACCCATCTCATCTTTGGAGTGGACTGGGCCGCTTGCCTGATCTTTGAGCGTATCGGCCCTGCCGTTCCAAAACTGCTTGAAATTAAAATATGCGTTCAACACCGTAGGCGCGTTTATTTTGCCCTCTCTTCCCCCGATCCCTTTTGAAAAGCTGTTTTTGTCGGCTCCGCCATTTTTTAATCTATGACACGAAGCACAGCTGATCGTCTTGTCTTTTGAGAGAAGCTTCTCAAAAAAGAGTCTTTTTCCAAGCAGGGCTTTTTGCCTGTCGTAAGAAAGACTCAAAGGTATCGGCTCGATAGGCTCTTTTGAAAAGATGTATGTAAAAAAAATAAGAACAACTGTTAATATTTTCATATCGGTTATCCTAACGAAACTTTATAAATTTTTTGTTAAATTCAAAAATTTTTTAAGTGATTTTTTGCTTTTGCCATCGATCTTATAGTGGATCAGGTTTAGATACTCTTTGATCTCTTTTTTTGAGATCCCCCGCTCTTTGGCATATTTTGAAAGTATATAATGTGGAATCTTTATCCTCGATTTTAAAAAACGGTTTGAGAGCTTTTTATACTTTTTTGCCCTTTTTCTGTAACAAAACCTCGCAAAAACGAACGGCAGGCGGTGCCTGTCATACCATAAAGCGGCCAGATCCTTGCACTTTGGGCTTCTTTTTAGCAGGGCTTTGTCACCTATGTAGACTCTTCCTTTAAGGTTCAAAGTCCTTGCCAACAGGTTCGAGGTGTTGGAGTCACTGTCTTCTTGATCCTCTCCCTCGCATATCAAAACGCTCAAAACCTCTTTAAACGCCACGATCCCAAAATCGCTGCACTCAAACCCTTTTGAGATGACGCTTGATATCACCGCAGCCTCTACCCGGCCTTTTTTGAAATCCCTATTTATTTTGGAAGGAACCCCTTTGTGAAACTCAAGGGCTTTTTTCTCCTGATCCTTCAGCTCCTTTTTCAAAAATACATAAAAAGGGAGCAGGTTTATATAGTCTATTTTTCCTATTATCATAGGTGCAATTATATGATAAAATAAATTAAAAAAGAGGTTTGAATGGTAAAAGTGGAGTTTTTGGGACCTATTAAAAAAGAGCAGATGAGTGTGGATGTTAAAGATTTAAAAGAGTTGGCCCAGCTGCTAAAGAGTGATCCGGATATAAAAGAGTGGCTAAAAGAGTGTGCCGTGGCGGTAAACGACAACCTGGTAAACAGCCTGGACGTGGAGCTAAAAGACGGGGACAAGGTATCTTTGCTGCCCCCGGTTTGCGGAGGTTGAGATGGTAGAGATATATGAAGGCCCCCTGGATATAAAGAAGATTTTCAGCAGTTGGTATGAGTGGGGAAAAGATAGAAATTTCGGGGCTTTTATAACCTTCGTTGGCATTGTAAGGGATGAAGAGGGGATAGAGGCGTTAAGCTTTGAGATATACGAGCCTGTTTTGAGCCGCTGGTTTGACAGGTGGCAGCAAAAAGCCAAAAGCAGGGGAGCGTATATAAAGATGGCCCACTCAAAAGGAGATGTGCCGCTGCACGAGTCAAGTTACGCGGCCGCGGTTTTCAGCCCAAAACGCAGGGTGGCGCTGGAGCTTATGGATGAGTTTGTGGAGGATTTTAAGGCAAACGCTCCCATATGGAAATATGATGTGAAAAAATCAAACAGAATCTACGCCAAAGAGAGAAGCCACCCTATCGAAGGCAGCGGGCTTTTGGATATTTAGATCGCCTGCAGCAGCAGTTTGTGAACCACGTTTACCATATAGGTAAGATCGTTGGGGTCCTCTTTGATCTTCTCGATCTCCTCGATGATCTTTTCAAAATCGACCCTTTTTTCTTCCATATATCCAATAAAGCCCTTTTCCAGATTCTCCTGGGCTCTGGTAAAGATGATTATATCCTTTGCCACGGCCGTTACGAAATACTCCACCAGCTCTATAAGCTGGTTTTTGATCTCTTTTGAGGTTCTGTTTTTGGGTTGGTAGGAGTAGATATACTCCAAAAGCCTGTCTATTTTAAACCGGCTGATAATAAGCATCAAAAGATTCAAAATATCCGTCAGGTTATACTCTTTGCTCTCTTTTAAAAATATTGCGGGCATAATAAATTTTATCAAGTCTATATACTTCAGGAAGTTTTGGCTAAGGCCCTCTTCATAATTTAGAAATTCGGCTATCTCCTTTTTGTAGTTTAGTATGTGAAATGGTTCAAGGTTTATGGAGCTGTGGTTTCTAAGAACCCATTTCAAGCTAAAATTCAAGGACATATCTATCTCCAAAAAGTGGTCGTATAGCCTTTTTTTAAGCTCTTTTTCCCTTTGAAGCAGCTCATCTTTGATTTTGGAGATTGAAAGAAGCGAGTTTAAGATGAGGTAGGTTTTGATCTTTACCAAAAACAGCTCCTCTCCCAACTCCTCATAGTCACTGATAAAACTGACGCCGGCCCCGTCTATAATGAGATTTGCCGTGATGGTGGCTATGATCTCCCTTTTTAGAGGGTGCAAGACCACCTCCTTTTCAAAAAACGGGTATAGGGATTTTGGAAAATATTTATATAGATAGTGTTCGAAAAATGGCTCGTCTATCAAAGTGGAGTTTAATAGAACCTTTTTTAAAAAGATTTTGGAAAAAGAGAGCAAAATTCCAAGTATCGGCCTGACAAGCGCCCCGTTGTATAAAACAGATTCCATCTCCTTGTTTTTGGGTATGGAGTAGTCCTTTCTTTTAAAATACTCCAGGCTCCTCTCCAAAAGCTCGATGGTTTTTATAAACTCATCCAGCGAATTTTTGGATCTGATCTCATCCAGCGTTATCGCCAGGGGCTGGTAACGGTTCTCCCTAAATACCTTTTGCAAAACCTCATCCACCACTTTAAACAGTGTCTCATCCCTCTGTTTTAGATCGATTTTACCCTCGTCCATAGCGCTGTTTAGGGCGATTTTCAGATTTACCTCATAATCGGATGTATGAACTCCGGCCGAGTTGTCGATGCTGTCAAGGTTTATCTTTCCACCGCCTTTGGCATACTCTATTCGCCCCTTTTGGGTAAAGCCCAGGTTACCCCCTTCACATACGGCAAAACATTTCAGATCGCTTGCATCGACCCTTACATCTTCGTTAAGTTTGTCGGCAATGTGGATATTTAGCTCCTCGCTCGACTTCACATATGTGCCAACGCCCCCTATATAGAGCATATCCACATCAAGGCATAGAATCTTTTTGGCAAGTTCGGCGCCGCTTATCTTGCCCTTTTTCGTCTTAAGGAGTTTTTTCAGCTCCTCGCTTAGCTCTATCTCCTTCTCATCCCTGTAAAATACTCCGCCCCCTTTGCTGATAAGGCTTTTGTCATACTCACTCCAGCCAAGATTTTTTTCAAAAAGCCTCTTTCTCTCCTCATATGCTTTTTTCGTATCCGGATTGGGATCTATGAAAATCTCTTTTGAGCTTATGGCGCCAATAAGTTTTATGTTGGGGTTTATAAGCATCGCGTTTCCAAACACATCCCCTCTCATAGAGCCTGTTCCTACTACTGAGATTGGATCTTGGAATATGTCGATCCCTTTGTCGGTAAAATGCCTCGCCGCACTTATCCAGGCCCCTTTGGCCGTCACCCCAAGCTCTTTGTGGTTATATCCCCGGCTTCCGCCGCTGGCAAAGGCGTCTTTTAGCCAAAATCCCCGCTTCAGGGCAATCTCGTTCGCTATGTCGCTCATGGATGAGGTCCCTTTGTCCGCCGCCACTACGAAGTAAAAATCATCCCCCTCTTTTGGCGAAGAGTCTATTACGTCTAAAAGCGCGTTGATATATTTGGAGTAGATATTTTTAAACTCGTTTCTGTCAACCTTTTTTTCGATAAAAAAGCCCCCTTTGGCGCCCGATGGCACTATGATGGAGTTTTTCGCCTCCTGGGTTATCATCAGGGATTTTATCTCCTCTCTAAAATCGTCCCTGTCGCTCCATCTGATGCCGCCTCTGGCTATCTTGCTGCTTCTTAGGTGGACTCCAAGAAAATCCCTGTCGTAGACAAAAATCTCTATATTGGGCTCAAGTGGGGAGAGCAGGTGTTTGTAGTTTTGTATATCAAACTTGAACGCTTTTGTCTCGCTATGAAAGAAGTTGGTTTTAACGATATTTTTTACGGCGTGATAAAATATCCTAAAAAGCCTGTCCTCCTCAAAGTTTTTGATACTTTTAAATATCTTCTCATCCAGGCTCTTTTTTTCAAAGAAAAACTGGGTGATCTTTTTTGTTATATCCGGATACTTTATCAGCGTCTGGATTATGGACTTCTCCCTCTTTTGTAAAATCAGCTGGTTTAGATACTTTGTCATCGCCCTTAAAAAGCGGATCTGCTCTATGTCGAAATCCTCTTTTGCGCTTAGCCGGTAAAGGGGGCAGTTGAGTATCTCCTTTTTTGTCAGTGCCAGTTTGATAATCTCTATAATGTTTCTTTGGTGCTTTTTTACAAGCTCCTCCTCACACATCAAAAAGAGCAGATGCACCTCCACCTCCTCGTCAAGCATATATGTGAGGCTTTTTGTGGTAACTATGCCAAAGTTGTTTAAAAGTATCACGATATCGGTTATAGGTATCTCCTTTTTGGTATAGATTTTTAAAAGGGGGCTTTTCTCAAACTCCAAAGCTATCTCGATATCCTTCAGCCCTTTTACGATTTTTCTGTCTTTGGCCGTTACCAGTTCCTGGCACTCATAGTTCATATAACCCCTTTGTATATATTCTTTTTGTATAATAGCACAGATTAAAGGAGTGTTGATGATAAGTTTTGAGGAGTCGATGGATATCCTGAACTCTTTGGATGTAAAAGAGTGCGGGGTGGAGAAACTCTTTTTGAACGATGCGTTAAACCGGTTTTTGGCCGAGGATATTGTAGCTTCGACCAACTCCCCGCAAGCCCCGACGGCGGCTATGGATGGTTACGCCATAAGGGCCAGGGACCAAAGTGTGGGCAGGCTCAAAGTCGTTGGCTCCACTCCCGCCGGAAGCGGGGTAGAAAGAGAGCTTGGGGCAAAAGAGGCGATAAAGACTTTTACGGGCTCTTTGATGCCAAAGGGGGCCGATACTCTCATACCTATAGAAAATGTGAAAGTGGAAGGGGACTTTATCCAAATCGTGGAGCCTGTAAAAGAGGGTTTTAGCGTCAGAGAGATTGGAGAAAACTATAAAAAAGGCGAGCTGCTTATAAAAAAGGGCTCAAAGATATCCTTCGCCGAGATTGGGGTGATGGCGAGTCTGAATGTGGTTATGCCAAAGGTCTACCAAAAACCGAAAGTGGCGATTTTATCCACCGGAAGCGAGGTTTTGGAAATCGGCCAGCAGCAAAGAAGCGAGGCACAGATAAGAAGCTCCAACAACTACACTCTTGAGGCCATCGCCGCCTTGCATGGGGCCAAACCGGTGCAGCTTGGATGTGTGGAGGATGACAGGAAAAGCATCACACAGGCCATAAAAGAGGGCCTAAAAAGTGCCGATATCCTCGTTACCACAGGTGGCGTAAGCGTTGGAGACTACGACTTTGTAAAAGATGTGGTAAGAGAGGAGCTGGGTTTTGAGGTGGCATTCAAAGGGGTGGTGATAAAACCCGGACAGCATATGATGGTGGCTAAAAAAGATGATAAGTTCATCATATCCCTGCCCGGATTTGCCTATTCGAGCCTCGTTACCTTTTTTATATACGTGCTGCCACTTATATACAAAATGCAAGGCAGCAGGTATAAGCCCTATATGGTCTATGCCACGCTCAAAGAGCCTTTTGTCAAAAGGAGCCGGAAAACCGAGTTTACTCCATGTAATCTCTATATAGAGGATGGAGAGTTTTTCGTGGATTTCAAAGGCAATAAAACGGGCAGCAGCGCCATACTGACCAATATGCTGGGCCTGCCAAAAGGCCTTGTGATAACCTCGCCAGAGGAGCTTGACAAAGAGATAGGCGAAAAAGTTTTGGTCTGGATAATAAATTACTAAAGGAGAGTTATGAAAAAGTTACTGTTGATACTGATGTTCGTGGGCGCTATATTTGCCGCAGATAGCAACAACACCAAAAAGTTCGAGGTGGTGTCTATTGATGGAAAGAAATTTCATTTTACCGTCACTTCAAGGGGAGTTTTGTGCGATGAGGCGAAGGGTAAGGTCCTTTTGATAGATTTTTTCGGTAAAAACTGTCCTCCCTGCCGAGCCTCCATACCGGTTTTGGCAAAAATCTACAAAGAGATGGGCGACAAGGTGCAGATAATTGCGTTGCACGTGCAGCAAAAGCTTACTCCACGCGATATTTCGATGCTGAAAAAGGAGCTTGGAATCAACTATCCGGTGGTGGATATGATGGCCGATGGGAAAAACTATGAGTTCGTGGAGTATCTGGGCGCTGTTGCCGGATGGAAGGGAACCATACCTTTTATGCTCTTTTTTGACAAAGAGGGCAACTACAGAGCCCAGCACTATGGGATGGTGGATTATAAGAAATTGAAAGATTTTATAGAAAAGCTATATAAAGAGAAGGATTAATCCTCCTCTTTTTTCAAAAACTCTTTTATACTCTTCTCGTCAATCTCGTCTTTGTCATATTTTACGACTATTATCTTCTCCGTCTCGTTCACATAAAAGTCCGTAATGCCCTTCATAACCTTAAGACCAGGAAGTTTCTCTTTGTCGTAGTTGTCGAAATCCAAAAAGAGGCTGGCCCTGACACCCGGATTTCTCATACCCAGTATCCAGTATATCCACACTATACAAAGGGCTATGACAAAAATAGCGACCGCTTTCTCCCCGCCGTATTCATACAGAAGGCCTCCTATGGCGCCGCCTAAAAATATGCCGATATAGGCGAATGTGTTGGCTACCCCAAGAGCCGCTCCCTTTTGGTGGACCTTGGCGAATTTGGATACGAAACTTTGCAGCAGCGGCTCGAACATATTGAAACCTATGAAGAAAAAGACCGCTCCAAGGGCAAAGAGGAAGAAGTTGTCGCTAAAACCCATCAGGGCAAAGGCTATGGCTATG
>Ga0256835_1000513_pt1 | contig 28484 bp, 27 predicted proteins | sample PIR30metaG_FD_185972 | JGI IMG/M metagenome (GOLD analysis project Ga0256835, IMG submission 185972) | Hydrothermal vent microbial communities from East Pacific Rise, Pacific Ocean - PIR-30 | ecosystem: Environmental > Aquatic > Marine > Hydrothermal vents | place: Pacific Ocean: East Pacific...
GTGCCCCTCGCCCGCGAAAAGCTCAAGGGCTCAAAGGTCAAGGTCTGCACGGTGGTGGGGTTCCCCTTGGGGTTTCAGCTCACTTCCACGAAAGCCCATGAAGCCGCCGAGGTGGTAGCCGCCGGGGCCGAGGAGATAGACGTGGTCATCAACCTGCGCTGGGTCAAAGAAGGGCGCTTCGAGTTCGTCGCCGGGGAGATGGGCGAAATACTTGCGGCGGCCCCGCAGGCGGTGGTCAAGGCCATCATTGAATGCGGCTATCTCACCAACGAGGAGAAGGTCCGGCTGGTGGACGTCTTGGCCGAAACCGGCGTCCATTACGTAAAGACCTCCACGGGCTTCGGCCCTTCGGGAGCGACGGTGGAAGACGTGAGGCTGCTTGCGGAACGGGCCGCAGGGCGCATCAAGGTCAAAGCCGCAGGCGGCATTCGCACCCTGGCCCAGGCCCTGGCCCTGATCGAAGCCGGGGCAGACGTCCTGGGCACGAGTCGCGCCGTACAAATATTGAAGGAAGCCGAAGCCGCCTGGAAGCAGAAGGACGAAACCGCTTCGTCCCCGGAAGACGAGGCCCCGGAAGAGGTGGAGATATTCGTTGACGGGGCCTGCCTGGGGAACCCCGGGCCCGGGGGGTATGCGGCCATCCTGCGCCTTAAGGGCCGAGAGAAGGTCATCACCGGCGGGGAGAACGACACCACCAACAATCGCATGGAGCTCATGGCCGCCATCAAGGGGCTTGAGGCCCTGAAGAGGCCGGTGAAAGTGCGCCTCTACACGGATTCCCGCTATCTCCGGGACGGTATCACCAAATGGCTCCCGCGCTGGGAGCGCAACGGTTTTCGCACCGCCGCCGGAAAACCCGTCAAGAACCGGGATCTCTGGGAGAGGCTGGCCGCGCTGACCAAGAAGCACCGGGTGGAATGGTTTTGGATCCCCGGCCACAGCGGGCATGCGGAAAACGAAAGATGCGACTCCCTGGCGCGCAAAGAGGCCCAGAAACGGAAGAGACCATGAAGAAGATCCTGGTAGCCATCACCGGGGCCAGCGGAAGCCTCTACGCCCTATCCTTTCTGAAACTCATGAAGCGGCTTTCCGTCCCCACGGAGGTCATCGTCTCCCGCGCCGCCGAGGAGGTGTTTCCCCTGGAGACCGGGCTGGAGATCGCCGCGCTTTCCGAGCTCAGCGAACGGATCTATCGCGAAGACGAGATCTCCGCCCCACCGGCCAGTGGTTCGGCCCCCTACGAGGCCATGGTCGTCGTCCCCTGCACCATGGGGACCCTCGCGGCCATTGCCCACGGGTTCTCGAAGAACCTGGTCTCTAGAGCGGCAGACGTCATGCTCAAGGAAAGGCGCCCCTTGATCCTGGCCGTGCGGGAAACGCCCTTGAACCTCACCCATCTGCGCAACATGGTCCTGGCTGCGGAAGCAGGAGCCGTCATCTTCCCGGCCATGCCGGCCTTTTACCATCGCCCCCAAACCATCGAAGATCTGGTAAACTTCTTTGCCGCCAGATTGGCGGATTTTTTGGGATTCGACGTCCCGGAGCTCAAACGCTGGTCTGGAACGAGGTGAGAAAGTGTGGCGTAAGATCCGCATCCTCCTGGAAATGATAAAGTTCGAGCACACGATCTTTGCCCTGCCCTTCACTTTCACCGGGGCCTGTTTGGCTGCCGGGGGGCTTCCCTCTCTCAAGGATTCGCTCCTCATCCTGGGGGCCATGGTGGGGGCCAGATCTGCGGCCATGGTGTTCAACCGCATCGTTGACCTGCCGTTTGACGCCGCCAACCCGCGGACGAGCAACCGACCTCTGGTCACCGGCGAAGTAAAGGCCATCGAGGCCTGGATCCTCTTCTTCGTCTCCGTGGGCGTGTTCTTTTTCTGCGCCTGGGCCCTGAACCCCCTCACGCTCAAGCTCTCTCCCGTGGCCCTGGCCGTGATCCTCGCCTACTCCTACACCAAGCGCTTCACCTGGCTCTGCCATCTGTTCCTCGGCCTGGCCATTGCCCTGGCTCCCCTGGGAGGATGGGTGGCGGTCAAAGGCACGCTCGAACCTCTGCCCTTCGTCCTGAGCGCGGGGGTGATCTTCTGGGTGGCAGGTTTTGACATCCTTTACGCCTGCCTGGACGAAGAATTCGACCGCCGGTTCGGTCTCCATTCCATTCCCGCGCGTTTCGGGAGACGCCGGGCCTTTGTCCTTTCCGCCTTGTGTCACGCGTTGGCCTTTGCCGCCTTCGTCCTGGTGGGGCTGATGGCCCATCTCTCCTGGTGGTACTATCTGGGCCTCTTCGTGACGCTCGTCCTCTTCGTGGCCCAGAGGCTGGTCATCAGTCCAGATGATCTCTCCCGCCTAAATCTTTCGTTTTTTACCTTTAATGGCGCCATAAGTGTGGTATTATTTCTAGGGACTGTGCTCGCCCTGCTCTTTAAGTAAGGGCGCAGGCCACCGATAAAAGGAGTGCCCGAGTGCACCGCCCGTGTTCGTTACACGAGCGGTGCTTTTCTTTATGGAATTTGCGGATGGAGGTTGGCTATGGAACGAATCCCCATGACTCGCAAAGGGTACGAAGACCTGCGCGAAGAGCTGCGTCGTCTCCAGACCACCGAGAGGCAGAAGATCATCAAGGCGATAGAAGAAGCCAGGGCCCACGGTGACATCTCGGAGAACGCCGAATACCAAGCAGCCAAAGAAAAACAAGCCCACATCGAAGGGCGTATCCAGGAACTCTCTGATCGTCTGGCCCGGGCCGAGGTGGTGGACCTTCCCAAGACCCCGCCCAGCCGGGTCCAGTTCGGCGTAAAGGTTACACTTCTCAACGTGGATACCGACGAAGAAGTCACCTACCGCCTGGTAGGACCTTATGAATCCGACGTATCCAAGGGCCTCATTTCGGTGACCTCCCCTCTGGGCCGCGCCCTCATCGGCCGAGAGGAAGGCGACGAAGTGGAGGTGCAGACACCGAAAGGGGTCAAGGTATACGAGATCCTGAAGATAGAGATCTAATGTCTCTTGACCCTGTTGACCAAAGACTGCTCGATCTCCTCCAGGAGGGCCTCCCCCTGGCCCCCCGTCCCTTTGCCCTCTTGGGGGAAAAACTGGGTCTTGACGAAGCCGAAGTGATCAAACGCCTGGCCTCCCTTAAAGAAAGGGGCATCCTGCGCCATCTGGGAGCAAGCCCGGACTCACGGCGCCTGGGTTTCGTCACCACCCTGTGCGCTGTCGCCGCGCCGGAGGAAAGGCGCGAGGAGATCGCCAGGCAGATCGCCTCCTGGCCTCAGGTCACCCATTGCTATCTCCGCCGGCATCGCCTGAACGTCTGGTTCACCCTGGTCGCCAAGAGTTTCGAGGAAGTGGAGAAGATCCTCAAGGAAATCGAGAGGGAAACGGGCCTTAAGGCCCGCCACTTCCCGGCCACGAAGATGTTTAAGCTTCGGGCGACTTTTCGACTCGCCGGCGATGCCAGAAAAGATAGCTGACCACCAACAAGAGGCAGAAGAGCACCAGGAGAAGCGAGGTCTTGTGGAGCCATCTCTTGAGGAGCGCCTCGTTTGAGCCCAGGAGATAACCCAGGGCCGCAAGCACGCTGACCCAGATCGCGGACCCAAGCGCCGTGTAGAAGGAAAAGAGAAAAAAGTTCATCCGTCCGAGCCCTGCGGGAAGGGAGATGTATTGCCTGATCCCCGGAAGCAGGCGCCCGACGAAGGTGCTGATGTGTCCGTGGCGCTCAAAGAAGCTTTCCACCCTTCGGAGGACTTCGGGGGTGAAGAAGAAGTAACGTCCCCAGCGAAGGGCCACCCTTTCGAGGACGGGACGCCCCAGCTTGAGGGCCAGGAAATAGTTGAACCAAGCCCCCAGCAGGCTTCCCAAGACCCCGCAAGCAATGACTCCCAGCAGGCTGAACTCGCCTTTGGAAGCTAGATAAGCCGCCGGAGGGATGATCACCTCGCTGGGAAAAGGAAAGAAAGAGGACTCAAGGGCCATCAGGACCACGATGCCCGGATAACCCAAACGCCCGATGGTCTCTAGGAGGAAATGGACGATCTGGTAAAACATGGAAGGGGGCCGCGACCGCGGCCCTTTGGATTCTACGCTCAGGAGAAGCGGGAACCCGTACAGGAGCTCCCAAAACCAGAACCAAAGCCACCAAAGCCGCCGCTTGACCGGCTGCTAAAGGTGGAAAGGAGTTTGCTCACCTTCTTGCTCCCGCAGCGCGGGCAACGAACGGTCTCCACGTCGCGAGAGGAAAAGCAAAGCTGCTCGAAGATCGAGCGGCAATCTTTACAAAGGAATTCGTAAATAGGCATGTTCTTCCGCCTCCGGTTTTCTACAAATTTAGACTCCTTATAAGATAGGCCATGCGGACGAGAAAACAAGAGGAAATCGTCATTTACACCCTCGGCACCAGCCAGCGGAGTCTTGAGGAATTTTTGGAAATTTTGGCCTTTTACCGCATAGAGCAGGTGGCAGACGTGCGCTCCTTTCCCTCAAGCCGGAGATATCCCCATTTCTGCCGCGAAGAGTTGGCCCAAGCCCTTGCGGCGGCGGGAATCCGCTATCTGTGGCTGGGCAAAGAACTCGGCGGCTTCCGAAAAGAAGGCTACGAAGCCTACACCCGCACCGGGGCCTTCCAGGAGGGCCTTGAAAAGCTCCTTTCGTTGGCCCGTCAGGCCACCACGGCGATCATCTGTGCCGAAAAGCTCCCCTGGCGTTGCCATCGCCGCTTCATCGCCCGCGCGCTGGAAGAAAGAGGCGTTCGCGTCCTCCACGTCCTCGAAAGAGGAAAACTCTGGGAACCAAAGAAAAACCCCTCTCTGGGTTTAATGTTCCCCTCCTAGACGACCGATGTTTGTGGGCAGGAGGCTGGAATGGCCAAAGAAGGGGCGGAGCGCCGTGTACCTGTTGTTGAACCACTTACCAAGGCCGAAGTACGGGATATGATCGCTCTACGGCTTTCACACAACAAGATTCTCGAAACCAAAAAGCTTCCCACACTCCCGCGGCTGGCCTACAGGCTGCTCGAGTTGCTGTCCCAGGACGAGGTGGACATCTCGGAACTCGAAGAGATCATCCGGCACGACCAGGCCCTCACCGCCAAGGTTCTTTCCGTGGCCAACTCGGCCTACACCGGCACCCAGCGCGAAATCACCTCCATCCAGAAGGCCATCATCACCCTGGGGCTCAAGCAGGTGAGCGAGATCGCCTTCAGCATCTGCCTCATCAGCATCTTCAAGCCCCTCAAGTCCGTCTACACCTACGATGTCCGCGAGTTCTGGATCCATTGCATCGCCGTGGCCTTCACCTCTCGCCTCATCGCCCAAAGCCTCGACGAAGAAGACGAAGACCTCTTCTTCACCGTGGGGCTCCTTCACGACATCGGCCATCTCCTTCAGCTCCATCTCTTTCCCGAGGTCTTCGAAGAGGTCCTGCGGCGGCAGGAAAAATCCGGGCGCGATCTGCTGGCAGAAGAAACCGAACTCGGTCTGCCCCACACCTGGCTTGGCAAATGGCTCCTGAAACGCTGGGGGCTACCCAAGGCCTTCGAGCTGGTGGCCCGATACCATCACCATCCCTTTCTCAAGCGGCGCTTCTTGCACACCGCGGGGATCGTCAAGCTGGCAGACGTTATGGTCCACAAATTGGGGCTCGCCAAGTTGCCCGGCGGTCAGCGCGCGGACGTGAGCCATCTGCTCCAATACCTCGGGCTTGACGAAGACCTCTATCACGCCATCGAGGATCATCTCCTGTTCTTGAGAGAAAACGTCCTCGAAACCTGGGCTTCCCTCATTTAGATCTGGCAGGCTCCTTCCATCTCGTTATAATCCCAACCCGTGCTCTATAGCGACGTCATCTATCTCTTGCTAGCCATTGTTCTCTTCTCGAGTTGGCCAGCGGAAGGCAAACTCATCGAAGTCTCCGATCCCTTCCTTCTCTGGCTCCTGAAAGAGGCCCTTTTTGTGCTCACCGTGTTTTGGGGCATCCGGCGGGCCCGCCACGTGCGGGAATTCCTGCGGGCTCAAGCCTGGCTCAAGGCGCTGGCCTTCTTCGCCTTCACCGCCGACGTATTGATCTTCAACCTCCCTGCGGTCTTTCGGGAATGGGGGTTAAAAAACCAGTTCCTGCTGGATTCAGCCGGATTCTTGCTCTTTTTGCACTACTTCTTCCTCATTTGGCTCGTCTCCGGCCTCTATGAAAGGCGCTCCCCCCTCAACAACCTCTCTCTCGGACAATATCTAAACGCCCATCTCCGCCTGCTCTTGCCCTTCATCGTCCCCTGGATGGTGGTCAACCTCTTCTTCGAACTGCTAAACGCCCTTTGGGGGCCGCATTACGGGATAATCTACGAGATCGGCTACTTCTCGAGCTTCGTCCTGGCACTTCTCGTCCTCGTACCACCTCTGGCGGCCAAGCTCTGGGACTGTAAGCCTCTCCCCGAGAGCCATCTCCGACGCCTGATAAACGACTATCTGCGCCGGGAAAGGGTGCGTCTGGCGGAGATCTTGCTCTGGCAAACCTTTGGCGGGCGGCTCCTCACCGCGGGTGTCATCGGCGTGATCCCCCGCTTCCGCTATCTCCTCTTGAGCCCCGGGCTCCTCGCGGCCCTCGAAGAGGTGGAAATCCTCTCCGTGGTGGCCCACGAGGTGGGACATCTCAAACGCCATCACATGCTTTGGCTGGTGGTCTTTTTCCTCTTCTTCAGCCTCCTGGTCTATCTCGCCTTTGCCCCCCTTTTCCTCGCCCTGCTGGCTTATTTTCCCTATCCGGAGCTCCTCGGCGGATCCGGAGCCGAATACTTCTTGCCGGAGGCCATCTTCAGCCTGGGCCTCATCTTGAGCGTGATCCTCTACTTCCGCTTCCTCTTCGGCTTCTTCCTGCGGAACTTCGAACGCCAGGCAGATCTCTATTGCCTCGAAAGCCTGGGAACGGCAGAAGGGCTTATCCGCTCCCTGAAAAAGATCGCCGCGCTTTCCGGGCACACGGAGGACCTGCCAAGCTGGCACCACTACAGCATCAGAGAGCGGATCGAGTTCCTGCAGAGGGCCTCAAGGGACCCGAACCTCATCAAGCGCCATCATCGAAAAGTGAAGACCGCCCTCGTCTCCTATCTCCTGATCATGGGGCTTACGGCCCTCCTGCTCTCCGAGGTTCCCCGCGAGGATCTAGAGAGAAAGGCCTCCCTGAACCTGACCATTGGCTCCCTTCTCAAGGAGGTGAAGACCTTTCCGCGCGCCGAAACCATGCTCCTTTTAGGAGACGCTTACTATCAGTTGGGGAAGGAGGCCGAAGCCCTCAAGTGGTACAAGCGGGCCCTTGAACTCGATCCCGACAACCCGGAGCTGTTGAACAACCTGGCCTGGATCCTGGTCACCGCCAAGGACCAGCGCCTTAGAGACCCAAAGAAAGGCCTGCGCTTGGCCATCAAAGCCTGCGTGGAAAAGGCCCTCGCCACCCATCTGGACACCTTGGCCGAGGCCTGGTTCGTCAACGGTAGGCCAACGAGGGCCTGCATCTACGAGTCGTTGGCCTTGGATCGGGCCTTACAAGCGCCGGATTACTATCCCAACCTGGACCACTATCAGCGACAGAAGAAGCGGTTTTGCCATGCTGAGAGGTAAACATCGCCGTTACCATCGGTTGCACCTTTACGCCGTGGATCGTTGCGACCCGCGCCTCCACCAGATCGAAGACGAAGACTTCATCGGCTGCTGGGAGGAAGAAGACTTTGCCGTACTCTTCTTCCACGAACCCAAAGACGAACTCGTCGAGCGTCTCCTGAAGGACCTGGGGCTATCGCTTGAGGAAAAGGCCGTGGTAGATTTCGAAGAATGGGGAGAAGGGCGCCGGATCGCCCCCTTTCACGTGGGACCGTTTCGTCTGGCCCCGGAATGGCAGGCCCAAAAAGGCGACCTGGCCTTTGATCCGGGGGTGGTCTTCGGCTCGGGGACGCATCCCACCACGCGCCTGTGTCTCGATTGGATGTATCGTCTCTGGCAAGAGAAAGGCCCGTTTGATCACGTGGCGGACCTGGGCTGCGGGTCCGGCCTGGTGAGCTTGCTGGCCGCCAAGCTCGGGGCCCGCGTGACCGCCGTGGACATAAATCCCCTCTGCGTCCAGCTCACGGAGAAAAACCTGAGGATGAACCGGCTCCTCACCCGCGCCGAAGTAATACGGGAAGACGTTCGTCGCCTGTTGCCACTTGAAGCCGACCTGGTCGTGGCCAACCTCTTCAAAGGGCTTCTCGTGGAGCTCTTCGGTCTTCCTTCTTTCTGGAAGGCCAAATACTATCTTTTCACGGGATTCGTCCCCTCCATGGAGGAGGAACTGAAAAAAGCCCTCTCTCCTTACGCTGAATTGTGCGGACGGGACGAAAAAAACGGCTGGGTGCTATACGCGGCCAAGGCCAAGGACACCTGGAGGAAGAGATGATCCTGGCCGTGGATATAGGAAACACCAACACCGTTTGCGGCCTTTTCCGGCAACGCGAGCTTGTGTCCCATTTTCGGTTTCGCACGGAAATCGGCATCACCGCTGACGAACTTGGGCTCCTGATAGAGCAATTCCTCAAGCTCCACGGCGTGGAAAGGAGCGAGATCGAAGCGGTGGCCATCGCCTCGGTGGTGCCCCCCCTCCTGGAACCCTGGATGGAAATGGGAGAGCGCTATTTCGGCAAGCGCCCCTTTGTGCCCCGGGCCTGTGAGCTTGGCATTCCCATCCGTCTCGACCGTCCGGAGGAAGTGGGGGTGGATCGGGTCCTCAACGCCCTGGCCGCCTGGGAAAAGTATCGCTCGGCCCTCATCATCATCGACTACGGCACCGCCACCACCTTTGACTGCGTCTCCCAAGACGGAGCCTATCTCGGCGGTGCCATTGCCCCGGGCCTCATGCTGGCCGCAGAAGGGCTCTTTCAAAAGACGTCCATGCTCCCCCGGGTGGACCTCCTGAAACCTCCCGAGCAAGCCATAGGCAAAGACACCTTTTCCGCGCTGAAAAGCGGCCTCCTCTTCGGTTTCGCCGCTCTGAGCGACGGTCTGGTAGACCGCATGGCCCTTGAGTTCGAAGACGCACCGCGCGTCATTGCCACCGGCGGATTGGCCAAGGTCATGCAAAAGCTGTGTCAGAGAATTGAAGCCATCGAACCTTTCCTTACGCTGGAGGGACTGAGGATTTGGCTGGAAAAACTCCGCTGATCCCCCCTCCCCTGGGGGCCGGAACGTGCGCAGCCGTCTTCTCTCCGGCTGGCCCGGTGAAGAAGGAAGACTTCGAACGCGGGCTCCACGAACTCAGGTTCTGGGAACTCACCTATTACCTAGCCCCTTTTGCCTTGGCTCGCTGCGGACACTTGGCGGGGAGAGACGAAGAACGCGCCATTGATCTCGTCCGTCTCCTTGGGGAAGGTTTCCCCCTGCTCTGGGCCAGCCGCGGAGGTTACGGATGTCTGCGTTTGTTGCCCTGGCTTGACGAGCTCCTGCCCGCAGAGCTTGAGAGCCCCTTCTGGCTCGTTGGCTTCAGCGACGTGAGCATCCTCCTCAATTATTTCCATCAACGTTTCGGCCTCGTCACCGTCCACGGGCCAACGGTCAGTTCCCTGCCCCATACGGTCCCCGAAGCCCGCGAAACCCTGAGGCGCCTCCTCCGGGGAGAACAATCTTCCCTCCTCCAGCAGGGTATCTATTGGCAGGACGGAGAAGTGAGTGGTCCTCTCCTCGGGGGCAACCTGGCCTCTCTGGTGAGCCTCCTCGGCACGCCCTGGTTCCCCGACCTGAAGGGCTCCCTCCTTTTTCTGGAAGAGGTCAACGAAAGTCCCTATCGCGTGGATCGTCTCCTCACCCAGTTGGCGCTTTCCGGAAGGCTCGACGGGGTGAAGGCCCTGGTCCTGGGAGAGTTTCAGGGCATAAAAGAGGACTTTCTCTGCGAGAAAGTAAAGGAAATCTTCTCCGGCCCGGTGCTAGCGTGTCTCCCGGTGGGACACGGTCCCCTCAACTTCCCCCTTCTCATCGGGGCCCCGAGCAGGATCTTTTCCCTCAACGGAAAGGGCTTTCTGGAGCAAAGACTCTCTTAGAGGAAATTTGGGCAAAAAGAGAAGGGAGAGAGGCCCTTTCGAGCCCCTCTCCCTGGTGGTCGTTACTGCTGCTTGGAGAGGACGGGGAGGTTGTGCGGATCAACGTGACATTCGAGACAGTTGGGGAACTTCTTGTGGAGAGCCGCACCGTGCGGTTCACCGTGGCAGTCCTGACACTTCGGAATGTAACCGTGCTTGGTGTGACAGGTGGCGCAGTAGAGCTCGGAGTGCTTGGTGTGGTTGGTCTGCAGGTTCTCGTAGATTTCCGTGTGACAGGAACCGCACACCGCGTTGTCCGTCTCCTCAGGATAGACCTTGATCATGGTCGGGCTGTGCGGCGAGTGACAGACCAGACAATCTTCGTAGGTCTGCCCTTCGACGTGCGGCTCGTGGCAGTCGAGACAGTTCGGGATGTAACCGTGCTTGTCCGCGTGACATCCCTGACAACCCACCTCGTTGTGTTTGCTGGGATGGGCGTTCATTTCCGCCGCTTCCTTCTTGTGGCAGAGCGCGCACTGAATGACTTCCTTCTTCCCCACCTTTCTGGTCTGCACCAGCACGTCAAAGGGGATCGTCAGAGGCGAATGAGGATTTTCGTGACACTGGAGACAGTTGGGGAAGTCCTTTCCGTGGGGAAGCTGATGGCACCGCTGACACTTAGGCATGATCTCTTCCCAGTTGTTTTTGAGGGGGTTGTAGACGTGGAACTGCTGATGGCAATTCGTGCACTCAAAACGATGCTTGCTCTTGCTCTCCTTCAGGTCTTTGAAGATCGGATAGTGACAACGCGCACATTCTACCGGCGTCAAAGGCTTCACCGGCTGTTCGTAGAGAGCAGCGCCGCTAGGTTCTTCGCCCTTGGTTTCCTCGGCCTTGGCTTCGGTCTTGGCCTCCGCCGGAGGGGCCTTGGTCTCGGCCTTGGCCACCTGTACGGGCTGAGCGGTTTCTACCGCCGCTCTCTCCTGCTTCGCACAAGCCACGAAGAAAGTAGTAACTAAAAGCCCAATCGCTACTAACAAGATAGTTGAGAACTTTTTACCCATGCGCCTCCTCCTTTATTTGACCAGGTTATGCGGATCCTGGTGACAATCCAGACAGCTCTTGAACTTGGCCAACATGGCCTTGGGATGCGGCTTGCCGTGACAGGCTTCGCAAGGAGGAATCACTCCGTGCTGACCGCGGTGACAATAGACGCAGGCCAGCTGAGAGTGCTTGGTGTGCCCGGACTCAAGCGTCTCTTGGATATCGCCGTGGCAGGCGCCGCAGTCGCTGTTGGGGATGTCCATGCCGTAAGTGATGTTAAGCGGCTGATGCACCGGGTGGCACTTCACACACTCGGAAAACTGCTGGCCTTCCCGGTGAGGTTCGTGACACTTGAGACAATCGGGGATGTAACCGTGCTTGGTGTGGCAGAAGGAACAATCGACCTCGGCGTGGGCACTGGGATGCTCGGTCACTTCCTGGACCTGCTGAGGATGGCAGGTCTTACAGGCCTGCTTGGTCTCCTCGGGGAAGGTGATGTTCAACGGCTCGTGAGGGTTGCGATGGCAACCCAGGCAGTTGGGAAGCGTGAAGTGCTCTTCCCCTTCGTGACACTTGGAACACTGGGGAATGATCTTCTCTCCGGGGACGAGCGGCGGATGCCCTCCTTCGTGACAATCCAGGCAACCTACCTCGCTCTGGTGTTTCCCCCCGGCGGTCTGGATCTGGTGCACGATATTGGGATGACACTTTACGCAATCGGCGTTGGAGAGTTGGGCCTCCTGCTGGATGACCTCCTCTTGTTGCCCTTGAGCGGTCTCTTTCTTACCCCCTTCTTCTTGAGAAACCGCCATATTCGCCAATAAGAACACGGTGATGACCAACAGCAGCGGAAACCAGAGACGCCTCATAATAAACCTCCTATTTCTTCTTAGTAGGGATCTTGATCCTCTGGATGGGGGTTACAAAAGAGGGCACCTCTACCGGCACTTCCGGATAGGTGACCCCGGCAAATTCTATGACCTGCACGCGGTGATTAAACAAATCTGCGATGTAAAGTCGGCTGAATTTGTCCACTATGATATCCGTCGGATAATTAAACCAACCGGGGCTCCAACCCCGGCCTCCAAACTCAAAACGAAATCTACCCGTCTGATAATCATAAGCCTGCCCGGTATGGCGCATATAGTCAATTACATAAATCAAATCCTGTTTCGGGTCCGCCGCCACCCCACGCGGACGGCTCAATTTTCCAAAAGTTCCTCCCTTTTGTCCAAGCTTGAAAAGGTATCGTTCCTGGCGATCGTAAACGTAAATACGGCCCATTTCTTCGCTAGCCAGATAAATTCGTTCATTTTCGTCCACGTAAACGTCGCTAATCATGGCCTTGTGTTTAGGAATGTTCTTGGCGTAGGTATCCTCGGGAGAGATAGTTTTGATGAAATTTCCTTCGTTATCGAGGACCACCACCCCGCGAAAGCCCAAACCCACGACGTAGATACGACCGCGATGTCCTATGGCGATGGAGCGGGGCATGAATTTTTCGGCCCCCTCAAACCCGCGAAAGAAGATCTCGCGCACCTTCACCGCCGCCGGATTGAGGACCGCAATGCTGGCCGGCCTATCTCCCCGGGCATTTTGCCCCACATAGATGAAACCTTCCTTGTCCACCGCCACACAGGAGGGGCTTTCGATGCCTCGGCCGATACCGAAAGAAAAGACCGGAAAGAGATCGGGGCTAAAGATGACGATGCGACCCTTGGAGGCTTCCAAGACATAAAGCTCATCTGTTTGCGGATCGTAGCCGAGGGAGGAAGGAAAGGCGAAGGACCGTCCCGTGTCGTCCATCTTGAGAACGGAGATGACCCTGATCTTGGCGACGGCGATCTCTTCCTGGGCTTGCACCACACAAAGGAAGCCTCCCCACCCGAAAAGGATGAGGAGGCTTACCCAGAAGATGACTATGATCTTTCTATTATTCACCCTTGGTCGTGTGACAGACAAAACAACCGCACTCCGAAGGGGTTCCTTCACCCGCCACACAGTTGTCTAGATAGTTCCAGCGGAGCATGTCCGGATAAGGAGTTCCGTGCGGACGATGGCAGGAGAGGCACATTACCTGATCGGAACCCGGCGTCACGATGGAAGAAGGCTCCGTCATGCTAACCAGGGCGTCAGGATCACGAGCTACAGGAGCGATAGGATTGTAGGAACCGGGACCGGTTCCGCCGGGGTTGTTGTAGTAATAGTATTCCTTGTTCGGATCATTGGGTAGCGGCAAATGGGCGGGATGACGGAACCACGGCGAGTGGTTGTCAGCGATGATCTCACCGTCCGTATCAACATAGCTGAGGCCGTGAAAACCGTAGTGGCAACCCGCACAGTAGTTACTCATCGAGTTATCGTTGTTTCCGTAAGGGTTGTTACAACCCATGTATTCGTTGTGGTCCGAAGCGCTGACCGTCTGCTCCCAGTCATCGTCTTCGATACCGATAACTCCCGTGGTGTCAGAGCCGTGAGCCGAGGAGTTCAGGAACCGATACCAACCACCCTCCTTACCCACTACCGGAGAGACGGTATCGTCAGCGTGGTGGGAGGGAACGTGACAGCTCTCACACCGCTCGATCCGGTCGTGACAGCTGGCACACATCGGTCCGCTGGCCATATCGGGCTTTCCGGGAGCAGCCGAGAGGTTCTCATCAGCAGGAACACCATCAATAGACAGGACGTTGTGACCATAAACGCTCTGATTTTCACCGCCGATTCCCGTGTTAGTGTAAAGCCAATAGAAGTTTCCACCGGCAAGCGTTCCCGTCGAGCTGCCGTCAGACGGATAAGTAGGCTCCTGGAGATTCAAGACGATGGGAATCCTCGTCCCACCGGTCATATCAATGATGGTGTTAGCACTTGTGTCGGAATGGCAGGCTACACACACATCGGTAAACGAAGGATCAGGATCGAGCAGATAGACACGCGGACCGTTTTCGTCTACCGGCTGACCGTTTTGGGAGTTATGCATGGTGTGACAGTTAACGCATGGACCGCTCACTCTGGCCCAAGCTCCGGTAATGCCCAAAAAGAGGAACACCAATGTAAGAGTCCATATTTTCTTTCTCATAACCGACCTCCATCCCCCTCCTAAATGTTAAAGGGGGGCCCGAAGCCCCCCTTCCTCTTCAGGTCAATTAATACTTGGTGGTGTGGCAGGCGTAGCAACCGCAGTTGCCGGCCGAACCACTGGAAGCATTACATTCGCCGTAATCCCAGCGAAGGAGATCGGCATAAGGAGATCCGTGCGCACGATGGCAGGAGATGCAGAGGACGATGGCGTCGTCGTCGGTCTGAAGGACCTGGCTACGAACACCAGCGGAGAGATCATCCGTGCCCACCGGGGCCACCGGCCAGTAAGTTCCGGCCGCCTCAAACGGACCAGGATAGGCACCGTATTCCTTGTTCTTCACGTTATTCATATCGAAGTCGGAAGGATGGCGAATCCAGGGGGAACCGATGGTGCTGTCCTCATCGTCCGCGCCATCGGAGTTGCCCAGACCGCTGTGGAAGTGGCCGTGACACTCGGCACAGAGATAGTTGATGCTCTTAGGATCAGCGCTAGCAGGATTGTCGATGAAGGTGTCGATCCTGTCCACCGCATAGTACTGGTTGTGCTGGGTGGAAGTGGGCTGATACTCCCAGTCATCGTCTTCGATACCGACCACACCGTAGAGGAAGCGGAAGCTCGTTCCCACGGTGCTTCCGTCAATGGTGGAGTCATCGGCGTGATGGGCACCGGAAATGGAGCGGAAGTCATCCTCGTCCTCGTGCTTTCCGTGGCAGCCGTACTTACCGGCACAGGTCAGCTGCTTGGACCATTCGGCCTCACCGCCGGCGACGAGCTGACCGGACTCACCAGCGGCAGGGAAGTTGGCGTTGTCCCAGCCAGGAGGGGTCTTGCCGATGTTGGAATCTTCCGGAGCAAGATAGACCACGTTGTGACCCTTGGTAGGATCGTTGCCGCCATCCTCGGCAACCCAGTAGAAGTTACCACCAGCCAGGGTGTTACCCGTGTTACCAAAAGCACCGTACTCCGGTTCACCGGAGTCGCTCAGGATGTAGGGAATGTTTTTCCCATCAGGGAAGGTTCCCGTGTGACACCCCACACAATCCCCTCGGGTCAAAGCCCGGAAGGGACCACCGGCGAACACTTCTTCACCGTTCTGAGAGTTGTGCATGGTGTGACAGTTCACACAGGGCCCACTTACCCTGGCCCAACCCATAGGAGCTAACGCTCCTACCACCAGAAAAGCCAAGAAAAACGTCAAAAACCTCTTCATGACCGGCCTCCTTGTTACTTATTTTGACCCCTTTTTAAAAATTTAAGTCTTTGCCTCTCGATAATCAATTTTAACATCTTTTAAACTTCAGAGGCATCGTCATCATTTCATACATCAGAGTCTCCTAAAAAGGAAATCGCCTTTTCAGAAGCCAAAGTTTAATTTTTTTGAATTTCTTGTTTTTTTCATTAACTATCTTTCCCAAATGCTTTTTAGAAAAATTTTACGCCTTAACAGAATTGTTACAACCCGCCGTTTTAAAAACTCTGCGCGCCGTTGAGCGCATTTAAAAGACTTTATCCCCGAAAGATAGCCGTTTTAAAAAGAAAATTTTGTTGAAAATATCCTTCATGAAGACTATTAGAAGCAACAATCTCCGGGACGACGGGATAGTTCGGTGGCCAAGCGCATCTTTTTCTTTTTCATATATTTTTACCTGGGCTGGTCCTTACTACCCGCCCTCGCTCTCGATTTTTCAGCCAACTGGCGCTATTTCGACACGTCTGATGAAAAATCGCGCTGGACACAGACCTACTCCTTAATATTGAGCTCCTGGGCCACGAACGCCATTTCCACGAGCCTATCCTTAAGATATACGAGACAAGATCAGGGGGGAGAATGGCGTGAACTTTACACACCGGTCTTCAGCTTAAATTTAAATAACGACTGGTTCAATTTTAACTTCAGCGCTACGGACACCGAAAACAGACGCTCTGATGGCCCCGACCTCTCCAATAGATCCTGGGACACCAACCTAACTTCTTCCTACAAAGATTACAATTTGCGCCTTTATTACGGCCAAGCAATCCAAAAAGATGACCGTGATCCTAGGCATATTGATACAGACTCCAAACATTGGGGATGTTCTCTTTCTAAAGAATGGAGTTTCTTTTCTGTTTATTCTGACTATCGAGGAACTTCGTCAAAAGATAAGGTTGATGATACAAAAACAGACATTGACACCTACTTCATCAAAGGCGAAATAAACAACACCTGGAATAAGCTAACTTATTCATTTTCGCAACAGTTCAACTACATCAAGAACAAATGGAAAACAGACAACACAGAAATCAGGGGGAAAATTCTCATCTCTGTTTCAGTAGAATGGAACCTAGAGGAAGACAACAAGCTTCAGCCGGATGATTACCTCATTATTGACACAAACAACAGAGAAATAGACTTGATCATTTTATACACCGACCGAACAATCTTAGAAGAAGTAAAACCTGACGTGAAATGGAAGATAGAATGGAGTGACGACAAAGAAAACTGGACAGAGATCGCAGACAATGTTTCTCTTCCGTATGAGTTCGTTCCCACCTTCAACGAAGGCCGATATCTCAAATTAACCGTAGTCTCGGGATCGGACGAATTGATTTCTCCGTCACTAAGAGCCTACCAGTATCTGCCGGAAGGAGTTACAGAATACACGTTCAAAAGCAAAAACTATCAAACAAACGCTTCGCTAAATTACTTGATAGACGAATTCAAGAATGTTTCTTATAACTTTTCTTACACCAAAAACGTCCCTGACCCCGGAAAAAACAGCGAAAATTTATCTCAAAATCTCACGGCTTACTGGTTCATCAACAAACTGTTACAAACAACAACCACTTTCTCGACCAACAAGGACAAAGTTGAAGGAAAAAGATCAAAGAAGAGCTACAATGTGGCCCTGAATGTTCTTTCAGAATTTTTAGAAACATTAACCACAACCAGCACGTACACCTACTCCATAAACAAAGAAGGAAGCGAAAAAATCTCAAGCACCCACTCCTTTACGGTTAGCACGGCCGCAGAATTATATCCGGACTTGGAAACAAGATGGGATGTAAACTACACGCACACCAAAAACTATGAAACCGATTCAAAGACAGATAGCATAAACACTTACATAAACTTTACGGCAAGGCTAAAGCCTTCTCTCACAATAACGGGGATATATGACTTTACCCACACAAAAAATAAAGGAGAAAACTCCTCGACAAGCACCGACCACTTTGCCAATACGGATATTATTTGGCGCCCATCAGAATCATTCTTGATGAGAATTTCAGAATCCGTCAAATGGGGTAAAGACCAAAAAACCGTCGTAACTTCAACTTACTCTCTATGGCTCAATGTTACCTCAAAGGTGCAAACAAATATACTATACAGTGGCACGAGACAAAAAGGCCAGGATTCTGATCGTATTTCTAGCACACTTTCTTGGAACATAAGCAGATATCTGTTTTTCAAGAGCACGTATGCTTGGCAAAAGACCGAGGATGATAAATCATGGTCTATAATGTTTAGCTTAAGTCTTACCTTTTAAAAGGTAAAGGAGGCCAAAAATGATCAAAAGAAGTTTTCTCATACTTTTGCTACTTTCTATGGCTTTCATAACAAGCTGTGCAACAAAACAAAAAATAGATTATTTTATCAGAGAGGGTGTTGATCCCAGCTACATAAAACGCGTAGCCGTATTAAAATTGGAAAATAATTCTCAAGATAGTTTTGCTGCGGAAAGAATTCGCAACATCGTTATCACAGAAATTTTGGCTCTGGGGCTTTTCGACGTGGTGGATAAGGCCTTGGTGGACATGATCCTTGAAGAGGAAGCCCTGGGAGAAAAAATTCTCTTGGACAAGGCTGCCCTGCGGCGGCTGGCCAAAAAGCTGGGGGTCCAGGGACTCATTACGGGCTCGGTAGATACGTATGAAATCGTGCGCGAAGGAACCTATAGCTATCCGGTCATCGCGATCACCCTGCGCCTGGTGGACGGAGCCACGGGGGAGGTAATTTGGCAGGCCAGTGGTAGTATTAATGGATATAGTACAATCGGAAGACTGTTCGGACTGCGTCCCAAAGATTACACCCAATTGAGCTTTGAACTCGTGCGGCGGCTCCTGGAGACCCTCAAATAAGGTGGGAGGGTGACCCATGAAAAAACTCCTTTCCTTTATAGGAGGAATATGGATCCTCCTCATCTTGGGGGCCGCTCTGGCGAGAGCCCAAATAGCCGTCCTTCCCTTCGAGGATGTTTCCCACGACATAAACGGCGTCAACATAGAGGTCTCCCAGCTCATTGCGGAGAGGTTGGAAGAAGCCGGCTTTAAGGTCGTTCCCCTCAACAAAATCATGGACTTTATGGCCCAGAACAGGATTCGCTGGACCGGATGGGTAGAACGTCTTACGGCGCTTAAGATCTACCGGGAACTGGGGGCCGACTTGATTCTCGTGGGAACGGTAACGGATAACGATGAGGAAAAGGGCCTTTTCGGACTTACTCTCAGATTGATCCGAGCCACGGACTACAAACTCATTTGGTCCAAAACCGCGGCCATGGCCAAAGATGAAGAGATATCCCTGCTCGGCCTGGAAGAGCTCGATTTTCAGACCCTTCGTGAACGGGTGATCTCCTCGGTGATCGCCGATCTACCCGAAGCCTTGAAGGAAATGAAGTCCTTTCCCCCGGAGGTAGAAATCGGAGACGTCTTTTTGCGTCCGCGATTTGCCAAGTCCGGCCGCCTGATCGAATGCGCGGTCAAGCTCGATCTCTCCGGGGCCAAACCCGAAAGGATCTTCTTCCTCCTGCCCGATGGCCGCCGGATCGGCGCCGTAGAAGACGAATCCCGCGGTCTCTTCCTGGGGGTCTGGGAAGCCCCGGAAAAAGAAGGCCGGTATCCCATCAACATCCTTTTTAAATGGGGCCCTCCCTGGAACATGGAAAAAGAGCTCTTCCTCTCCTCGTTCGTCGTGGACAATTCTCCCCCGAAACTATCGCTCAAGGTCCGGCGCGGGGAAAAGATGGGGGACGTGATCGCCTTTAGGCGTTACGTAACCGTGGTTCCGGTGCTTGAAAACAGCGAACCCATCTCTCGATGGCGCATGAAGATAACGGGCGAAAAGGGCAACGAAGTCCTCAACATAGAGCAGCCGGGCCATCTGCCCGAATCTTTCAACTGGCGCGGCAATGACGCCGGCGGGCACAAAGTTTCAAACGGGCGATATCGTTTGGAACTCACGGTTTGGGATAAGGCCGGGAACTCCGCCACGGCGACCGCCGACTTCCTGGTCGTAAAAGACCCGCCGTCCGTTACTCTGGAAGCCAAAAAGACCGGAGAAAACCTGGAAATAGACCTCAAACTCAAGGAACATCCGGTTCCTCTCTCTAGCTGGTACCTGGAGATCTGGGACCAGGAAGGGAATCTTCTGGGAGAAATAGAAGGTGAAGGGGAACCAGGGCCGAACAAGCTGGTCATCCCCTCGAAGGAAAATCTCTATTACTCCCTTGAAATTCGGGATGTTTTGGGCAATCGATACCGCGTAAGGAACCAGAAACTCAAGCCCGTAATCTTCAGGGCGGCCAAGGAAGAAAAAAAAGAAGAAGAAAAGTGGTTGGAAGACTTCTAATGGGGCCTCATGAAGCAGTTTCTAGGTGTGGTGCTATTGATCTTGCTCACCGGCTGCGGAGCACATCTACCTCAAACGGAAATCTCTTTTGAGGGAAAAAGCCGTCCCTGCCGGGTAGCTGTTCTGCCTTTTGCCAACGAAAGCGGCGATTTTCGGGCCGGAAGGTTGGTTTATCGAGTTTTTCTATCCCAACTTGCCCTGAACCGTTCTTTTGAGGTTATCGAGGAGGGGCGCATCCGAAACTTCTTGAGGCTGGAACGATGCCTGGTAGGGAAAGAACCCCCTCCGCGGGTCTTGAGGAGCCTGGGGGACAGAATGGGAGTGGAAGCGATCATTGGCGGCACGGTTTTCGAAGCCAAAGAAGACAAACAAGGCGTTTCTCTTTCCTTCTTTCTCTGGGTAAGAGACGCCAACAGCGGAAAAATACTGTGGAGCACCTATCACTCCCGTCGGGGGGATGATTATCAGAAAATATTTCACTTCGGACGCATCTTTACCCTTACTAAACTAGCCGAACAAATGGTCTACGAGGTTCTCCAAGATTGGGAGAAAAAAGGTCTCGGAGGTTGTCAAAAGAAATGAGAAAGTACGTCTTTTTCTCGATACTAATCTGTTTCCTCTTAAGCGCTAGTCAGTCTCAAGCCTTCTTTTGGGAAAAATACGTCATCAAAATCAACGACCAGGAATACAAAAAGGAAGACATCAAAAAATGGTGGCAATTCTGGAAAGAACCAAACATGACGTTTCCCGAAAACCCCGAGCCATTTATCGAATGGATCCTCCTCTCTGACGAAGCCAAAAGAATGGGGCTCGACCAAGAACCCTCCTATCAGAGGAAACTTCGCACTTTCCTTGAAGTGCGCTCATTGATGCAATTGCGCTACGAAGAAGTTGACAAAAAAATTGACCTTTCTCGTGAAAATCTCTGGAAATTCTATCTGACAAATTATGTGCCTCGCCTGCGAATCAAAACTCTCATCACCGACAACGAAGAAGAAGCCAAAAAGTGGCGAGAAGAGATAAAGAATCCGGAAGATTTTGAAGCTTTATTCAAAAAGTTAGAAAAAGAGGGAAAGGCCAAAGATTTTGGTTGGGAGCGCCCGAAAACCATTCCCCAAGAGCTAAAAGAACCTTTACTTTCGGCATCTGCCGGCGATATTTTGGGGCCACTTCCTTATAAAGGCTACTATTACATCATTTACGTGGAAGAAAAACACGGGCCCGATCCAGAGGATTTTAAGACTCTGCGCCAAGTTATTGCCCATGAATATAAAAAGAAACGCGCGAGAGAACTTACCAGAGATTTCATAGCTCAATTACGTCAAAAATATCCCATCCAAATTAATGAGGCTGTCCTGGAAAACATAACACTAGAAGAACTACCGCCTTCTCTGGCTAAAGAGACTGTTCTCACTATAGATGACCAAAAAATGAGCGCTGAGGCGTTCCAACAAAATCTCAAAAAGGAAGCCAAGTTACGCATAGGGCGAAACAAAAAGCCATCTGAAAAGCAATTAGACACTCTCAAAAGGAGACTCATCAACGACATCATCGCTCAAACTCTTACCTCCTGGGAAGCGATGAATCGGCATTACGAAAAAGATGTTCTCAAGGATATCTATGAATTTTATCAAAGAACACGCCTGGTAAGAGAATTTGAAGAGAAAATCATTTGGCCACAAGTCAAAGTAACAGATGAAGAAGTAAAAAAATATTACGAAACACACAAGGAAGATTTCACCAAACCCGCGCAGGTAGAAATGGCCGTCATAAAGACCAAAGACGAGGCCCTGGCGCGCAAGATACACCAACGTTTAAAGCGCGGAGAAGACTTCTTCGAAGTAGCCAAAGAGATTCAATTTCACGGGGCTCATCCGGAACGTCACAATTTAGCCAACCTGGTACCGGAGATGAGAGAAATTGTGGAAAAAATGGAGTCCGGCGAGATTTCTCCCGTTATAAAAATTAAGGAATGGTATTGTATCGTAAAATTGATCAAACATTATCCTGAAGAGGTCCATCCGTTTGAGATGGTGAAGGATAGCATTCGCAAGACCTTGGCTCAGGAGAAATTCGAAGGACTGAGAAACAAATACGTCGCCGAATTGAAAGCTAAATCGCAAATCGAGGTCAACGAAAAGGCGTGGCAAAAATTGCGTGGCGAACTGGAGGCGAAAAATGAGCCTAAAAAGCGCTAGTCTTTGGATTTTGGGGTTATTAGCCCTTTTTCTCTTTCACGCTTGCGTTCAAGCCCCTCCCCGGCAACCTGCCAAAAAGCGGAACTGTCTCGATTGTCACCCCCAAATGAAATCGGAAATTGTGGGCACCAATCCGGTTGTCCATCAACCGGTGGCTCAAGATCAATGTCTGGCCTGCCATCGCTCCCACGGGTTGATTACCGGGGCCTTCCTGAAGGGAGATCCCCCGGGGATCTGCCTTCAATGCCATCGTGACCTCTTGAAAAATCTAAAGGCCAGCCATGTCCATCCTCCGGTCAAACAGGGCTCCTGCCTCAAATGTCATCAGCCCCATGCCGCCAAGGAAAAGGGTTTGCTCAACGAAGATCCCCAAAAGCTCTGCCTTTCTTGTCATGGAGAAATAACCAAAGGGGCCTATCTCCACCCGGCCCTAAAAGAAGGATGTTTACGCTGTCACGATCCACATGGCAGCGATCAAAAGGGCATCTTAAAAGAAGACGAAACCGCTATCTGCCTTTCCTGTCATAATCAGTCAGAGATGACCGGCAAACATTTCAACTTTCCGGTAGATAAGGGCTGTACGCAGTGTCACAATCCACACCACGGTCAAAACAAGGCTCTTCTACGAAAATCCATTCACCAGCCAGTAGTGGAAGGAAAATGTGACTCCTGTCATATGAGTGGAGGAGGACAACCTCTGGCCCTAAAAGCTCAAGTTCCCACCATGTGCGAAAGCTGTCATCCCAAAGAAAAAGCTTCCCATGCTCATCCTCCGTACGAAAAAGGGGAGTGTCTCAAGTGTCACGGACCTCATGGAAGCCCTTATCCTCCCCTCCTGGTAGACAAAGAAAAGACACTATGTCTCTCCTGTCACGATATTAGAGAAAAAGAAGCTCATTCAGAGCACCCACCCTTTAAAGAAGGCGCTTGTCAAGAATGTCACCGTGGTCACGTAGCGAATGAAAAAAAGCTCCTTAAAGAACCGGCTAATCGTCTTTGTTTCAAGTGCCATCAAAACTTGATGCAATCTTCTTTCAAGCATCCCCCGGCAGAGGAGGGTAAATGTCTGCAGTGCCATCTTCCCCACGACGCGAAAGAAAAGAATCTGTTGGCTAAACCGGAAAAAGATCTCTGTTTTTCCTGCCACAAAGATACCCAAAAGGAAGAAAACCTCTTTAGTGTGCACACGCCCTTCTTGGAAGGCCGCTGCTCGGGGTGTCATTCTTCCCACTCTTCAAACCGGAAGTTCCTATTGATAGCTCCGGCCAACGAAACATGTTTTCGCTGCCATCAAAAAATCGCTAAAGAAATGAACGAAAAAGGTCTTCACGGACCATTTGCCCAAAAGAAATGCCTTTCTTGCCATGCACCGCATGCCTCAGAATTTGCTTTCCAGATCAAAGGACCGATGGGAGAGATCTGTTTTTCCTGTCACGGAAACATTGAGCGCGAGGTCAAGTCGGATCCTTTCGTCCATCCCACGGCCCAAGAGGGTAATTGCCAGCATTGTCATGATCCGCACCGGAGCCCGCGAAAAGCTCATTTAAGACAAGAAGTCAAGAGGCTCTGTCTGGACTGTCATGAAGATGTCTCGTCTTCTTGGAGTCAGGGAGTAGCCCACGAGCCGGCACAACAAGAAAATGGCTGTCTTATATGCCATCGTCCTCATGCCGGGCGCTATCGCTGGTTACTGCTAAATCCGGAAGAGCAAACCTGTCTATCCTGCCATACCGTAGACGCCGCTTTGGTTGAAAAGCATAGCGGTATCAAGCCTTCACCGGGATCATGTGTCAGCTGTCATGACCCCCATGGTGGTCCCGATGAAAGTCTCCTCTGGCCTCATGAACATCCACCCTTTGCTAAAGGTGAGTGTCAACCTTGTCATGGAGGCGCTAAATGAGAACAGACATTTACAAGTTTCTTATCGCGTTCGTTATATTAATAATGTGGGCAGTTCCGGTGAGCAGTGTTACAACTCAATCCTGTTTTAAGTGTCATTCTCGGCAGAAAATCCTCAAAGGAAAACCTCATACACCTGTAGCCAAAGGGCAATGTCTTCGCTGCCATTTACCACATGTTTCTCGCTACTCTAAATTACTCACCGCAAACATTCCGGATCTTTGCTACAATTGTCATAAAGATATGGCCAAAGGCATCAAAACAGCCTCATTTATTCACGCGCCTGTAGCCAAAGGAAGTTGTAACAGATGCCATAATGCCCATAGCTCATCCTATAGATCTCTATTAACAAAAGACACCAAGAGTCTTTGTCTTTCCTGTCACAAAGAACTACAACAAAAATTTGCCAGACCTCATGCGCCATTTGCTAAAGGACAGTGTCTGAGCTGCCATGAAGCTCACTATGCAGAAAATCGTCTCTTCCTCAAAAAGGAAGGTCCTGCCTTGTGTCTCAGATGCCATAAAAACCGCACAGCTCTGGCCCAAACACACAAAGTCAAAAACATAGACGGCATAGATTGCCTTTCGTGCCATAATCCGCATGGAGGACAAAAGAAAGGTCTATTAAGGGCCTTCAAACACGCTCCTTACGGCAAGGGACAATGTCAAACCTGTCATCAAAACTTAAAAGAAGGCCCTGCCATGTGTTTTAAGTGCCATGAAGAAACCAGGAAAGATTTTTATCATCAGCACAATCATCTCTTAGGCGGATATGAGACCAATGCTTGTCTCATATGTCATTCACCTCATGTAGGGGATAATAAAGCCCTTTTAAGAGACAAACCCCGCAGGTTATGTCAGATTTGTCATGCTGAAACAGCAAAACAACGAGAAAAGACTTTATATGTCCATCCGAAATGGAAAGATTGTCTAGCTTGTCATTTAGCCCACGGGTCTGATTCTCCATCAATGTTGGATGGCGATGGTAACAGTGCCTGTGTGAAGTGCCATGAAACGCAAGGAAAGTTTACACACCCCGTAGGGAAAGATGTTCGTGATCCGCGTAATGGACAACCCGTCACCTGTGTGACCTGTCACAATCCCATGGGCACCAACTTTAAGTACAACTTACGGCTATCCGGGGAGGCCAGTCTATGTCTCGAATGCCACAAAAACTATTAGTTGTTGGTTTCATATGGATCTTTTTGCTGGCAGCACCCATACAGGCTGCCTCACTCAAATTGAAGTTATCCTTGAGCGCAGGTCCAGACGGCAAACATCTCTATCATCCATTATGCGTCTATTATGACGGACACAGCGATAGAATATACGTAGCAGATACAGGAAACAATAGACTACTTTCTTTCAAAAAAGATGGCACACCATTAAAAAGCTTTAATGCCGCCGGACAACTAAAAGGACCTTATTCTATGGTAAAGACGCCCGAAGGCATAATATGGGTGGTTGAACGTCCTTTAAATTCGTTAACCATGATCAATCTCAAAACCAGACAGTTTGAACGGCATCAACTAAGCTATAATGGAAAACCTGTATTGATAGACCGAATCTATCTTTGGAACGATCTTTTAGCGGTATTAGATAGGGCTTCGGGTAGGGTCCTTTTCTACGATCCAGATTTAAATTTAAAAATGGCCGTCTTTCCTAAGGAAAAAGATTTTCGAGGATTCTTCGATTTTAAAATCAAAGGAGACACCCTTTGGGGTTTAGAAAATATGAGCGGGCGCATCTTTTCTATAGATCTTAAAACCCAACAGACTATAGCAAACGTGAAACCAAACTTTCCCGTCGCTCTTCCCGTCTCCTTTGAGGTGGATCAATTTAACAACTTTTATCTTTTAGATCGCTATTTAAAAAAGGTGTTTGTTTTCGACAAAAATGGCAATTTAAGGCACAAGCTGTTCAAAAAAGGATATTTACCCGGAGAATTGAATTATCCCTGGCAAATTTTGATGCTCAACGGAGAACTTTTTGTCCTGGACGAAGGAAACGGCCGAATAGATATCTGGGGGCATTAAATGTTTTGGCTCATCCTTTTAGGAATATTTATCTTGGTGCAACCTGCTAGCGCCAGGATAACAGGAGTCCCCTGCGGAGATTGTCACACTATGCATTACTCCCAAAACGGAGAAATATTGTCCGACTGGGGGAAAACAGGGCCTTATAAGGCCTTAGTGGTCAAAGATTGTGTTGGCTGCCATACCGGAACAAACATCGGTAGCAATAAAATTCCTTATATACTGTCTTTAGAGACGCCATATTATGGAAACACAGGGACTGAAGTCAACACCAATACTTTGGCCGGAGGAAATTTTTATTGGGTACAAAATGACGATGCCAAAGGACACAATGTCAAGGGAATCGCTCCGCAAATAGACAAGACCTGGGAAACCGTTCCACCAGGTGGAACGGATATGGAAAAACAAATTACTTGTGCCGGGAAATATGGCTGTCATGGTAACCCTTCGATTGAAGGAGACTTTGATTCATTACTGGGCGCCCATCACGCTCGTGACAACGTGATTGATGGGAGCACCGTCGGCAAAAGCTACCGCTTTCTTTATCAAGTTGTTGGCTATGAAGATAGCGATTGGGAATACCAACCTACAAGCAGGGAACACAACCAGTACAAAGGTGTAGATCGAAGCAACGATACACAGATTGATAGCTCAACCATCAGTGCTTTGTGCGCCCGCTGCCATGGAGATTTTCACCAAGACGTAAGCAGTTCTTCCTGGGGATCTCCCTGGCTTCGACATCCTATAGACTACGATATGGGAAATACCAAACCGGGATCAGAATATAGAAATTACCCTGGAAACTACGGTCCCGGACCTGGGAGTTACTCAGTGATTGCTCCTGTGGCGAGTGAAGACGTCTCCGCCCCCAAAGAAACCGTTTCTTTTTCCAATGACACTATCGTCACCTGTGTTTCCTGCCATCGGGCCCACGGTACACCTTATCCCCGGCTTTTACGCTGGGATTATTTTAATTGGCCAGGAGGAACAACAATCAATGGTTGCAATGCTTGCCACACTACTAAGGATTAGTCTTTTCCTGGCTCTTTTAACAAATTACTCTTGGGCCGGAAAATACTTAGATTCCGCTCACGGAAATGACGTCGCAGGGGTAAAGAATATCAACTATCCGTCCTATCATCAGGGAAACTGTGCGCACTGCCATCGGCAACATACTACTGATGGAACCCTGAATGAAAATCCTTTTGCTCTATTTGCTTCTCTGTTCAACACGGCCAAGACCTATGGCAATTACGAACAGCAAGACAACTTCTGTTTCTATTGTCACGGAGAGACATCAATTCAAGACGGTGGGATTACCAACTACGACTATTCGCGTACGTATGGCGGATATGCTGTTGGCGGACCAACAACTATCTTAGAGGCTTTTCAACAAAATTCTTTTCATAATCTTTATGATATCTGGAATTTTGCCAAAACTCAGTTCTCCAGTTTTTTTACTCCTCTTTCCAATCCGTGTGTAGCCTGTCACAATCCACATCTAGCAAAGCGTATCAAAGCCTATCCAGCAAATCCGGCACTCTATACGGCGGTGTCTCTGCCTTCTGACCACGACAATCTTTGGGGAGATGATACAAACGAAAGAATGAACCGTTTTGATGTCAATAGTTATCAGGCACCTTTATACTACGGCAACATTAGTCTGTATGAGCCCGGAGGCACCAGTAGCTACGATGGATCAATCCTTCCCGACTATGCTACTTTTTGCACTCAATGCCACAATACATCTTTTACCATTTACAGCACCACTCTAGGGCGTAATCTCATCAAGATCGAATGGACCGAACAGGGAGGAGATAAGGGGCCCGGCGACAAACACGGAAAAAACGATGCCGTCGACAATGGGACCGGAACTCCGGTGAGCCTCAGAGCTCCCTATCGTAATGCCCCTCTGGGCATCTCCAGCGGATTCGTCACTTCCTGCACGGACTGTCACGAACCACACGGTTCACCCAATCCTTTCCTGATCAGACGAGAGGTCAACGGAAGCGTTGTTGAAGTAGATATCAACGAAAACAACGGCTTAGGATGGCTATGCAGAGCCTGTCATCTGGACGATAACGGTTTTGACCCCGATCGGCGTGAAAATTCATGGCATCATGTCCATCACGGTGCCGGAGGAATCAGTGACCCACCCTATGCAGGGGTCCAACGGGGGAGTTGCCCTAATTGTCACGGAAGGCCTTTGAGGCCTATACCTTGTCTTAATTGCCACATGCACGGGAAAGACGATTCCTGGCTAAATAGCGTCTATCCAGACTTTTATACGGGGAGAAGATGTTTTTAAGAATTTTTTTCTTGTGCCTTTTGGCGATTCTTTTAAATATTGACTCAACTTTAGCGGCGCGCGTCAATATCTTTCTCAACATTTCCGGGAAGACAACGCAAACCATTTCTTTCAAGCTGAAAGAGCTGAAGCTCATCAACGAAAATGGACAGCAAGTCAAGTTCAAGATAAACAAAAAAATTTCCTCATCCAAAACTTTTGGCCAATATTTTTTGGCAACCAAAGAAATTCCTGCCGGGAACTATTCCGAAATCAGACTAATCCTTGACAACAAGAAGGAAC